>Ga0210384_10006346_pt1 | contig 12642 bp, 9 predicted proteins | sample IncBWH2MmetaG_FD_160574 | JGI IMG/M metagenome (GOLD analysis project Ga0210384, IMG submission 160574) | Forest soil microbial communities from Barre Woods Harvard Forest LTER site, Petersham, Massachusetts, United States - Inc-BW-H-2-M | ecosystem: Environmental > Terrestrial > Soil >... | reverse complement strand
GGCTACAATCAACTCGATGAGCGTAAACCCGAGTGGCTTTTTCTGTTGGATCCTTTTGAAAGCTTTTGACTTCATAGGATGACTATCGTCGGAAGGGGCTGGGGACTCCACAATCCTAATTCGGGCGCGGGCGTCGCCCTTCGACCACAGCAACCGCCCTATTTTTATAGTACCAAGAGGGGAAACCACAAGCCTACTGCACCGTCACGCTGGCCACCGATCCCGAGACCGGCAGGGCCTGCATGCCGGGGTCGCGCACACCACCCTTCGAAATCGTCAGCGTGGACTGCCCCTTTCCCTTTGCCAAAAGCGTCAAGGTCACAACTACGCCCTGCCCCGAAATTCCCGAGGATCCCGGTGGCCGCGTGGCTGTTATCTGCAAGGTTCCGCTGGCCTCATCATCACGGTGCACCAGGGCTACAGCCTGGCCATCTTGGGAGAGCAGCCCTCCGTTTGAGACGTTCACCACCTGTAAAACTTTGGGATCATAACTAACCTGTATGGGCACGGAGTAAACATTCTGCGCTCCGGTAAGCATCACGTTTACCGCGAACGTTGATCCCGCTGGCTGGGTAATGCTGGCTGGATCGAAAACGAAGCTCGCCGCCCCAGAGGGCGCAGCTTGCGGAATGGTTTGAGGAGGCGCTTGCGCCGGCGGCGGTTGGACGGGAGGGGCCGCAGGTTGGGTCTGGACCGGAGCTGTCGCACCCGATCCCTCAGCTGCTGTCGGGATCAGCGCAGGGGTTGATTGGCGGCCGCGGCGCAATTCAATGGAAGTCGCGGTTCCGGTCGCGATTTCCCGTTGACTCAGCTCACTGATTTCGGGGGAGCGCACAATATGTGGAATAAGAGCAAATACAATTTCGTTTTCGCTATGATCTGCCTGCGTCTGCGAGAAGAGGTATTTCAGGAGGGGAATCTGCGACAGCCCCGGAATGCCAGTCAACGATTTAGTCTGCTGATCTTCTAACATGCCACCCAATAAGTTGACTTCGCCTTCTCTAAGGCGAATTTCATGCTCAATCTTCCGCTGCCCTATGATGGGCTGATCGATACCGCCGATGTTTGTGTGACTCGTCACCGAAGAAATGTCCATCGAGACCTTCAGACCTATTTCCCGGTCCGCGTGCACGTAGGGAGTAATGTCAATGTTCACACCCACATCGAGATACTGGAATTGTGTGTTCACCAGAGGGTTTATGCCGACGCCGCCGATGCCGGGCTGAAACGATCCCGTCGCCACCGGCACACGATCGCCGATCTTCAGCGAGGCCTTTTGCCCGTCCACAGCGCGAATTTGCGGGTTCTGGATGAGCTTTGTGCTGCTATCGCTGGCCAGAGCAGTGAGAGTAGCCGGAGTAATGGTGACCTGGAAGTCGGTTGCATTCAGGTTCGCGAGAGCGTTCAGGTTGATGGAATTGCTGCCACTACTGGAAGAAGGGGTAGTGGGAGTAGTAGTCGTTCCGTTGGTCGTAGTCGTAGTGTTGATATTTTGTTGCAGGGCCACCGTTGCGCTGGTGGGCGGATTGATGCCCAGGGTGTGGGCCTTGTCCCGGCTAACCTGCATAATGGCAATATCGACGACGACTTCCGGCTTGGATCGATCGAGATCGCCAACCAACTTCGTGGCCAAGGCGATTTGGTCAGGCGTGCCTCGTACCACCAGCGCACCCTGCGAGACCAGGGGCTGGATACGTGAGATTTCCAGGATTTGCCGCAGCGCGTTGACTACATCCTGCACTTCGGTGGGTTGGGAAAGATTGGCCAAATAGAATGTCTTGATGACGTTTTGTTCCACGTCCTTGCGTTTGGCCGGATTGTCTTGCGCGACAAAAATAGTATTCGGCGTGACGGGGCGCCAGAAAGTCTTCGACTCCAGCGCGGTGATGGCCAACGCCTCTTCCAAGGTGACCCCATTCAGTTCAATTTTGATGCGACGCGAAGTGTAATCCGGGTCAAATAGCACATTGATCCCAGCCAGCTTGCCGATTGTCTCGTAGATCACCTTGGTATCTTCTGTGAGCTTAAGCGTGATTGGAACGTTGGAGATGGCGGCGAGCTCCACGGGTCCTTGCGCTTCCGCCAAACGCTTCTGGATGGCCCCGCGAGGAGGAGGCATCGCCGACCGCGGCGCTGGATTCTTGGCTGCCTCGATCAACTGCTGAGTGCGCTTGAGTTCTTGCAGAGCGATGAAGCTGGAAGAATCGATCTCCGCCGCCTTTTGAAATTCCACGAGTGCTTCATCCAGCTTGCCGGCTTCGCGCAGCAATTGGCCGCGATGCACATGGGAAGCTCCAGCCAGGAAACGCAATCGCTCAAAAGAGGCCCGGTACTGCAAATCCTTTGGCCTAAGGTCATAAGCCTGCCGGTAAAAGTCGTACGCTTGCTCGTAGTTCTGCCGGGCTTCGGCGTCCTTGCCTTGGTTATACAACGACTTAGCCTTATCGGCAGCGACCGGCAGGGTGGCAGCCGCGACGAGCAGAACGATCGCCGCAGGGCGAATCAGGCTTCTAATCACTGGTTCCTCGCAGGCAGTCTTTTCCCAAGGAGGTAAGCCCTAACCCTGGGTTGGCACTTTCCAAACAATGGGGTAAGCTGCGCGATTATAGCATTGCTTTCCGGAGCTACCGAAGTTACTGCTCTGGTTGCAGTTAAACTCATTAGTCCTAATTCCCGGAACAGTGTCTTCTCCCCGGTCTCCAAGCCTTGCCCACGTCTTGGAACCATATGTTCGCTCCACCTGACACTTGCGACCTTCCTGTGAGATAACTGACAAGAGAGACACGTAACCCATGGCACGGCAGCCCAGCCATCAAACCAAACCCAATCCGGAGAAGAACGCGCACCGCGATCCCACTGCAGCCGGCCAACGTGACGCTGCTGTTAATAGGATCGCTGCGCACAACTACTTCTTGCTGGAAAAATTTGAGACTGGAGTTGCCTTGACTGGAACTGAGGTTAAGTCGGTTCGAGGCGGACGCGCCAACCTGAAAGACGCATATGGCCTGATCAAAGATGGAGAGCTCTGGCTGCTCAACTGCCACATCGGCCCGTATGATCACGGCAATATCTTCAACCATGCCCCTTTACGTACTCGTAAGCTGTTGGCGCACAAAGAGGAAATACGGAAGCTGATCGGCAAGACCCAGCAGAAGGGACTTACTCTGATTCCCACCCGGATGTACTTTAAGAACGGCCGGGTGAAGGTCGAGCTGGCTCTGGCTAAAGGCAAGCAGCTTTGGGACAAGCGCGAAACCGAACGCCGCCGGACGGCCGACAAAGAGGCTCGAGAAGCCATCGCCAGATCGCATAAACGAGGCTAGATCAATCGCAAAGCTCCGCGCTGTCGCGGAGCTTTGCTGCACCTCGAAAACGGTGCCAAATCTACTCGGAGGTCGTCGATGGAACGGAAGGAGACGCCGACGGATGAGGGTTGCTGCGAGAATCAGGTGGAATCTCGGACTTCGGTAAAGCAACCGAGTTTATCCGTGCGGTGGAGAGCACCGTTTCCAATTTACGGAATACATCGTGATTATTGATCTGCGTTTTCCCATCCGCTGTACCATCGCCTACCATTCCCAGTCCCAGCGCAAACTCGTAGCAGACGCCATTCCTGAACACGTGGTAGTACCTGGCATCAGATCGCTTCGCCGCTTGTCCGGTTAAGTCTTCCATCTCGTCGAATTCGAGGACACCAATTTTGACTTTCGACGGAGAATCAATTCCAGGGAGGCTCGGATCTGGAGATGCGAATCTGGCGCACTCGGAGTCAGTCAAATTGGAATTCACGCTCAAGTTTACAAAAGCAGCGGTGAGATTCTTTTTCAGATAGAGGTCGCCAGGTAGCTCGATAGCGGCCAGGGTAACTGCTCCGGGCTTGATGAAATCGGTTAGTACGGATCCGGATCCGGGCCAAGTCAGGCTCGCTTGGTTACCTTCTCTCAGGACGTAATTCTTCGGGTAGCGCAAGGAGATGCGATAAGCGGGATTGCTGTAAGTGGCAAGCGGATCCCGTCTTTGCACGCGCCGCCTCCGGATGGCGGGCTGGGTTGGCGGCGACGAGGCCTTAGGGGACGGATCGGGATTGATCGGCTGCGATGCAACCGTCCGTTCCGGTGGCGCTACGGCAGGCTTGCTGGTCTCCTTAGAACATCCGTAAATTCCCAACAAGACTGTGAGCATGATCGCGCCACCAAACAACGCAGGCCGATACTTTCCCGAGTGCAGAAAATAGTTCATGCTTAAGACATCTTGTGTCTTCGCCGATTCTTTGTGGGATCGATCAAGTTGTGCCATCACTTCCTCCTGTGAATTGCGATCTACGTAGATGTGATCGCAGGATGCAGGCCAAATTTGTCAATGCTGAAAAGACGGAACTTGTGAGAGATCGCCGCTCGATCGACCGTGCTCGACACTACACACTGTGCCGCCGCGGACACGGCAAGGGTGGAGTTCAGGGCGACGAGTTGCGTTTTTGCCGCCTCGCCGACGATACTGGAGTCAACCCATGAAAACTAATCTTTCTCTTTCTAATCCTGCCGAAGTGGAAACCGACTGCCTGGTCGCAATTGTGTTGGACCGCACTGAAAAGGACGGCGCAAGCAAAGATCAAAGCCAAAAGGACAGGACTCAAGTGGTGATTGAAGTCAGTGATGCCAGCGTCAAAGACGCCGCGGCGGATGTAATCACCAGTGGTGAAGTTACAGGCAAGATGTTTGAATCTACCGTGCTGCATCATCCAGCAAAGCTAAAAGCGAAGCGCTTGCTGCTCCTGGGCGGAGGCAAAGCCAACAGCTTCTCCGCTTTTGAGTTGCGCCGGCTAGCGGGAGCGGCGGTGCGTACGCTCAAGGCTCGCGGATTGCGCAGCTTCGCCATAGTTGCGCCCGAAACCGGAGTGAAGGCGGACGAAGCCGTGAAGTCGATTGTCGAAGGAGCCATCGTTGGCAACTTCGATTCCAATACGTATCAAACCGATCGCAAGGACCAAAAAATAGATGCGCTCACCGTAGTGGCTCGCGGTGATCAGGCCAAGCAGCAGGAAGCCATGGACGAGGCCCGAATTCTTGGCGAATCCCAGAACTTCACTCGTGACCTGGTGAATGAACCGAGTAATCACATGACTCCGACCATTCTTGCCGAGCGAGCGCGCAAGATGGCGGATGAAGTCGGTTTGAAATGTGAAATCTACGGCGCGGAGAAGATCAAGGAGCTGAAAATGGGCGCGTTCTGGAGCGTTGCCCAGGGTTCGGACGAACCGCCCGCGCTGATCGTGTTGCGTTATGAGCCGGCCGGCGCCCCCGAAAAACCAGTGCTGGGCCTGGTTGGAAAGGGCGTCACCTTTGATACCGGCGGCATTTCGATCAAGCCAGCTGATGGCATGGAGAAGATGAAATACGACATGGCCGGCGGGGCCACCATGATCGGCGCCATGCGCGCCATCGCTCTGCTCAAGCCCAAAGCTAAGATTACGGCTATTATCTGCGCCACGGAAAACATGCCGTCAGGCAAGGCGCAAAAGCCAGGCGATGTGCAGATTGCCATGTCCGGCAAGTCGATCGAGATCATCAATACTGATGCCGAAGGCCGCCTGGTGTTGGCCGACGGCCTGCACTACGCTCGCCAGCTCGGTTGCACCCACCTGATCGACGCCGCCACGCTCACTGGTGCTGTAGTGGTGGCGCTTGGCTACACCAACGCTGGTGTCTTCGCCAACGACGACGCCATGTACGAGCGGTTCAGTCAAGCGCTTTCCAAAGCTGGGGAGAAGATGTGGCGCATGCCGCTCGACGATGAATACAAGGAACAGATCCGCTCCAATATCGCCGACATCATGAATACCGGGGGACGCTACGGCGGCGCCATTACTGCAGCTATGTTTCTGAAAGAGTTTGCCGAGGACACTCCCTGGCTGCATCTCGATATTGCCGGAACGGCCTGGATGGAAGATCAAAAACCATGGATCGCGAAAGGTCCATCAGGGATTGCGGTTCGTAGCCTGGTGGAGTTTGCTAAGGACTTCACCGCCGGATAATACAGGTCACGGATTGAGGCCGGACCCGAATCAGAAAGAATTCTAACGCCTCGCCTTCTCGAATGCTTTCTCGAGTTGCTTTACTAGAGGAGTCTCGTTTTCTTGCAGGCCACCTGCACCCATCATGCGCCACAGGTATGGGTTACCTGGCCAGCCACGCGCGTCATAAACGGCTAACACGTCCTCAGAAGGACGGCTCTGTACCATCAGGACAATGTCAGCCTGTTCTGGATTGTAGACCAAAATGAATTTACCCCATTTCTGCACGGCGTCCTGCACGGTGTTGATGGCGTGCCGGTCCTCAGGCAGAATGTTGGAGTTGAACTCATTGCCGTCGTAGCCAGTCACGTAAACATAACGGGCATTGATCAGAGTCCCCGGGAATGGCTGAACATTCGGGGCGCTTACCTTGGCTGGCGGTTTTGCGAAGGCAGCCCCGGCTAAAAACACCATCACGCTGACCACACTAAGCAGCCTCTTCATGATTCCTCTTTCAAAAGCAATGATCTGATTGCTACCTCATTAGATGCGCCTGATGTCGCGTAGACGCTATTTTCTGTGGTCCTCGGGACTGAGCCAAAGGGCACGCAATCCTTTGAAGCGCAAGGAAATGGGGCAATCCGGCCTTTCTGTCATGTATTTGGGAACCGGCATAACAGCACACCGACGCTGGCGAACCAAAGCGTCTGTCCAATGATGAGGAGGCTGAATGCATGTGGAGAGTGGCTTAGCATTCCTGAGAACACGATGATCACTGTCGCCGGGCCGAGTATACAACCGTACAGAGCCACGCCTCGACCCAGCGTGCGGATAATCGAAATTGACCAAAGCGCGATCGCCACGGACGACGCCACCACGAACACTTCGCCAAAAGCCTGGTCCAAACTACCGTTGTAGTTGAACACGATGTGCCAGGCTTCGCTGGTCGAGGGCGAGGCCGCTACAATCTCTCGTAGCACCGCTGGAGAAACCAAGCCGTCGAAAACCACGGCGTTCATCATCGCGGCGACTCCGAACCCGTACAAGACCAGCGCGGCAGTCGCGATCCGGTGCGGGGCCGGCCCGCGCCGCGATAGCCCCAGCGCACCCAGAAACCAGACCGGCAGACTAGCCAGCGCCAGAGAATGCACCGCGACCAATGTCCGCGCTACCGAGTCGATCTGGCCGGGCGTGATCCGTCCCGAAGGGTGCAAACTCAAGGTTATAATCACGCCTGCCGATCCTGCGATCAGCGCCAAGCCGCTCATGCGGTCGTCTGTCATGCGTCGCACAGTAGACGCGAACGGCGGGGTGGTCAATACGCGTTTGCAGGCGAGCGGGCAAAGCCGAACAAAGAGGCGTCTTATGTCCCAAAAAGCGTCCGCGCCGAAGCGAAAGATGGATCGTCGGGTTCGGCGGACGCGAGATGCGCTCGGCGACGCATTGGTAGACCTTATGCACGAAAAACCGTTCTCGGCGATCACGGTGCAGCACGTCCTCGATCGCGCAAAGGTTGGTCGGTCTACTTTTTATACGCACTATCGTGACAAGGACGACTTATTTCTGAGCGACGTTGAGGACTTCTTCGAGGGGATGGCTAATCTGCTTTCCCGGCGCGGTGAAGATTCAAATCGCATCGCGCCAGTGCGTGAGTTCTTTGCTCACGTTGCCGAGTGGAAGGAGTTTCACGCCGCGCTGGTCGCATCGGGCAAGGTGCGCGACGTTATGGAACTGGGACACGGATATTTCGCTCGCGCGATCGAGCAGCGCCTCTCCGAGGTACAGCCGCTCCGAATCTCGTTCCGCACTGCCATGGCCCATGCACTCGCGGGCGCTCTGCTGTCGCTTTTGTCATGGTGGATCGATCGCGGCATGCCTGCGTCACCCCACGAAATGGACGATATGTACCATCATATGGTCTGGTCCGGCGTTAGTGCCCAAGCGACCCAAATGATTTCGACTGTAGTCTCGATCAACGAGTCGCGCGCGAAGATCCCGTCGGAACGACGAAGAATCCCGAAATAGTAACGCCCGACCGGGAAACCCGCCCCGGAGCCAACCTTCTTTCAGGCGATGCTAGAACAGCCGACCGATAGAGAAATTGATCTTGGTCCGGCCGGTGGGGCTCACCGCTCCCGAAAGCGCGATCGGACCGAAAAGCGTGTCGGCAATGATGCCCGCATTGAAGCTGCTATGCACGACGAACGTGGTGGGATCATTGAAGGCTGTGCCGGCTTCGTACCATCCACCCCAGTACACTTTACTGCCCACAACCGGCATCCGGTAGAATTCGCGGCGGAAACCAAGCCCAACCAACGCGTAGTGATTCCCGAGAAACTCATCGCGGGTATAAGCGCCCAAGCGAAACGGACCGCCCAGAGAAAAAATCTCGAACAAGCTGGCATTGCGGTTAAAGGTGGTGCCGCCGGAGGCGTTGAAGAACAGAGAGCTCTTAGCGCTGAGAGGAACGAACGTCCACGATTGCACCTGTAACTGATTAAAGTTTCGCGATACACCCGGGCTTTCCGGGACGTGTACCAGCTCGGCCGTGAGGCGTTCCCCGCGAGCGGGGACCGCCGGATTATCCAGTTCGTCAAAGACGTAGCCCAAGCGGATCTGGCTGCTGCTGCCGTGGATCCGGGGTAGGCCCTCGCTCCCAACCAGCGCGGCCAAATCGCCCTCAAAAATCCTATATCCCAGACGGATCTCGTTCCTGCGGCCGGAGTTGAACCCGACGTCGAAGCCTCCGCCCAAGCGCTGGTCGCGGTAGAGGGCGACGCGGCGATCGTTCACAAACGCATTGCGCGATCGATTGAGGAAAAACGTGTACGGTGAAACGAAAAAGCGACTCTGTCCCAAAGGTTGGTAAAACTCCGTAGCCACAAGGTCGCTGGATCCAAGCAACAAATCGTTGCGCCATTCGCCGCCGTGATGCCAGACATCCATAAAAAGCACTCGAAAGCCGGTAGCGAAGTCGAACGCACCCACACCGGTACCACTCGCATTCACCGCGACATCGATGAAAGGAGGACCGTAGCTTTTTTCATGGGCATTGATGCGCAGACCCGAAGTGCTGCCTTGAACAAAACCCTCGTATCCAAGACTGTCGAAGCGGCCCTCGCCGGTGATCTGGGTCAAATCCCTCTCAAGGCGACGAGTGTCAAGAGTGGTATGCAAGTACTTGTCAAGCCTCTGTTCCAGTTGTTGTTGCTCACGCCCACTGGCGCCGGCAATTTGCAGCACATCTGCCCTATTCTCCGGCGCACGTTTGCGAGCATCCCGAATGGCAAGATACTGCTTCCACTCCTCTTCGGACAAAGCAAAGGCCTGCAGAACAGGTGCCTTCTGTGCCGCGCCTTCGTATCCTAGTTTGACGAGTTTGTCAGCGTCGTAATAGTCGTTGCGGGTGTATTGGCCCAGATCGGGCGCAACGACGACGTCGGCCTGACGCAAAGACCGCCGGTCGTTCTCAATGGTCATCACGCTGATGGTCTGATCTAGAACACCGCCCAGTGATTGCAATCCTTCGTGACCTGCGAGGGGCGTGCCGACATCGACTGCTATCACGACCTCGCCACCCATTTGACGAGCCACGTCGGTCGGGATGTTGTTCAGGAGACCGCCGTCAGCGAGTGTCTTCCCGTTGAGATCAACCGGAGTGAAGACTCCTGGCAGTGACATGCTCGCACGAAGCGATTCGGCAAGAGAACCATCTTTGAGCACCACCGCATCACCCCGCAACATGTCGGTGGCAACGCAGCGGAAAGGGATTGGCAGTTCATCAAAGCTCGACACCGTCGAATACGGAAACGCGATCCGAGACAGAAGCAGACCGACACCCTGGCCAGGATTGAAGCCATTCGGGCCCTCAAGACCGTGCTTCAAACCCAACGGGATGGCAACCTGATAGTTGAGGCGATCCTGTTTGCGACGGAAAGCAAGCTCATCGTAGCTCGGCTCCGCCAACAGAGCCTGATCCCAGTTGACGTCTTCCACCCAGCGGCGCATTTCGGCGGGGGACATGCCAGTTGCGTACATCGACCCTACAAGCGCACCCATACTGGTGCCGGCAACATAGTCCACCGGGATGCGATTTTCCTCCATCCACTGCAGCACGCCTATGTGGGCCAAGCCTCGGGCACCGCCGCCACTGAGCGCGATTGCAATGCGCGGACGCGCAACCGGCGCTGACTGCTGGGCATGTGTTCGGCCGAACAAGATCATCAATATGAAAAAAATGACCAACAATTGCCATTGCACGTTCATATTAGGTCTACGGCACGCAAACATGGCTTAACTCCCCGCTGAGAAGGTCGAGAGGCACACCTTAGCACTTCAGAAAGATAGGTCAGGAAAGAATCAGCGGCCGACTGCGCAGCCGCAGGGACGGTGCCGCGGTTGTCACATTACCGGGGGCACGGTGATTCCCATCACCGCTAACATCCGGATTAGTTCACGCCGCACCACGGCTGCAGTCGCTAACAGAAACTTCTTCCGGCTTTCGTCAGGCTCCGTAAGAATGGGGTGCTGGTGATAGAAGGTGTTGAAAAGTTGTGCTAGTTGAAAGACGTGCTTTGCGAGATAGGCGGGTTCCGTGGTGGCAACGCACTGATCGATGATATAGGAGGTCTTCGATGCCGCGAGCCAGAGTTCCCATATCGCGTTGCCGCTCTCGCCCATCAGATACTTGGCGAAATCTTCGATCGAGACGGAGCAAGCCGCATCTCTCAAGTAAGTGTCCGGGTCTAATCCACCTTTGCGAAAAATATTAGTGGAGCGGACCACGGCGTATTGCGCGTAGGGACCGGTCTCGCCCTCGAAGCTGAGCGCCTCTTTGAAGTCGAACGCGATCACCGAGGGTTTGGTGAACTTGAGCATGAAATAGCGCAGCGCCCCGACCGCGATCTGTGTGGCAATCGTTGCTCGCTCAGGCTCGCTCAACTGAGGGTGGCGGGTATCGACTTCTTTTCTTGCGGAGCTAATTAATGTATCGATCAGGTCGTCGGCTTTAACGCCGAAACCTTTGCGCCCAGAAACTTCGATGTAAGAGCGAGTCTTATCCTCATCAGAAAGTTCATAGCCCAACTCGGCGGCGCAGCGCGGCGTCAACGCGACCATCTCATAGGAAAAATGCGTGTAGTGATCGGCTTGTTGGTTGTAGCCAAGCTCGCGCATGGCTTCGATCACGGTGTTTTGCGCCTCGGCTTGGCGCGCGTCGATTACGTTATAGATTTCTGCCACGCCACCGAAATGGGGATGGTCCAACGCGCCGACCGTGGTTGAGACCCAGCACTCGTGTCCGTTGGGGTAGCGATAGAACTTGCGATAGCCAAAATCACGGCCGAGCAAGCCAAACTTCCAAAGGTGATAAGCGATGTCTTTGCCCACATACCCGACAGTTCCGTTGGAGCGCACGATCACTTTCTGATCTTCTTCGGCGACTTCGCCGTTCTCCGCATCTTCCGCAGAAGCGTTCTGTCTTGTGGCTCTTGTCGTTCCCGCTCTCCGCATCACCCAGCAGCCTTTGTTTTTGCCCTCAGTCTCTAAGAAGAGGACGTTGCCTTCTTTCAACTTGGTGAAAGCCGCATCCCAGAAGTGGAGGTGCAGGATTTCGCTCTCGCGCGGCAGGAAGTCATATTTGATATCGAGACGATCCATAGTCTCGAGATGGCGGCGGAGCACCGCTACCGAGATCAGATCGGCGATGGCGGCGATCTCGTCGTTGCCAGCCTCGATGGCATGCAGGACTTGAGCGCGGGCTTCTCGGTTCTGCTTCTCCTGCCCGTACCACTGCGAGACGCGGGCATAGAGGTCCCAGCAGTAATAATCAAAGCGCGGCTGGCGGACGAGCTGTTCAATTTCTGAGCGTGATTTTTTTTCGAGATGCAGGAAGCCCACGACAACATCGGCAACCTGCACACCGGTATTGTCAATGTAGTTCTGAACGTCCACTTCCCTGCCGGCAAAATGAAGGAGGCGCACAAACGTATCGCCCAGGATGGCGTTGCGCAGATGTCCGATGTGAGCAGCTTTGTTGGGATTGATGCTGGTATGCTCGACCAGAATTTTTCCTGGCGGGATTTCAACTTTGGGGTTCTGGTCGGCGGCCAACGCGGCGGCTACATACGCCCGGTTGACGCGTGCGTTGATGTATCCAGCGCCAGCTAGCTCGAATTTCTCAAAGCCCTCGAGCTGTCCGAGGGCTGCAATTATTTCTTCGGCGATTTTGCGCGGCGGCTTACGCAGTTGCTTCGCAAGCTCGAACGCGAGGGGTAGAGCATATTCGCCGAGCTCGACTTGAGGCGGCTGTTCAACGACGATCCTCGGCAGGTCGACAGCGTAATTCCGACGCAGTAAATCACGCACGTGTCGGGCGAGGCGGCGTTCCAGGTGGCGATACAAGAGTCCCTCTAAACTGTTGAGGAAAATAGCGATTGTAGCAGAGCGTATGTGGCGCGCAGGTTTGACGCCAAGTGCGTGCTTCCCTATCATGAAAAATTGGTGAGGAATCGGCAGTCGTCAGCCTTTCATCTTCTGTCGCGAATTGCCCGACCGTTTGATTTGGCCAACGACCGGTGACTAAAGAGCAAGAACGTCCCCTATGCGCATCGCTTATTTAGACTGCTTCTGCG
>Ga0210384_10006345_pt1 | contig 12643 bp, 11 predicted proteins | sample IncBWH2MmetaG_FD_160574 | JGI IMG/M metagenome (GOLD analysis project Ga0210384, IMG submission 160574) | Forest soil microbial communities from Barre Woods Harvard Forest LTER site, Petersham, Massachusetts, United States - Inc-BW-H-2-M | ecosystem: Environmental > Terrestrial > Soil >... | reverse complement strand
CGGCTGATGCTTTACGGCCAGCAGAAGTCGCTGACCATGGACCGCACGCGTATCGAGGAAGTGGTTTACCGCATCGAGGAAAGCCGGGGTTACGCGGCGCATGGTGATTTGTGGAGCCCCGGATATTTTTCCGTGATGCTCAGTTCCAACGACCCGGCGACGCTGGTTGCTTCCGCAGAATCGTGGGACACCATCCGCGCGGTCACGCCGCAATATGCCATCGCCGCGGAAAAAACCAGACGAAAGCGTTTGTCGGCGCGAGCCACGAGCGTTCCTCCTACCGGTCCGGCGGCGGAGCTGGTGCTGGCCGCGGATCAATTCATCATTGTGCCGGAGGGCCGCGTGGACGACACCATGCGAGCGCGTGCCGCGGGAGACGACGTGCGAACGGTAATTGCCGGCTACCCGTGGTTCACTGATTGGGGTCGTGACACGATGATTACCCTGGAAGGACTGACATTGGTTACGGGACGTCACGTGGAAGGCGGTTACATTCTTCGAACGTTTGCGCATTACATCCGCAACGGGCTGATCCCGAACATGTTTCCCGAAGGCCACGACGAAGGGCTGTATCACACAGCGGATGCGACGCTATGGTTTTTCCACGCCATCGCCCGATATGTCGGGGCATCCGGGGATCAGGTACTTTTGCCGCAGATTTTGCCGCTGCTGGAGCAAATCGTCGACTATCACATTCGGGGAACGAGTTTCGGAATTGCGGTTGATCCCGAGGACGGACTTTTACGGCAGGGTGCGCCAGGATATCAACTGACGTGGATGGATGCGAAGGTCGACGATTGGGTGGTCACTCCGCGCCGTGGCAAGGCAGTGGAGATAAATGCGCTGTGGTACAACGCGCTGTGCTACCTGCGCGATTGGCTTTGCGAGAACGACCGCCCGGAAGCCTCCGACGCGATTGCGGCGCATGCGCGTCGCGCCTACGAATCGTTTCAGAAACGCTTCTGGTTTGAAAAAGGCGGCTATCTTTATGATGTGGTCGACGCGGAGGGCGGAGGAGACGATTCCTCACTGCGACCCAACCAGATCTTTGCGATTTCGCTGGATCATCCGATCCTGGCAAAGGACAAATGGCAGAGTGTGATGAGTCGTATCGAGCGGGAATTGTTGACGCCGCTTGGCTTGCGAAGCCTCGCGCCGTCCGATAAGAACTACAAGCCCAAATACTACGGCAGTCTTCGCGATCGCGACGCGGCATATCATCAGGGAACCGTGTGGCCTTGGCTGATCGGCGCTTATGTGCATGCGTACTTGAAACTACATCCGGACGACTTAGACGAAGCGGAAAAATTGCTACGGGCATTTGACGACCACTTGGGGGACGACGCAGTCGGCTCGATCAGCGAGATTTTTGATGCCGAGCCACCTTATTTTCATCGCGGTTGCGTCGCGCAGGCCTGGAGCGTTTCCGAGGTGCTGCGATCCTATGTGCAGATTGCGAATCTTCGAAAAAAAAGAGAAGCCGTTAAGACTGCTTAGCGCTTTCTTGATTGCCACATGAAAATAAAACGCGCCAGCGGAATTCTGCTGCATCCCACTTCCCTTCCGGGACGATTCGGTATCGGGGACTTCGGGGTGGAGAGCTATCGCTTCGCCGATTTTCTGCAGGAGGCTAAACAAAAGTTGTGGCATGTCTTGCCGCTTGGACCCACCGGGCCGCAAAATTCGCCGTATCAAAGCAGTTCCGCCTTTGCGGGGAATCCGTTGTTGATCAGTCCGGCGAAATTGCGAGAAGAAGGATATTTGGCCAGGCGCGATCTAGCCAAAACCCCGCGATTCCCTTCCACTCGCGTAGACTTTCGCGCAGTGAAGGTCTACAAGGAGGGCTTGTTCCGGCTGGCCTTTCAGGCGTTTCGCGAGACGAAGGCATACGTGGAATTTGGAAAACGAAACGCCGTTTGGCTGGAGCCCTTCGCCGAATTCATGGCCTTATGCGCGGCTAATCGCGTGGTCTCCTGGACCAAGTTTGACCCGCGAATCCGGGCGGATGGCCAAGAAATTCGCTTCCACAAATTCCTGCAATATGAATTTTCCCGGCAGTGGCAAGCGCTGAAGCGGTATTGCACCGAACGGAACATTTTGATCATGGGCGACATGCCCTTCTATGTGGAGCACGACAGTGCAGACGTGTGGCATTCGCCGCAATTGTTCGATCTCAACAGGCGCGGCGAATCACGAACGGTGGGCGGAGTGCCACCGGACTATTTCAGCAAGGATGGGCAACTCTGGGGAAATCCTACGTATCGATGGGAGCACATGGAAAAAACAAAATACGCGTGGTGGGTTGGGCGGTTTCGGTCGACGTTTCAACTCGTCGACCTGTTACGGCTGGATCATTTCCGCGGATTCGAGAAGTTCTGGAAAGTTCCAGCGTCGCATGCCACGGCGAGAAACGGGAGATGGGCGCGGGGACCCGGAATTAAACTTTTTCGAGAGGTGCGCAGCAAACTTGGCGCTCTTCCATTGATCGCGGAAAATCTTGGGGTGATCACGCCGGAAGTAGAGGAACTACGTGCAAACCTTGGGCTCCCGGGTATGGCGGTGCTGCAATTTGCCTTTGGCGACGATGGCGCGCACCGGCCAAACAACTACGTCCGCGAACTGGTCTGCTTCACGGGAACCCACGACAACGATACAACGCGCGGGTGGTGGATGAAATTGAAGCTCGCCGCACAAAATCATTCGCAGGCCAAGGCAGAAGTGGAACGAGTCAAATCGTATCTTCAGACGGACGCCCGCGACATTTCGTGGTCGTTCATCCAAGCGATCATGACTTCCGTGGCGCAAATCTGTTTGATTCCGCTGCAGGATGTCCTCGATTTGGGAACCGAGGCACGTATGAATGTTCCGGGACGTGCAAAAGGCAACTGGGACTGGCGTTATTCCTCAAACGCCATCACGTCGAAGTTAACCTCTCGATTGCGAGACTTGACCGAAGTTTCAGGACGGTAGACCGCAGAAATATTCACAGAACATCGTTCGGGCCAAGTCCAGGCATAGGGCATCAGATGGATTCGCCTACAGTTGTAACCCTATGGGAAACCATCTACATCGCTCGCTAGCATGATTTCCGCACGACAAATCAGCGAGCCTTCAGCACAGACAACAGGCCCCTTCCAAAACGCTGAAAGGCTAGAAGGAATAGGAATGGGTACTTTGCGGTTTTCTCGTTTTTTCTTGCTCGTTGTCGCGATATTGGCGTTCTCCGCCGCCACTTTCGCACAGATCGGTGTGGGAGTTGCCGTATCGTTCGGCCCCCCGGAGCTACCGGTTTACGACCAGCCGATTTGTCCCGGCGAAGGATACATCTGGACGCCAGGCTATTGGGCCTGGGACGGTGATGACTACTATTGGGTTCCCGGCACGTGGGTGGAGGCGCCAGAAGTTGGATATCTTTGGACACCAGGTTATTGGGGCTGGGAAGGTGGAGGTTTCCTGTTTCACGAAGGCTATTGGGGACCGCAAATCGGCTTTTACGGTGGGATTAACTACGGCTACGGTTATTTCGGCCGCGGATACGAGGGCGGTCGCTGGGACAATGGACGTTTTTACTACAACCGCTCGGTGAATAACGTGAACGTCACGGAGATTCACAACGTCTATAACACGACCATCGTGAATCGCAACGAAACGCGCGTGAGCTACAACGGCGGGAATGGCGGAGTGAATGTACGAGCGAGTGCTACGGAAGAGGCGGCGGCACGCGAGCGGCATGTAGGACCGGTTGCGGCACAAAACGAACACGTGCAAGCCGCCAGGTCGAACCGCGAGCTTCACGCCTCCGCTAACCATGGGAAGCCGCCGATTGCGGCCACCGCGCGGCCCGCAGCGTTCAACGGCAGCGGAGTAGTAGCGGCCCGAGAAGGCGGAAAGTACACGCCACCGCCGAACCGTGGCGCAGCGACTGCCAATCGCCCGGAAAGCAATCGACCGACAAATACTCGTGCAGAGAACAATACTGCGCGTCCGATCAACCCGATACATCCGAACGACATTCCGCCTGGAGAAAAGCGCGCGCCCTACAACACCGGCAATCCAAACATCGACAAGAAGTATCAGCAGCAGCAGGACAAGCTGCAGACCAAGCAGGATCAGGAACGCGCCAAGCTGCAACAAAAGCAGGAGCAGGATCACCAACGCATGGCGAAGCAACAGGCAGACGACGCCAGAAAACAGCAGGTCGAGCAGAAGCACCAGCAGCAGACCCAACAACTGCAGCAGCGACACGCGCAACAGCAGCAGCAATTGCAGCAGCGGCAACCACCGCCGCCGCATCAAGCGCCGCCGCCGGCGCAGCAGCAGCATGAGAATCCGCCAAAGCACTAAAGCGGTTTAGCAGCGACTGATTTCGCGCGCTTGTCTGCCGGTCCATGGCAGGGGAGCGCGCGAATCGGGCGAAGGGCGAAGATTGGCGATATCGAATTTGAACTGGAATTTGGGTACTGGCGACCGAGGATGGCTTCCAATCGGTCAAACTGCAAAGGCCCGCTCGGACCACCGTGTGCAGTCACTCCCTGGTTGAGGGACAAGGTCGCCAGCCCCCGTGTAAGTGACGGGCCCATAATAGCCCTCCGGGTTGGAGGTCTCCATCCAGAAAATACTGCAAAACACGGCGAGTATCCTTGCAGTCTCACGCTACTACGGGCGTAAAGCATTCATCGGCAAAGGCTGGACTTTTCCCTGTATGGAATCCCGGCGAAAAGGGCCTGCAAGCTGAGATGCGTTGCGCGAGGAGGAGTGATGATCAAGAAAGTCGCAGGCGGCTATAAAGTTCTGTCGGAGAATGGCAAGAAGAACCTCGGTGGTCCGTATAAGACGAAGAAAGAAGCGGAGAAGCGGCTGCGGCAGGTGGAATTCTTCAAGCACAACAAATAAGGGAAGATTCGCGACAGTGAGGCCGCGCAGATTATCCCGGAGCAGCGTCGGCAAGAACACCGGTAGAGGAGCTACGACTTCCGCTAACCACTCCTATGAAGAAGAAAGTCCAGGATGCCAGACCTGCTCATCCCACAAAACAGAATATTGCGTCCATAGCGAAATTGGAAGAAGAAGCGCTGGGACGGCGGACAGGCACCCAACGGGCCAGCGATACAGTTGTAAAATTCATTGGCAGCACAAAGTTTTTGTTATTGCACGTGTTGCTGGTCGTCGCGTGGGCCGCCATCAATCTAAATCTGGTCCCGGGCGTCAAAGCGTTTGACCCATTTCCGTTCGGAATCTTGGCTCTCATCGTTTCTTCGGAGAGCGTTTTCCTGACGATTTTCGTGTTGATCAGCCAAAACCGGATGGCTCGCGCCGCGGAGCGCCGTTCGCACCTGGATCTTCAGGTGGGGCTGCTTACGGAGCAGGAACTCACTACCGTCCTTCAGCTTCTATACAAGCTTTGCGAGCACGCCGGTGTCGACGTCAAAGTCGCGGCGCAGCAGATCCGCCACTTCGAGCAGACCACCGATGTGCAGAAACTGGCCGGCGAGATTCAGGAGAAATTACCGGAGGAGTAGTCTAAGCCAGGCATTCGAGTGTGAGGAACTTTGAGAGCACATTTCGTGACCCGCGAAACTTCACCATTTCGCTTGACCTCCAACGCCTGATTGATGCGCTATTGGAAAACTACTTCGTTGCCAAGAACTCGCGCGATTTGCCCGATGCACTTCGGTCGGCTAACATGAAGTGAGTCACGATGAGCGTCGAAGATATTTTCATCGCCGGAACCCATGCAAAATTTCCTGGAACAGTTAAATCCCGAACAGCGCCTTGCCGCCGAAACCACCGAAGGACCGGTTTTGATCCTTGCCGGAGCGGGCACCGGAAAAACCCGGGCCATTACCTATCGCATGGCGAACCTGATTTCCAAAGGCACGCCGGGCGATGCCATTCTCGCGGTTACATTTACGAATAAGGCCGCCGAGGAAATGCAAACGCGCGTCACCGATCTGCTGCTTCGCGCTGGGGTGCCGCCGGCACGGGTGTGGATCTCTACGTTTCATTCGCTGTGCGCGCGACTGCTGCGCCGCGAAGCCGTTCACGCCGGCTTGCCCAAAGATTTCGCGATTTACGATGATGACGACCAGCTTGCCGCCGTGAAACTTGCCATGGGTAAGTTAGGCATCGAGGATGAAACGCTCACGCCGCGCAATGTCCTGAGCCGGATAAGCCACGCCAAGAATCACGGGCAAGCGCCAGAGCATCTTCGGGGCGAGGCGCTCGGCCCGGACACGCGCAAGGTTGCCGCCATCTACGCCGGTTACGAAGCGCTGCTCAAACAAAGCAAAGCCGTGGACTTCGACGATCTCTTGCTCCGTTCGGCGCGATTGCTCCGCGACTCCACGGATATTCGCGATCGCTGGCGGGCGCGCTTCGCGTATCTTCACGTTGACGAGTATCAGGACACTAACCGCGTCCAATACGATCTTCTCCGCCTGCTGGCCAATGAACGCAGCAATATTTGCGTGGTTGGCGATGAGGACCAATCCATTTACCGCTGGCGTGGCGCGGATGTTTCCATCCTACTGAATTTCTCGCAGGATTTTCCGGCCGCGAAAGTAATTCGCCTGGAGCGCAACTATCGCTCCACGCAAAACATTCTGGATGCTGCTGGCGCCGTGGTGGCCAACAATCCCGACCGCCTGGGCAAAACGCTCGTCGCGCAAAATCCCGTGGGCACAAACCTGCGTTATTTCGAAGCGCGTGACGCCCAGGCCGAAGCCGAATTCGTGGCCAACGAGCTGGACCGCATCCTTACCGACGATCCGGATCAGACCTGCGCTGTCGAATACCGCACCAACTTCCAATCGCGCGCCTTCGAAGAAGTCTTCCGGCGTCGCGCCATACGCTACAAACTCGTCGGAGGCTTCAGCTTTTACAACCGCGCGGAAGTAAAAGACGCGCTGGCATATGTGCGCCTGGCGTTCCACCCGGAAGACGATATTTCGCTGCTGCGCGTGCTGAACGTTCCCGCACGCGGAATCGGCAAGACCACTATCGACGCCCTTCGCGACATCGTGCAGCGCGAAAACCTGACGTTCTGGGATGCCATGGAGTCGCTCATGACCAGTCCCGCCTCCAGCCGCGCAACCACTCCGCTGCGCGCGTTTCGCGAACTCATCGTGAAGCTTCAGGAAGCGTTCGCCACGCAAGAACCGGCCGAATTCCTGCGTTTCGTCCTCGCGGAAACCGGCTACATGGACATGCTGCGCGATCGCAACACTCCCGAAGACGTGGCGCGCATGGAAAACCTGGAGGAACTCGTTCGGGCCGTCGCGGAGTCCATGGAAGCCGGCGAATCGTTCAGCGATTTCCTGGATGCCGCCGCGCTGGTCAGCGACGCGGATTCCTTCGAAGGCAAGCCAGGCGTGACGCTGATCACGCTGCACAGCACCAAGGGGTTGGAGTTCGATCACGTCTTCCTCAGCGGCTTGGAAGAAGGAATCTGTCCGCATAGCCGCTCGCTGAACGAAGAAAAAGGCATCGAAGAAGAGCGCCGCCTGCTTTACGTCGGCATGACTCGTGCGCGCAAGACGCTGACCCTCTCGCGCGCGGTGTATCGCCGGATCTTCGGCAACGAACAGCAGATGCGCGCTTCGCTGCCTTCGCGATTCCTCGCGGAAATTCCCAGTCAGCTTGTGGAGACGGCGCGCGGTTCCATGTCCGAAATTGGCGAATCGCGACGCTACGAGCCAGACCCCGAATATTCTTACTCTGCGGAGGAATTTCTGCGGCGGGTGCGCGGCAACCCGTATCCAGCCGCAAAGACCCCCGGGCACCGTCCGGCGCCGAGCAGCAATTTCTCTCGCCCAACGTTAAAGCGCGGGGTCAGCGCCGATCCGCTCCTCGGCCAAAAGGTCCGCCACGCCGAGTATGGCGTAGGCACGGTAGTCGGGGTCGAAGGCGACGAAGACGACCGCCGCCTAAGCGTCAGTTTCCCCGGGCGCGGCACAAAGAAATTCATAGAACGCTACGCCAATCTGCAGCAAGTCTAGGTGGGGCCCATTGGGATGGGGGCTCAGACGCCGCGAAACCGCCTAAAGCCGCCCCAACAACGGCAGGAAGCCCAGGAGCACAGACAGGAGTGTCGGTGCCAGCATGCGCACCCTAAGTTTTAAGCCGCGCCTCCCTGCAAGTTGCACCACGCCGCGTATCGCGATAGAGTGTGGCACGTTCATTCGCACATCGCGGCGCACAGGAAGCCGTGGGCCTCGCGCTTACGCTGGCGCCCTACCGGACGTGATCGGAGAGACTGGGTGGATCCACAATTTTTCCGATGTAAAAATATCGATCAACTCATCTCGGATTCAGAACATCCCGAAAAAAGATTAAAGAAGACCCTGGGCTGGATCAGCCTCACCGCCTTGGGCATTGGCGCCATCATCGGCACGGGAATTTTCGTCCTTACAGGCACCGCCGCGGCTGGGGAAGAAGTCCTCGTCCCATCCATTCTGAAAGCCCCGGTTCTGGACGTCATCCTGCATGGAACGCATGCCCTCGGCGCCTCCGGGCGGCCCGGTGCGGGCCCGGCCATTGCGGTTTCCTTCTTCTTGGTCGCCATCGTCTGCGGATTTGCGGGCCTGTGCTACGCCGAGTTGGCCTCCATGATTCCGATCGCCGGAAGCGCGTACACCTATACCTACGCCACCATGGGCGAACTGACCGCCTGGATCATCGGCTGGGACCTTATCCTCGAATACGCCGTCTCCAACATGGCCGTAGCTGTGGGCTTCTCCGCCTACGTTAACAGTCTCCTGAATTCCCTGGGCTTCCATTTGCCAAACGTCCTGAGCACACCCGCATATCAACCAATGGTTGGCTGGCTACCACATTTTAATCTCGTAGGATTTTTGATCGTGATGCTGCTCACCGTACTCCTCGTGACCGGCATCAGGGAGTCCGCCACTTCTAACAGCATCATGGTTGGTGTCAAGCTCATAGCCATCTTCGTGTTCGTCGTGTTCGCATCCAAATACATCAATCCCATCAACTGGAAGCCGTTCGCGCCCAACGGCTTCCAAGGAATCCTGACCGGCGGGGCGATCGTGTTCTTCAGTTACATTGGCTTTGATTCCGTTTCCACTGCTGCGGAGGAGTGCAAGAATCCCAAGCGCGACCTGCCACTCGGTATTATGGCGTCGCTGCTGATCTGCGCGGCCCTCTACGTTGGAGTAGCGGTGGTGCTCACCGGTATACAACCGTTCCACATATTCCGCGGCGATGCCGCTCCGGTCGCCACCGCACTGCACAACATCGGCCTCGACAAGCTTCAGCGCTGGGTGACCGTCGGCGCGCTGATGGGGATGATCTCCTCGCTGCTGGTCTATCAATACGGGCAAGCCCGCGTGTGGTTCGCGATGTCCCGCGACGGCCTGCTCCCGCCAGCATTCTGCAAGGTTCACAAGCGCTTCCGCACTCCGCACTTCGCAACATGGATCGCCGGAATCGTAGTGGGCATCCCTGCCGGGATATTCGATATCGGCACACTCGCGGACCTCTCCAACATTGGGACATTATTCGCGTTCGTTCTGGTTGCCATCGCGGTGCTCGTGCTCCGCAAGACCCAGCCCGATCGACCCCGCGGGTTTCGCGTGCCGCTGGTTCCCTTTCTGCCGCTTCTTTCGATTGTCACCTGTGTCCTGCTGATGGCCAGCCTCACTTTGGAAAATTGGATTCGCTTTTTTGTCTGGCTTGTGATCGGGCTTGTGATTTACTTTGCATATAGCCGCCACCGGAGCACATTGCATCTATCTTCCAAGGTGTAAGGCATTTCGAATGACCCATCATCTCTACATGGTTCGCAAGAGCTGCGCTGCTTCACTGGGCGTAGTGCTTCTGCTTTGCGCGCTGTCTCCGTCTCCAACGCCTGCCTGGGGCAACAGCGCGCAACGTTTGATCGTCGGGCGAGCAGTGGATACCCTGCCCAGCGACCTACGCACTTTTTTCGAAGCTCAGCGCGACTTTCTGGTGCAACACGTCAACGACCCGCTGACTCAACTGGACAAAAAGCCCAGCGAGCGCAATAACCACTTCATCGCACTGGACAAGTACGGTAAATTTCCGTTCGACGCTCTTCCGCGAAGCTACAAAGCGGCAATCGCTAAATACAGCAAATCCAAAATCGAGTCCACCGGTCTGCTGCCTTGGCAAGTTGGTGTGTACAGCCAGAAACTGACCGAGGACCTAAAGGCGGGCCGTTGGGAGGAAGCCAAGCTCGATGCCGCGTTCCTGGCCGATTACGTCGCCGAAGCGCACGACCCGTTTAACACCACCGAGAATTTTGACGGCAAGCTCTCCGGGCAAAGCGGCGTGAACGACCGCTTCAACAGCGTGTTGATCGACCGCTATGGTTCGTTTTTCCCGCTGAATCCGCACGATGCGTCGTTCATCAGCGACCCGACAGATAACGCTTTCGAAATCGCCCTGGGCGCTCACAGCCTGTTGGAATCGATCCTGCTCGCCGATCGCAGGGCCAAGCGCGGTCAAAATTCCTACAACGACGAATACTACGATCGCTTCTACAATCTCGCCGCTGCCACGCTCATCCGCCAGCTTTCCGAGGCTTCCACCGACGTCGGCTCGTATTGGCTGACGGCCTGGATCAACGCGGGCAAACCCGTACTTCCTCACTGAGAGCGCGCGTGAGCTCCGACCTCGATCTGAGAAGTTTCCTCCGGAAGCTGCCCAAGGCTGAGCTCCATCTGCACCTGGAAGGTGCTCTCTCTCCGCATCTGGTCGCCTCGCTGGCAAGAAAGTATGGCGTCGAACTAGGCGATGCCGAGCTGCATCATCGTTACAACACGCGCAGCTTTCCGCAGTTTCTCGAACTCTACAAATGGGCGACGTCGTTCCTTCGCGAGCCCGAGGACTACGCTCGTCTCGCTTCAGAGACATGCGCCAACCTGCAGGAGCAAGGAGTGCTCTACGCCGAAATCACCCTGTCCATCGGCGTAATGCTGCTGCGCAAGCAGGATGTCCGTGCCAACTTTCGTGCCATCCGCGCAGTGTTCGAGGAAAGGTACCGCGCGGCTGAGGGTCCCGCGGCACAATTTATTTTTGATGCGGTGCGCCAATTCGGCCCAGGGCCCGCGATGGAAATTGTCGAGCATGCTGCGGAACACCGAACATCGGGCGTCGTGGCATTCGGCCTGGGTGGCGACGAGCTCTCCCTTCCGATGTCCGACTTTCTACCAGCTTACAAGCGTGCGGCCGACGCTGGGCTGCATCTTTTGGCTCACGCAGGCGAAACCGGTGGCCCGGACCAGATCCGCGACGCCATCGATCTGCTCGGCGCCGAGCGCATCGGCCATGGCATCGCTGCCATCCGCGACCCGAGCCTGATGATGCGGCTCGCCGAGCGCCGCGTGTGCTTGGAAATCTGCCCAACAAGTAACCTGCGAACGAATGCCCTCAATCTGCAGCTAAACGGCAGCGATCTTTCGCTGCTCGACCACCCGCTCCCAAAGCTCTTCCGCACCGGCATCCCCGTCTGTCTCTGCACTGACGATCCGGCCATGTTTCACACCACGCTCATCGACGAGTATCTGCACGCCCACAAAATGGGCCTCTCACTCGATGAACTGCTGCAAATCAATCGCACCGCTTTCGAATACGCGTTCCTATCCCCGCAAAGGCGTGGCGAACTCCTAGCCAGTGTAGCGGCCGCTTTCTGAAGCGGGCGCATTCTGCCGGCGTTCATCGCTTTCTAACCCGGTGAACCGCTGCCGCTCTCTTGCTATACTTTCTCCATGAAAGCTCATGTCTGGGTAATGCCGAAACGCACCGTCCTCGATCCACAAGGAAAAACCATTCACAACGCCCTTTCGAGCCTGGGCTACGCGCAAATCTCCGATGTACGCCAGGGGAAATTCTTCGTGCTCAATCTCGATGGCTGGAGCCGCGACGAAGCGCAAAAACAACTGGAACGCATTTCCAAGGATGTGCTGGCCAATCCGGTCATTGAGGAATATCGTTTCGAAATTGTGGATTAACGTGACGAGTCGCTGAACAAATCGAATGAGTTTCTTGCGTCAACAATCCGAACAGCGCATCCGGAAGACGCTAGTCTTTGCGCTGCTCTTGGCCGTCGCGGTATCCGTGGTCGCATGCAGCAAACCGCAACCCGGAGACACCGCCGACCCGCAACTCAAGCCCATCCAGGAAATGATCCAGCAACAGCTTCCCATCGGCACCACGGACGCTTCGGTGCGTTCTTTCCTCTCGGCCCGCGGCTACTCCATGGAAATACCAACCCAGCCCGGCACCATCACCGCCACAATCCGCCACATCGACATCCAAACCGTTCAGCCGGTTACCGCACGGGTCATTTTCTATTTCGACGCCAATGGAAAACTCAACACCTACGAGATTCACAGAATCTTCAATCAACGCGTCCCGTAACTTTTCCAGCGACGCTTTCCGGCTTTTCGCCGGCCTCCAACGCGCGCCATGCTAGGCTGATAAAGAGTTAATAAAGCTTCATTTCAGCAGCGGTCTCGCAAAGTCAGGAGACTTTCGGCATGTGCGGCATTGTCGGTTATATCGGCCACAAAAAAGTGGTTCCCGTCATCATTGAGGGCCTGCGTAAACTCGAATATCGCGGCTACGATTCCGCCGGAATCGCGGTTGTCGATGCGGCGGG
>Ga0210384_10006344_pt1 | contig 12643 bp, 13 predicted proteins | sample IncBWH2MmetaG_FD_160574 | JGI IMG/M metagenome (GOLD analysis project Ga0210384, IMG submission 160574) | Forest soil microbial communities from Barre Woods Harvard Forest LTER site, Petersham, Massachusetts, United States - Inc-BW-H-2-M | ecosystem: Environmental > Terrestrial > Soil >... | reverse complement strand
GGGTGGATTGTTCCTCGGCGATGAGGCTTCGAATGCGCTCACGGATACCAGCAGGTTCGCGGTATCGCAGGACCAGCGGAACACGGCGCGGGCCAGCGTGCGCTATCAATTGTCGAAGCGGCTGTGGTTCGCGACTTCGGCGCAGTATGGTAGCGGGTTGCCAGTGGAAATTGACCCCGCGGACATCGACATTCCTTTTCTGCGGAGCCAGTTTGGCGCGGCGATCGTGGATCGGGTGAATTTTGACAAAGGACGCGTAAAACCGAGTTTCACGTTCGATGTGGCGGGGGGCGCGCAAATCTACAGCAAGGAGCAGCGCAGCGCGACGCTGCAGATTGAAGGAGCGAACCTGACGGACCGCGTCAATGTGATTAATTTCGCGAGTCTTTTTTCAGGAACGGCAATGGCTGCGCCTCGAAGTGTCTCGGCACGATTGAAGTTCACTTTCTAACCCGCTCGAGACTGCCGGACATAGGCCGACAAATCATTTTGCCCGGCTGGAAACGCAGTAAACACTTAGCGACCTAATTTTTGTTAGCGGCGGCGCGCCTTGCCGAGCAGGCGAAGTATCTCAAGATACAGCCAGATCAGCGTGACCATCAGGCCAAAGGCTCCGTACCACTCCATATATTTTGCGGCGCCGTTGTTGACACCGGTCTCGATCAGGTCGAAATCGAGAACCAGATTGAGCGCGGCGATGACCACCACGAAGAGGCTGAAAGCGATGCCCCACGGCCCGCTTTGATGGATGAAAGTGACCGGGCGATTGAAAAAGTGGAGGACCATGTCCACAAGATACAAAACTGCGATGCCGCCGGTTGCGGCGATGACGCCGGTCTTGAATCCCTGCGTGGCTCGAATCACTCCAGACTTATATGCAAGCAGCATGACGAAAAGCGTGCCGAAGGTCAGACCCACGGCTTGAATCGCGATGCCGGGGTACCGGAGTTCAAACATTGCGGAGATACCGCCAAGCGCCAGGCCCTCCAACAGTGCGTAGATCGGCGCGGTGAGCGGAGACCATTCCTTCTTGAAAATGGTGACTAGGGCAACGACGAAGCCGCCGAAAATACCGCCAATCATCCAGGGAATGGCGGCCTCCGGATTATTGGAGTGTGATAAGCCCCAGGTCCACGCGGCCGTAACGACAACGCAAAGCAAGAGCAGGCCGGTTTTGTTGACGGTGCCCTGAAGGGTCATCGCTTCACCAAACGCAACTTGCCCTTTGAAGGCCTTTTCATTCAACGCGGGGTTGGAAGTGCGCATCAGATTTGCCATGACAGAAACTCTCCCTCTCGAAGAGATCATGATCTCTCGACACTCTGTGCAATTGAATTCTACTCTCTGGACTCTGCCGACGCCAACGAGCTTCGGTAGAGAGGCAGGCGCTCAGGAGGGCTTTGTTTCGCCGGCGATCTGTCGCTGGACTTGCTCCCGGAATTCGAGCGGACGAGCGATCTGGGGAAAAACTTCGGGCGTCCCGCCAGTGCCGCGCACGATCACGGTTCCGTAGCCCAGGATTCTGCCAAGCGCAGGCTCTTCAACGGCGATGCTTTCGATTCGTTGCAGAAGCAGCTCGATGGTGCGGCGATCGGCGAGACCCGTCTTTACGATGACTCTTTTGTTGGTGACGGCCATTTCCGTGGCTCCGCGGCGTACAAGTCCAATTCCAAAAAAGATCGCCGCTACCACCAGACATCCGACGCCCGCCCATCGCAGCGGGCCGGCAACAGATGCCTCGCCGCCCTTTATGGAACTCCACGGCGTGAGTAGCAGGCTCAAACCAACGAGCGCAAGGACTGCGGCGATCAACGCATGCCCGACCATGACGATCCAGTGCAGGCGGGTTTCATACTTCACGGTTTCGCCGGCAATGAGATGCTGTTCGGCGTAGCTCAAAGAGGCTCCTTGAAAAGACCTTTGAAGAAAATCGCGAGCGGGAAAACTGCCGTAGATGTCAGCTGGGGGCTGCAGCTTGTCAAATGTCGTCCGACACTAACAGAATACTGAGAATCAGTTGGTAGCGCTAACGGGAATCGAACCCGTATTTTAGCCTTGAAAGGGCTACGTGCTAACCGTTGCACCATAGCGCCACACGCGATGCGGTTACGACCTTATTAGAATACGGGAATTCTGCAGGAGTCACAAGCAGACTGAAGCGCTCGAAAGAATCGCGCTTCAGCTTTGGCGGTCCAGGAATTCTTCGTGCCAGGCCATTTGGATGGCTTCTAGCTTCGATTCATTGGAAGCCGCGGGATCGCCGGAAAAGCCGGGGAGCTCGGTAATCCATTTGTGCATGTCCGTAAATCGGACAGTGAGCGGATCGAGATCCGGATATTTATCGGTCAAACCGATGGCGATGTCTTCGAGATTGTCCCAGCCGAATGATGGCGGCATGTGTGGCTCCTGATGTTTTCAGCGATTAGAGATCAGTGATCAGATATCAGAGAAAAGGAGAACAGTGCTCGACAATTTCGACAACTGAAAACTATTAGTGATCGGCTTCCTTGGCGTAGTTTTTGTTCCAATCGGGAATCTCGACGACGACGTCGGTGGTGCCATCGGGCACGGCCTGGCAGCCCAGACGCGACTTGGGCGTGATTCCGGGCGCCATGTCCAGTTCGTCGAGTTCGGCGTCGGTAGCTTCGTTGCAGCTTTCGAGTCCTTCCCTGAAGATGACGTGGCAGGTGGAGCAGGCGCAGACGCCGCCGCAGGCATGGTCCAGGCCGGCCTTAATGCCCTCGGAAATGTCGAGGATACTGCCTGGCAGGCCGTTGTGGCCGTAAGGCACTTTGTCTGGATCGACTTCGATGGTTTTGCCGCTGGGAAGAAATGTAACTTTGTATTTCTTCGTGGCGGGCTTGTATTTGACTTCTTCGATGTACGGATTGCTTCCGCCCATATTAATTCTCCCAAAACAAAAACTTAAACTTCCGCGAGCTTGCGGCCTTCGAGGGCTGTGGAAACCGCGGAGTTCATTAGCAACTCCGCTAGATGTTCTGTTGCGTGATTCAGCTCGTCGATGCGCTTGCGAATGAGCTTGTAGTCGTTGCCGGCGGCGGCTTCTTTCAGCCTGGTGACGCTGGCAGCGATTTTTGCGCCTTCTTCGGCGGACAGGGCAGCAACTTGCGGATTGGCGAGCGCTTTCGCGGTGGCGGTCAGGATCGCCTCGGATTCGGTGCGCGCTTCGATGAGCTGGCGCTCGGCAAAATCTTGCTCGGCGTATTCGATGGATTCCTCGAGCATGCGCTCGATTTCGGAATCGTTGATGCCGTAGCTCGGCTGAACTTCGATGGAATGGCCTTCGCCGGTGCGCATGTCCTTTGCCGCGACTTGGAGAATGCCGTTGGCGTCGATGAGGAATTTGACTTCGATGCGCGGCAAGCCGGCGGACGCCGGCGGCACGCGTAGGGTAAAGCGCGCCAGCGAGCGGCAATCTTTTGCGAGCTCGCGCTCGCCTTGTAGTACGTGAATGTCGATGCCCGTCTGGTTGTCGACGCCGGTGGTGTAAAGCTCCTGGGCGCTGGCGGGAATCGTGGAATTGCGCGGGATGATTTTCGCGGCGGCGCCGCCGTACGTCTCAATGCCCAATGAAAGCGGCGTGACGTCGAGGAGCAGCATGTTCTTTACGCCGCGATCGAGAATATTGGCTTGAACGGCGGCACCGAGCGCAACGACCTCGTCGGGATTCAATTCAGTGTGTGGCTTGCGGCCGAAAAATTCCTGGACGGTGCGGCGAATGAGCGGCGTGCGCGTGGTGCCTCCAACGAGAACAACTTCCTCGATGTCGGCGGGCTTGAGCTGTGCGTCGGCGAGGGCCTGCTTCACGGGGCCTATGGTGCGATCGACGACCGCACGGATGAGGACATCCAGCGCTCCGCGCGTGAATTCGTGAGTGAAGACCGCGCCATTGGGGAGCGGGAAACGCAGTGTGGCGGTTTCCGTATTGGAAAGCTGATGTTTAATATCGATCAGCGCTTTGCGGAGTTCCTGCGCGAGTTCGCCATGAGGAGAGAAGTCGATCTCATCGTTCTGAAGGATGAGATCGTGCACAAAGGCTTGCAGCAAATTGTCGATGTCATCGCCGCCGAGATGGGTGTCTCCGTTGGTGGAGAGGACCTGGTAGATGTCGCCGTCGCTCGTGGAGATCAGCTTGAGGACGGAAATGTCGAATGTGCCGCCGCCGAGATCGTAGACGGCGACTTTGCCGCGCTGCTTTTCGTGGAGGCCGTAGGCGAGAGCGGCGGCTGTCGGTTCGTTGACGAGGCGGAGAACTTCGAGGCCGGCGATTTTGCCGGCGTCCTTGGTGGCCTGGCGCTGCGCGTCGTTGAAATACGCAGGCACGGTGATGACGGCGCGATCGACGGGTTCGCCGAAAAATGCTTCGGCCCAATTCTTGAGTTCGCGGAGGATGAACGCAGAGATTTCGGGCGGCGTGAAGATTTTCTCGCCCAACATCACGCGAATCACATTTTTGCTAGCGGAATCGATCCGGAACGGAAAAAGTTTTAGCTCGTTTTGAATGTCGGCGGGGCCGCGGCCCATCAAGCGTTTCACGGAATAGATGGTGCGCTCGGGCTGCGTGAGAAGACGGCGGCGTGCTGCTTCGCCCACGATGATGCTGCCGTCGGGATCGAGGCTTACGACCGAGGGGCAAAGTGTGTCGCCGTAGGGGCCCGGGATACACTTCGGCTGGCCGGTCACCGCATCGGTGTATGCGACGAGACTGTTGGTGGTACCGAGATCGATTCCTACGATGCGTCCCATGTCCGTGTTCAGTTCTCAGTTGTCAGGAAACAAATCACAATCCAACTATTGCGTTACTGCAATTCCTTTTGGACGTTAGTGACCAAATTCCGGATGTAGGAGCGGCGATTCAAGAGCTCGTTCAGCCGCGCCATGATTTTTTTGCGCGCACCGACGTCGCCATCGAGGACGACGTCCCACTCGCGCGCGGTGGCTTGAAGTTGTGCGTCGACTTCCCCAAGCTTCTCTTGAAAATTCTTCTCCGCGGCTTGCAGACGAGACTTCAGATTGGCGACATCGCCTTCCGAAGCTTGGGCTTCGCGCAATTCGTCGAGCGCTTCGTTGAGCTCAAAAACTTCTTCGAGCAATTCCGGCGGGGCCTGCTGCTTGTGCTCGCCTTCCTTGCGGGCGCCTTCGATGCCTAGGAGATACTCGACGCGGGCGATGGGATCGCGCAGGGTACGATGGGCATCGTTCAATTCGGAGCTGCGCTTCAGGGAAAGTTGGCGCTCCAGTTCCGTGGCATTCACAAAGTTATCGGGATGCAGCTTCCAACTTAGATGGAGAAACTTCTTTTCGAGGCCGTCCATTTCGATCCACAACTTCTTGGGCATCTCGAAGAGGGCAAAATAGTCGAGTGACTGCGGAATCTGCTGCAGCTTGCCGCAGCCGGAGCAGAAATGCGTGCCCAGCGTGCGTTCGTGGCAGTTCCAGCAGACGAGAGGCGGATTCGTAGATGTCGGGGCGGTACTCATAAATGGTTGTTACTGAAATCCCTCCCAGAAGGCACAAAAAAAGTGGCTGGCGGGTGCGGCTGCCAACCACTTGTCAGGCTCGCCGGCGCCAAGATGCGCGGCGCACAGGCTGAAGCCTGTGCTACTTAGGCCGTAAAAGAGCTGCCGCAGCCGCAATTCCGCGCCGCGTTGGGATTCTGGAAAACGAATCCCTGGCGCATAAGCGTCTCTTCGTACTCCAGCGTCGTGCCGTTCAGATACAAGAAGCTTTTCGGATCGACGAAGAGGCGCGCGCCGTGTTCCTCGAAAATCTTGTCGCGGTCGCGTGCCTGAGTGTCAAGCCGCATGGCGTAAGACAATCCGGAGCAGCCGCCGCCCTGAACGCCAACGCGCAGTCCGCCCTGTTCCGGCGAGACTCCGTCCTTTTCGAGCAGCGCGCGAATTTTCTTCGCGGCGCGCTCAGTCAGGTGAATCTTCGCGATATTTGGACTTGCGACTTCTGTTGCCATAACCTTTTGCCCCTGAAGCGGAATCCCGCTCAGTGCGAAGCCTTCTCGGCGACCGGAACTTCGACGCCGTGCTTCTTCTTCCAGTCGCCGATGGCGGCCTTGATGGCGTCTTCCGCGAGCACGGAGCAGTGAATCTTCACCGGCGGAAGCGAAAGCTCGCGCACGATGTCCGTGTTCTTGATGGAGAGCGCCTCTTCGACCGTCTTGCCCTTCACCCACTCTGTGGCGAGCGAGGAGCTGGCGATGGCCGAGCCGCAACCGAAGGTCTTGAACTTGGCTTCTTCGATGATCTGCGTCTCGGGATTGATCTTCATCTGCAGCTTCATGACGTCGCCGCATTCCGGCGCGCCGACGAGACCCGTACCGACGTTGGGATCTTCCTTCGGGAGGCTGCCGACGTTGCGGGGATTGTTGTAGTGTTCAACCACTTTATCGCTGTATGCCATTAGCCATTGCTCCTTGCCAAATTCACGAGATTTCCGAAACCGGCGCTCTTCACCGCTTTGTCCGTGAGCGAAACGTTGGGCACGGATGCCGAACGGCCCGCGGTCAGTTGACGAAGAGCGTCCTTGATGAATTCCGCGCCGACACCCAGCAGCTTAAGAAAAGCGCGGACCTGCTGAAGCTCATGGAAAGAACGCTCGCCGGCGACGGCGGCCTCTTCTCCTTCTCCGCCGTACGGCACAAACGTTACGCGGAAAGCCGCGCCGGTGCCGCCGATGGAGCGATGAATGCGAATTGTACCTTCGTTTGCCATGTTGTCTCTTTCGTTTTTAGGCGGTCTGCCATTTCATTTTAGAAATATCGATTCCCTCTTTGGCCATTTCGTAGAGCGGCGACAGCTCGCGGAGCTTGGTGACGACCTGCACCATCTTGTCGATGACGTAGTCGACTTCCTCCTGCGTGTTGAAGCGCCCCAGGCCGAAGCGGATCGAGGTGTGGGCGAGGTCTTCGCCAACCCCTAATGCTTTGAGTACGTAGCTGGGCTCGAGGGTTGCCGAGGTACAGGCAGAACCGCTCGAAACCGCGATATCGTTGATGCCCATGAGCAGCGATTCGCCTTCGACATAGGCAAAGCTCATGTTCAGATTGTTCGGCAGACGGTGCTCCATCGAGCCGTTAATAAAGACTTCGTCCAGCTTGGCTTCCAGGCCTTTGCGAAGGCGTTCGCGGAGTGCGAGGAGGCGTGGGCCCTCTTCGGGCATTTCCTTTTGCGCGATTTCGCAGGCTTTGCCGAGGCCCACGATGCCGGTCACGTTTAGCGTGCCGGAGCGCATGCCGCGCTCGTGGCCGCCGCCATCAATGATGGCGGAGAGCTGCACGCGCGGGTTGCGACGGCGCACGTAGAGAGCGCCAACGCCCTTTGGGCCATAAATTTTGTGGCCGCTGATGGCCAGCAGGTCGATGTTGTCCTTCTGGACGTCAACCGGAACTTTGCCGACGGCCTGCACGCCATCGACGGCGAAGAAAATGCCGTGTTCCTTGGCAATCTTGCCGATTTCGGCGATGGGATTGATCACGCCAATTTCGTTATTGGCGTACATGATGGTGATCAAAATCGTTGTCGGCTTGATCGCCGCTTTCAAAGCATCGAGGCTGACGCGGCCGTCGCGCTGCACCGGCAAATAGGTGACTTCGAAGCCGTGCTTCTCGAGGTTCTTGCAGGTGTCCAGCACGGCTTTGTGCTCGATGGCCTGGGTGATGATGTGGTTGCCCTTTTCGCGGAACATTTCCGCGACGCCCTTGATCATCAGGTTGTCGGATTCGGTGGCGCCGCTAGTGAAAATGATCTCCTTCGGAGTGGCGTTAATCAGCGAAGCAATCTGCTGGCGCGCGGTTTCAACGGCTTCTTCACCGGCCCAGCCGAACGAATGGTTGCGGCTCGCGGCATTGCCAAACTTCTCCGTGAAATACGGCAGCATCGCTTCGACGACGCGCGGATCGACCGGCGTAGTTGCGTGATTGTCCATGTAAATCGGCAGCTTGACAGCCATGTTCCCTCTTCTCCTGAACCTAAGCGCGTAGTGCGACGAGCGCAGGTTCCTGCGCCTCTTCGCTCATTTGAGCGATCGTCACCGTGCTCAAAACCGTCAGAATACTTTCGTTCACGCGGCGCAGCGGCTCGCGCACCGAACACTTCTCCGTGGCGTCGCAATTCCCGTGGCTGGTAACACAGGAGGTGATCAGCACGGGCCCATCGATCGCGGTAATCACATCGAGCGCGCTAATCTGCCCAGGCTCCTTGGCCAATTGATAGCCACCGCTGGAACCATGCTTCGCAGCTACGAGCGAATGATGCGCCAGCTTTTGCAGCACTTTAGCCATCAGCGTCCCGGAAATGCCATACTCTTCCGCAATTTCATTGGCGCTACAAGCGTGCTGTTGGCGGTGCATCGCCAAGTGCTTGACGGCAATCAACCCGTAGTCGGCCTTTTTCGATAGCTTAAACATCGAACTCGTGTCTTTCTAAGATGCGACGGAATATACGACTGATTCAGTCGCAGTTGCATTCTAACCCCAAACGCTTGTCAAAGTCAACTCGAACATCTGTTCAGTCTCAAGATAAAGCCTGTATTTCGTGTAACTTATAGTAAGACCCCTCTGGTCCTGTTTCTCACTCCTTTGCGGCGATTGGTAGCTGCGGCGCATTAAATGGCACAAAGGATACTGTAAGCGGCAATCAGCAAAAACTCCTTAAGCCCGTGATAGCCTACGTCTTTGATGAAGGAGAGGGGTGCCGGGACACATGGCGAGATTGAACTATTCGAAGCATTTTCGTACCACAGTATTCGTCTGCGCGAGTCTTTGTCTGCAAGAGCCGGCACGGGCTCAAGCACCAGCGCAGACCTTCGTGCTCGTCGGCGCGGGCGACATTGCCAGTTGCAAGAATCCGGAGGGCGCGCAGGCGACGGCGAAGCTGATCGAACAAATTCCCGGAACAGTCTTCGCTGCGGGCGACTTGGCCTACGAGAACGGAAGCGCGGCAGAGTTCAAGAATTGCTATGGGCCAACCTGGGGGCGGTTTAGGGACCGGACCAAGCCGGCGCTTGGAAACCACGAGTATGTCGATCCGATGGCCCATGCCTATTTTGAGTATTGGGGCGCGCAGGCCGGGCCGGCGGGTAAGGGCTACTACAGTTTTGACCTAGGGGGCTGGCACATCGTGGTGCTGAATACCAATTGCTACGTCAGGGAATTGGGCGGCTGCGGCCAAGGGTCACCCCAAGAGAAATGGCTGAAAGAGGACCTTGCGCAGCATCCTGAGGCTTGCATCGTCGCCTATGGACACCACGCGTTATTCAGCAGCGGAATCTCCAAGAAACATGCCGTGCATCCAGAGCTGAAGGCTATGTGGCAAGACCTCTACGCGGCTCACGCGGACCTGATGCTCGCGGGACATGAACACTCTTACGAACGGTTCGCAGCGCAGGATCCTGACGGGAAGGCCGATCCGGAGCATGGAATCCGTGAAATTGTGGCTGGGACCGGCGGTCGCAGCCACGATCTGCTTGGCCTCGCCGCTGCGAACAGTGAAGTGCGGGACTGGCGCACTTACGGGGTGGTGAAACTGACGCTTGCGCCCGGCAAATACACTTGGGAATTTATCCCGGAAGAAGGCAAGGCGTTTCGCGACTCAGGAAGCGGTGCCTGTCACAACCAGCCAAATAGGGTGAATTAGGATTTTCTCCATGCGATGCGCAACGCCGGACAGAAATACTACGGCTTGGCCGCGGAGCACGCTCCACCTGTAGCGGCCGCTTCCACCAACTTCTGTACGGCGGGCGCCGGCATCAGCAGCAGCTGCGCTTTTGGTTTCTTCGCTTGTTCGATCAAAGCAAGTTGTTGTGTTTTCCACGAATCGGGAGCGGGCTGGCCCTTGGCAATCGCGTCGAGAGCGGCAATCCCGACAGCACCAATCGCGGAGAGATCCTGTGAGCGGGTCGCAATCTCTTTCACTAGAAACGAGCGCTGCGCCAGCGGCTGAAGTCTTGCATCGTTGTCTCGCCAGACAGCAAATAGTGCACGCAGCCGAGCTTCTGCAGCCGCATCTCGGCACGAGGCGGCGAGGAATTGATCTACTAGTTCGCCAAAATGCCGACCGGCATCGCTTTCGAGTGGCACGGCATCGACCGTCCGATTCATCGGCGTGGCGCTGGTCGGCTCCGCCGGCGCCAGCGGCTCGCGTGTGTAATCCTTCACGGGCTCGGCCAGGTCAGTGAGCGTGCGCAGCGCCGCAAGCTCCTCCGGTGAAGCCGCGCCTGCGATGCGCTGGATCATCTTTCGGTAGTATGTTTTGTGCGTGAGGCCCAGCCATTCCAGGCGCGCGCTGATGAAATCCAGCCGCGTGTACATTGAAACTGGATCACGGACTTCCTGAGGCGACCAGAAGCGCTCGGCGATAGCGGCGTTCCTGGGCCAGGTGCGCGAATCGATATTTTCCGCATTCACGTACTCCGCCCACATGCAGGATTCGCCTCCAAGAACACGCTGTTTTTCTTCCAGCGAGAGATTTGCCGCGTCGCCGCTCATCGGATCCACTGCATAGTGGCGCACCGCGGGCCAGCCCAAATCCAGGTAGTAGCCGTTCGAAAGAATGCTGCGATAGCCTTGCTTGGCCGCCTGCGCGAGCGACGCTTGCCCGCGCCAGGACTGAATCACGATGTCCTTCGGCACTCCCGGCACCAGTACTTCGTCCCAGCCGACTACGATTTTTCCATGTTTGACGACCAGCTTCTGCACGCGACTGCTGAAATAGGCCTGTAGAGCGTCGTTGTTCTTCAGGTCATGTTCTTTCTTGAAGGCCTGAATCTTCGGGTTGGCGTCCCACTCCTTGCCATTCACTTCGTCGCCGCCAATATGGAAGAAATGGTCCGGGAAGATTTTTGCCATCTCGCCGATCAATTCGTCGAGAAACTTGTAAACTTTTTCGTTCGTTGGGTCCATCGCCGGATCGAAAATTCCCCATCGGCGCTCGATTTCGTATGGGCCTTTCCCGCTGGCGAGCTCCGGATGTCCCACGAACCAGGCGGTGCTATGGCCCGGCATGTCAAATTCCGGCACCACGCGGATGCCGCGTTCACGCGCGTAGGCGATCAAATCGCGAACTTCATCCTGCGTGTAGTAAAGGTTGTCGGAACCCAATTCGTGGAGCTTTGGAAATTTTTTGCTTTCGATGCGAAAACCCTGATTTTCCGACAGGTGCCAGTGGAAGACGTTCATCTTCACAGCTTCCATGCCGTCAATGTTGCGCTTAATGACGTCAAGAGGAGTGAAGTGACGCGCGGAATCGATCATCAGACCGCGCCAGGGGAAACGCGGCTTGTCTTGCACGGTGACGGAGGGAGCGGCAAATCCGTTGGGCGACACGTCCACGAGTTGAAGAAACGTTTGTAAACCATGCATCGTGCCAAGAGGCGTCGGCGCTGTGAGCTTTGCTCCAGAGGCGCTGACTTCCAAAACGTAGGATTCGTCTTCGCCTACTTCTTGCACTTCTTTGCTGGCGTGTTCGGTTTGGATGAGCAGGCTTGCCTTCGGGCCCTTGGTGGCTTTCAGGGCGATTGGCAAGGCCGTTTGGCGAGCCAGTTGCCGCAGAAATCGTTCGACAGAGCGATCGAGACGTGGTTCCGAGTATCCCGTCAGAGCCACGGAAAATGACGAATCCACGCGCAGGCTTCCGCTTCCAGCCTGAACGCTTGCGGGCACGGGGATGAGATTCAATGCGGGTTGTTGTGCTGAGGTCATTGTGGGATGCAAAACAATACCAAGAACCAGTATGCCAAGACCTTGCAACCCGGACTTGTAATCCATTTTCCGACAACCCTCCAAGGGGACTGAGACGAACGAAGATTAGCTGCTATGTAGCACCAGCTTTGGCATACTGTCATAACTTGAGCATCCTGCGAAGAGGATTCATCCGTTGAGAGCGAAGGGGCCAGATTGGCTTCTTCTCAGTTTAGAAAGCCCAGATTTCGCGGCCTGGGTTAGAATAGCGAATTCAGTGTCGCGGCCGTGAACACACGATGAAAACGTCCATCGCCATCTATCCGGGTTCCTTCGATCCGGTCACCAACGGCCACCTCGATTTGATCGAGCGCGGTGAGAAGATGTTTGACCTCCTCATCGTGGCTGTGCTGCGAAATACGGAAAAGCAGCCGCTCTTTACTGTTCCCGAACGAGTGGAAATGTTGCGCGAAGTCACCAAGCAATGGCCTTCAGTGGAGGTGGACGTGTTCGACGGTCTGCTGGTTGACTACGCGCGCAAGCGGCACGCTGGCGTGATTCTGCGGGGCATCCGCGCGGTGTCCGATTACGAATACGAATTGCAGATGGCACTGATGAATCGCAAGCTGGAACCGCGGCTGGAAACCGTGTTCATGCTGCCCGGCGAGCCGTACAGCTATCTGAGTTCGAAGCTGGTGCGGGAAATCGCGCAGCATGGCGCGCCTTTAACGGATTTGGTGCCGCCAGTCGTCGAGCAAAGGCTGCGCGCAAAAGTTTTATAATTGTGAACTGCAAGCTGAAAGCGTCCCACAAGGAGAAACGGTGCAACTAACGGATCGCATCAACCGCATACAAATCTCGCCGACGGCGGCAGTGATCGTTGAGGCGGAGAAACTCAAGTCGCGCGGAATCGACGTCGCGGACTTCGGCCCG
>Ga0210384_10006343_pt1 | contig 12643 bp, 8 predicted proteins | sample IncBWH2MmetaG_FD_160574 | JGI IMG/M metagenome (GOLD analysis project Ga0210384, IMG submission 160574) | Forest soil microbial communities from Barre Woods Harvard Forest LTER site, Petersham, Massachusetts, United States - Inc-BW-H-2-M | ecosystem: Environmental > Terrestrial > Soil >... | reverse complement strand
GCGGCATCCTGGCCGAGGCCGGGGAGCGCGGCGCCAAGGTGGTCCTGCTGGGCGATCCCGGCCGCATGCAGGCGATCGGCGCCGGCGACGCTTTCCGCGGCCTGCTCGAGCAGCACCCGAGCGTCCGCCTCGACGCCCCGCGGTGCCAACGGGAGCCCTGGCAGGCGGCCGCCTCCGAGCAACTCGCCTCGGGCAGGGTGGCCGCCGCCCTCGACCGCTACGAGGCGGCCGGCCGCCTCCACTGGGCCGCCAGCCGCGCCGCGGCGCGGGCCGAGCTGCTCCGCGCCCACGCCGGCGACCGCCGGCAGGACCCCGCCGCCACCCGGCTCATCGTCGCCCCTGACGGCGCCGAGGCGGCGCTGCTCAACGCCGCCGTCCGCGCCGAGCGCCTGGCCGCCGGCGAGCTCGGCCCCGGGATCCGCGCCGGCGGCGCCGAGCTCGCGAGCGGCGACCGCATCGTGTTCCGGCGCGACGACCGCCAGGGCAGCGCCGTCGCCGACCTCGACGCCTCCCCCGTCCACGGCGTCCGCCGCGGCAGCCTCGGCACGGTCGTCGGCACCGAGCGCCGCCGCGTCGAGGTCCGGCTCGACGACGGCCGCAGGGTGGCCTTCGATCCCGCCCGCTACCGCGCGGTGGCCCACGGCTATGCCGTCACCATCGGCCAGTCGCGGGCCGCCGCCGCCGACCGCGTCTACGTGCTGGCGGATCCCCGCATGAACCGCGACGACGCCGTCGTGGCGCTCAGCCGTCATCGCGCCACCCTGGACCTCTACGCCGACCGCGCCTCCTTCCCCGGCCGCGAGCTCCTCGACCGGGCCCTCTCGCACCCCGGGCGGAGGGACCTCGCCGGCGACTACGCCGCGGCCGACCTGCGCCGCGCGGTCGACCGCCTGCAAGACGTCGCCGCCGCGATCGCGCGCGCGACCCGCGTCGAGCGCCCGCTCCGCGAGGCCCTGGCCGCGCACGAGGCGCTCCAGCGGGCGAGGCAGCGCGTCGTCGAGGCGCGCCGCTCGCTCTCCCAGCCGGCGGGCCAGGTCTATGCGGAGCCCGCGAGTGCCCTGAGCGGCCTGCTCCGCGATCCCGCCGCTCCCGATCGGCTCCGCGACGGAGCGGCACGTGACTACGGCGCCCTCCGCGGGCGCGCCGTCTTCGGCAAGGCGGATCGCCAACGCACCCAGGCCCTGCATGCCGTGCCGACCTTGACCGGCCGCCTCGACGCCTACCAGCGCAGCCTCGCGGGCCTGCAGGCCGCCAAGCGGCAAGCTCGCGCCAGCCTGGAGCGGATCGCCAGTCCCAGCCTCACCCCGCCGCCAAGCGCCGGCGCCGCGGAGCGTGGGCTGCCCGGCACGGCCGCACGCGCCTTGCCCGGCACGGCCGCACCCGGCCTTCCCGACACGGCCGCCCGCGGCCTGCCCGGCGCTGCCGCGACGCCCGCCCAGGCCGCCTCTCCGCCCAGCCTGCCGCCTCCCGCGCAGCTGCGGCGCGAGCTGGCGCGCATCGATACGGACCTGCGCGGCCTTCACCAAGCCTCGCGCAGCGCGCAGGACGCCGTCGAGACGGCCATCCGCGCCCTGGGCCGGCCGGCCGTCGACAGCGCCCTCGTCCTGCTGCCGCCGGAGGTGGCGCTGCCGGTGAACCTGGCGGTGCGAGCCGTCGAGCGCGCCCTCGAACGAGGCCTCGACCTCGGACTGGGACGGTAAGGCACCCCTCGGCCGCTCCTCGGTCGTCACGAGACAAGAAGGGGGCCGGGGAGACCCCTCCAAGCCCCCCCGGCCCCGGCCCCGCGACGACTTCCGCTCACGACCTCGGGCTAGTTGCCGCCCGGCAGGCTCGGGTCGCTTCCCTGCACCCGGTCCGCCTTCAGGCCGCCCTTCACCTGCGCCAACTTCGCGTCGTCGAGCGTCACCGGAGCCTGCCGCCGCCGCGCTACGTCACCCTGCCGATCGATTCGCATGCCACTGCCCCCTTCCGGGAAAGACGATCCCGCGACCACGGCCCCGACCCAGCCGACGCGGCCGTCGGAGCCCTCGGGTCGCGTTCGTCCATGGCATGATATGGTCATGATCTTCTAATGTCAATCCTATGACATGGTCATGATCCAACGAGTGGACCGGCGGGACCCCCCGGCGAGAACGGACGGCAGGAACGGGTCGGCAGGAGGACGGCTGGGGGCCGCCCTCGCGCATCCTGGTGATCTCGAGCCAGGGGCGATATCATTCGACCGCCTGATCTGGGCATGAGCGGCGAAGCGTCGGAGCACCCCCGGGGTGTCGCGGGGCGATGTCCCTCGCTCCGGCTTCCCGACGCACCTACCCGTGGGAGCGCACGAGCCAGCGAGCGCCGCCCTTCTCAGGAGGATCCATGAACGCCTCAGGCCGGTTGCCGTCCGGCGCCAGGACGAGATCCCAGCGACGCGGGGCCTCGCCCTTCGCGACCTACGTCCCGCCGCACCCGCCGCTCCCGCTTCTCCGGCCGACCCGGCCGCTGCGGCCGCTCCCGCTGCTCCTGCCGCTGCTCGTGCTGCTCTCGGGCCTGGCGCTGGGCTGCTCGATGTTCGACACCGGCATGTCCGAGGCGAAGGACCTGCAGCGCGTGGGCCTCTCCGCCCAGGCGGAGATCCTCTCGATCGGCGAGACCGGCTTGACGGTCAACGGCAATCCAGTGATCACTCTCGACGTCGACGTGCGGCCGGCCGATCGGCCGCCCTACCGCGCGACCATCAAGCGGCTCCTCGTCTCTCGCCTCGACGTCCCGCAGTTCCAGCCCGGCCGAGTCATCCCGGTCCGCTTCGACCCGCGCGATCCCTCCCGGGTGTCGTTCGACCTCGGACCGCCGCGAGCCGCCAGCACCGGCGATCCGTTCGTCGACCACTTCACCCCCTCCCAGTCCACCCTGGGATCCTCCCTGGTGACGCCGCCTCCCACGCCGGCGCTCTACCGCGGCAGCGACGACGAAGCCGGCGACACGCGAGCGCTGATCGAGAACAACTACCTGCTGCTCGGCTCCTCCACCTTCACCGGCGGCGCCGCCGATCCTCACCTGGCCGCCCAGCAGGGGAAGAAGCTCGGCGCCGCGCTGGTCGTGCTCTACGGCGAGATCCGCGAGACGCCGGATGCCCCGCTGGCGCCGCTGCCGTTCCATCCCCGGCCACCTGGCGCCGGGGGCGCCGGGGGCGCCGGCGCGTCCGGCGAGCCTGCCGCCGACACCGCGGGCGCCGCCGCCACGATCGGCAGCCTCCCCCCGCGGCCCCCGGCGGACCACGAGGCGACCTACTGGGGGCGGAACCAGCCGCCGCTCCTCGGCATCATGTCCCGGCCCCTCGATCAGAAGGAGAAGGACCGCCTGCTGCGCAGCGACGGCATCGTCGTCGAGCTGGTGACCAACGACTCCCCGGCCGCCGCCGCCCACATCCAGCAGGGAGACATCATCCTGGCCATCGACGGCAAGGCGATCCTCGACGCCAGGGCCGTGCCGGCATTCCTCCGCTCGATCGCCGGCCGCCGGGTGCGCATCGACCTGCTGCGCGACAGCACGCCGCACACCGTCGAGGTGCAGCTGAACCCGGCGACGCCCTGACGCCTGGTGGCAGGCGCGCACGTACCGCCATCGATTCGAGCTCGCTGCACACGGTGCTGGCTGAGCTCCTGTCCTGTCTCGACACCGCTTGCCTGGAAGGACTTCTGAAGACAGGTGAGCGCCTCGTTGCCGTCATGGTCCAGAGCGAAAGCTCCGGCGCGGTCCGTCTCTTGACGCGATGGCCAACCACACCATTGCAGCCGGACTCTCCCCGCTGGTGCTATCCTCTTCGTGGTTCCCACGCGGCCAGGCGATATCCTGCGGCCTCGATCAGCGAGCGGTCACCGTCCTCGACAGGCAATGGCCGCGGCTCGGAGACGGGGTGTGCCATAGCTCCCGGCGGCTGAGGTCGCTACAGAGCCTTACCCTGCTCGTCGTCCTGGGCTTGCTCCAGGCATCTCACCGGCGCGACGCGGACCGCGTGCGGGCCGCAGGGACCGCGCCGTACGGTCCTGCTCATCGCCGCCTTCTCGAATGCCTCGGACCCGGGCGGCCTGTCGAGGCTCGCCTGTCCGGCCTCGACGCCTACCGTCCTTACCAGAGAGCGCTCGCCGAAGACGATCTCCGTCCCCTTCGCACCGCCCGTGCCAGGGGCATGGCGCCGCCACCGCAGGGCCGCGTCGCACCCATTCCCGCCGAGGTCAGCCAAGCGATCGGGCGCGCCGCGCGCCGGCTCCCCACTGCCGAGAACCTGGCCACGCTGGGGGTCCTCGACCTCGTCACGGGCGAGCCCGACCGCGCGCTGCAACGGTTGCGCGAGGCGCTCGCCGCCAGGCCGGAGGATCCGTCGCTGCTCAACGACGTCGGCGTGGCCCTGCTGGCATCGACGGCGTCGACGGCAGGAGGAGCCGAACCGCGTTCGACGTTCGCGGCGTTCGAAGCCATCGAGCGCTCGCTCCATCTCCGGCCCTCCCCGGCGGCGATGTTCAACGCGGCCATCACGCTCGAGCGGCTGGGACTTCGCGCCGGCGCCATCGCCGCCTGGCGGCGCTACCTCGAAGAGGACAGCCGCTCCGGCTGGGCGCAAGAAGCTGCCGAGCGCCTGGGCTCCTTGGAACGCGACACCCCTCCAGGTCGAGCCGTCGCCGACCTCCTCGCCAGTCCGGAGACCGAGACGGCAGCCTTCGGCCGTAATCCTTGGGCGGACCGTCAGTGGGGTGAACGGACGCTGCTGGCGCGCTGGGCCGAGCGGGCTCTGGCCGGCGACCGCGCGGGGGCCGAGACGGCGCTCGCCCAGGCGGAGACGATCGCTTCAGCGCTGACCGAGACCGGCGGCGGCCGGCTCCTGGCGGCGAGCGCCGCGATGATCCGCGAGGCGGAGCGCTCACCGGACCGGACGCGCCTGGCTCGCCTCGCCCGCGGCCACCTGGAATTCGGTCGGGCATTCCGGCTCCAACGCTCGGAGCGCTCGGGCGAGGCCCACGAGCTCGCCGGCCAGGCGATCGACGATCTTCACGCGGCGGGTAGCCCGTTCGAGCTACGCGCCCGGCTACTGCGGGCCTCGTCGGCAGTCGCGGCCCCCTGGTCCGACCTCCAGCTCGTCGAGCAGGCGGCAGGCGAGGCGAGCTTCCCCTCCCTGGCGGCCGAGGCGCGCCGCGAAGCAGCCTACCGGATGAGCCTCGAAGGGCGGCTCGCCGCGGCTCTCGAGGCCTACGACGACGCGCGGCGCCGGTTCCTCGAGCTCGGGGAGCACGAGATGGCCGCTGTCCTCGCCGCCATGCGGGCGGAGCTGTTCGCCGCCACCGGCAACGAGCGGCTTGCCATGGCGGAGCTGGCTCAGGCGCTCGGCGGGGCGCCCGCGGCGAGCGATCCCTGGAATCGTTACTCCATCTACGTCGTCGCGGCGGGCACCATCGCGGGCGAGTTTCGCTGGACCGCCGTCGAGGCGCACCGCGAGGCGGCCGCCTCCTGCCGGGAGCTGCCCGAGCGGCCCCTGTGCGTCGTCGATTCCCTGCTCGCGGTGGCACAGCTCGCCCCCGCCGCCGACCTCGCCGGGAATTCCTTGGTGCGCGCCAACGCTCTGCTCGCCCGCGTGCCGGCCTCGGACGGCAGAGAACGGACGGCCATCGACCTGGCGATGGCCCAGGCGCAGAGCCTGAGCGGCCCGGAGCGCTCCGCGGGCGACCTCGAGCAGGCGGCCGAGCTGTACGCCGCCGCGACACGACGTTACCAGGCGAGAGCTCTCGCTCCCTTCGCCGTGCTCGCCCGCGTCAAGCGGGCGAGCATTCTCGAACGCCTCGGAGACCCGGCAGGCTCGGCCGCCGAGTACCGCGAGGCACTGCGCGCCCTCCGTCTCTGGGACCGAACCGACCGCTTCCGGCCCGAGAACGCGGAGCAGCGCGTGCCACCCGACCTGCGCACCGTCTACGAGCGCCTCCTGGAGCTCGACCTTGGCGCCGCCGGCGACCTCCCCTCTCGCGGCGCTTTCCTGCTCTCCGAGGAGATGCGGGACCGTCTGGCGCCGCGGCGCAGCGCCGAGCTCGCGCTGCCGCGGGACGCCGACCTGGACCGCTGGCTGGCCGCATTGCCGGCAGGGACCGCCGTCGTCGAGTACGCGCTGACGAGCGGGCGGGCGACGGCCTGGATCCTGGCGGGGGGACGCTTCGAGCAGGTGGCCCTGGCGCCGCGCGCCGGGCTTGCCGAGCGCCTCCGGGTCCTCGCCTCGGAACGCGACCTGCCGGCCTGGAAGCACGGCACCGGCGCCCTTTTCCGTGAGCTCGTGTCCCCGGTCCTGGCGCGCCTGCCGGCTGGGACTCGGCGGCTGGTCGTCGTTCCCGACGCCGACCTCCATGGCCTGCCCTTCCGGGCGCTGTGGGACCCGGACTCCGGCCACTACCTGGACGAGGAGCTCGCCGTGTCGCTCGCACCCAGCGTGGCTCTGTCGACGGCTACCCAGGTGCATCGGCCACCCGCCCCGATGCGCGGCTCGCTGCCGGTGCTCAGCTTGGGGTTCGCGGCGTTCGCGCCGGACCTGGGCCTGGGCCCGCTGCCGTGGGCCGTCGCGGAAGCCGCGGCCGTGAACGCGGTCTACCGTGGAGATGCAGGAGCGTGCCCGGTCGCCGATTGGGCAAGCTTCCGCCGCTGCGCGCCGCGGGCCGAGGTGATTCACCTGGCGACCCACGCCGCCGCGGCTCCGACGGCGAGCGGCAGCTGGCTCGCCCTGCCGCGGGAGACGGTCTCGCTCGATCGGCTCTGGAGCGAGCTCCCCGAGCTGCCCGCGCGCCCCCTGATCGTCCTGTCCTCCTGCCAGAGCGTCGCCACGGCGGCAGGAGGAGAGGGCCTGGGAGGCCTTGCGCGGCCGTTCCTCGCGAGCGGCGCGCGCGCGGTCGTGGGAACGTTGTGGGAGATCGACGACGAGGAGGCGGCAGCTTTCTTCTCCGCCTTCCATCGCGGCTACCGGCGGTCGGGCGATGCCGTGGAGGCCCTGCGGACTGCCCGGGAGCTGCTGCCAGGATGGAGAGAGCGGCCCTGGGTGTGGGGCGGGGTGGAAGTGGTGAGCAGCCAGTAGGCGAGGTTCCTGGTCACTCGACGGTAGTCACAAGGAGAAACGGGTATGAGCGATGGAGATGGCTTCACTCTGCGCCTGGTGTTCGAAGGGATCTGCGCTTTCGTGCCGGACTCGCCGTTCTTCTACCGGGACGGGCAGGGCAAGTCGCAAGCCGGCAATCCGTCGAGCCTTGCCGTCCTGCTGCCGGACGTGCGATCGGCGGGGATCGCCAATTGGGAGACGCAACCTGCCGGGAAGGTCGAGGACCCGTGCTATCGAGCGTCGCACGCGCCTCTGCTGAGCCTCAACCCGGGCAACGTCGCCGGCAGCTCCGGCATGCTGGTCCACGGCTTCTTCAACGACCCGCAGACCGGAGAGATGCGGGTGCTGCACGTGCTCGACAACGAGGCCCTGACGTTCGGCGACGGCACCTCAGTGTGGCCGCAGCTGAGCTTCGAGAGCACGATCCCCGACCCCGAGACGCTGCCTCTGCCGGGCACTTGTCCGCAGTTACGCAGCTCCCTCTGGTGGTTGCCCCGCCTGAGCGAGATCTCTCCGGCGCACCAGTGGTGCGACGCGCGCCTGCTGACCGCGCCGCCCGCCAAGTTCAAGGAGCTCGGCGTCGCCTGCCGGATCGACGTCCCGGGCGGTCATCTCTCGACCGCCGCCTTCAACAAGGATGGGACCGAGTTCTGGAACTACGGCTCCGTCACCCGCGGGGCCGACGGCAAGCTGCAGTACCCGCCCGACGACCTCCAGGTGTGGAGGAAGGCGATCGGGAACGAGATCCTGTGCGAGATCGAGATCCCCGACACCGAGGTGGTCCTGAACCTCGTAAACAAAGGCGGTGCGTCGGCGTCGGCGTCGGCGACCCTCCGTCCAGGCGCGGACGGGATCGTCGAGGTGAGGATCGCGAACGCCGAGCTCGACGCCGTGATCCTCCGGCCGGAGAGCCTTCCGTCGGCGACACCGCTGCCGGACGCCGACTTCCAGGCGTTCTATCCCTTCGCCACGGCCTCGGAGACGACGCCATGGCCGGCCCCGCTCTTTTCATCTGACCCCCGCCCCGGCATCCACGCGAAGCCCTGCTCCGGAGGGGCGTTCAGCGGGTCGCGCGTAGGACCGGCAGCCAAGGCGGCCAAGGGGAGCAAGGCGGCCAAGGCGGCCAAGCCATGAACGCGGACTTCCAGCAGGCCCAGAGCACCATCAAGGCCCTCTGCGCCGTCTTCTCCGACTGCGCCGACCCGCGCGCCCGCGACTTCGTGGCCGCCGGCATCTCATCGACCGGCGGGATTCCGAGCGTGATCGTTTTCGCCCCGCGCGAGGAGCCGACGCGGCAGTACATCCGCGACCGCCTGGGCGAGAGCCTGGCCGGCGTCGAGATCGTTACCTCGGGCGGCCTGAGCCAGGCCGGGGTGGCCGATCCGGCTGCCGGGAGCCGGTCCGCCGCCTGGATCGGCAGGCCGCTCGCTTCCTTGAAGGCCGCGGGGCGGTCGATCCGGTCCTGGCTTCGAGCCCTGGCCCAGCCGGCGCCGGTCAGCGTCCATGCGGGTGTCCAGGTCGATGACGGTACGGTGGGCTGCGGGCTCAGGGAGAAGCAGACCGGAGCCGCCCACTTCCTGACCGACCTGCACGTGCTGCGATCGAAGACTCGAGGCGCGACCGCCGTCCTTCAGAACGGCGACCACATCGCCAGGCTGAAGGACTGGTCCAGGGTCGCCTCCGACCCGGACTGGGCGGTCCTCGCGGCCATCCGGAACGTCCTGCCCTCGGCCTGCCTCAACTGGGAGGCGTGCGCGCTCACCTTGCAAGGGCCCATGACCAAGGGCGATCTTCCCCTCTTGGGAGGCCAGATCATCGGGATGGGCGGCGCGACGAGCGGGGAGCGGCGGCGAGGCGTGGTGACCGCCACCGGCGCGTGTGTCGTCGTCGCGGAGTCCACCGCCAACGGTGGCTGCACGAGGCTCATGGCGATGGAGCAGATCCTGGTCAAGAACTTGGCCGGCCAGAGGCCCTTCGGAGAACAGGGCGACTCTGGGGCGGTGGCCTACGTCCTGCCGCCGCCTCCGGCGCTCGGTGCCAACCCCGCTGGCACGGCGGTCGGCCTCTACTGGCTCAGGAACCCGACGGGAGACCTGCACGCGCTCGCGCCGCTGGTCGACGTCCTGGACGCGATCAAGCGCTCACCGTCGATGCTCGACCTCGAGCTCTGGCGCTGACCGGACGAGTCGCCGTCAGCCGCGGCGCGACTGCCCTGACGGGGAGTCGCGCCGCGGCGCGCCAGTTGCATCTTCTACGCGATGATCATGTTCGTCAACGAGCCGCCGCCGGCGAGGGAGCCCTGAGGCGCATGCCCGGCAGCGCATAGCTGGTGCTCCGCCCCCCTTCCGGGTTCCGGACAAGGATGCCGCGCTCGAGAAGAGGCAGGAGGTCGCGGAGCGCCGTGTCCTGGGAACACTTCGCGAGCTTGGCGTACTTCGACGTCGTGAGCTTGCCCACAAAACCATCCAGCAAGCGGTTCAGCACGAGGCGCTGGCGCTCGTTGACCGCAAGGTCGCCGAGACTCTCCCAGAAGCGCGCCTTCGCGAGGACGGCGCCGAGAGTGATCTGCGCGCCGGCGATGGCCCGGCCCAGGCAGCCAAGGAACCATTCCATCCACGGCGTGACATCCAAGGCTCCCTTCTGCACCTGCTCGAGAGTGTCGTAGTAGGCCGCGGATTCCTGCCGAATCTGCGTTGACATGCTGTAGAAGCGTTGCGGACTGTTCTCGGAGCGCGCCAGAGCCATGTCCGCGATGGCGCGCGCGATGCGGCCGTTGCCATCGTCGAAGGGATGGACGGTCACGAACCAGAGATGGGCCAGCCCCGCTTTCAAGACCGGATCTATCGCGGCGCCGGCATTGAACCACTCCAGGAATGCCTCCATCTCGCCATCGAGCCGTCGCGCCGGGGGTGCCCTGAAGTGGACATGCTCCTTCCCGATCGGACCGGAGACCACTGCCATCGGGCCCGTGCCGTCGTCGCGCCAAGCCCCTGCCCGGATCCTCGTCAGGCCACTGTGCCCGGTGGGGAACAGGGACGCATGCCAGGCGAAGAGCCTCTCGGCGGTGAGCGGCTGGTCATAGCGCCGCGTCGCGTCGAGCATCATCTCGACGACACCTTCGACCTTGCGGTCGGCGGGCTCGAGTCCGCCGATCTCCATGCCGAGGCGGCGCGCAATCGACGACCGGACCTGTTCCGCGTCCAGCTTCTCCCCCTCGATCTCGCTGCTCTTCAAGACATCGGCGGTCAGAGTCTCCAGGACGGCCTCCTGGCGCAGCTCGAACCCGAGGGCCTCCAGATGCCCGATCAGTCGACCCTGCCGGTGGCGGACGTCGGTGAGAGCCTCGGCAAGCTGCTCGCGGTTCCACTCGAATCGGGGCCAATCCTGGAGCTCGTGGATGTACATTCTCCGCACCTTCTGCGGAGATTATAGCGACGGTCCAGCTTAGAATCAACTATTCACCGCAAGAGCTGCGGAGAATAGACCGGCCAATCGCCGCAAAAGGCGGCGACGAGCAACACGCCGGCCGGCGGTCCGGCACGGAGCGCCCGGACGACCGAGAAGTCGCAGCTCTCGTCCACCAGGAAGCGCATCGGCTCAGCGCGCGGGGGCGTTCGGCTCAGCGGCGAGGATCGTCTCTTCGTGAGCGATGGCGTCGGCAGCGTATGCCATCGCCGCACGGATGTCTTCGCGCTTCAAGCGCGGGTAGGCATCCAGCAAGTCCTCCTCGGTGACCCCCTCGCCGAGCTTGCGCAGCAGCAGTTCGACGGGAATCCGGGTGCCCCGAATGACGGGCTTCCCCATCATGACCTTGGGGTCCATCTCGATCCGGTCGGTGATGGTCATGGAGTACTCCATGCAGGGCGCTGGTTCGCGAGGTCGTACCAGCACCTTGATCTTCTCACGTTAACGGGCGAGCCCACCCCAACTTGCCCGAGCTCGCCGGGCTCGGGCGCACACCCTGATCCGCCGCCGCGCAGTCACTGGGATGGGAGACCCTATGAAGCGTTGTCGTCGCCGGTCCGCCGCAGTACCGGGGTCGCTGTGCTGCCGCTACGGCGGCGTCGTGAACACGCGCGCGACGGAGGCGAAAGGATAGACGTTTTGTGGCACAGTGATTTGCCACGTCACGACCGCGAGACCACCGCTGGCCACTGCGACCTGCGGTAGGACCTGATCGAGGTCGTCCTGAGCCTCGTTCAATGTCAGCTCGGGCGTGATCGGAGTGCCGTCAGCCTCGAGCCAGCGGCCCTTGATGTCGGCGGCAGCACCGCTCGGATCGAGACCCTGCCAGACGACAAAGTAGTGGTTGTTGGGGTCGACGGAGACGACGGGCCATAAAACGGCCACGCTCTGACTGACCCGGAAGAGCTTGCCGAGCGGGCGCGCCTGCCTAGAGAAGCGCTCGGCGACGATGGCCGCGGGGCCGATGGCCGCGGGGCTGTTCACCGGCGTCGATCTCCACGTGACGAGGAATGTGCCGTCCGCACCGACGCCGACCGCCGGGAAGTCCTGGTAGCAAGAGGTGTCGGCGACCGCCACCGCAGGCCCGAGGAGCCGCCCCGAGGATGCGATGCGGCGCACGAACACTTGCGAGCAGACGCTACGGGTCGGGTGTGTTTGCGAGGAGTAGACCGCGACGAGGTTCCCCTCGGGTTGGACCGCCAGTGCAGACCCACTATTGATGCCTGCCGGGGTGAGTGGCACCGGCCGGCGCAGAAGCCGGCCGTCCATGTCGACAAAGGCAAGGCTTACATACTCATAGACACCCCTGCCCGGGGCGGATTGCCCCAGCAGCGCGAACCCATCCTGCGTCCGCGCCACGCTCGACGTGCCGGTGTAGGTGATGCCCCGAGCCCCCAGCGCGGGAAGCAGGATGGGCTGCCTCGTAGGGATCAGGTCTTCGCCAAAGAGCTGCAGAACCGTCGCCGAGATCGCCAGCGGGTCGGTATCGATCTCGTCGTAGAAGACCGCGAACCCGTTCTGCATGCCCACGGCGATCGGTGGCCCGATCCAGCCGCCTCTACGCAGGACGGCAGGAGCCGTGACCCCACTCGGGGACACCACGGCACCCACGAGATCGATCTGCGCGTTCTGCGCGTCCAACGAAATCGGCCAGAACGCGGCACAGACGCCAGCGTCATCGCAGGCTGTCGTCGGTGGATGCACCGCCGGATAGGTGGCGTCCGTCCAGAGGCCGAGGTCGCCGGTCAGCGGCGCCTGCGCGCGGGCGGGGGAGAGCGCCAGGAGACCGAGCGCGAGAGCGAGCATCGCGTTCCAGCAGGACCTCGTCAGAGCCATGCGTCAGTTATATCATCGTCGCTCCCGCAGATCGGCGATCGCGGCGTCGAACGACGGGTAGCCCGGACAGCGCATAGCTGGTGCTCCGCCCCCCTTCCGGGTTCCGGACAAGGATGCCGCGCTCGAGAAGAGGCAGGAGGTCGCGGAGCGCCGTGTCCTGGGAACACTTCGCGAGCTTGGCGTACTTCGACGTCGTGAGCTTGCCCACAAAACCATCCAGCAAGCGGTTCAGCACGA
>Ga0210384_10006342_pt1 | contig 12644 bp, 9 predicted proteins | sample IncBWH2MmetaG_FD_160574 | JGI IMG/M metagenome (GOLD analysis project Ga0210384, IMG submission 160574) | Forest soil microbial communities from Barre Woods Harvard Forest LTER site, Petersham, Massachusetts, United States - Inc-BW-H-2-M | ecosystem: Environmental > Terrestrial > Soil >... | reverse complement strand
ACCCCATCCATGTGGCCCGCCTCGATCTTCTCGACCAAGGTGACGCCGTGGTTGGGGTAAACCACCTTCTGACCGATCCTAAATGTCACGCCTGTGCCCCCTTGCATGAGGAAGAACTCCGGAGCTGTAGTAGCAAGTCACTGAGGGACCAACGCTTACGAGTGTAAGTTATACACCATCCGGGGCGCTTCGTCAACCTCGCCCCGCGCTCGGCGGCCCGCGCGGGTCCTCGCGCACCCCGGGAACGGCAGCTCGATCCCCTGGTATTTTACCGCAGGAAGGCGCCAACTACCGCCTGTCTTACGCCCGCCGCGACCCTGCCCGCGAGGCGTGCGGATCAGGAGTCGGGTACCGGTGCGCTCCCTCGACCTGAAACCCTGCTAGGCTCGCCAGATGTTGAACACTTCAACATGAGGAGACGTCTCATGCCAACCAGCACCGTCAATTTCAGCGTGCCGGAAGAGGTCAAGCGGGCCTTCAACGAGGCCTTCGCCGGGGAGAACAAGAGTGCCGTGATTGCCGGCCTCATGGAGCGGGCAATCGAGGAGCGGCAGCAGCGGCTTCGGCGTGCCGCCGCCATCGACGCCCTGCTCGAGCAGCGGCGAACGCAGCGCCCGGTCACCACGGAGAACGTGGCCGCGGCCCGCCGCGCGGGACGTCCATGAGGGTCGTGGTCGACGCCAGCGTCGTGGTGAAATGGGTTCGTCCCGACCCGGAGCGCGAGGCCATGACCGACGAGGCCCTGGCCCTGCTGCATGCAATCCGGTCAGGAGACGTGGAGCCCATTCAACCGCCGCATTGGCTCGCGGAGGTCGCCGCCGTCTTGGCCCGTCTTCGCCCGGCGATCGCCGAATCGACGCTCGACCTCCTCGACGCCATCGAGCTGCCTGTCGCGGCGGATGCCGCGATCTACCGGCGAGCGATCCGCCTGGCCGGTGAGCTGGGTCACCACCTGTTCGACACTCTCTACCACGCGGTGGCGCTGGAGCGCGAAGCGCTGCTCATCACCGCCGACGCCCATTACCAGCGCAAGGCGCTTCACCTCGGCGCCGTCGTGGGCTTGGCAGGCTGGAGTGACGGCGCCGGCTGACCTCCCTCGGCCGGGTATGGCATCCCCCGCTAGAGAACCGGTTCGCCGCCAGGAGGGGTTCTCGGCTCCGTCCGCCTACTTGAAGTAACCGTTGACGTCGATCAGGAAATCGGTCGTGCCGTTGAGGTCGCCCTCGGCGGTGAGGCTGCCCGCCGGGTTGCCGGCCAGGCTCAGCACGGCGTTGTTGGCGCGCACGGCGCCCGCTCGGAAGTCGATGGCCGCGATGTTGGGCGTGCCGATGCCCGTCGGGAAGAGCCGCAGGTCGCCGGCGGCCGTGGGCCCGACGACGGTGAAGTTGAGCGCCACCGCCTTGGCGTCCGCGGGGATCCCGCACTGGCCGGCGATCGGGAACACGCGCTGGGCGCCGCCGCCCTGCAGCGATGGGCCGCCGAAGGTGCCGTTGGCGCGGCGCGTGTCCACGATCCGGCAGGGGGCCAGGGTGTAGAACCCGAGCGGTCCGACGCCGAAGGGCACCACGGCGCTCGCGCTGGTGGCGCAGCCGGCGCTCGATTGCACCTGCACCGCGAGCGTAACCGGGCCCGCGATGCCGGCCGAGAACGTGATCTGTCGCGTGCCCGCGCCGCCGGTGATCGTGCCGTTGGCGATCGACCAGCTGTAGGTCGCGCCGGCGCCGGCCTCCGGCACCGAGGCGACGTTGCCGGTCGAGCTCGGCTGGACGGACGAGGGCGCGCTGATGGTCGCATCCGGGCTCGCGTTCACGACCTGCGTGAACGAGCAGCTCGCGGTCGCCGGCCCCACGCTCACCGAGCAGTTGACCGGCGTCGAGCCCAAGGCGAACGCGGAGCCGGACGACGGCGCACAGCTCGGCGTGGCGCTCGCGCCGCAGTTGCCGCTCACCATCGGCGGCGGATACGTGACGTTGGCCGACTGCGTGCCCGCCGGGGCGCAGACCGCCGGCGGCGACGGGCAGGCCAGCGCCAGCCGCGAGGCGATCGTCGAGGTGTCGTAGTAACCCGAGACGGTCACCGAGTAGCCGTTGCCGGCGCCGGAACAGGTCTCGGTCGCCGAGTTGATGGTGTCGACGACGACGAAGAAGTCCTGGTCGGACGGCACGACCACCGAATACGTCACGTTGGGCAAGGTGTCGCCGAGCCCCGTGACGCCGGCATCGCCCAGGTAGCCGCCGCAGAGCTGCGTCTTGTCGTAACCGGTCGCGAGGCCGGAGTACGCGGCGCTGAAGATCTCGTTGCCGCTGCCGCAGTGAGCGTTGATCGTGACGTCCACGCAGACCGGCGCGGTCGCCGGCGGGGTGTGCAGCTGGTAGGCGTTGTAGAAGCGGCTGCCGGTCGCGGTCTGCAGCGGCCCGGGGCACGCCTTGGCCGCGCTGCAGTCGCTCGGCGAGCCATCGCGTCCCAGGCGCGACACCTGGGCCGAGCTGTTGGTGTCGAGAGTCTGGTTGGCGAAGACGACCGGCGAGCTGCTCGGACCGCAGGTGGGGAGCGAGAAGCCCAGCGTGCCCGCGCCGCCGTTGGTGTCGGACACCGCCAGCGAGAAGACCGCCGGAGTGCCACAGACGTAGTTGTTGCCGACGCTCACCTGGTAGGGCATCGACTCGGCATGGGACTGACCGATGGCGAGGGCGGGGAACGCCGAGCTGGTCGAGGCGACCGTCAGGTTCGACGTCGGGGTGCCGAGGACCGACGTGACTCCCGAGGCGTCGTGGCAGCCGACGTTCTTGATCGTGACGTTCAAGTTGTCGCACTCGCCGCGGTTGAGGATGCCGTTGCCGTTGCCGCTGGTGTCGTCCACCGCGGCGGCGACGAAGGCGTACTGCGGGACGCCGTCGATGCAGAAGTCCTTGCTCGTGGTGACGCCGTTGGCGACGGTCACCGGCGTCGGCGGGCCGGCGGTGCAGCCGCGCAGGGGCGACGACGGCGTCGCCATGTAGCTGCCGGGCGGGGCGACGATCGCATAGTGGCCGTTCGCGTCGGTGGCTCCCGAGAAGCCGTTGTCGAGCGTCACCAGGGCGTCCGACAGCGGCGCGTGCGAGGTGCAGTTAGTGACCGTACCCGAGAGCGTTCCCTGCGGCTGCGGGCCGCAGTCGTTCGATGGGAAGCGGAAGGCGGCGATGCGCATGTGCCAGTTGAACGAGCCGCTCGCCGGCAGGTACTGGTTGGTGTACCAGAAGGTGCAGCCGTCGCGCGGGTCGACGGTCATCGCGCTGTAGTCGCCCCAGCGGTTGCCGGTGCCGACCTGGCTGCCGGCGCCCGGGAACATGACCAGCTCCGATCCCATGGTGCTCGCGGGATCGCTCGCCAGCCGGCCGGTGACCATCGGCGTGGGGAAGGTCATGGGCCCGGACTTGCTGTAGCCCAGGGCGATGTTGCCGCCGTTGTCCATGGCGATCGAGCCCATCCAGCGGCTGGCGGTCGGATCGTTGGTGTCGGTCGGCGAGAAGGTGCTCTGCTGGAAGAGCACCGGCGTGCCGCCGGGGCTGCGCACCTCGTACCAGCGGATGCCCGCCACGTCGGCGCCGGACGCTCCCACGTTCACGGTGTGGTTCAGGACCAGCGACTCGTGATCGCCGAAGTTGCGGTACGCGTTGCGGAACATGACGCGGTCGCCGACGACGTCGAGATAGTCCTGGGGCGTGGCCGGGCTCATCGGCTGCACCGGCTCCTCGATGCAGGCGCGGTTCGCCGAGACGCACGAGAAGATGTCGTTGAAGGTGGCGACGGAGACCAGCGTCGGCCCGGTCACGGTGAGGCTCGGCGTCGCGCCCCAGCTCGCGGCGGCCTTCCAGACGTCGAGCGTATCCGCGGTCGTGCCGTCGTTGAAGGGCGAGCCATAGCGGACCACGTAGTTCGGCGAGCCCGCGGGGGGCGGCGTCAAGCCGTCGAGATCGGAGGGCAGGGCGCCGTCGCCGAGGTTGGGATCGAACGACCTGTTGACCTGCAGCCTGGCAGGCATGCCGGCGAGGATGGCGGCGCGCTCGAAGGCGTAGATGTTGTCCTGGTTGAAGCTGGTGCCGTTGAACTCGCGGGTGGTCAGGTAATAGCTGTCCGGCCACACGCCGAGATGCGGGTAGTCCTCGAATAGCGCGGGATCGGTCGAAGTGCGGAAGTCATAGAGGTAGTAGGCACCGAGGGGATCGCCGGTCTTCGAGATCGCGAAGCATTGGTGGGATCCTTGTTCCGGACCGGCGGGGATTGCGGTCGTGAACTGGGTGAGGATGAAGCGGTCGGCCAGGTTGTCGTAGGCGACGATCGGATCGCCGTCGTTGTGGATGGCGCAGACCCCGCCCAGGAACTGCCACAGCGTCTTGCCCAGGAAGGGGCCGTAGAGCGGGTTCCCCGCCTTGTCCCAGATCTGGAAGCGGGTGTTGACGAACTGGACGTAGTGGTTCGGACCGACGCGGCCGTCGCTGTCGGGGGGCGCCGCGTTGTTGACCGGCGTGCCCTCGAAGTTGACCGGCGTGCCGCCCGGGGCAGGGCTCGGCTGGCTGGGACCCGCCGCTCGCTGCACGATCGCATCCGTAGGCGGCTGTGCCGGCAACGGGAAGCGAATGCCGGTCCGGGGATTCGGCACCAGCACCTGGATGTCGGAGGTCGTGGTGATCGGCGTGATGTCGCGCAGCGCCGGTGTCGACACCGGCACCGCCGGGGGGCCGAGCAGCACGGACTGGCCGACGGCGGGTGCGGCGCCGAGAGCGGGCGTTGCAACGACGACCAGGACGGCGGCGAACGCCAAGGCGGTCCGCCGGGCCCGGCGGGCCAGCGGGACAAGGACGCGAGCTCGATCGGACATCGGCTGCCTCCGGCGGTGTGGTGATCCAACAGCTCGATCGCCGGCCGCTGTGGGGTGCAAACCTCTGCTACGGCTGGCGGGCGGCTGAGGCCGCGGGGCGTCTCGGCGATGAGTAATTGGGCTGAGCCGTGCGACCGCGCTCGAGAGCCAAGCCTGCCAGCCCGCCAGCCGTCTCCAGGGTAGGGACCGGCGGTCACCGGCGGGAAGAGTGAATTCCCTCAGCCGGCGCCGGGAGTTTCACTCAGCGATGCGGGAAGGCGTGAGGGCGATCGGTGCAGCCGATGGGGGCTGTACCAACGGACGTAGGTTGCCAAGCCCAGGGCGAGCACAGTCCACCACAGCACCAGCACGCTGCGCATCCAGAGCTTGAAACGCGTGATGCGGAATCTCTCGGGCAAGAGCTTCGTGCCTGCGGCCAACAGGATGTAAAGACCGGCGCATTCGGCAACGATGCCCAGCGCCGCATGCGCGGCGGCGAGCGCATAGTACGACTTGCCGAGCTTGCCGGGCAGCGCGGGAATGAGCAAGCGACGAAAAGACGGGGTCATGCTCACGGCGATGAGCGCAAGGTTGACCAGGACCACGGCCGACTGGCACCAGGCGTGAGCACCGAAGCGCCGCATGCGGGCGAGCAGCGCACCGACCAGCAGGCCAACGCCCATGCCGATCTCGAGAACCAGGGTCAGGTCCGTGCCCCAAGGGGCGGCACTGCCCAGAAAACCGTGCTCCATGAAGCCGCCTCCTGGGCGACACCTGCCAGGTGTCGGCACCGCTGAGGAAAGCCGCCCAGATTTCCCGGCTGCACGATCAACAAGGCGGCCGGAAGTGCGAGCGCCGTGCGGTCGTCGGGCAGAACGGGGCGGGGGCTCCAGCCGTGCCGCTCGTCGCCTCGATCGTCCTTGACCGCCGGCGGGAACGCTTATTCCCGCTTCCTGCGCCTCGCCAGGTTTCCGGCGCGGTCCCGACCCTTTCGGCTGGGCGAACAGCAGCCCCCGCCCGTATACTGAATAGATCGGGCAAAATCCAGCGCCAACCGAGACCGGCAGCGCGGCAGGATCTCCGACGAGGTACGCGAATGTCTGAACGAAGTGGTGGGCACGCAGGTTCTGGACGGAGGTTCCAAAGTACCACGGCGCCGGTATGGGCGCTGGCTCTGCCGGCGTTGCTCGCCGCGGTCTTCGGCGCCGCGGCCGCGGTACCCGCCGCGGCCGGCTCCGGGCAGTGGACCTCGATCGGTCCGCCGAGGGGGATCTTCGATGAGCTGGTCGGCGCCTCGGACGCTCCCGGGACGGTTTACGCCAGCAACCGCCTCGGCGACCTCTGGAACAGCACGGACGGCGGTGTCACCTGGAGCTTTGTCAGCCGCATCGCCGGAGATGGCCTCCTGGTGACGGTCAATCCTGGTCATGCCACGACCGTCTATGCGGGAACCCGCGTGGCGGACTTCGGCTCCTCCGGGGTGTACAGGTCGGCCGACGGCGGGGTCACTTGGCAGCACGTGCTGGTAGGCTTCGCTTGTTCGTCCGTGGTGATCTCTCCTGCCGCGCCGCAGATCGCGTACGTCTGCCTCGACGACGGCTCGATCCAGCGTAGCGACGACGCCGGCCTCACCTGGCGCCCGGTAGGGGCGCTCCCGCAGAGCTACACCTTCGGCGGCTTCGCGCTGGCCATCGATCCCACCGACCCGAATACACTCTACGACGCGGGTCAGCCGGGAGTCTTGAAGAGCACCGACGGCGGCGCCAATTGGAGTCAGGTGTTCTCCTTCTCGAACCCGATGCCCGAGAACGAGCCCATCGCACTGTTCGTGGCGCCGTCCAACCCGGCGACGCTGCTCCTCGCCAATAACCCGCTCGGGGACGCTTCCGTCACCCCTGACGCCAGGGTCTTGCGCAGCGACGATGCGGGCGCGACCTGGACGGCGATCGACGCGGGGCTTCCTGGGCTTCCGCAAAAACTGCTCAGCCTCGCCGTCGGCGTCTCGGGTACCGTCTACGCGGCGGTCGGCGATCTCTCGAATCCAGCCTCGCAGACGCAGATCTATCAGGAGGTCGGCACCGGCGCCGGTTGGCGGCAGACCGCGACGTTGCCATACGGCCAGGGGACCCTGGAGGTGGATAGCGCGAGGCCAGAGAGGGTCTATGCGCTGGGGAATGCCGGAGTCCTGCGCAGCGCCGATGGAGGATTGCACTTTGCGGTTCCGGCTCGAGCACCCAGCAGCGCCATCGTCAACCAGGTGCTGATCGGTCCTGGCGCGCCAGGCTCTCTCTACGTCGCGGCGAGTGACGGAGACGGGAACCCGGGCGTCTCGACCTTCAACGACTCGCCCGACGGCGGGGCCACCTGGACCGCCTCCTTCCCGCCGTTCCAAACGACGTTCGGCGGAACGAAGTACATCCCGACCTCTCTGAGCCTCACGCTCGACGCGCAGCCGGGAACCCTCTATTCGCTCGCCTTTCCCAGCGTGGAGCCACCGGGCTTCGTCAGCCACGACGACGGGGCGACCTGGCAGATCCTGCCGCTGCCGCCGTTCGCCGAGCAGCCGCTCAGCCTTGCCGCCGATCCTCATCGGCCGGGCAGGCTCGCCGAGGTGGGCTGTCGGTACGTAGACGTTCCCTTCCGGCCACTAGCGGTCTTTGAGCCGGTCTGTACCGCTTTGAGGCTCTATACGACCAACACCGCCGGCCGGCACTGGAACCGCATCGCCAACCTGAAGCTGGCCACCGGTTTCGTCGAGGGCGGCGGCATCCCCACGGGGTTTGGCGACCTCCGGCTCGATCCTGTCGTCCCCACGACGATCTATGTGCTCGCCGGTGTTCTCTACAAGAGCACCGCCGCGCATCCCCAGCTGGCGAGGCTGCCGCTGCCTGGAGGCGTTGCCGATCTGGTCATCGATCCGAGTCATACCGCGACCCTGTACGCGGCTGCGGCCGGCCTGCGCCGGCCCGTCTTCAAGAGCAGCGACGGCGGCGCCACCTGGACCAACTCCTCGGCCGGCCTGCCGCGTGGCGTCGTCATCGCCGCACTCGCCATCGATCCCTCGGCCCCATCGACCCTCTACGCCAGCACCGATCAAGGCCTCTTCGTCACCGAGGACGGCGCCGCCACCTGGCAGCCGGTGAACAGCCAGGGCCTGCCTCTCGGCGTTCCCTTGACCAAGGTGGCGGTCTCCCCCGCAACCAGCCCACCCACCCTCTACCTTGGCACCCTCGGTGCCGGAGTCTTCGCCCTGACCCCTGCGCAGTAACGGTCGGTAACGAAGACACTCGCCAGATCCGTCGAGTGCGACAGCTCGCGGGTCCGGTGACCAGAGCAGCACGTCAAGGGGTCTCGGTGGAAGTCCTTGCAAGATCGTCATGCCATTGAGATCCACGGATGGGGCGTTGAAAGCCCACTGCAGGGTCTCGCCGCTGAATCGAGTGCTGCCGACCCACAGCGCCAGGCTGTCACCGGATCGCGACTCTGGCGGGCCTTGACTCGCATGGACAACGTATATACACTGGGGTCCTCGATGGACGCTCAGTATGAGCTACGGGGGCAGACATTCGAGTGGGATCTCGAGAAGGCCGCCGCTAACCTCCTGCCTTCGAGACGGCATGCGAGGTCTTCTTCGATCCCTTCCTCGTGCTGGTCGATGCCGGCGACGATGAGGAGTCAAGGGATGCGGCGATCGGGCTGACTGACGATTGGAGTCTGCTCGTCGTCGTCCATGTCGTCCGTCAGGCCGGTATCCTCCGCATCATCTCGGCGCGCCCCGCCACACCCTCGGAGAGGAGGGAGTATGAAAATGAATGAACGGATCGAGAAGAGGCTCCGCAAAGACCGTCCCATGATCACCATCAGCATCCGCCTCCCCGAGGACGTAATCGAGGACCTGAAGCTCCTCGCACCGGTGCTTGGCTTCTCCGGCTACCAACCCCTGATCCGGGCCTACATCGGGCAGGGGCTCAGAAAAGATCTTGCGCGGCTCGAACCCGATCAGATGAAGGCTGTGGCGGAGAGCCTTCGGCGTCATGGCGTCAACGACCAGGTCATTGCCGATGCGCTGGCCGATGCCAGGGCCAGGAAGTAAGGAGGGCTTGCGGAGGCGTTGGCCGACGTGTCATCGGCGAGTTACTTCCCTGCGCGAGTGAAATCCAGGGACGGTGGGGTGGCGCTGCCCGACACCGGCGGCGTTGACAACGGGCCGTCTCGGCGCCGGCCGGCCGGAGCGGATCAACGCCTTTGCGCGGTCGGGCTGCCGATGATACCGCGCCAGCGGGCCCCGAGCGAGGCGTCGGCGTGGACCTGCGCCGCGTGCTGACCGGCCGCCTTCAGCTCCGGTTCTGCCATGTGATCACGATCTGCCAGGCGCTCGACCTGCACCCGTTGGACTTCTGCCGCATGGTGTTCGGGGAGCCGAAGCAGCGCAGTCCGCCCCTTCAGCGGCTCGACGGCGTGCTTGGGCTGCTGAAACTCTAGGCCGCCGGTCGAGAGGGCCGATCCAGGCGATTGGATCGGCCCGAGTTTCAGGGACGGTCAAACTGAGCGACTACCGGAGACAGACTCGGCGACTCAGCGGCTGGCCGCGTCCACGGTCAGGACGCCGATGCGTGCGAGGTCGTCCAGGTACTCCATGACCTCGGCGAGCGGCACCGGGCCGTAGATGGCGGCGAGGGCGTCGCGGATCTGGCTCACCGTGCGCCGGCCGTCCACGAGATTGAGGGCCTCGTAGGCGTAGTCCGAACCCCACAGACCCTGGTGCGTAAGCAGCGCCGGCGAGGTGAGGTGACGGCGTCCCGCGTGGTCCTCGAAGTAGCTGTAGCCGAAGTCGGCCATCGGACCCTTGGGCTCGGGGTTGCGACGGTAGACCGGCGTTGGCGGAGTTCAGACCCGCCCGGTCCAGCCAGACGCGGCCCGCGCTGACCCGATTGCACGCCGGCCGATCGAGTCAGCGCGGAGGATGGATCAGCGCTTCCATCGTACTTTCGATCTCGGTCTCGGGCTTTCCCATTGCTCGGAGGAGCTGGCGGTAGTTCTCTGAAACCGCTCCCTGTTGCGGGTGCTCGTGCCCGGTGTGGCGGTCGGACATCACCAGGACTGCGAGCGCCCGGTGCATGAGCGGCTCGGCCTCGGCGAGGCGGTTCGTGGCCTGGAGCAGCTCGGCCAGGTTGTTGAGGTCTCGGGCGACATCGGGGTGTTCCGACCCGTAACTCTCGACGTCGATCGCGAGGGCCCGGCGCATCATCGGCTCGGCCTCGGCCAGGCGGTTGGTGTCCTGGAGCAGCATAGCCAGGTTGCTGAGGTCGTTCGCGACTCTAGAGTGTTCCGGTCCGTAACTGTTCTCGTCGATGGCGAGCGCCCGGCGCATCATCGGCTCGGCCTCGGCCAGGCGGTTCGTAGCCTCGAGCAGGCGGGCAAGGATGTTGAGGTCGGTCGCGACTTCGGGGTGTTCCGGGCCGTAACTCTTCTCGTCGATGGCGAGGGCCCGGCGCACCAGCGGCTCGGCCTCAGCGAGGCGGTTCGTGGTCTCGAGCAGCTGGGCCAGGTTATTGAGGTGGGCCGCGACGTTCGGGTGTTCCAATCCGTAACTCTGCTCATCAATCGCGAGGGCCCGGCGCATCAGCGGCTCGGCCTCGGAAAGGCGCTGGGTGGCCCCGAGCAGCGTAGCGAGATTGTTGAGCCGGATGGCGACTTTAGGGTGTTTCGGACCGTAACGCTTCTCGTCGATGGCGAGGGCTCGGCGCATCAGCGGCTCGGCCTCGGCAAGGCGGTCCGTGGCCTTGAGCAGCTGAGCTAGGTTGTTAAGGTCGGTGGCGACTCTGGGGTGGTCCGGCCCGTTCGTCTTCTCGTCGATGGCGAGGGCTCGGCGCATCAGCGACTCGGCCTCGGAAAGACGGCTGCTGGCCCAGAGCAGCTGGCCTAGGTTGCTGAGGACGGTCGCTACATTGGGATGTTCTGGCCCGTACCTCGTCTCGGCGATGGCGAGCGCCCGGCGCATCAGCGGCTCGGCCTCGGCGAGGCGGTTCGTGGCCTGGAGCAGCTGGGCCAGGTTGTTGAGGGCTCGAGCGACCTCGGGGTGTTCTGGCCAGTGCCGCTTCTCGGCGATAATGAGCGCCCGGCGCATCAGCGGCTCGGCCTCGCCGAGATGGTTCGTGACTTGGAGCAGCAGGGCCAGGTTGTCGAGGGCGATCGCTACATTTGGGTGCTCTGGCCCGTACTTCTTCTCGGCGATGGCGAGCGCCCGCCGCATAAGCGGCTCGGCCTCGGCCCACTCGGCCAACTCACGGAGTGAAATACCGAGCCAGCTCAGAAGGTCCGTGTCCTCGCCACGCAAGGCGAGAGCCTTGCGGAACGACTCAGCTGCAGGGCGGTACTTCGCCTGATAAAACTGGGCTGCCCCCATGTGTCGCAGCGCCTCAACGTCGTTGTTCTCGGCCGGCCCCTTCAATAGTTCTTCAGCCCGGCCGTAGTGGCCCTCGAGGAGAGCCGCGATGCCTCGGTCCTTCGGATCTTGAGTATCGGCGAACGAGTGGAGCGCTGTTTGCGGCTGATCTGCGGTGAGGCCGTGGCGCTCCCCGGCTTCGACGAGGGCTCGCTTGCGGTCCTCGGCGGTCGGCTTGCTCGCGCCAAGCGTCTTTGCTGACGGGGCGTCGCGCGCCTCCGCAGCGACTTGGCGGAAGCCGCTGCGGCGCATCAGCACCACCTCGGCGGAGCCAGATTCACTTGGAATGTTGACTTGGGGGTTGACGAGAAACCACTCCTTGGCGCGCTTGGAACCGGGACTGAGGCGTATCTTGATCTGCTGGCCCGTGCGATGGTCGGGCGGCAGGTCAAGCTCGGTGGCGCCAACTTTGTTGGTCGACTTGGACTCGACGCCGCCATAGGCGAAGCGGAAGCCGGAGAGCGGCTGGTCCTCGAGATCGCGCGCGACAATGAGAATCCTGGACCGGCCCGCCGAAGCGCCTCGGACCCTCCCAGGCGCTGCAACCTTCACACCTGGGCGCTTCCGGTTCCCGCTCGACGTGGCGGCGACGGTCTCCATTCCCAGAGGCTTCTTGCCGGTAATGCCCCAAAGCAGCTGCGCGAGGCCGTCCTCAGTCAGCCCTTGGCGCAGGTCCACCCAGGTGAAGGCTTCCAGGAAGAGGGTGAGCTGCGGAGAGTCTGGGGAGTCGGGGAGCAGCACCGGGATGACGGGAATCGGCTCGCGGTTTGAGCGCGCGATAAAGGCCCTCATCTCGGGCTCTTGCCAGGCACCCAGGCCGTCTGCCCCCACCAACACCGCAACGGCCTTCGAGGCCTGGACCCCTGCCTCGAGCCCCTCCTGCCACGGAAAGCCAGGGCGCAGCTCCCACTTGTCAAGCCAGACCCGGAGGCCATGGCCCCCGAGCCACGTGCCGATCTCTTCCACCACCGGCTTGTCACGGCTGTTGTGGCTCAAGAAGATGTCGAAGTGGTCCGCCAAGCGCTCGCCTCTTGGGGAGGTCCTGTTGATGAATGTGATCAAAGTATAGCGCATGCGCCTGCAAGAACTGGCGAAGGAGCTGGGCATCATTAAGCAGTCGCTGGCCCCTGCCCAACGTGCAGGCGGTCTACTACGGCCACCAGGTCAACCGCTAGGCGCAGGGCGAGGCGAAGCGGGTGGCGGCCCTGCAGCGCACGCTGGCGACCAACATCCACGTGTTAACGCTCGCCAGAATCCGTCGAATTTTGGACTCTTTGTCGCCGGAGCAGGAGGTAGGCCAGGTACCCAGGGCTCGGCGGGTCCCGGCGTAGTTCCTCGATGATGGGGAGAAAGTAGGCGAGG
>Ga0210384_10006341_pt1 | contig 12646 bp, 10 predicted proteins | sample IncBWH2MmetaG_FD_160574 | JGI IMG/M metagenome (GOLD analysis project Ga0210384, IMG submission 160574) | Forest soil microbial communities from Barre Woods Harvard Forest LTER site, Petersham, Massachusetts, United States - Inc-BW-H-2-M | ecosystem: Environmental > Terrestrial > Soil >... | reverse complement strand
CGGTGGACGCACGAAGGCCGCGGCAGGCGTGCCGGGCCAGCCCAACGTGTTCTACATGGGGATGGTCAACGGCGGCGTATGGAAGACAACCGACTATGGCCGCATCTGGACGCCGATCTTCGACGAGCAGCCGTCCGGTTCAATCGGAGCAATCGACGTTGCGGTCTCCAATCCGAACATCATCTATGTTGGATCTGGCGAGGGCCTCCACCGGCCCGACCTCGCCACCGGTGACGGCATCTACAAATCCACCGACGCCGGCAAGAGCTGGTCGCACGTCTGGGTCAACAACAACCAGCAGATTCCGCGCATCGCGATCGATCCCGGCAATCCTGATCGCGTGTTCGTCGCCGTACTGGGGCACGTGTACGGGCAGAATCCGGAGCGCGGCATCTACCGCACAACCGACGGCGGCAGGACGTGGCAGAAAGTCCTGTACAAGGACGAGTACACTGGTGGTGCCGACGTTGTGATGGATCCCGCGAATCCGAACGTCATCTACGCCTCGCTCTGGGCACACCAGTACGGACCGTGGGAGAACGCGAGTTTCTCGGGCCCCGGGAGCGGCCTCTTCAAGAGCATCGATGGCGGCAACAACTGGAAACAGCTCACGAAGGGCCTTCCGGGCGAGTCAGACGGGCTAGGCCGCATCAACATCGCAATCGCGCCGAGCAACCCGAACATCCTTTACGCGATTCTCTCGGCCACGCGCGGCGGCGCGATGTATCGCTCGAACGACGCGGGCGAGAGCTGGACCATCGCCACGACCGACACTCGCATCGCGGGAAAGGCGGACGATGAGGGATCGGTGGCAGTCGATCCGAAGAACCCGGAGATCGTCTATTCGCCCAACACGGTCGCCTGGAGGTCCACTGACGGCGGCAAGACGTGGGCGTCAGAGCGTGGTGCACCTGGAGGTGACGACTATCAGCGCTACTGGATCAACCCGAACAATCCCGACATCCGGCTCCTGGTCTCTGACCAGGGCGCGGTGATCACCGTGAACAACGGCTTGTCGTGGAGCTCGTGGTACAACCAGCCCACCGCCGCGTTCTATCACGTAGCCGCTGACAACGCATTCCCGTACCGCCTCTGCAGCGGCCAGCAGGACTCGGGGTCGGGGTGCGTTTCGAGCCGCGGCAACGACGGCACGATCGGCTATCGTGAGTTTCATCCGGTCGGTGTTGAGGAGTACGGTTACGCCGCGCCGGATCCGCTGGATCCGGATATCGTCTACGGCGGCAAGGTGACGCGATGGGACCGTCGGACGGGGCAGACGCAGCAGGTGGGACCGAACGGTGGGGGGCGCGGCGGGCGAGGCGGCGCTGGCGGCCCGGATGTGTTCCGCGCCGTCCGTACGGCGCCGGTGCTGTTCGCGCCCACCAATCCGCGCAAGATGTACTTCACCACGAACGTCGTCTGGGAAACGGTGAACGGCGGGCACAGCTGGACGCAAAAGAGTCCCGATCTCTCGCGCGAAACGTGGGAGATTCCAAAGATCGTGGGGAGATACGCCACCTTGCCGGCCGCGCAACCGACGCGACGCGGCGTGATTTACACGCTCGCGCCCAGCCCCGTGGACAGCAACACGATCTGGGCGGGCACGGACGACGGTTCCATCCAGGTAACGCGTGACAACGGCAAGAGCTGGAGGAACGTGACGCCACCGGAGCTGGTGCCGTGGGCGAAGGTCTCGATCATGGACGCGTCGCACACCGACGCGAACGAGGCCTGGGCGGCAATCAACACGTTCCATCTCGACGACCTGCGCCCGCACATTCTCCGCACCAGGGACGGCGGCAAGACGTGGAAGGAGGTCGTGAACGGCATCGCGGACGGCGCAGACATCAACGTCGTGCGCGAGGACACAAAACGGAAAGGCCTGCTCTTTGCGGGAAGTGAGACGCAAGTCTGGTTCTCACTCGATGACGGAGACAACTGGCACAACCTGCGACTGAACATGCCGGCGACGTCCATTCGCGACCTCATCGTGAAGGACGACGACATCGCAGTGGGCACGCACGGCCGCGGGTTCTGGATTCTCGACGACATCACGGCGCTCCGGCAGTGGAGTGACAAGGCAGCGAGTGACGCCGTGACGCTCTTCAAGCCGGCGACGGCCACGCGTGTGCGCTACTCGATGTACTCCGACACTCCCGTGCCCCCGGATGAGCCGTACGCGGAGAATCCACCTGACGGCGCGGTCATCGACTACTATCTCAAGAGTGATGTGAGCGGTCCGGTGACGCTCGAGATCGTCGGCGAGAAGGGACGGGTGATTCGCAAGTTCTCGAGCACCGATCCCGCCGAACCGGTGAAAGACCAGGGCAACTGGCCGTGGTATTGGTTCAGGCCACCGCAGGTACTCTCGACGAAGGCGGGGCTGCAGCGCTACGCGTGGGACCTGCACTTCCCGCCCCCGCCCGGCGCAGGTTGCTCGCTGCCGATCTCGGCGACGCCCCACAACACAAAGTGCGAACCTGAGGGACCGTGGGTGCTGCCGGGATCCTACACCGCCAGGCTCACCGTGGGCGGCACCAGTTACACACAGTCGTTCGCGGTCCGAATGGACCCGCGCATAAAGACGCCGGCTGTATCGCTGCAGCAGCAATACGTGCTCTCGCTCGCGCTGTACGACGCGACGATCGAGGCGGCGGCAAAAGCGGCGCAGGCGCGCGCTTTGCGCGCGCAACTCGTGGACCGGAAGTCGAAGGCGGCCACGCTCGCCGCAAGCATCGAAGCACTCGATGCCAAACTGGACACGTTGGCCGGCCCCGAGCAGGGCGGTGGGCGCGGTCGAGGCGGCGGCCGAGGGGGTGCCCCCGGAGCACCGCCCCCGGAATCATTCGGGTTGATTCAGGCGGCGCTGAGCGGGCCGTTCGCAAGCCTGCAGGAGGCCGACGCGACGCCGACCACGCAGCTTGTGACGGCCGCGGGTGACCGGCTCAAGACATTCGCCGCGCTCAAGGCCAGATGGGACGTGATTGTAAAGACAGATGTGCCGGCGCTGAACGCGAAGCTGAGAAGCGCGGGAGCGCAGCCGGTGACGCCGTAGCTCGCTCGGCGAACGCCAGGTGATCGATATGAGTCTCTTCGCCTTTTTCAAACAGAGGGTTAGCCCGATGCGTGCTTTCCTGATTCTTGCGAGCGCCATGGCCGTCTCGGCCTCCGCCGCGCAGGCGCCGGCCAAGCGTCCGCTGCAGGTGAGCGACTGGAACCGCCTTCGCACGGTGGCCGACCCGCAGCGCTCGCCCGATGGCGCCTGGGTGGCGTACACGGTGACGCGCGTGGACTCTGCAAAGGACCGGCACGACAGCGACATCTACAAGACGAGCTGGGACGGCACGGCGACGGTGCGACTCACGTCGAGCGACGAGTCGGAGACATCGCCGCGATGGAGCCCCGATGGCAAGACGCTGGCGTTCCTCTCATCCCGGCAGGGCGCGAAGGGATCGCAGATCTGGCTGCTGCCAACGTCGGGTGGCGAGGCGGAGCGCGTGAGCGACGTGAAGGGTGGCGTATCGTCCATCGTCTGGGCGCCCGACGGAAAGCGACTCGCGATCATCGTGACGGATCAGGATCCTGCGGGCGACGGAGAGGGAGCCGCGTCCGGCCCGGCCGCGCGGCCAAAGCCGATCGTGATCGACCGCTACCACTTCAAACAGGACGGCCAGGGCTATCTCGGCAAGCTGCACGCACATCTCTACATCTTCGATCTCGCCTCGAAGAAGACGGAGCAAGTCACGAGCGGCGACGCAGACGACGGCGGCCCCGCCTGGTCTCCGGATGGCAAGTGGCTCGCGTTCGTGAGCGCCCGCGAACCCAACGCTGAACGATTCGGCAACAACGACGTGTATGTGGTGGAGGCGCGAGCGGGAGCCACACCGCGTCGCCTGACGAGTTTTCTGGGCAGCGATGGCGGCCCGCTGGCCTGGAGTCCCGACGGCACGATGATCGCGTACCGGCAGGGGCCCGAGCCGAAGTATTCCGCGTACAGCGGCGGATTCAGCACGCTGGCCGTGGTGCCGGTGAGCGGCGGCACGCCCAGAATGCTCACGGCCGCACTCGACCGCCCCGTTGGAGCCACGCGCTGGTCCGCCGACGGCAAGAGCATTCTTGGCACGGTTGCGGACGACCAGAAGGAGTACATCGTCCGTGTGCGCGCGGATGGGTCCGGCGTTGAACACATCCCGAGCACGCTGCCCGTGATCTCCGCGTTTTCAACGGGGCCTGACGCTGGTATCGCCGCCCTCGGCGCGATGCCCACGCAGCCGGCCGAAATCTTCGCGGTGGAGCCCGGCGGAACGCGGCAGCTCACACACCATAACGACTGGATCAACGGCATCGCGCTATCGACCGCAGAAGCAGTTTCGTCGAGGAGCGATGATGGAAATGAAGTGCACGGGATTCTGCGCAGGCCGGCCGGCGCTGCTCCCGGCGTGAAGCTCCCGCTTCTGGTGCGCCCACACGGTGGGCCGGCGGGGCAGGACGCGTTCGGGTTCGACTTCGAGAAGGAGCTGCTCGCTGCCCAGGGCTGGGCGGTACTTGCGCCGAACTATCGAGGCTCGAGTGGACGCGGCTCAGCGTATACCATCGCAATCGCTGGTGACTGGTGCAACAAGGAGGTGCGCGACATCGAGGGGATGCTCAATCAACTCATCAAGTCCGGCGTGGCCGACGAAGCGCGGCTGGGCGTCGGCGGGTGGAGTTACGGCGGCATTCTCACCGACTGCCTGATTGCCGCCGACCAGCGATTCAAGGCGGCGACGAGCGGGGCCGGCGTTTCGAATGTGCTCGGGTTCTACGGGCACGATCAGTACATCCTGCAATACGATCTCGAGCTGGGCCAGCCGTGGAAGAACGTGGACAGGTGGCTCAAGGTCTCGACTGCGTTTTTCCACGCCGACAGGATCAAGACTCCCACGCTCTTTCTTGGCGGTTCGGCGGACAACAATGTGCCGGTCCTTGGCGGTGAGCAGATGTACCAGGCGCTCAAATCGCTCGGCGTCGACACGCAGCTCATCGTGTATCCGGGTGAGACGCACGCGATTCGGCGGCCGAGTTTTCAGAGGGACCGGCTGGAGCGGTACCTGGAGTGGTACAAGAAGTATCTCGGCGCGGTCGCTCAGTAGCCCGCGCCTGCCCTCCCTCTACTCCAGCGCGAACTCACGCGCGAACGTGAGGTCGAACGAGAACGTCTTTCTCTTGCTCCGCGACTCGATGGCCTCGGCCACGCGCTCGAGCCGGCCGGGAATCTCCATGAGCTTTTCCTGTGCCGCGCGGCCGAGCGCGCTGAGCCCCTCGAGGGCATCGATCCGCCAGAAGGCGAGCTGCTCGCGCACGATCTCGAGATAGTCGCGCGGGCCGTAGATTCCGACCCGACGCACCACATCGGCGAGCTCGCGGAAGTGGGGCATCTTGATCCCCGGCATGTCGATCGCGGGCATCACGCGAACCGCGGATTCGAGTGCGCGATTCGGGTCGCGTGCGAGTACCTCCTTGAAGATCGTCCGGTAAAACGTGTAATGACGCGCCTCCTCGGCGGCGACATTCTTGAGAATCGCGCCGATCGTCGGCTCGTCACCCGCGCAGAACTTCCCCGTGTTCGCGTGCGACACCTGCGTGGCGCGTTCCTGTAACGTGGTATAGACGAACACGCGGTATGGGTCGCGATCCCATTCCGGATCGAAACCCGAGCGCAGGTAGGCGAACTGCATCTTCTCGATGATCACGGGGTCGAAGAGCGCGGCGTCGCGGGAGTAATCGTGCAGCACCGCGCCATGACGGTCTTCTTCGGCGGTCCAGAGATTGGTCCAGCGGGCCCAGTAGGCGTTCTCGTCGAGATGGATCGCGAGAATCCGGTGAAAGTGCGGGAGTCCCTCTTCGGTGAGGAGGTTGAGGCCCACCGCGACCCGCGCAGGGTCGCCAATCCCCCGCGCGCGTGCGCGCAGGTCCGCAATGTGCTTGTCCGGACTCTCACCATCGGGCGGCGAAAGAAGTTCCGCCGGAAACCAGAGCGGACGCTTGGCTTCGTGCGCCTCCATCAGCGACTGCACGACCGGTTCGAGGTCGGCGATTACTTCGACTTTCGACAACGTTTCCGCGTCGATCGATGTCACTTGGGAGTCCCGGAGAGGGTCAGGCAACGCACGAGGGGAATCTAGCCACGGCAGAGACGCTCCGGAACCGAACGGCTGGCGGCGGAGGGATGGCAGGAGCCGTGCACGCACGGTACACATTGAAGGTTGGGGCTCACAGCTTTCCGGTGGTTGCAACGATGATCAAGATATTCTCCCTGCTGGGCGCGACGGTCGGCGGCTATGCCGGCTGGTATGCCGGCGCCTGGGTCGGCCTCATGACGGGGTTCGTGACCAGCATGGTCGGCACGGGGGTGGGGATGTACTACGGGGTGAAGCTGGGGAAGAAGTATACGGGATGAAGGAGGGCGGCAGTCTGGCGCGCACGCTTCTCGCGGGGCAGGTTAACGCCGTGAATCCGCCCGACCTTTCCCGCCTCCTTGCCCGCGAGCTCGCTACGCTCCGCGATGAGCTGCTTGCCTATCCCGACGAGCGTGCGATCTGGGTGTTGCCGGCCGGCCTGCCAAATTCCGCCGGCACGCTTGCGCTGCATCTGGCCGGGAACCTCCGCTGGTTCATCGGGACTCAGCTCGGCGCGACCGGTTATGTGCGCGACCGCGAGGCCGAGTTCGCACGGCGCGACGTGCCACGGACGGAACTCATTGCAAACGTCGAGGCCGCCGCTGACGAGGTGACGCGCACACTCGCCACGCTCGATCCTGCCGTGATGGACGCGCCGTATCCGCTCGAAGTAGGTGGTCTCCGCCTGCTCACCGGACGTTTTCTCATGCACCTCGAGGGCCATTTCGCGTACCACCTGGGCCAGTTGGACTATCACCGCCGTATCGTGACCGGGAACTCCGCTTCAGTGGGCGCCCTCCCCCTGCCGCCGCTCGCGTAGGTCCGTTCGGCATCTCCATCCCTCGCCCACGAAACCGCTCATGCCCAACCCTGTTGTCTACTTCGAAATCGCCGGCAAGGACGGCAAGCGGCTTCAGCAGTTTTACACGACGGTGTTCGGCTGGGAGATGGACACTACCCGCACCCCGGGCTACGCGTACATCAACACGGGCGCAGGCGGGCCTCCACACGGCGGGATTCGCGAGGAGAAGGACGTACCGCCGGACAAGGTGCTCTACGTCCGGGTGCCTGATCTGGGCGCCGCACTTGCGATGGTCAAGGCCAACGGCGGCCAGGTGCTCATTCCGGTGACGGAAGTTCCGGGGGTCGTCACGTTTGCGCTCTTTCGCGATCCGGAAGGAAACGTGATGGGCCTGATCAAGTAGAGCCACGAATGCCGGCGCTGCGGAGCATCATCGCGCTGGTAGGTGGTTTCGCGATCATGGCGTTCCTCATGTTCGCGCTCGTCGCAATCGCCGCCTGGGTCATCGGAGCGCGAGCCGGCGACCAGTACTCGCCTGCAATGCTGGGCGCGAACATCGGGCTTTTCGCAATCGCCGCGCTGGCAGGCGGCTACGCCACGGCGTCGCTCGCGCCGGGCAGGCCTCGTCTCCACGCGGCTGTCCTGGCAGGCATGGTTCTCGCGATGACCGTATCCACGATTGCGAGTCCGCCCGCGGGCGCGCCGCGATGGTTCCCGGTAACGCTCGCCGTGATCGGGCCGGTATTCGCCGTGCTGGGTGGTGTGCTCCGACGCCAACCGTCCTCCTCTCCGGTGCCAACATGACTCCCATTTCACGGCAGTTGTCCGCGGCCCTGGCCGCCTGTTCGCTCGCCGCGTTCGCGTCCGTGCGCGGCGTGAACGCGCAGGACTCGCTAATCGTCATCCACACATCGCAAGCACTCGACGGGCGTGGTGGCACAATGACGGGCGTGGACATCACGGTCGAGAATGGCAAGATCACTCGTATGGGCCGCGCGGGCATGGTGCCGAAGGGCGCGCGTGAAATCGATCTGCGCGGGCGCACGGTGCTTCCGGGGCTGATCGACGCGCACGCGCATCTGACCTGGTACTTCAACCGTCAGGGGCGCTATCACACCAGCGGCGACGGTGACACTCCGCTACAAGGCATCCTCGCGGCCGCCGCCAACGGGTTCGCGACACTCATGGCTGGCTTCACGACCGTTCAGAGCCCGGGGTCGCCCGAGGACAAGGACCTGCGCGACTGGGTTGCGACGCAGGGACTTCCCGGACCGCGCATTCTCACATCGCTGCAACCGCTCACCAACGGGTCGCCTGATACGCTCCGTGCACGTGTGCGACAGCGCAAGCAGCAGGGCGCAGACCTCATCAAGATTTTCGCCTCAGCAAGCATTCGCGACGGGGGCAAGCAGTCCATGACCGACGACCAGATTCAGGCGGCGTGCGGCGAGGCCCGGGCGCAGGGACTTCGCGCCATCGTGCACGCACACAGCGCGGAATCCGTGCGCGCAGTGGTGATGGCGGGCTGCAATCAGGTGGAGCACGGCATCTTCGTCACGCAGTCGGAACTCGACCTGATGGCAGAGCGCGGCACGTACTTCGACCCACAATGCTCGCTCGTGTTTCACAACTACCTCGACAACCGAGCCAAGTACGACGGCATCGGCAACTACAATGAGGCCGGGTTTGCGGCGATGGAGAAGGCGATTCCACTTGCCGCCGACGACATTCGCAAGGCGCTGGCGACGCGCGGGCTGAAGATCGCTTATGGCACCGATGCGGTGGCGGGCGCCCACGGACGCAATGCAGAAGACCTGATCTGCCGCGTGAAGGATGCCGGCGAACCGCCCATGCACGCCATTGTATCCGCGACGTCGGTCAACGCCGAGGCACTCGGCATGGGCGACAGGATCGGCGCGCTCGCGCAGGGGATGGAAGCGGATATCATCGCGATGGACGGCGATCCGACAAAGGACATCACCGCGGTACGCCGGGTCTCCTTTGTAATGAAGGGGGGGCGCGTGTACCGGGACGACGGGAAGCGCGGCATGTAGACAGCGGTTCAGCGCTCCGGCAGCGCCGCAAGAAACTCGCGCAGGTAGCTGCCCCACACGGCAGGGACCGAGTGAGTCCCGTGTCCGCGCGTCGCCTCGCCGACCGGGATGAGCACGAACTTTCCGTTCTTCACCCGTGGCATGAGTCGCTCGACAAGTCCCAGCTCAGGCGGGTTCACGAAGTCGTCGGCGGAGTTGATCGCGAGCAGGGGTGCCGTGATCTGTTCGAGATGTGACGAGGGATCGTACTCGCGCGAGGCGTCGAACTGGTAGAGCATGTCATTCGCGTCGGTTGTATGAAACCGCTGGTCCAGGTAACGACGGATTGTCGAGTCGGCGATATCGCGCGTGGGCGCCTGCCGGTGCTGGACCAGGGGCGCGCTCGACATCACGTACAGAAGCTGGAGCGCCGCCCTGAGCCCGGCGGGAGGTGCCGTGTACTCTCCGGACTTCCATTCCGGGTCCTGGCGAATGTCGTCCATGATCATCGTGCGGATCATCCGGTTGCGGCCGGCGATCTGGGTCGGCGCGCACGCGAGCGGTACGAGGCCATCGACGAAACCGGGCCAGGTGTATCCCCACACCCACGCGTGCATGCAGCCCATTGATGTCCCCATGATCAGCCGCAGATGGTTGACCTTGAGCCCATCCGTGAGGAACAGGTGCTGGGCGTGCACCATGTCGTCGTACGTGTAGCGCGGAAACTTCGCGTGCATTCCGTCGCTCGGCTTGCTCGAGCCGCCGTGACCCAGGCCGTCGGGAAGTATGATATAGTAGCGCGCCGTATCCAGGAGCTTGCCTGGCGCGAACAGCTCGCCGCCGAAGGTGGCCGAGAGAAACGCGCGCCCCGTGCCACCCGTGCCGTGGAGGACCATCACCGCGTTACGCACGATGCCGTTCGCGTCGCGCCTGGGCACGCCGAGCGTGGTGTAGTGCAGTCTCACCTCGGCGAGCGATTCTCCGCTTGTGAAGCGAAAGTCTTTCGCGACGTAGTCACCCTGGGTTCCCTGGGCGAATGCGGTCGAGGCGACGAGACAGAGAGCGACGACGCGCATGCAGTGGCCTCTGAGAAGGTGTGCTGAGAACTTACTACGATTCTGCTTCCGCGCCTCGCGGCGCCACCGGTCAACCAACCACCCGCCACGTGCCGCTGCCTTCCAATACTCCGGTGTGGGACGACGGCCGATGGCCCGGCCTTCCCGTGCTCGAGTCCGAGCTCGACGCCGACCACTGCGTGATTGGCCTCGGCGGATCGGGGCTCAGCTGTGTGCGTGAACTGCTGGCGCTCGGTCGGACGGTGATCGGGATTGACGCCGGGGAGGTTGCAGCGGGAGCGGCCGGACGGAATGGCGGGATTCTGCGGCCCGGCATCGCCGGGTTCCACCATGACGCCGTTCGGGCCATCGGGCGCGAGCGGGCAGTCCGCATTCGTCAGCTCACGGCCGATGAGATCGAGCGGTTCGCCGCCGACACGCCGGGAGCCGTGCGAGTCACCGGATGGCTTCGTCTTGCGGTATCAGACGAGGAGTACGCGGATTGCCTGAATGAACGAGACGCCATGCGCGCGGACGGGTTCCGCGCGGACGTATACGACGGCCCACTCGGGCGCGGAATCGCAATGGCCGACGGTGGAGTGATTCAGCCACTCGAGCGCTGCCGCGTGCTCGCCCGGGATGCCGCGGCCCGGGGGGCGCGCCTTTTCGAACACACGCGCGCGCTGTCGTTCGCGCACGATGACGTGAGGACCTCGCGAGGAAGCATCCGCTGCGGGTCCGTCATAATCGCAGTGGACGGGGGGCTCGAGTCGCTCGTGCCTGAACTCAAAGGCACGGTGCGGACGGCCCGCTTGCAAATGGTCGCCACCGCGCCTGCGAGTGAGGTGACCCTCCCGTGCCCCGTGTCGCTCAACTTCGGCTTCGACTACGCACAGCAACTCCCCAGCGGCATTGTTGTCGCGGGAGGCGGTCGCGACAGGGAGATGGACGCCGAGTGGACGGAGGCGAGCGAGCCGACGTCCGGCATTCAGCGCCACATCGATCGCCTGGTCCGCGAGCGACTCGGCATTCGCGCGGCGGTCACGCATCGCTGGGCCGCGAGCGTGTCGTATACGACGACAGGACTGCCGGTGCTCGCGGAAGTGCGGCCAGGCTTGTGGGTGATTGGCGGCTATAGCGGCACGGGAAACCTTCTGGGAACCCTCGCGGGGCGAGCGGTGGCTCGCGCCTCCTGCGGAGAGCGGTGCGAGTTCGCATCTTTATTGGCCCGTCCAGCCGCCCGCGCGTGACCTTCGACGTTGCGGGTCCCCCGCGAAGATCCGCATGCTGAAAGTCACGCCATTCCACGACCGGACATCCGCGCTTTGCCAGGGCCAGGCGTGGCGTCGCTGGGCCGGTCACGTGGTGGCCAGTTCATACGAGCTGCTTCACGACCGCGAATACCACGCCATCCGCAGCTCGGCGGCGCTTCTCGACGTTTCTCCACTCTACAAATACGTCGTCACCGGGCCGGACGCCGCGCGTCTCCTCGACCGTGTGGTCACGCGCGACGTGACGCGCATGCAGCCGCGGCAGGTCGTGTACACCGGGTGGTGCGACTCCGCCGGCAAGCTGATGGACGACGGCACCATCTCGCGGCTCGACGAGCGCCAATATCGCATGACCTCGGCCGATCCCGGGCTGCGATGGCTCTGGCAAAATGCCGTCGGCATGGACGTGGCTATTGACGACGTGTCCGACGCCACCGCCGCGCTCGCACTGCAGGGCCCGTCCGCGCGCGTGATACTCGAACAACTCACGCAGACCGACCTCGCGCACTTGAAGTATTTCCGCCTCACACCGGCCGTGGCGCGCGGAATCCCGATCACCATCTCGCGAACGGGCTATACGGGCGACCTGGGGTACGAGATCTGGCTCGACGCGCAGCACGCGCTGCCTTTCTGGGATGCGCTCGTCGAAGCGGGCACGCCATACGGTGTGACGCCCGCGGGAATGCTCGCCCTCGACATCGCCCGCATCGAGGCAGGACTCATGCTGCTCGACGTGGATTACGTTTCGGCCCGTCGCGCCCTGATCGAGGGCCAGAAGTCGTCGCCGTTCGAGTTGAACCTCGCCTGGACCGTGAAACTCGAGAAGCGCGTATTCGTCGGGCGCGATGCGCTCGCCGCCGAGCATGCCCGTGGCGCGGAGTGGCAGTTCATCGGCGTCGAGGTTGAGTGGGATTCGCTCGAGGGCCTGTACGCCGACGTCGGGCTGCCACCGCGCCTGCCGACGACAGCGTGGCGGACGAGCGTGCCGCTTTATGCCGAAGGCACGCAGGTCGGCTACGCCACAAGTGGATGCTGGTCGCCCCTCCTCAAGAAATACATCGCCCTGGCGCACCTCACTGCGCAGTTCGCGAAGCCCGGTTCTTCGCTCGAGATGGAGATCACCGTTGAGCATCGGCGAAAGCGAGCAGTGGCACGCGTGACGCCAACGCCATTCTTCAATCCAGAGCGGAAGAAGGCATGACGGCAGCCTACGACGCGATCGTCATCGGCGGTGGCCACAACGGCCTGGTGAACGCCGCCTATCTCGCCCGCGCGGGGAAGCGCGTGCTCGTGCTGGAGCGCCGCGAGCGCGTGGGCGGTGCCGCCG
>Ga0210384_10006340_pt1 | contig 12646 bp, 7 predicted proteins | sample IncBWH2MmetaG_FD_160574 | JGI IMG/M metagenome (GOLD analysis project Ga0210384, IMG submission 160574) | Forest soil microbial communities from Barre Woods Harvard Forest LTER site, Petersham, Massachusetts, United States - Inc-BW-H-2-M | ecosystem: Environmental > Terrestrial > Soil >... | reverse complement strand
CGGCGATATTGGCGCGGTTGCTGGTGCCAACGCATTTTCTGATGGCTGGATGGCGGTGGGTGATGGTGATTGGCGCCAGCGGGGCGCTGCTGACCTGGTGGTTTCGGCGGCGGCTGCCGGAATCACCGCGATGGCTGGAGAGTCAGGGCTTGACTGCGGAAGCGAATGAAGTGATGCGTGCGTTGGAAGCCGAGTCGCTATCTGGCGTGGCTTCCGAGCTTGCCAACCAGACACACGAATCAGTACCGCGATCACGAGAACCTGGGAGGTTTGCAGAGTTGTGGAGACCGCCCTATCTACGGCGCACGGTGATGCTCATCCTTTTTCAGCTGCTGCAAACCATTGGCTTTTACGGATTTGCGAATTGGGCGCCCACTTTTTTGCTGAAGCGCGGATTTTCGCTGCTGCATTCGCTCGAGTACACGATGCTAATCGCGCTGGTCTCGCCGGTCGGTCCGATTTTGGCCGCGTGGACCTCTGACCGGCTGGAACGGAAGTGGACGATCGTGGTGCTGGCGTTGTTGGTGGCGACGTTCGGACTGGGATTCGGGAACGCGAGCACACCGGCAGCTGTAGTTATCTTTGGTGCGCTGCTGACGCTTTGCAATTATTGGTTCTCCGCGGCATTTCATGCGTTCCAGGCGGAATTATTTCCTACGCGGATTCGCGCGACGGGCCTGGGATTTACGTACAGCTGGAGCCGGCTGAGCGCGGCATTTACGTCGCTGCTGATTGGAGCGGTGCTGGCGCACGGAGTGCCTGCGGTGTTTGCGCTTTTGGCGGCGGCGATGACGGGAGTCGCGGTGATTATCGCGGTGCTGGGGCCGCGGACGAATCGAGTGGCGCTGGAGGAGTTGTCGGGATAAATCGCGAAGGGCGAAACACGAAATACGAAAAGCGAAATACGAAAAGCGAAATACGAAAAGCGAAATACGAAAAGCGGTGGGTCGGTGGCGGGTTAGTTTTGCCGAGATGGGGCGCAGCGTGCTGCGCCCCTACGGGGTGCGTGTGCTACCATCGCGATTGGTCTGTCAGGGAGTTGCTTTTGATGCCATCTACGATGAAAGCTTTGCGCAAGATGCAGCCTGCGCGGGGCCTTTCCTTTGAAAATGCGCCGGTGCCGTCGATTGGACCGACGGACGTGTTGGTGCGTGTGCGTACGGCTTCCATTTGTGGAACGGACCTGCACATTTATGGGTGGGATCGATGGTCGCAGGGGCGGATCAAGCCACCGGTGACTTTGGGGCATGAGTTTTGCGGCGTGGTGGAGCGGGCCGGCGAGGAAGTTGCGGCGGTGAAGGCCGGAGATTTTGTCAGCGCGGAGATGCACGTCAGTTGCGGGCACTGCCATCAGTGCCGATTGGGCGAAGCGCACATCTGCCAGAATTTGCGGATTATTGGGATTGATCAGGACGGCGCGTTTGCGGAGTTTGTGAAAATTCCGGCGTCGAACATTTGGAAGCTGGATCCGGCGATTCCGGAACATTACGGGGCGATTCTCGACCCGCTGGGGAACGCGGTGCATACGGTGCTGGCGGGCGAGATTGCGGGGCGGACGGTTTTGGTGACCGGCTGCGGGCCGATCGGGTTGATGGCGATTGCGGTGGCGAAGGCTTGCGGAAGCTCGACGGTGTTTGCGACGGAAACTAATGAGCAGCGGCGCGCGATGGCGAAGAAAATGGGAGCGGACGTGGTGGTGAATCCAGTGACTGAGGATTCGGTGGCGCGGATTAAATCGGAGACGAGCGGGACGGGCGTGGATGTGTTGCTGGAAATGTCTGGCAATCCCGCGGCGATTCAGCAGGGATTTCAGGCGTTACGCGCAGGAGGGCGGGCGTCATTGCTAGGGATTCCTACGGAGTCGGTGCCGCTGGATTTGGTCAACGATGTGATTTTCAAGGGCGCGACGGTGCAAGGGATTTATGGACGGCGTATGTACGGGACCTGGGTGCAGATGACGGCGCTCTTGAAGGCGGGGCGGCTGAATCTGGAACCGCTGTTTGGAGAGCGCACGCCGATGGAAAAGTTTGAGAATGCGTTTGCGCTGCTGCAGGGCGGATTGGCGGGGAAGATTTTGATGTATCCGGATGGCATTCGGAGTTGAAGAGCGCAAGAGTTCAAGCGTTCAAGAGTGCAAGCGTAACGGGAGAAAAAGATGGCAGCAGAAACGGCTACGCAGGTGAGTCGGGGCAATCCGTTGCAGTACGTTAGCGAGCAGTTGGCGGAATTGCGCGCCAAGGGAACGGCGCCGAAGTTGCGGGTGGTGGACGGAGAGCAGAAGCCGGTTTGCGTTATCGATGGGCGCGAAGTTATCAACCTGGCTTCGAACAATTACCTGGGGCTGACTACGCACAAGGGGCTGCGCAAAGCCTCGATTGAGGCGGTGCGGAAGTACGGCGTCGGCGCGGGCGCGGTTCGAACGATTGCCGGAACGATGAAACTCCACATGGATTTGGAAGAGCAGATTGCGCGGTTCAAGAATGTGGAAGCTTGCGTGGTGTTTCAGTCGGGATTCACGGCGAATGCCGGGACGGTGTCGGCGGTATTGGGTAAAGAGGACCTGATCATTTCGGATGAGCTGAACCATGCGTCGATTATCGATGGCGCGCGGCTCTCGAAAGCGACCATCAAAGTTTTCAAGCATAAGGATGTTGCGGATTGCGAGCGAATTCTGCAGGAGAACGCGAATTGGAGCGGACACAAGCTGATTATTACGGACGGCGTTTTCTCGATGGACGGCGATATCGCGCCGCTGCCGGCGTTGTGCGACCTGGCGGAAAAATACAACTGCATCATGATGGTGGATGACGCGCATTCTTCCGGAGTGCTGGGGCGGAATGGGCGGGGCACGGTTGACCACTTGGATTGCCATGGGCGCGTACATATTCAGGTAGGCACGTTGAGCAAGGCAATTGGCGCGATGGGCGGGTATGTTTGCGGGTCGCGCGATTTGATCGACTTTTTGTATTTGCGGGCGCGGCCGTTTTTGTTTTCGACTTCGCACCCGCCGGCCACGGCTGCGGCTTGCCAGGCGGCGTTTACGCTGCTGGATTCGCCGGAGGGCGAGCGGCTGGTGAAGAAATTGTGGGCGAACACGAAATTCTTCAAGCGTGAGCTTAAGAAGCGCGGGTTTCAATTCAAGGCGAGTGAGACGCCGATCATTCCGATTCACGTGGGGGATGCGGCGAAGGCGTTTGAGTTTTCGAGGAAGCTGTTTGATGCGGGCGTGTACGCACCGGCGGTTGGGTATCCTACGGTTGCGGAGGGCAAAGCGCGGCTGCGGGCGATCGTCAGCGCGGCGCACAAACGCGAGCAACTGTTGAAGGCGGCGGATATTCTCGCTGAAGTGGGCAAGCCGCTGGGAATCGTTTGAGGCGGGCGGCACCTAAGGGTGTCTACAATCAAGCCTTTAGGAAGGCGAATGGGGTTGCAGATTTGGAGTACTATGACCTCATTTTGGATAGTCGCTATGCGTACCCTTTAGGGCTAAAGGCCACAAAAAACTGTACTTAGGTTTGGCTGCTGTCGTGCACTCTCTGTAAGTGCCAGTCCTGCCTGCTTTCTGGACAGAATCGAGAGGATGGCGCGTCATGAGGAAGTTTGCAGTGGTGATGTTGGCGGCGAGCGCGCTCCTGATTCCCAAAGCCGGTGCGTCACAGGGACCTGAACTGGATTTAGCGGCCAAAAAAGTAACCAAGAATCAAGCGCCTCCTGCGCCGGTCACCGCGCCGTTGTGTATCGGGACGGCTTTTAACGCGATTCTTACGAATGATCTTGATACGAGGAAGGCGCGGCCAGGGGACGCGGTCACCGCGGAGACGGCGGAAGACGTCACCTACCAGCGCTCGGTGGTTTTCCCCAAGGGAACAAAAGTAATTGGGCATATTGTGCGGGCGACCTCCGGAGGGCGGGGGCGCGCCGGGTCAGCGCTGTTTGTGCAGTTTGACAAGGCGATGTTGAAGGACGGACAGGAAGTCATCCTCAATGCGGGAATTCAGGCGTTGGCGGTGGGGGCCGTTGCGCCGCTGTCCGATACAGAAGCTAGCAAAGAGGCGGGAACGTCGGCAGCGCTGAATGGCCCTGCTGAATCTTCGGCACCCGCAGCCGAGCCGACGTCTGCTGAGCCAACAAACGAGGGTACGCTGATCGTCTCCACCGTGTATGACAGCCCACGGAGTAAACTGCGTCCGCCGCTTTTCGCCGCGCCTGCCGCGGAGGGCGAGCTCGATTCGAACGGAATGTTCACGCCGGAGAGCAAGGGCGCGTTCGGACGGCCGGACGTGAAGGTGTATACGCCAACCTCGGAAGGATCGCGCGGGACGGTTTTGCTTTCGGCGAAGAAGCAAATGCACCTGCAGAGTGGCACGCGTTTGCTGCTGGTTGTGCAGCCACCGCCGAATGGCGATATTGACGGTACGCAAGTCAACTTGGACGATATTTCTCCAAACCCTTAATCCTGGCGCTCCAGCTAAAACCCAGCCTTCAAATGTTTGAAATTTGAGGAGGGTTTTCATGAAGTCTTTTGTAATTGCATTTGCGGTTGCCGCATTCTGCGCAACTGGCGCAGCGGCACAATCTGCGCCGCCTTCCGAAAACGCAAGCAGCGAGGCCTCTCTGGCCGGAGGCACGGCGATCAATGCGGCGCTCAATTCCTCCCTGGATGCGAAAAAGGCGAAACCGGGCGAGCAAATAACGGCGCATACCATCGAGGCGGTGAAATCAACCGATGGACGGACCATCCTCCCGAACGGAACGAAGCTGATTGGGCATGTTACGCAGGCTTCTGCGCGAACGAAGGGACAGGGAGAATCGACACTAGCAATCCAGTTTGATAAGGCGATGCTGAAGGGTGGGCAGGAAGTGCCGCTGAACAATGTCGTGATTCAGGCGATAGCGGCGCCGGCGCGAGAGGCCTCCAACTATGGCGGCGGCTACGATCCCGGCCCAACGACGACGCCCGGAGCGCCGAGCAACAATCCGAGCATGTCTGGAAGCCGCGGTGCACGACCGGAAACAACGCCGACGACGCAGCCGTATCCGCGTGACAATCCGAACGGCGTTGAGCGTGGCGAATCAAATAATTCCGGCCCGCTGCCGGCAAATGCGCGAGGCGTGTACGGCTTGGAGGGAGTACGCTTGAGCGCGAACGGAAACGGCCAAGGAACAGTGTTGAGTTCCACCGACAAAAATATCCATCTTGACGGAGGCACGCGCTTGCTGTTGACGGTGCAGCCGCAAAGCGCGTCGACTGCCGCACCTAGCGGCAGATAAGCGCTGTCAGGAGCAGGTCGTTTCGAGGGGCGCATCCGAGCGCCCCTCTTTTTTTGCCCCCATTCCAAGCATCGGGATAGCGGTGCCTCCGTTCATTGACTTGAAGTTGGTGAGGCAAAGCCGAATACCTTGCGCTTCTACGGGTCACCGAGCTAACATATAGAAGCTCGAGGTATGCTCAAATGACGGCGCCCAAATCCGACCTGCCCCAAGGCACATTGGATCTCTTGATCTTGAAAGTTATCGCGCGTGGCCCTGTCCACGGCTATGCCATTGCACAACGATTGGAACAGGTATCGCGTGGCGTGGTTCAGGTGCCGGAAGGATCGCTCTACCCGGCATTGCACCGGCTTGAAAACCGCGACTTTCTGGCTGCGGATTGGAAAGAAACCGAGACGGGACGTGAGGCGAAGTTCTATCGCCTCACGCGAAAGGGGCGGAAACAGCTGGAAACGGAGGCCGCGAGCTGGCAACGGTTGATCGATGCAATCGGACTCATTCTCGGGATGGCGGATGGAGGCGCGCAATGACTTGGTGGCAGCGCTTATGGCGGCGAAAGAAGATGGAGGAGCAGCTTGAAAAGGAACTGCGTTTCCATCTCGATCAGCATGCCAGCGATCTGATTGCGGGCGGCCACGATCCCAACGAAGCGACACGGCAGGCCCGGCTTGCTCTGGGCGGTCCAGAACAGGTGAAGGAGAAGTGCCGCGATGCGCGCGGTACCCGCTGGTTGGAAGACCTGGTGCAAGATGCGCGCTACGCCGTTCGTACCCTTCGACAACAACCGGGCTTTGCGGCCATCGCTCTCTTGACGCTTGCCCTCGGAAGCGGGGCAACGACCGCGATGTTTACCGTAATCAACGGCGTTCTATTGAAACCGCTGGCTTATCCCCAACCGGAGCGCCTGTTGTCATTGCATGAACAAGATGATGCGACGGAATGGCCGTTTTCCTATTTGGACTTTGTGGACTGCGAGAGCGAGAGCCGCTCGCTGGCACCGGTGGCCGCGTTTCGCAATGGCGGAGGCACGGTTAGTGAACCTGGGGAACCGGAGTATGTTTCCGGCCGCCAAATCTCATCGGAACTGTTTTCAGTTCTAGGGGTCAGCCTTCTTCGCGGGCGAGCTTTTCTTCCTGAAGAGGACCGCCCCGGCGCATCGCCCGTCGTGATTATCAGCTATCGCTTATGGCAGAACCGCTACGGCGGGGATTCCGGAGCCATTGGACAGCCGCTTGTTTTCAACGGAAAGTCTTACACCATCGTGGGGATAGTACCTTCGGGTCAGCAAGCATTGGGAGATGCTGATCTGTTTACTGCGCTCGGACAGAATACCGAACCCATCATGCAGAATCGCGGTATGCATCCGGGCATCCGCGTGCTGGCTCGGCTGCGGCCGGGCGTGACGATACCTCAGGCACAAGCCGAGCTCGGACTTATAGGCCGCCAACTTGCTGAGCGATACCCAGAGTCCAATCAAGGCCACACGATTACGGCAGAATTGCTCCAGCAGCAGCTCGTTGGAGATGTCCGATCCACATTGTGGCTGCTGCTCGGAGCGGTCAGCGTGGTGCTGCTGATTGCGTGCGTGAACGTAGCGAGTCTGCTGCTAGCGCGTTCGATTTCGCGCGAACGTGAACTTGCCATGCGCGTGGCGCTTGGGGCTGGACGTGGACGCCTGGTGCGGCAATGCCTGACCGAGAGCGCGGTGTTGGCGCTTTCCGGCGGCGTACTTGGTGTGTTGCTGGCGGCGATTGGTGTTCGGCCATTTGTGACGTTTTGGCCAGGCAACTTGCCGCGCGCTGAGGAAATTCATCTCGATTGGCGCGTGCTGCTGTTTGCGCTAGCCGCCTCATTGTTAAGCGGTCTGCTTTTTGGGCTGGCGCCGGCTCTGCGCGCTCCTTCTCAGGAATTAGAGCAATCTCTCCGTGCGGGAGGGCGTACTGTCGTTGGGAGCTCGCGACGTCTGCACGGTAGTTTTGTGATGTGCGAAATCGCTTTGGCGGTCGTACTCCTCGTCGCGGCCGGTTTGCTGGGGCGGACACTACTGAGATTATCGTCGCTCGACCCAGGGGTCGACATGCATAATTTATTAACCGCGCGTGTGGCGATCTCTCCTGGCGTGCTCGCAAGTCCCGCTGCAACGCGTGCGGCTTGGCGCGACCTGCTGAGCCGAATCAGCAGTGTGCCAGGCATACGGTCCGCAGCGATCACCGATCTCATCCCGATGGATAGCGACGAAAACTTGATTGGCTACTCGACTACGGCCGCGACACCGCCCGCGAATCAAATAAGTCTGTCACTGCTGACTTCCGTCAGCCCCGACTATCTGAAGGCGACAGGAATTCCGTTACGCCGCGGACGATTCTTTGACGAGCAAGACCGGATCGGCAGCGAGCTTGTTGTTGTGATTGACGAAATGCTGGCGCAACGGGCGTTTGGTGGCCGTGATCCCGTCGGCAGCCAGCTATGGGTGCAGTTTCTTGGCCCGGCGAAAATCATAGGAGTTGTCGGCCATGTGCGTCATTGGGGGCTCGATTCGGATGATCAGGCGAAAATTCGCGAGCAGATGTATTTTCCCTTTGCGCAGTGCCCCGACCAATTCTTGCGGCTAGCCTCTTCCGCGGTCTCGCTGGTGATGAGGACTACCGTGACGCCGCTAAATGCCGTGGAAGCAGCGAGACGCGAAGTACGCGGTGCCACCCGCGATCAAGCTCTTTACGATGTTCGCACGATGGAGCAGATCGTCGGCGGCACACTCGCGCGGCAACGGTTCCTTTTACTTTTGTTCGGAGTCTTCAGCGCTCTCGCTCTGTTGCTGGCATGTATTGGCATCTATGGTGTGCTGGCCTACCTGGCTCGGCAACGAGTGCCGGAATTCGGCGTGCGGATGGCACTTGGGGCTCGCAGCCGCGACGTCATGTACCTGGTGCTGCGGCAGAGCCTCAGCATGATTCTTGTTGGTGTCGGTCTGGGCGTCGGTGGCGCGTTGGCAGCGGGGCGTTTGTTGGGGCGACTTGTGTCTGGAGTGCGTTCCATGGAGCCATTGACCTTCACGGCTATGATTTTCCTGCTGGTTGTTGCCGCCCTCTTTGCAAGTTTTCTTCCTGCGCGTCGAGCAAGCCGGATGGACCCGGTGAGCGCCCTGCGCCAAGAGTAAGCAGCCCCTACCCTGTTTCGAGCATGAAGGGCGCGCAGCGGGCGCTTTGCTATACTCGACACGATGGCTTCATCGCAACGAAATCTGACGCTGCCCGGCGCGGCGGCTCGCAAAAAACTGTTTCTTGTGGATGCTATGGCGCACGTTTATCGGGCATTTTTTGCGCCAATGAACCGCATGAACGCACCTTCGGGGATTCCGACCAAGGTCACATTTCTTTTCAACACAATTTTGCGGCGCTTGCTGAACGACTATAAGCCGGATTATGTCGCTATCGTGTTTGACACGCGCCAGCCAACCTTTCGCGACAAACTCTTTGAGGAATACAAGGCGAAACGCCAGCCTATGCCGGACGAACTTTCGCTGCAATTACCGTATGTGCGGCGATTGTGCGAAGCGATGCGCCTGCCAATTTTGGAACTCGATGGCTATGAAGCGGACGACATTATCGGGTGCCTGGCGCAGAAAGCCGCGAAGGAGAACCTGGACGTCCTGCTCGTGACGAACGACAAGGACATGATGCAGTTGGTCGACGGCAACGTGCGCGTGCTGCGCGCTGGAACCGGGGGCGCGAAGAACGACGTGATTGTGGATGCGGAAAAGGTCAAAGAGATTCTAGGCGTGCCGCCGGAGAAAGTCGTTGATGTGATGTCGCTGATGGGCGACACGATTGACAACATTCCCGGGGCGAAAGGAATCGGCGAAAAAGGCGCGACCGAGCTGATCCAGAAATACGGCAGCGTAGAAAATGCCCTGGAGCATGCCGCGGAAGTTTCGAACAAGCGCTATCGCGAGGCGTTGCAGCAACAGCGCGAGCAAGTGCTGATGTCTAAACAACTCGCGACTCTGGCGACACAGGTCCCAGTCGAATTGGATCTGCCGAGCTTGGAGCGGCACGAGCCTGACTTCGCGGCGCTTTCGGCGCTGTACCGGGAGCTGGGATTCAATTCGCTTTTGCGCGAGCTGGGATCGGAAGTGGTGGCCGCTTCCGCGGTGGCGAGTGCCGAGCCGGTGGTTAAGACCGACTATGCGCAGCTCGGCTCGGTTGCAGAATTTCGGGACTATTTGTACGGCGTTCCCGCGGGGCAGGCCTTATCGGTGTGGCTGAACCTGCAAACGGGCGAGCGCGAAGCGGAGGGCTTCGGGACGCGCATTGCATCCATAGAGGTTTCGTCGAAGGCCGGCGAGGGCCGCTCTGTATGGTTCGATGAAAACGGCGAAGCTCAACGTGAGCTGTCGGCGTTTCTCGCGGATGCCAAACGTCCGAAAATTGTGCACGATCCGAAATTGATGCAGATTCTGGGCGGGGACGTGGAGAACATCCAACACGCTACGCAGATCTATTCGTACTTGCTGCGGCCAACCACGGCAAATCACAATTTTGCCGACGTAGTGATGCGCCAGTTCAACGCGATGCTCAGCGGCGCTCCCGGCGAGCGCGCGGATTATCTGCATCGGCTGGCGCCAGCGTTGCGCGCGCAAATCGACGCGCAAGAGTTGCAAAGCGTCTACGAAAAGATCGATTTGCCCGTGGCCTCGGTGCTGGCGGATATCGAGCGCGCGGGCATTCGTGTGGACCCGAAGGCGCTGGACGCAATGTCTCTGGCGATGGAAAAGGAAGTACGGCGGCTGGAGAAAGAGATATGGGAGATGGCGGGCTCGGAGTTCAACGTCAACTCGCCTACGCAGCTCGCGGAAATTCTTTTTGACAAGCTGAACCTGCAGGCGCCGATGCGACGAGGCCGAGGACGAGTGCGCTCGACGGCGGTAGACATACTGGAGGATTTGGCGTCGCAGCATCCGCTGCCTGCAAAGATCATCGAGTATCGCGAGATTGCTAAATTGAAATCGACGTACGTCGATTCCTTGCCAAAGCTGATCAATCGCGAGACCGGCCGGCTGCATACGAGCTTTTCGCAAACGGGGACGGCCACCGGGCGGCTGAGCTCGTCCGACCCGAATTTGCAGAATATTCCGATTCGGACAGAGCTGGGGCGGCAGATTCGCGCGGCATTTGTGGCTGAACCTGGAATGATTCTGCTTGCTGCCGACTACTCGCAAATCGAATTGCGTGTTATGGCGCATTTTTCGAATGACCCTGTCTTGCTCGACGCGTTTCGGACGGGACAGGACATCCACGAGCGCACTGCACAGGAAGTTTTCGGCGTTGGGCCGATGGCGCAGACGCCCGAGCATCGACGCGCATCGAAAGCGATCAATTACGGAATCATTTACGGGTTGTCGCCGTTCGGCCTGGCGCAGCAGATTGGAGTGCCGCAGAAGGAAGCGGCGCAATTCATCAATTCGTACTTCGAGCGCTATCGTGGCGTGAAGCAGTATTTGGACAATGTGCTGGCGGAAACGCGGCAAACCGGAGTCGCCAAAACACTTTTCGGTCGCATCCGCCCGATTCCGGATATTACGTCTCCGCAAGTGCAGATTCGAAATTTCGCGGAACGCACGGCGCTAAATTCTCCGCTGCAGGGAACGGCGGCAGACCTAATCAAATTGGCTATGATCTCTATCGAGCGTCGCCTTGCCGCTGAAAAATTCGAAGCTAGGATGATTCTGCAGGTGCATGACGAGCTGCTCTTCGAAGCGCCGTCGAGCGAGAGCAAGGAACTTGCCGAGTTGGTGCGCGAGGAGATGGAAAACGTGCACAAGCTTTCCGTACCGCTGGAAGTAGAGGTTTGTATCGGACCCAACTGGCGCGATATGGAGTGAACCAGCGCAATCCGCTTTGCTACTATCGCCACTGACGCCCGCGGCAAAAACCCTCCGACGCATCTTTTTAGGCATCCAGATAGTCCAATTCGATGGGTAAAGGCTGTCGGTGCTATCCACGTTGTGATTCCTGTTTTTGAAGTGGGATTCCCTGCCCTCCGGTTAGGATCTTCATGCGCTGTGCGTCATTACTGAGTGGCTTGAGTGGCGTTTGTGTTTTGTTTTTAGGTTGCGCGGGCACTTCGCATCAAGCCTCAGTCGCCGTTGCCGTTACTCCCGCAACGGCGAGCGTGGTCGTGAGCAAGACACAGCAATTCACGGCGACGGTGACGGGCACATCGAATACTGGCGTGACCTGGAGCGTTGGCGGGGGAGCCGCGAACGGAACCGTTTCGAACAGCGGTCTTTATAGCGCGCCAGCAACCGTACCGAACCCTCCGCAGGTCACCGTGACCGCCACTTCAGATGCGAACAGCACAAAATCTGGATCGGCAATAGCTACGGTGACTGCCGCAGCCGCTTCGAGCTCCGTGAGCGTATCGCCGAGCGCTGTTAGCGTTGCAAATTTCGGCACGCAGCAATTCACAGCGACGGTGAACGGGTCGCCAAGCATGGCGGTCAATTGGGAAGTCAACGGAATCGTCGGCGGAAACCAGTCTGTCGGGTTTATCTCGACGAGCGGCTTGTACGTGGCGCCCAGCGGTGTTCCCACGAAGTCGGATGGCAAGGGCAACAGCGTGACGACAACAGCGACTGTGAGCGCGGTCTCGCAGGCAAACGGCGCAGACTCTGGCTCGGCAATGGTGACGATCCAGCCGGGAAATGAAAATGCGCAGTCCGGCGCAATCCTGCTGGGAGCTTCGGGTGGGAATGCCAATGATTCGAGCACGAATGCAGCCGCGCATACGATCATGTGTTGCGGCGGAACGCTAGGCTCGCTGGTCACGCGCGGCGGCACGCAATTCATCCTCAGCAATACACACATTCTTGCGCGCAGTGACATTGCGAAGATTGGCGATCCAATAGTGGAGCCTGGTTTGATCGATACGTCGACGTGTACTGTTTCTGGAGCGCGGACGGTGGCAAACCTCAGCGCGTTTTTTGATCTGGAAAATGGACCGCTGCCGAAGATCGACGCGGCGATCGCGCAAGTGATTCCGGGCGACGTCGACCCCGGTGGCAATATTCTTTATTTGGGCGCCAGTGCGGATGCGAATGGAGTGCCGGTTCCCGGACAGCCGCATGCGGGCACGGGTGTTACGGCGGCGCTCGGGATGCCGGTGGCGAAGAGTGGGAGGTCGACGGGATTGACGTGCTCGACCGTGCTGGCGGTGGCTATGAATGTGAACGCGGTGCAGTATCAGAAGGGATGCGGCACGGGCGCTACTTTTAACGTGAATTACACGAACCAGGTAGACATAGCGAATCAGGCGGGCGCGGAAGGCGGTTTCAGCGCGGAAGGGGATTCCGGTTCATTGATCGTTTCGGAGGCCT
>Ga0210384_10006339_pt1 | contig 12648 bp, 8 predicted proteins | sample IncBWH2MmetaG_FD_160574 | JGI IMG/M metagenome (GOLD analysis project Ga0210384, IMG submission 160574) | Forest soil microbial communities from Barre Woods Harvard Forest LTER site, Petersham, Massachusetts, United States - Inc-BW-H-2-M | ecosystem: Environmental > Terrestrial > Soil >... | reverse complement strand
GCTTGGTGGTGCGCTGACCCGGCGATATTACAAACTGAAGGCGCGCCATTTGGGGCTTCCGGTGCTGCGCTGGAGCGATCGCAATGCTCCGATGCCGTTTGCCGATACCACGATGATACCCTTCGAAGAGGCGGCCGAAATCGTTACCACTTCTTACGAGAGCTTCAGTCCCACGCTGACCACGATCGTGAAGAGTTTTTTCTCCGACCGCCGCATCGATGTACCGGTCGTAAAAGAAAAGCGGCATGGCGCCTTTAATTCATCGCACGTTTTGCCCGGCGGAAAACCAGTTTCCTATACGCTGATGAATTATCTGGGATCAAACAAGGACGTGATGACGCTTGCACACGAACTCGGCCACGGCGTCCACGGCATTCTGGCCGGCGAAGCGCAGGGTGCCTTGATGTTCCATGCTCCGATCGCGTATTGCGAGACCGCATCTGTGTTCGGTGAAATGACGACCTTCACGATGTTGAAGCACCGGCTCATGCGCTCGGGAGATAAGAACTCACTTCTGGCGCTGATCATGGCCAAGATCGACAGCATGATTAACACGGTTGTTCGCCAAATTGGATTCTCTAATTTCGAGCGCCGCCTGCACGGCATGGACGAGACCTACACGACGTGGAGCGAACCAAAGAAACGATCGGTTGAGGAATTAAATGCCATCTGGCTCAAGACCGCGCAGGAACTGTACGGGGAAGAAGGCGAAATCTTTACGTACGAAAACAGCGGCCACTTGTGGGCGTACGTCCCGCACTTTCACAGCCCGTTTTATGTTTACGGCTATGCTTTCGGTGAGCTTCTGACGCAAAGCCTGTTTGCGCAGCGCGACCGGCTCGGTGCAAAGTTCGAGCCGCTCTACCTGGAACTGTTGCGCTCCGGAGCAACGAAGAACGTTGTTGAACTGCTCGCGCCCTTCGGACTTGACGCAAGAAGCGATGCTTTCTGGAAGGACGGCCTCAAAGTAAGTCTGGGGGCATTGATTGAAGAGGCGGAAGAAATGTCTCAGTCTTTGATCTAGCCAGGACTGCCGCGATTTTGTGTCGCCATCGGTACCCGCTTTCCTTCGATAGATGTCATAGTTGTCCAGACTCTCCACCTGCTCGAAATCCTTGCGCAATAACTCGAACAAGCGGTCCCTGTCTTCCACGGGATCGCTTGCCAGCTGGAGATCCCGCTTGACGACCAGCCAGCGGATCTGGCGCGCTCTGGCTAGATTCACAATCTCCGCAGAGCTGTACGGGTTGACAGTGTGATCGAACATGAGCACGGGAAAACGGGGACGTCTGCCGGTGGTGTAATAGAAAAGATCTTCACCCGGAATCATCAGGAGACCGTCTTCCCGAGGTATCTCGCTCTCGGTATAGCGGACCAATTCCTCGAATTGCGGAATCCATGGGCCGCGCACAGACAGCCCCGCGAGCGCAGGCATTGTAGACCGGGCAATTTCACCCTCGGAGAGGTTTGCGTAGTCCAGCCGCTCGTGACTCCACGTATAAAATCCTCCTGCGACTGTCAAGGAGATCACGATCACCGTCGTTAATTCCCAAGCAGGCCACTTCTTCAGGCGGCCAGCGAGGGCCTCGATCGTGTCGGCCACTAGAATGATGAACAATGGCCAGATCGCGTACGTGGAGCCCCAGACCTGTTGTGAAAGAAATGCTCCGTGGACGGTGCCGATCAAGATGAACGGCAGTACCAATGCGACATTCGTACGCTGCGGGATGCTCAACACTGCGAATACGAAAGAAACAACCAACAGAAAAGGCCACAAAGCGAGTAACCGTTCCGCTCGCTCTGATGAGTCCGCATCGATGATCAGGTAGATCGCCGCCCAGGCGAATGGCAGCGACATCAACGCGATGGATAGTAACGCCAGCGCCCGGTTGGCCTGCCGGTTGAACCACGACAACGCTAATCCGGCTATAAAGCTTGCGATCCACCACGGTAATAAGTGATTCTTGTAGAGCGCAAGCATGTCCCGGAATGGCGGCAGCCTCCGCGAAGCTGCAAACCGAATCGTCCAGTGTGTGTAATTGCCGAGCCCCGCAGTCACGTGAATCAGTATGGCCGCCGATAACAACCCTGCAGTAGTCCCCAACAATATCCAGACGTGCCCGCGAATGGATTGCCCTCGCCCCGCGCCGAATCCCATCAGCGCTATGAGCGCGAGGATCACGCTTGCCAGAAATGCGAGTCCTGTATTTTGTTTAACGAAAAGCGGAATGACCAATAGTGCCCCGACAAAAACTGAACGTAACGTAGGAAAGTTCGCGCGTTCCAATTCTTGAAGTAGAAATATGCAAACGAGAATCGAGAGGGTGCAATCGGGATCGTAAAACGGGTGCGGATAAATAGAGTAAATCCCCAGTGCGATCAGCGGCACGCTCAGCAGGAACGCCACCGGTTTCACCGCCGGTATCCTTTTTCGGAGGATGTTGCAAAGAATTCGCCAGCTGAGCACGGTTGCCAGTCCGCCGGTGACCGCGCAGTAGAGTACGTGGTGAAAAAACACTCGCCCCGCAATCTTGATGAGTGCCGCTTGAACCAAAAACGTCAATGGCGCGTAAGGCAGGACAAAGTCGCGGTAGGGCATATCTCCGAGCGAAATTCTGTGGGAATTCTCCAAAATGTAACTGAGGTCCCAAAGGACCGCGAGCCTCGAGTTTTGCCACACGACAACCGCGGCGGTCGCCAGGAATAGGAAGAGGTTCGCCGCGCAGTCCCACCAGAGCGCAGCTTTCGCGCCCGGCGCTCCGATGGGCTCAACCACACGCACATGCGCTCGTAAATCCGCATTGTCCACCGAGCGAATCTATCGGAACTCCCGGCTTTACGAAAGCACGTATTGAATTTGTCAGCCGACGGCACGCACGGTGACTTGCCGGTGATGTATTACAAGAAACTGAAAGTTAACTATGGTTATTTTGTTTTGAATCTTAAGGTTCCCTTAAGGAATGACAGAGTAATCCTCGATGCATCAATTCGACCTAAGCGAAGCAAATGGGGCAGATTTTCTTTGCTTCGATTTGTGTTGTGGGCTGGCATTTCGGGGTGGGTTGTTGAGTCAAAGCTTCTCGGTCAAAAAGGAGAATCATAAATGAATCCGACATCGAAGAAGTGGGGTGTGTTTCTTTGTATTCTTGGAATGGTCTTATTGATTTCAGCTCCAGTGCGCGCGCAGGTGTCCGGCGCGACGCTTTCCGGTGTGATCACCGATGCGCAGGGAGGAGTTGTCCCCAACGCAAAAATCACGATCAAGAACACCGCAACCAGCATAGCGGTCGAAACCAACACGAATAGTTCGGGGGCGTATTCTGCGCCGAACCTGACGCCCGGCGATTATACGGTCTCCATTTCCGCCGCGGGCTTCAAGACTTCTGAGTCCAAAGTAACTCTGACGGTCGGCGCGAAGCAGGAGATGAATCTGGCATTGAGCGTCGGCGAAGTTTCACAGACGGTCGAGGTAACTGGCGCGGCGGTCCAGATTGATCTGGCAAGTTCGACGATCTCTGGCAACGTCCAGGGCACTGAGGTGCGGGAGCTGCCTCTGAACGGCCGCGACTGGGCATCTCTGGCAACCCTGGAACCCGGCGTAGCCTCGGTCCGATCTCAGTATGACCCTACCGTGAATCCCAGTGCAGCGGGAGGGCGCGGGCTCGCCATGCAGTTGAGCATCGGCGGAGGCCGGCCTACCCAGAATAGTTACCGTCTTGACGGCGCCATCGTGAATGACTATTCGAACTCAGGCCCTGCCAGCGTGCTTGGCGGCAATCTGGGTGTGGACGCAATTCAAGAATTTAGCGTGCTGACGACCAATTATTCCGCGGAGTACGGGTTCACTTCGGGCGGCGTGATCAACGCGATCACGCGCTCAGGGACCAACACCTTCCACGGAAGCGTTTTTGAATTCCTCCGAAACGATAAATTCGATGCGGCAAACTTTTTTATCAATGCATCCGGCCTCCCCAAAAACCCGTTGCGGCAAAATCAGTTCGGGGGTTCCGGCGGTTGGCGCATCCTGAAGGACAAGCTCTTTCTGTTCGGCAACTATGAGGGCGTGCGGCAGGCCCAGGCGTTGCCGCACACTGGCGATACCACGCCCACCCCGGCCGTCCTTGCCGGAACTGTCGTCAACCTCAGTACGGGAGACGTGATCAACGTTCCGGCCGGGACCGTTAACGGCGTGGCAAACTTTACCCCAACACCCATCGACACGACTATCCAGAAATTTTTTGGTCTCTATCCCCAACCCACGACCGGGTATAACGTGGTTGGGGGACTCGGCTGCTTGAAGTTGGCATCCACGCAATTCAGCGCCCCGGGTGTTGCCGGAGGCTGCAACCCGAATGCTGCGAGGTTCCTGTGGGAAGGGCCCCAGGACGCCTCGGAGAACTTCTATACCTTTCGTAGCGATTATAAGATTACGAGCAAAGACAGCCTGTTCGGAACGTACCTCCATGACTATTCAACCCTGAACATTCCCCTAGGTGCTGACATTAACAACTCGCATTTCTCGACCTGGCGGCAAGCTATCGTCCTGGAAGAAACCCACGTGTTTAGCCCATCTGTGTTGAATGTGGTCCGGCTCGCTTACAACCGTACCCAGAATGACGCCGGTCAAACAACGGCAGTGAATCCACTGGCAGCCGACCCGTCGCTTGCCATGACCCCAGGGATAGGTTTCTTTGCCCCCTCAATTACTTTAACTAGCTCTGGGGTGAATGCCCCGGCAGCAGGACAAAAATACGCCGCTCCGCACCGCCTATCCTTGAACCTGTTGTATGAACTATACGACGATGCCTTCGTTACGAAAGGGAACCACTCGATGAAGTTCGGTTTTGCTTACATGCCGGACGATACGAACGCTTACCACGACGCAGGCGGGAACGGCAGCGGCACGTTTAGCGCCGCTGGGACCTACAACGTGCAGGGTGGAAGCACCCAGGTGGCAACGGCGGTTGAGGGCAATACCCCCGGCAACGCGAACGCCTCCACTGCTAGTTGTTTTAACTGGAAGAAATTCGCCACAAGCGCCGCTAACCTGGCGAAGGGAGCCGACTACGACCCGTCATGCGGATCTCTGGTCAATTTCTTAACCAATCAGCCGCTCACGTCCAGCCGGTATATCGATTTGCCTTCCTTCCCGATGCAATATTTTCGCAACAAGGTCTTTGGAACATACTTCCAGGACGATTGGCGCATCCGTCCCAACCTGACTCTGAACCTGGGATTGCGCTACGAGATGACCACCATCCCCACGGAAATTCATGGCCACGTCTATGAAATGCCGTCGCTCACTACGGTACTTCCCTGCGGGCCGACAGGCTGGATCCCTCTCGACATATGCCCCGTCCGGCCCACCAGCCAGGGTGGGCCCTCTCTAGTTCCCGGCGGCCTTACGGCGGGCGATCCGCTGGCTAGCCTGAACCGGGTTGTGTTTACTCACAACCCGACACTCAAGAACTTCGAGCCACGAGTTGGTTTCGCATGGGATCCGTTCCATAATGGGAAGACTTCCGTCCGAGGCGGTTTTGGAATCTTTGATGCGCTGCCGCTTCCGTACGAGCTCGTGTTCAACGCTACCTCAACGATTCCTTTCAATAACCCCTTTGGTCCCGTCGGTCCGACAGGATTTGTTCTTTCCCCCAACCAGCAGGCTGGCGCTCCGGACCAATTCCCGCATAGTATCCCGACGATTATTGCCACTTTGCCTGCCGCAGGACCGACCACGGGCAGGTCGTTGAACTATGTCGAACCCGCTCCGAAACGCAATTACGTTTATCAATGGAACTTCAACATCCAGCGGCAACTCACACCCAGCATGACGATCCTGGTGGGTTATGCAGGCTCGCGCGGACTGCATAATCCGTTCCAGGCGGATTCTTACAATACGATTATTCCGACAAAAGCCGCCAACGGTGACTACTACTGGCCTATCCCCTGGACCGGGAGTCTCTCCGCCGGCGCTTCTCAGGCGCTGCTCTACAATCCGTCCGTGAGCAATATGATGGCAACGGACTGGCAGTCCAGGTCCTGGTACAACGGTCTTACCGTGAAGCTTGATAAAAAGATGAGCCACGGGTTCCAGGTGACGGGATCCTTCACATGGAGTAAAACGATGGATACTACGTCGGGGAGCGCGACCGGCGATACGTTTGGACTCGACTACACGACCGAGCCGTTCTACGATTTGAGCTTGATCAAGGGACTCTCTGACTTCGATGTCCCACGAAACCTGGTCATTAACGCTCTTTATGTTATCCCTTCGCCGAAGACTCTTGGCGCAGTCGGGGACAAGGTTCTTGGTGGATGGGAAGTGGCGCTCATTACGGAATTGAGCGACGGCGCTCCGTTCTGGCCGAGCATAGGCTCGGATATGCTGGGAGAAAAGATTGGAACCGTCAATCCGCCGAACGTGGTTGCGGGTTGCTCTCCGCAAAATCTCACCAATTCTAATTATCGGACAGGCAACAACTTCTACTTAAATGCAAGCTGCGTTTCCCTAGTTCCTATGACCGCCACGAATGCGTCGTATTGCGATCAACGATTGGCCGCAGGCATATGTTCGAATATCCGGGGCGACCTGGGGCGCAATACGATTCTCGGCCCCGGATTGTTCAATGCCGATTTCTCGGTGAAGAAGAACACCTACGTCCGGAAGATTTCGGAGACCTTCAACGTGCAGTTCCGGGCTGAGATGTTCAATGTCTTGAATCATACCAACTTTGCGGCCCCACCGGCTGCCAACCTCCAGGCATTTAACAGTTCCGGACAGGCCAACGGCACTTACGGCCAAATTACGAATACGCAACATCCCAACCGAATCATTCAGTTCAGCCTGAAGATGGTTTGGTAGTCGTAAAAGCACGAACCGGACTAAGAACAAGTCGACTATAACGAGGGCCAGCCCTCAGAACCCAAACACAGAGACGCCCGCGAGATCATGTCGCGGGCGTCTTTGTTCTTCCTGGCTGATGAATAACGAAAAGACGGAAACGTCAACGCCGCTTGTCCACCTTAAGGAAGGTCCCTTTCTGAAGCTCGTTGAACGCCTCCTGGAGCTGCTCCTGGGTGTTCATCACGATAGGGCCGTACCACGCGACTGGCTCGTGCAAAGGCTTGCCTGAGACGAGCAGGAAGCGGATGCCGTCGTCGCCGGCCTGCACCACCACTTCGTCGCCCCGGTCGAACAGCACTAGTGAGCGGTCCTCGGCCTCTTTTGGGGGCGCTGTGTCGAGCCAGCCGACCGACTCGGTGGGCACCTCGAGCGGCGCGGACGCGTTGCAGAATCTCCCGGCGCCAGCAAATACATAGGCGAACGCGTGCTGCGTCACTTCGACTGGGAGCGCCTTTCGCCGGCCCGGAGGCACTGACACGTCAATGTAGAGCGGGTCGGTAGCGATGCCGTCGACGGGGCCCTTCTTTCCCCAGAATGTTCCGCAGACGACGCGGGCGCGCGTGCCATCGTTATCCACGATTTCCGGAATTTCCACGGCCTTCACTTCCTGGTAACGCGGCGCCGTCATTTTCTGCGCTGCTGGGAGATTCGCCCACAGCTGAAAGCCGTGCATCCGGCCATCCTGATCGCCTTTGGGCATCTCCTGGTGGATAATTCCTCGACCGGCAGTCATCCATTGAATGTCACCTGCGGCGATGGCGCCCTGGTTGCCCATACTGTCGCCGTGCTCCACGGTTCCGGCAAGAACATAGGTGATCGTTTCAATACCGCGATGGGGATGCCAGGGAAAGCCCGCCAGGTAATCCTCCGGAACATCGTTGCGGAAATCATCGAGGAGTAGAAACGGGTCGAAGTCGGACGTATTACCGAAGCCAAACGCGCGGCGCAGATGAACGCCCGCGCCTTCGATCGTCGGTTTTGATTTGATCAGGCGCTTGATCGGTCGAATGGACATGGAAACCTCCAGCGGTCAGTAATTCACCATCACTGTCTTCCACTATTTTCGGACACCCTTTGCTTAGATTCCATAGAACCATTATGGGTGCATTCGTTCTCGGTTAGAATCAATCTGTGATCCGCCAATCGTCTGGCAGGGAAGTCGTCCCGTCGTCAAAATCAATTATATCGTTCAGGAGAACAAAATATGCCAAAGGACTCGCACCAGAGGGCCGCTGAGTTCCACGATCTTGCCGCGCATGCACATCGCGTCGCAGCCACGCATCATGACAAGGAGGACCATAAGACCGCACATGAGTTTTCCAGGCAAGCCCTGGAACATTCCGCCAAGGCGTATCAGTTCGCGCAGGAGGCCCACCGGAAATCAGAGGCTTCAGCGGGCAAGAAGGACAAATAGACGCGGCGGGCAATCTTATGGGCAATACACTGATTAATTCACCTGCGCCATCCACGCGACCGCAGAGGTGGGTTGTGGGCTGCCTCCCGCAGGCTCCTCCGTGACAGCGAGAGCTGCAATTTCGTTCAGGGGCATGGTCACCGGAGCCACCATGGCAATCTGGCCCTGCGCGTCCGGCCGGAAAATCGCCACGCTCATGGGCTGTCCTTTTTTCGTAACCAACCAAAGCTGCAGTGTACGCGCGGGAGCGATACCCGGCATCTGATCGGCGGTGATGGCCACGCCCATGTGCGGATGCAGGTAAGCATGCACCATCGGCATGTTCTTGTCCTTCGGCATGAGCTTGAGGGGCATGGAATCGGGCGACATCATGACCGATGCGACCATGCGGCCTTCGTCCAGTTGATTTTGCAGAGCCTGGCTTTGCAGCGTGGCTAGTTTCATTTCACGACGGAGTTCGGCGAGCTGCGTGGTTTGAATTCCCATCTGGCGAATCGAATATCCGGTCACCAGTGCCAGCGCTGCCGCCGCGGCCCACGCCCACGCCGGGAATATGGGTTGCTTGGTGGCGGTTTTATTAACTGGAACAGTTGCGCGCGAGGCTTCATTGGACGACTTGACCGCGTCGAGAATCTTCCCTCGTAAGGCTGCCGGCGGCTCTGCATCTGGCGCGTAAAGTGCGAGTTGTGCGACGACTCCCCTCGCTTTGGCGATACCAGGAGTACACGTCGGGCATGACCGCGCAAGGTGCGCTTCGAGCTCGGCGCGCTCCTCTCCCTCCAGAACACCTAGTGCGTATTCTTCGTAGAGCGGTGCGAGTTGTTCGCAATCCATCACGAACGTGCCTCCTCGAGCGATTCGCGAAGCCGCAGCAGGCCGCCCCGGATCCAACTTTTCACCGTTCCGAGCGCCTCGCCCATGGCCTCGGAAATTTCGCTGTGCGACATACCTTCAAAAAAAGCCAATTCAATCGCGCGCCGCTGCGCGTCTGGAAGGGAACTCATCAGGGCGCGCACTCTTTCCGTTCTCCGCGACCGGTCAATGTCACCCTCAGGATCAGGCCGCGCAACCGCCGAAAACGGAAGATCGGAATCGGTAGAATCTTCGCGGCGGCGCTGCTTCTCCCGCTTCAGACGCAGAAAATCAAGAGCGCGGTTGCGAGCCATCGCAAAGAGCCACGGTTCCAGCGGTCCGCGGGAAATCTGGAAACGCTCCGCGCTGCGCCAAAGCTGCAGAAATACGTCCTGCACGATTTCCTCGGCAGAGGCCGGCTGCTGGGAAATCCGCAGAACCAGGGAGTACACCGGACGCCCGTAGCGGTCATAAAGAACTTCCAGAGCAGTCGAGTCGCGCTGCTGCACGCGCTCCATTAGCGCCGCGTCCGTGGGCTGTTTGCCTTCCGGCCAGGGTTGTACGACCGCGAGCAGCAAAATTGCATTCCTTTTCCGTTCCTAAATTCAACTACGAAGGAACGGGCCAAATGGATGAGGCATGGACACTTCTGAGACGGCGCCATCTTACTACGAGACGCGAACCGGAATGAAAGGGCGCTTTTGAAGTTGACTCACGCGTGCGCGACAATGCCGGCTCCGGTTACGCCAATCGACGCCAGGTAGACGCGCACCGCATCCGCCGTTTGATCTGCATGCTCTACGCAGGCGCCAATGGCGGGGCCTGACAAATAGTTCCCGGCAAGGAAAAGTCCCGGCACTGCCGAAGTAAGCGTTCGAAGCGTCGAAACAGTTTCGCAGTGGCCCAGGTTGTATTGGGGGATTGCGTGCGCGTAGCGGTTGACCATTGTGATTACGGCGCGTCCGGTAATTTGAAGCACGCGCTCGACTTCGCCGCAGATTGTTCCGGCAATTTGCTCATCGCTTAATTCGCAGAACCCAGGATCGGTCGCGCCACCGGCAAAACTTGTGAAACACGCCATGCCCTCCGGTGCGCGTCCGGGGAAGAGCGACGAATTCCACACAGTCCCAAGGACGCGCAATCCTTCGCTGCGCGGCACCAGTAATCCGAAACCGTTGTTCGAGCCCTTAATTTGTTCACGGCGATAGCCTGCCGCCACGACTGCTACGGGCGCGTATTCAATGCGGCCAAAAACCTGCGGGAACTCGTCGGAGAGTCCTTTCAGCATTTGTGATGCAACATGCGTCGGTGTCGCAACGACGACGGCGCTAGCTGAAAGACTCTCGCGAAGCCCATTGCGCGTGACCTCATTTTCGAACCACGGTTTTCCATTCGCTTTGCCCCGGCGCACAGCCACGACTCTGGTTTCCGCAACAAACAGATCACCCAGTCGTGCAGCGAGAGCCTCTGGCAGAGTTCCCATTCCTGCGCGGAAGGAGCACAATCCGGGGCGCGGCGCGCCCCTGGGGGGGCGGGATTTCATGGCGCCGCGCACGACGCTTCCATATCTTGTTTCGAACCCGTGAAGCATCGGAAACGCGGCGCGCAGGCTCAGCTTTTCAGGATCGCCTGCGTACACGCCTGAAACAAACGGGGCTACCATCTGGTTGAGCAATTCGTCTCCGAATTTGCGCCGAATAAACGACGCGACAGACTCGTCATTTGCGGGTGGCCGTGTACGGTGAAGCATTTCGATGAAGATTCGCCATTTTGTGCGAGCGCCGAGCAACGGGGTTGTCAGCAGGGAAGGCGGCGCGAGCGGCGCGGCAACGAGCCGTCCACGCGAGAGAATGTAACGCGGCGCTTTAGGATCAGCGCGCAGCAGCTCGTTTTGCAAGCTCAGGGCTTCGATGAGTCTAACCAGCGGCGGAGTGGAGAGAAAGCTTTGCGGGCCAAGTTCGAACAGAAATCCGTCTTTTTCTTTAGTCGCGATCACGCCGCCGGGGCGAGTCCCAGCCTCCAGGACGCGGGCCGGGATTCCGGCCTGCTGGAGGCGGTAGGCGCACGCGAGACCCGAAATCCCTCCGCCAATCACAACGACTGGAAAAGGGGTCAGCGACGCGATGGACACGAATCCTCGATCGGTATGTCAGAGTGTTTTCGAAAAAAGCTGGCGGCTATCAAGCTTCTGCTTCTCAAGATAGGGATCGAATATCATGGCGATGTTTCGAATGAAGATTCGTCCCAGCAACGATGTGCTGAGCACGCCGCCGTCGAAATCGACCAGGCCGTCGGAAGCAAACGGAGCCAGGCGCGCGATTTCCGGAGCAAAAGTATTTTCGAAATCGATGCCGAACTCGCGCTCAATTTCGCTGGCATTCAGTACGCCGTGGCAGAGAATGCGGCTGATGACCGTGCGGCGTAGGAGATCGTCGCCGGTCAAACGATAGCCGCGCATGGTGGCGATGCCGCGGCGCTCGATGCGTTCGCGATAGGGGCTAACGTCGCGGTCGTTCTGCGCATAGCAGGAGCCAATGCCGCTGATCGCGCTTACGCCCATGCCATAGAGGTCCGCGCCGGCCTTGGTCGTGTAGCCCTGAAAGTTACGGTGCAAGGTGCGATTGCGCTGCGCGACGGCGAGCTCATCGCTCGGCCGTGAAAAATGATCCATGCCGATATATTGGTATCCGGCGTCCAGGAAATGCTCCAGTCCCGCACGGAATATGTGGAATTTTTCCATGCCCTCGGGTAAACGAGTAGCGAGCGCGCCTTGCTGTTTGCGCAGCCAGGGGACGTGAGCGTAGCTGAACATCGCAACGCGATCCGGTGAAAGCGCCACTACTTGCTCAACGGTGTGAGCAAAGCGCTCGGCGGTTTGCAAGGGCAATCCGTAAATTAAGTCCACGTTGATGCTGTCGAAGCCAAGTTTTCTGGCGACTTCGATTAAATCGCGCGTCATTTCGAGCGGCTGAATGCGGTGTATGGCTTCCTGCACTTCGGGATGAAAGTCCTGAATGCCCATGCTCAATCGGTTGAAGCCAAGACGCCGCAGCGATTCGAGGTGCGCCGGTGTCGTCACGCGCGGATCGATCTCAATACCGATTTCAGCGTCGGGCGCGAACGTGAAACGTTCCGCTGTGTACAGGAAAAGCTGCTCCATTTGCTCGGGCGTCAAGTACGTGGGCGTGCCGCCACCCCAATGGAATTGCACCACCGGGCGATCGCGGGATACGAAGCGGCTGACGTGGTCGATTTCCCGCTCGAGTGTCTGAATGTACGGCGGCGCGACGCTGTGATCCTTCGTGATCACTACGTTGCACGCACAGAACAGACACAGACTCTCGCAGAAAGGAAGATGCATGTAGAGCGAGACAGGCGAGTGCGCCGCGTTCGCGGTGGCGTAATATTGTTCGAGGTCGTCCGGCCCAAAATTATCCTGCCAGACCGGCGCGGTGGGATAGCTGGTATAGCGTGGCCC
>Ga0210384_10006338_pt1 | contig 12648 bp, 11 predicted proteins | sample IncBWH2MmetaG_FD_160574 | JGI IMG/M metagenome (GOLD analysis project Ga0210384, IMG submission 160574) | Forest soil microbial communities from Barre Woods Harvard Forest LTER site, Petersham, Massachusetts, United States - Inc-BW-H-2-M | ecosystem: Environmental > Terrestrial > Soil >... | reverse complement strand
ATTGGGGGCGTTAGCCCCTGGTCTTTTTGGCTTGCGCCACAAAAACTCTCAGCCCCGCGGCAACGAGTCCCGCTCAAGAAACAATCCCGCAACCGCCTGTCGAGGGCCACTATCAGACGCAATCTTCGCCGCCATCGACACCGTTCCTTTACCCGACACCGCCACGCTGTCCCGGGTGACCTTAGCCTCATACATCATCGTATCCGCCGCACGCAGAATCGTGGGCACCGTATTTCCGTCCTCCGGATACGACGCCAGCCCAAAACTCCCGGACACGGTAAGCGAAAGCCCCGCTCCCTCAAGAAAACGAGCCGACCGCAAGTCCTCTCGCAGCGCCATCGTCGTTCCGCTCGCCGCGGACTTGCCCATCCCCGGCAGCAGCGCCACAAACTCGTCACCGCCATACCGGAACGCCGCGTTATTCGGCCCCAGGCACCGCTTCAGCAGGCCGCCAATCTCCGCCAGCAGCCGGCTCCCGATCAAATGCCCATGCGTGTCGTTCACCGCCTTGAAGCGGTCCAGATCGACGAACATCAAACTGAACACCTGCCCCATTGCCACTTGCTCATCCAGCATTGTGTACAGGTGCCGCGCGTTGAACAATCCCGTGACGTCATCGGTAATCGTCAGCTCCTGAATCAGCGTCATCGACCGCGCATTCTGAATCGCGATCGCCGCATAGTCGCACAGAATCCGCAGGAACGAAATCGAGTACTCCGACAACAGGTCCAGCTTGCTGTTCAGCAACTGGATCACGCCGAGCGTCTTGTTCCCCGATCGCACCGGCACGCAGGCAATCGATTTGATCTTCAAATCCGGATGTTTATTCGCAAACGCCGACCAGTGCGGATCGAGCGCCACATCCGGCACTACCAGAGGATTGCCCGTCGAGGCCACCCAGCCCGCGACTCCCTCGCCCAACGGAACCCGCAGCCCCTTCAGGCTCTCGGCATTCTCGCCTACCGCAATCGCGTAGTACAGTTCGCCGGACTTGTCGTCGACCATCAGCATCGACCAGCGCTCAGGACCGAAGAACTGCGCCATCTTATCCATGATGGCGCCCAGAATCTCTTCTAACTCCAAACTTGAGGTCAACGCGCGAGCTACGTCGTGGAACACCCGAAGGTGGTCCATCTGGCGGCTTTCGATCACCTCAAACGATCGTCTATCTTTCAATCGCTTTCCTCATACGGGACCATATCAGATACCAGAACGTTTCAATTCAAAAAGAATTTCAACAGGCGGTTGCGACGATAGAGATAACCCGCACATCAGCCACCGATGTGCACCATATTCCGCGACGGCTTCTCAAAATCGGGTTCACCGATGTGATGCCGCGCCTCTTTTTGCATCACGATCCTCCGTATATACGCTCGAAGCTCCGCATCAGTTCCACCTCGAACCATCCGGCCATACAGATCATGGTCGCTTTGGGAAAACAGGCAGGTCCGCATCTTTCCATCCGAGGTCAGCCGCACCCGGCTGCAGTGTCCGCAGAAAGGCCGCGACACCGGCGCGATAATTCCAATCTCCCCCAACCCATCGTCGAACGTAAACCGCTTCGCCGTCTCGCTCGCCGCATGCGGAGCCAGCTCCACTAACGGACGATACGCATTCAACCGCTCAACAATCTCTTCCATCGAAATCACGGTCTCCCGCTTCCACGTGCGGTCCTCCTCCAGCGGCATCCATTCGATAAAGCGAACGATCACTCCCTCACGCCGCGAGAACTCCGCAAACTGTTCAATCTGCCCATCGTTGAATCCGCGCAGCAGCACGCAGTTCACCTTCACCGGTCCCAGCCCCACCGCCTGCGCCTTGCGTATTCCGGCCATTACCTTGTCGAAGCTTCGCGGAACCCGCGTAATCGCCGCAAACGTCTCCGCATCCACTGCATCCATGCTCACGGTCACGCGGCTCAATCCCGCATCCCTCAGCGGCTGCGCTAGACCCTCCAGCAGATGTCCATTCGTGGTCAACGCGATATCCAGCGGAAGACCCCTCCGCCCCGTCTCGCCAGCGAACGTCTCGCCAACAAAAGTCCCGTCCGGCAGATACGCCGTGCGCATCGTCGCCAGCTCGCGCACCATCTCCACCAGCCCCGACCGCAACAGCGGCTCCCCGCCAGTCAGCCGAACCTTCTCCACCCCCAGCGAGACAAACAGCCGCACCATCCGCAGATAGTCTTCGATTGGGAGCTCGGTATATTGCGCACCCTCGTTGCCCGTCCGGCAGTACACGCACTTATAGTTGCAGCGGTCAGTCACCGAGACGCGCAGATCCGTAATAGCCCGGCCAAACTTATCCCGCAGCCTGCCCGGCATCTGCAGGGCCTCGGCCTCAGGCTCCAGCACCGCCGTGTTTCCGTCGTCGATGATCAGTGAGGATAACGACATCGTCGTAGCCATCTGCTTCATTTCCCTAACAGAATAGATGCAAAGGCTCAGAAAGCGAATCAGATCTGCAAGACCTTCAGTATAGCTATCCCTGACTCCAAACTATATGTCTTTTACAAGACATAGCCAGACAACCGTCAACTTCCCAGTCCGAAAATAGTCCGAAACAATCAGCGCAACCTCGAGACCGCCAGTTTACATTCGAGCAGCGTCGCACCAACCTGCCACTTCTGCATTCGGTCAATTGTCTCAGTCTTTAGTAGCTGATGAACTCATTGCTTCCACGCTTCAGCCGCACACCCAAAACGCCGAATATGAGTGAGAGGGTAAACATGAATGCATCCCAATAAACCATCGGTTTCGTCCATCCTGGTGACAGTGTCCAATCCTGACCCGCCCACAGGGTCACCAGAGTCCCGATAATCAGGGTCTGAAAGCAGAGCACCAGAAACAGCTGCCCGCGACGCCTGCGCTTATCCAGCTGTTCCACCTGGTCCGGTGTCAGATTGCGTTCTTCGATGGGAAGCAGTGTGTTCGCCATTGCGTTTCTGGTCTCCGCGTATCGTTAGTTCGAAAGACATGGTTCGTAAGACAACCGGCCACATCAATCGCTCTCCATGTATTAAATCACAGCCGGCCCCCGCCCGGCCACGACTCCGAAAGAAGGGCAATGAGTTAGTTTCCGAAACCCGGCTTTCGAGCACTACGGGTGCAATCGCAACTTTGGCCGCAACCGAGGGCGAATGCCTTGAACACACGGCCGAGTCTGCAGATTGGCATTTCCCGAACATAGTGCGAAACTTGTGGATCGACACATCCACTTGGGCTTGGCGGCTTTGAGGTATCGACGCTCCACTCGCCGATGTTAACGATTTCCTGAAGTACAAGGAGGCTCGCTTGCAGCCAGACGAGCTTGTTCCCGATCGATCGCCCAGCCCCCGCCTAATGATCGGCCAAATCATTTCGCGATACCGAATCATCGAGATGCTGGGTGGTGGTGGTATGGGCGTTGTGTACAAGGCCGAAGATTCCTCCCTTAATCGGTTCGTCGCACTCAAATTTATTCCCGACCACCTGGCCTACGATCCGCAGGTACTGGAACGGTTTCGCAGAGAGGCACGTGCAGCTTCCGCCCTGAATCATCCTCACATTTGCACCATCTACGAGATTGGCGAGCAGGATGGCCAGGCGTTTATTTCCATGGAATTTATGGAAGGCGACACGCTGAAGCATCACATTGCGGGAAGGCCCCTGCCCCTTGTGGAGGTTCTTGAATGGGGGACTGAGATTGCGGACGCACTCGGAGCCGCTCACAGCAAGGGAATTATTCACCGCGATATTAAGCCCGCCAACATTTATGTGACTGAGCGCGCGCACATCAAAATTTTGGATTTTGGGATAGCAAAACTGGTACCCGCGGAAGGCGCCATGAATGTTTCTGCGAGGTCCACAGTCAGCCAGTCAGAGCATCTTACCGGACGTGGGACTGCGATTGGCACTATTGCCTACATGTCACCCGAACAAGTCCGCGGGGAAGAACTGGATACCCGTACCGACCTGTTTTCCTTTGGAGTTGTCCTCTACGAGATGGTGACCGGGATCCTGCCGTTCCGTGGCGAGACCACCGGCCTGATTGCAGATGCGATTTTGAATCGCACCCCGGTTGCCCCAGTGCGGCTGAATCCCGACCTATCCCCAAGGCTCGAAGAGATCATCAATAAAGCGCTGGAGAAAGACCGGAAGCTGCGCTACCAGAACGCCGCCGATTTACAAACGGATCTGCGGCGGCTAGCGCGAGACAGCAGCCGAAGTCACTGGGATGCATCGTCTTCAACTCAGGAACAACCAAAGACAAAAGAGTTGCAGCCAGAAAAACCGAGCTCGCGGAAACCCTACTACTATGTTGCGATCGCCGTTCTTGTTCTGGCCGTTGCAGCAGCATTTCTTCTCCGACATCCGTCCTCAGGTGGTGTAGCACCCAGCAAAGAGTGGGAGCAGCTGACGTTCTTTACCGACTCGGCCGTCTATCCCACTCTCTCCTCGGACGGACGCATGCTCGCGTTCATTCGGGGAGACAACTCATTCATCACATCTGGAGAACTCTACGTAAAGTTGTTGCCGGGAGGCGAGCCCGTCCAGCTGACCCACGATTCGAGGCCAAAACTGGCCCCGTCGTTCTCTCCGGATAATTCTCGTATTTCCTATGGTCTTGACCTGCCCTGGGAAACCTGGGAGGTGCCTGTTCTCGGCGGCGAACCGCACATGCTTCTGCCCAACTCCTCCTCGTTAACCTGGATTGAAGGCGGAAAGCGGCTGCTCTTCTCGGAGATTAAAGAAGGGCTACATATGGCCGTAGTGACCACGGATGAGGGCCGGGGGAATGGCCGGGACGTCTACGTGCCCGCCGGCAAACGCAGCATGGCCCATCATTCCTACCTTTCGCCGGACGGCCGCTGGGTACTCATTGTTGAGATGGACAGCCGAAGCGAAATTATTCCCTGCCGGATCGTTCCATTCGATGGCTCAAATGAAATTAGAGTTGTTGGCCCTCCCAATGGGGCGTGTCTTTTAGGCGCGTGGTCGCCTGATGGTAAATGGATCTATCTCACCGCGAAGACGGATACCTTTCACATCTGGCGCCAGCGCTTTCCAGATGGAAAACCAGAACAATTCACCTTTGGCCCAACCTCTCAAGAAGGAGTTGCGATGGCGCCTGACGGCAAGTCGCTCATTACTTCTGTCGGGTCGGAGGACCTGTCTGTGTGGCTGCACGATAAGGACGGAGACCACACGATCTCCTCCGAAGGGAACACTTCATTGCCAAGGTTTTCTTCCGACGGACACAGTCTCTATTTCCTCAAAGCTATCGGACAAACGGGTAGCGACGAGTTGTGGATCAAAGACCTGAATACCGGGAAAGAACAGAAGATATTGAAGGATTATCCGTTGCAGGAATATTCCGCCGGGCGAGAAGTAAAACAGGCATACTCCGTATCGCGTGACGGGAAAGAAGTTGCATTTTCCATGAAAGATCAGAGCGGCCACACCAACCTGTGGATTGCTCCAACCAGCCGTCGCTCGTCCCCGGCGCGTATCTCTTCTGCGGCTGTCGAAGATGTGCCCTTTTTTCTCCCGAACGGCGACCTTATCTTTCGCGCGATAGAAGGCGGCTCGAGCTTTCTCTATCGCATGAAGACCGATGGCACCGACCGCCGCAAGATTACCCCGGAACGAATCCTGGATATTGCTGCAGTGTCACCGGACGGCCGTTGGGTTGCTGCCGGGTCACCCAACTCCGACGAAGAACATCCGGCCAGCATGAAGGCGTTTCCGGTGGATGGCGGCGCATCGGTACCGTTGTGCGCCGACTACTGCGTGGTCAGTTGGGATATGGCTGGAAAATACGCTTTCATCTCCTTCTTGCCGTATGGTTCAGGCAGTTATGTACTGCCGGTGATCCGTGACGTGGGACTTCCGAAGCTGCCGCCCGGAGGCGCGCGCAAGGAGGATTTCATCAATACGAAAGCAGATATTGCTATCCGGCAGACTGTTCAATCAGCCGTAAACCCCTCCGTTTACGCCTACACTCGCGAGACAACTCGCAGCAATCTCTACCGCATCCAGTTGCCCTGATGCTGTTACAGAAATCACCATTGACACCCCACCGAAAGAAGTCTTCCGTCACAGCGCGAAGACCAGAGCAAGAACAAACCTTCTCTCAGCCGGCCTCCCCAAATTAGATAAACGCCACCGGATGAATCCCACTACATCGAAGCGCTTTCTCCACCGGGTGCAGCTTTGCGCGAGCAGATTCAGTCCAACGAAAACCCGGAGGTAAAGCATAATCGCCGATTGAACGCTTCCACCTCCAGATCTCAAGTCCAGGGAATTGCTATGCAACCACAGCCTTCTCACGGGCAGCGAGTCTTGACGTAAGTCGTTTGCCCCATTGAAGCGACGGCTCTTCCACCGAGATCAGAAACACGTGCGACACCAGCATCGTTGTTACCAGATAGCCCAGTCCCAGAACTGCGAGGGATACTTTTCCATAAAACATATCAATAAATGAAAAAAGTACGACACTGTGTAAGAGATACATACTGTATGAGACGCGGCCCAAATACTCAAATAGCGGCTGGTCTAAAAGACGCTGCATCGTTTCCGATGACGTTGCGACAACGATGATCCCGATAACTCCCATAGCGACAACAAAATCGGAGCGGAAGACGTCAGTTGAATCTGCAAACCCAAAGCGAAATGCCGTACGGCCCTTAAGGAATCCGAAGAAATGGTAATAAAGAGCGAAGGAAGTCGCGGTTATTAACACTTTGAGAGTAATGCCGGCTTGGTTCCATTTCGCAGTAATAATCGTCTGGCTTTTTGCTATCAAAGCTCCCATGAGAAAGAACGTGCAATACTCTAACGATTCGGAAATGAAATAGGGGTCAGAGGTATATCGTGTTACACACACGGAGGCCCAGTACAGGCCGATGATTAATAGGGCTGTCCCGAGCGTACGAAACTTCGCGATGATCCGGCACAGCAAAGGGAAAATAAGTGACATCTGCATTTCATATTGCAGTGACCAGAATGAAGTGTTCAATTTGGGATACGGCTCCACCATGAAACCGCCTGCAATCACTCGCCAGGTGATCGGCTCTTGCCAGGTCTGATAAAACCATGGGTGGAGCGGCAAGCGCGAGAATAGAAAGTGCTTTCCTACCACCACACTGATGAGCATCGCAGCGACATAAGGCAGATAAATGCGTGTCAGTCGTCGAATCAGATATCTCGGATACGGCAATTGTTTTCCATGCCACACCGCAACGCTTAGAACATATCCGCTCAGAACGAAGAAGAGCATAACGGCTTCATGTCCTGCCGTAAAAGGACGAAGATACCATCGATGACTTTGTGCAGTCGCAAAGGCAAAGTGAAAGTGATGCCATATCACCGTGAACGCCGCGAGACCCCGCAGTGCGTCGAGAACAAAAATACGTCCAGTTTTGGTGCGCGACTCTAGCGCCTGCTCCTGTAGATTCACGCGATTTACCTTATTACCCCTGAGCGAACGATTTCTCCGATCACGAACGGATGGGTCGATTGTACCCGGTCAACTGCACGTCGATACTGCCTCCCGATGGCCCTTAGCAGATCCGCGATGCCACGTGGACGCAGTGATGTTCCCGCAAACCGGGTTTTCGGAAATTGACACACTACCGAAAGAACTCTTCCGCTACAGTGCCAGGACCAGAGCAAACACACCTTTCCCGTTGCCTGCCTCACCAAATTAAATAAACGCCACCGACTGAATCCCCACCACATCGAAGCGCTTCCTGCACCGCACATTCTTGCACCCCATCGGGTCATCGCGGCGAACCATGTAGCTCTGCGCCTTGGCAAAACGAGCCCGGTCGCGGTCATCGGCCCCTCGCGGCAACTGCGCCTTCTTCCGCCGCACCACCCAGTCAATCTGATACTCCCCCTGCTGTCCACAGTGCGGACATGTCATCACATGGGTCCGCTGCTCCGCCTTCTCATCAAAAAAGTCCCGCTCTTCCATAAGCACCTCGCCTGGCCGACGGCCCGACCAGCGGCCTTCGTCCCATCTGCAATCCTGCCTGACATCCCCCCTCGCAGGCAAGAGTAATGCATAATCACGCAGGGGCCCCTAAGTCCCCGAAGGGAACACAGATGAGCATGCCAAAGAAGCAGGTCTTCTCCAAGGTCAAAGCCGTCAAGTCCAACGCCCGCGACCGGGTCGGCACGCCGCCACCCGAGCGCGTCCTTCCCGACCCCAAACAGAAGCTCGCCGCCAAGCCGAAACACAAACAAACCCTTGCCGCTCTGCTCGATTCCATCGACTCCAAAGGAAATGACTGATGAACATCCCCCGCCGCTCTGCCCTCATCCTCGCCATCGCTCTTCTGGCTCACCCCCTCAGTGCCCAGTCCGTTCAGGTCAACCCGGCAAATCGCACCATTGCCATCACCGCCACTGACAAGGTCATCGTTATGGCCGATACCGCCACCGTCCACATCGGCTTCATCGCCTACGGTCCCGACAGCGACGCTGCCTATGCCACCGGCTCCCGCATCTCCAACGCCATCGTCAAATCCCTCACCAGCGCTGGCGTCCCCAATGACGCCATAGAGAGCGAAAACCAAAACGTCTCCCCCGTTCAGGAGTATCAGATCGACAAACTCACCCCCGCCGAGAAAGCCCAGCGCAAGTTCCAGGTTGTCCAAAGCTGGACCGTCCGCACCCCCGCCGATGACGCAGCCAAGATCCTCGACCTAGCCGTCAAAGCCGGAGCCAACCAGTCCGGCCAGATCGACTGGAGCCTCAAAGACGAGAACGCCCCCCAGGCCGAAGCCGCCGCCAAAGCCCTCCAGCGCGCCCGCACTGTAGCTGGCGAGATGGCCAAAGGCCTCAACGTCAGGTTCGGCCCCCTCCTCTTCGCCAGCAACGAAACTCAGGCCGAGCCGCCGCGCCCTCTGATGCAGGCCATGGCCAAGAGCGCGATGGCTGCACCGGCTCCCCTGGCCATCAATCCACGCCGCATCGAAAAATCTGCCACCGTCTACGCCGTCTTCGCCATAGAATAGGCTTCCTGAAAGAGGGAACCCCAATGCCCGTACTCGAGTATCGCGAACTGAAGCCCACCGCCGAAGCCGAAGCCATCTACCGCCGCTGGCTCGCTCGTCTCAACGACGAATTCACCCGTCACACCAAGCCCGAGATCCGCTCCCAGATCGTTCGCGACGAGCTCGTCCAGCTTTACCTCGGCCGGCCTTACCCGGGCCCTCCCAAGGCGACTCTCAACCACGAACTCGCCATGCACACCCTCGTCGAAAGCCTCGACCCCCGCAACGTCACCCTCGAGCCCGAGTACTACGGCGACGTCGACCCCGACAAATACGCCGTCCGCAAACCCCTCATCTGGTTCTGGCAGATGTTCGACCGCTCCCCTGTCGGCCTCAACCACTGGCTCGGCTTCCGCTTCCGCTGCATGCTCGGCCGCCACATCTTCCGCCACCTCGGCAAGCACGTCAAAATCTTCCACAACGTCGAATTCACCTACGGCTACAACCTCACCATCAACGACTGGTGCACCATCCACAAAAACGTCATGCTCGACGACCGCGGCGAGATCATCCTCCACGAAGGCACCAGCGTCTCCGACTACGCCAACGTGTACTCCCACACCCACAACATCAACCACCAGGCCGACGTCACCAACAAACGCACCGAACTAGGCCCTCACGCCCGCGTCACCTATCACGCCACCGTCCTCGCCGGAGCCAACGTAGGCGAAAACGCCATGCTCGGAGCCCTCGGCCTCGCCACCAAACCCGTCCCTCCCGGCACCGTCGCGGTAGGCATTCCCGCCCACGTGAAGCGCCAGAAAGATGCCTCCTCGCCCCCGCACAACCCATAAAACGCCGCACACTCCGTCCTCGTAGTTGTTGCTGCAGTACTCGTCGTTGTTGTTGCTGTCATCCTGAGCGGAGCGAAGGATCCCGAAGCATTCCACTCGCCCGGGCCGATCGGTCCTTTCAGCCCACACTCGTACACCGTCTGATCAGGGCCGCAAAAGAGTTTAGGCCGCAACAAAACAGGAAATATTCGGGGGCTCGTATCCCAGGATCTCCTGTCGGTTGGCACTCATTTGTCTCACGGCGAATCTTTACAGTGTCCTTACGCAAAAATCAGTAGACTTGAACCACCATGCCGCTGAACGTCGTCGTCATCGTCTTCGAAATCGTCGTTTTAATCCTCGCCTTCAGTGTGCACGAGTGCGCCCACGCCTGGACCGCCTGGCGGCTCGGCGATCCCACTGCCCGCATGCTTGGCCGCGTCACCCTCAACCCCATCAAACACCTCGACCCCCTCGGCTCCATCCTCGTTCCGCTTATCTCTCTGGTTTACGGTAACTTCCTCATCGGCTGGGCCAAGCCCACCCCCGTCACCGGCCGCAACTTCAAAAACTATCGCCGCGACGACATCCTGGTCACTCTCGCCGGCCCCGCCAGCAACCTGCTCTCGGCCACCATCGCCCTCATCCTCCTCATCGTCATCAAGCACGTCCTCCCCGCCGGAGACGCCTCCATCGCCACTGCCATGGCCATCGCCACGCACATCCCCGGCGTCGCCACCGAAGGCCTTCCCGCCTTCTTTCCCATCGCGCTCTTTCTCTACCTGGTCATCTCCATCAATCTGCTGCTCTTCGTCTTCAATCTCCTGCCGTTGCCTCCGCTCGACGGCAGCCATATCCTCCGCCACTTCCTCCCCTACAAGGCCGCTCAACTCTACGACCGCATGGGAATGTTTGCCCTCATCATCATCTTCCTCCTTGGCGGCAGGTTCATCGCGGCCTTCTTCTATCCCCTCTACAACGTCTTCAACCACATCCTCTTTTCGGTCTAGCCGTCACCGTCTCCGTGGTCGGTCCCACCATAGACATTTCGACCGAAGCCGTTCGCGCCTTTGCGAACGGCGTAGCGGAGAAATCCGCTTCTTCGACTCCCGCCTCTCGACCGGCAAGCTCAACGCAAAGAGCCCTCCTCCTCAGCTCCCCCTGTGGTCGTGGCAGCAGCAGGGCTCGCCTCCGTCCGAACGGTCGGATACTTAATCCCTAGCTGCTCGAGATAGGTCGAGTACTTAGCCGCATCGTAGTAGTACTTCTTCATCTCGGGGCGATACTTTTCCATCGTCGCCTTGTTCAGCCAGATCGACGGTTTGTCCGAGGGTCGAAGAAAGGGTTGATACTTCACCTCCTTCGTCTGAACATCGTTGAAGTAGGCCTTCGCGCTGGTCAACAACTCCGGCTTCACCATCAGATCAAAGAGCGTAAGCGCCTGAACCTTCGCGCCCGCAACCGCGCCCTTATGCGCAATCGGAGTAGCCATCGCAATTCCATTCGCCCAGTTATGCCCAGGAAGATTAGGAATATTCGAAGGATAGCGAAGAACGATCGTAGGCACATTCCAGGAAATGTCGCCAATATCATCCGAGCCGCCGCCGTAGTACTTCTCTGGATCGTTCGGCGTCTTCAGCTCGTCAAGCTTCACGGCCAGTCCCTTCTCCGGGACCTTCAGCTCATGCTGCAATGCCTTGGCAAGCGTCTGGTCGTCGTCAGACCACTTCGGCAGCCCGATCAGCTTCGCATTCTCCGTCACCTCTTCCGCGATAGGTTTGTTGAAATGTCCAGGCCATGCGGTGCCAACCAGCGTGGAATCCCACTTCGTGTCGGTCATCGTCGCAGCGCCTGTGGCCATGTGGTCGCCGATCTCCCACAGCTCTTTGATGTGCGGATAGTCGGTCTCCCGGAAGTAATACCAGACCGAAGCGCTTTGCGGCACAACGTTCGGCTGGTCTCCGCCGTTGGGAATCACATAATGCGAACGCTGCTGCAGACGAAGATGCTCGCGGCGGAAGTTCCACCCCACGTCCATCAGCTCCACAGCATCGAGCGCGCTGCGTCCGCGCCACGGAGCCGCTGCCGAATGTGCGCTCTCTCCATGAAAGTTGTACTGAACCGAGACCAGACCGCTATTGGAGTACCCGCCATACGACGCCCCCAGGTTGTCCCCAACATGCGAGAACAACACCGCATCGATGCCCTTGAAGTAGCCATCGCGAACGTAATAGGCCTTACTTCCAAGCAACTCCTCCGCGACTCCAGGCCAGATCTTAATCGTGCCGGACAGATGATTCTTCGTCATCACATCCTTCACCGCCAACGCCGCAACGATGTTTACCGCCTGCCCGGAGTTATGCCCTTCGCCATGCCCAGGAGCGCCCGGAATAATCGGATCGTGATAAGCAACACCGGGCTTCTGCGATGCCTGCGGAATACAGTCGAGATCCGAGCCAAGAGCGATCACCGGCTCTCCGCTCCCCCACGTCGCCATCCACGCAGTCGGGATGCCCGCTATCCCATGTTCGACCTTGAAGCCATTCTTCTCCAGCAGCGTAGTGAGGTACTTCGACGTCTCGAACTCCTGGAAACCAAGCTCGCCATAGCTGTACATGGTGTCGATCATGACCTGCACCAGCTTCGCGTTGCCGTCGACTTCTTTCAAAATCTGCTGTTTCAACTCAGCATTTTGTTCCGGGGTAATCGACTGGGACTGCCCCGAAGCTTGTACAACCAGCACTGCCAGCAATCCGAAAATGAGACAAACCGTCCGAGTACGCATGCAGAATCTCCTTAGTGTTCTGGTCTTTTCTTCGCAAAAAGAAACAA
>Ga0210384_10006337_pt1 | contig 12648 bp, 13 predicted proteins | sample IncBWH2MmetaG_FD_160574 | JGI IMG/M metagenome (GOLD analysis project Ga0210384, IMG submission 160574) | Forest soil microbial communities from Barre Woods Harvard Forest LTER site, Petersham, Massachusetts, United States - Inc-BW-H-2-M | ecosystem: Environmental > Terrestrial > Soil >... | reverse complement strand
AAGCCGGTATCTTCGTTGAACTGTGGGCAGGCCTCCATGCAACAGCAGCAGGAGATACAGCGGGAAAGCGGATAGGCCGCTTCCTGGTCCTCGGCAGTCATGCGCGGGCCGGTACCCAGATCATAAGTGCCGTCGATTGGAACCCACGCCTTGATTGCTTTGAGATTTTCGAAGATCACGCTGCGGTCGGTCGCCAGATCGCGCACGACGGGAAACTTCGAAAACGGCTCGAGCCGGATCGGCTGTTCGAGATGGTCGATCAACGCCGAGCACGCCATCCGCGCCTTGCCATTAATCAGCATGGCGCACGACCCGCATACTTCTTCGAGGCAATTCGAGTCGTAGGTGATGGGCGTGGTGGCTTTGCCGTCGCGCGTGACGGGATCGGCGGCAATGTCCATGAGCGCCGAGATCACGTTCATGTTCGGCCGGTAGGGAACAGAGAACTCTTCCCAGTAGGACTTGCCGTCGGGAGTGAGTTGACGCTTGATTTTTATGATGACGGATTTATTGGTAGCCATTAGCTCTTCGTATCGTTTCGGCGCAATCGCGTGCGCGCATAGTATCGATCTCGAATCTCTGGACGTGCGAAAAACTGGTAAAAGCGGTACGCCTCGAAAAAGCAAAATACGGACAAAGCAAAAACAATACCGGCGCCCACAAAATCACCGCCCGGTGGCGTTCCGGGAATCCAGCCCACCAGCCTGCATGCTCCGAGAAGCAGGACGATCCCCGCGAACCCGGCGAGCACTCCTACGAGAAGCGATGCCTTGCCGAGAACATTGTCGCCTCGCTCCATCTGTCCTTCCTCGCCCTCGGCGGAAACCGCAACGCATCGAACGGGTTAGATTCTGTCCCTGAGCTTTCCCAAAATGACAACCTTCGAACCGAGAACCACCGGGAAGGGCACGAGTTCCACTCGTGCCGATTTAGGCTAAGCAAAGAACGCGGCTTTCAGCCGCTGAGGTTTGCTTTCCGCACACTCGAATCCAAAGCAGCCCTCAGGGGCTAAAGCCCGCTAACTAGGGCCGGTCTCAATTGGCACGACTGTGAGTCGTGCCCTTCCCGGTTCAATCTACACACAAACACTTGAAACTGCCCCGCAACATCAATCCAACGAAAACGTTTTTCCAACGCTCTTCCCAAAATGAAACGCACAGTCAACAAAAACCACCGGTATGTCCGCCTCTTCCTTCAAACCCTCTTCAGACATCGCCGCGAAGGGCGATTTCAAATCCACGCCTTCGTCCTCATGCCCGAACATGTTCATCTCCTGATCACTCCTGCAGATAACGTAACACTGGAGCATGCTGTTCAACTGATCAAAGGCGGTTATTCGCACGCGCTCGGAGCCGTCCTCGGTCGAAAACGAGAAATCTGGCACCCAGGATTTACCGATCACCGAATTCGCGGTGAACAGGATTTCGCTAACCATCGCAACTACATTCATCAAAATCCAGTCGAACGACAACTCGTGACCGACCCCTGCGAGTATCGTTACTGCTCCGCTTTCCCAGGATTCAAGCTAGACCCGTGGCCCGCAGCGGCTAAAGCCGAATTTTCAAAGAGCGCCTAATTGGCACGAGTAGAACTCGTGCCGTTCCCGGTTCTAACCTGACATCCTAGGTTTCGATCTCTGAGACGTCCCTACTCGAATGAAAACCTCGTCCCATCGATGATGTTTGCCTGATGGAGCCACTCGGCTGCCCTCGAAGACGCGCTCAAGCATCTCGCAGTCTTCCATTCCTTCAACATCGAAAAGACGCCATCCGGGAACGTGCCCGTTGCTTTTTCCTCCTACTTGCCAGCAAAGCAAGCGAACAATCCCATGCTCGATGCCGTAATCATGTGGCTTCGGTAATTCGATCCTTGCCCCTGTACGTAAACCGAATCAACCGCATATTTTCGATTGCTGCATAAAGCAGACTGTCTAATTCTTGATCGACTGCCATGGGCTCACTTCAATAGCCAGCTCTTTCAATACTTCCTTGGCCGTGGCGGAATCAGTGACACGTCCACCGGCTCGAACTCAAACTTCGGCTCATCCGCATCCGGCGCAAAGTAAGCCTTCGTTGTCTTCATCCAATTCTTGTCATCCCGGTCCGGGAAGTCCGGTTTATAGTGCGCGCCGCGCGACTCATCCCGCATGCCCGCGCCCTGGGCGATAACCCGAGCCAGCTGCAGCATGTTGTAGAGCTGGCGCGCAAAGACGACCGTCGTATTCGCCCACAAGGTGCGGTCGCTCAGGTTGATCTTGCGATACCGTTCCAGCATCTCGACCAGCTTGGCGTCCGTCTGCTGCAAATTCTTGTTGTAACGGATCACCGTGCAGTCCTTGGTCATTAACTCGCCCAGTTCGCGCCACAACTTCACCGGGTTCTCGGTGCCCTCGTTTTTCATCAGTACGGCATTGTTCTCTTCCTGTTTCTTCTTTTCGGTTTCGAAGTGGCTGTTGCCATCGCTTGAGCCCTGCAGCCCACGGGCGTACTTTACGGCATTCGGCCCGGCGATGCCTCCGCCATAGATGCACGAGACCAACGAATTCGCGCCCAGGCGGTTCGCCCCGTGATACTGATACTCGCACTCGCCGGCCGCGAAAATTCCAGGAATGTTCGTCGCCTGTTTGTAATCGACCCACATCCCGCCCATCGTGTAGTGCATGCCGGGGAAAATCTTCATGGGCGTGTCGCGCGGATCGTCGCCGACGAATTTCTCGTAGATCTCGAGGATGCCTTCCAGCTTGCGGTCGAGAACCTTGCGGTCAATGTGCGTCAGGTCGAGATAGACCATCGGCTTGCCATCGATACCGAGGTTGAGCTCATAGACGACTTTGAAAATTGCGCGGGTCGCGACATCGCGCGGAACGAGATTCCCGTACTTCGGATACCACTCTTCCAAAAAGTACCAGCGCTCGCTCTGGGGAATCGATTTCGGGTCGCGGTTGTCGCCGGGCTTCTTCGGCACCCACACGCGCCCACCTTCGCCGCGGGCTGATTCCGACATGAGCCGCAGCTTGTCTTCGCCCGGAATCGAAGTGGGATGTACCTGAATGAATTCGCCGTTCGCGTAATAGCAACCCTGCTGGTACAGAGCCGACTGCGCGGAGCCGGTGCAGACTACGGAGTTCGTCGATTTGCCGAAGATCGCGCCAATGCCGCCGGTTGCGATGATGATTGCGTCGGCAGGGAAGGTGCGCACTTCCATGGACCGCAGGTCCATCGCGCAGATTCCGCGGCACACTTTCTGCCCATCGAGCACAGCTGACAGGAATTCCGAGTGCTCGTACTTCTTCACTTTGCCTTCGGACTCGTATCTCCGAACTTGCTCATCGAGCGCATAGAGGAGTTGCTGCCCAGTGGTCGCACCGGCAAATGCGGTGCGGTTGTATAACGTTCCACCAAAGCGGCGGAAATCGAGCAATCCTTCCGGCGTGCGATTGAAGGGGACGCCCATGCGGTCGAGCAGGTCGATGATCCCTGGTGCCGCCTCGCACATGTCCTTGATCGGAGGCTGGTTGCCCAGAAAATCACCGCCGTAGACGGTGTCGTCAAAGTGCTTCCAGGTGGAATCGCCCTCGCCTTTCAGATTCTTCGCCGCGTTGATGCCGCCCTGCGCGCAAACCGAGTGCGAACGTTTCACCGGAACGATCGAGAACAGGTCGCACTGGCCGCCCATCTCGGCGATCTTGATAACCGCCGCTAACCCCGCGAGGCCGCCGCCGACGACAATGATTCTGGGAGCCGCCATACTATTGTGCCCCCTTTCGGTCGGTCGCTGGGCCACCTGGCTTCTCGTGGGACTGAATCATGGCACGGTTCTGATCGTCGTCTGCGATAGGCCGCGAGCGGAACGAGTACAAACTCGCAAAGCCCACCCCGCAAAGCAGTAGGAAAAAGACCAGGCACGCTCGTAGCAGCCGCTTCTGCGCCTTATCGCCGGAGACAATCCCCCACTTCGCGGAGAACAGCCAGATGCCGTAGGCGAAGTGCCAGGAAGCGGCGACGAGTCCGACAAGGTAGAACAGAAACAGCGGCGTGTGCATGACTTCTCCCTGCACCTTGCCGAACGAGGCCAACGGATGGTCATGCAGGTCGATGCCGGTGAAGCGCATGGTGTACGTATGCCACACGATGTAGACGAACGCGATCCCACCGGTCCAGCGCTGCAGCGTGTACATCCAGTTGCCCGTCCAGGGATACGAAACGGTGTTGCCCTCTCCGCGATACCAAATGTAAAAGCCGTAAAGCGCGTGAAAAGCGATCGGGATCCATATCCCAAACAACTCCAGGAAGAACACCAGCGGCAGATTCGCCAGAAAATTGACCTGGTTGGCATACGCTGTAGGCCCATTTTTCCCGATCGCAGTGGAGTTCGAGATCAGAATGTGTTCGAAGAGAAACGCGCCCACCGGAATGATGCCGGTGAGGGAATGCAGCCGGCGAAGAACAAATGATATCCCCTGACCAGCACGCAACGGCGCGACACCATGCTCTAAAACGGGAGCAGAAGAACTGGCTGACGCCACAGAAGCTCCTTATGAACCCCAATGATGACAAAATAACCTTTGATTATCTTGCGTGCGGAGAAGGGAAGTCAAGGAACAGGGACCAGTTGTCAGGGGTGAGTTGTCAGTGAAGGCCGGAACAGAGCAAAGAATTGAATATCGATCAACTGAATGTGGGGACAGCCGCCATCGGCTGCCCATCGAGTGAAGCTCGATTACACGCTTTCCAGAAGCGTCCGCAGTTCTGAAAATGAATCCACCACGATGTCAGCGCCAGCGGTGACAAGGGTGTCCTTATCGAAAGTGGTTGTAATCGCCGCAGAGAAACAACCGGCAGCTTTCGCCGCTCGCAAGCCGTTCACAGAGTCTTCAACGATCCAGCATTCCGCGGCCTTTAACTGTAGCTTGTGCAGTGCAATCAGGAACACTTCCGGATCGGGCTTCGGCTGCCGATGGCCACTCGCGTCCACCACGGCGTGAAACAGATCGCCGATGCCAAGAAGTCTAAGGGTCGCCTCACGATTTCGCGCTGTTGCGGACGTGGCCAGCGCCATTTTGTAGAGGGGCGCGGCCCACGCCACAAATTCGACGGCGCCGTCCACGGCCTGCAGGTCGTGCTCGATCTCTTCGTAGATTTGCTTCTTGCGCCGCAACAATTCCTCGACACTTTCCTTGGAGAATCCTCGAGCGGTCAGGATCTCTGGCAGCATGGTGGCGTCCGGTCGTCCCTTGTAGCTATCGTAAACAGAATCGGGGAGGACGATCCCAATCTCTGCAAAGGCAAGTTCTTTCGAGCGCTTGTGCAGGGGTTCGGAGTCGACCAGGACTCCGTCCATATCGAAGATGAGTCCTGCAGGTGATCGAGTGGTCACAGACTGTTTAGATTTCGTTCTCGGAAATTCGCTTCTCACACCAGTCAAGAAATTGTCGAAACGCGGCTCCACGATGGCTGTATTTTGATTTTTCCTCGGCTGACAGTTCCGCGAACGTCTTCCGTATCTCGGGAAAGTAGAAGAGAGGATCGTACCCGAAGCCGTTCGTCCCGCGGGCTGCGTCGAGAATGATCCCTTCAGCAACACAGCGAAATGTCTGAAGAGTCTTGCCGTCGCGGGCCACCGCCAGAACGCAGACGAATCGTCCCGTGCGCTTTTCGGGAGCAACGCTCTTCAATTCCCGTAGCACGCGGGCATTGTTGGCTTCATCATCGGTGTTGGCATCCGCCAGATGAGGCTGATCGGCGGCATAACGGGCCGAATGCACCCCTGGAGCGCCGTTCAGCGCATCAACCTCAAGTCCGGAATCGTCCGCCACGACGATCTCTCCGGGCACGTAGCCGCTATATTCTTCCGCCTTCTTGCGCGCGTTCTCCTCGAAGGTGTGTCCGTCTTCGACGACGAGCGGCAGGGAAGAGAACTTTGGGATTCCAGCAATCTCGATTCCGTGCACCGCCGCGGCTCCCGCGAAGTCGCGCAGTTTGCCGGGATTGGATGTAGCAATGAGAACTCGTCGCATGGCGGACCGTGGACCTCAGACCTCTGACCTCAGCCGGGAAGTTTGAGATCCGAGGGCTGAGGTCCGAGGCCGTCGCATAGAAACAAGGAAAAATGTGAGAGCCGAGAGCCCCGCGACGACGGATATCCATCCTCCGACCGTGCGGTCCCACGTCCGCACAAACCTGACTTCGACCTGGTTCATTCCGGCTGAGACCGGGACCAGCATCTGACCCGTGCCCTCGCGCGCAGTCGTCTCCACCTCGCGTCCGTTGACCGACGCTTGCCATGCCGGATAGCGAAAGAGCCGCAGCGCCACCTGATCTGCCGCAGACATTTGCGCGGTGAATAGCTTCAATTCAGCGTCCCAGTGCAGTACATCGATGGCAGCATGTGCGGGGCCAGAGACCGTCACCTTGCGCGTATCTTTGTCGATGGCGGAGGGATCGGCTCCCGAAGGCGTGTATTCATCAGTCCCCTCATAACCCACGCCGGTGATCATGTTGTCCTGCATCTCACGCAGGTCGGCGGCGGTATCCCACCACGGAGCCTGTACGTATCGCCAAGCCGCAACGATGACCACGAGCGACAGTACGCATACTGCTCCGCGCTGCCACCAACGTCGCAGCCCGACGGACACGAATACAGTGAAGATCATGCTCAGGCAAAGCAGCCAGCGCCAGGGGAATTGCATAAACTGCAGCTTGGGCAGGATCTTCCAGAGAAACGCAGAAATAGGAACCACGAGGACACAGCAGGCGAATGCCCACGCGGACAAAGCCTTCCATACCTCGCATCTGACATCTCGCCACAATTTGCCCGCGATCGCCGCCGCAAGAATCACCACCAATTCCAGAACCGCCAGCCACGAAACGATTCGGTTGAACGCGTCGTGATCCGCATCTGTGGTGTGGATGAACAAGAAATTATCCGAGGGACGGGAACCCGCCGAGACCGCATTCGCGATCTCAATCCACCTTTGCTCATAAATCGCCGGAAGCAGGTAAAAGGCCGACAGGCATGCGCCTAACACGACGGCGCCGGCAGTGGCCAGCAGAAGATTCGGCGACCTGTTTTTCCCTGCGAAGTACACCATCAACAGTGCCAGCGAGTAATGAATCATCACCGCCGCCGGAGCGTTCGTCAGCCAAGCCGCCGCGAGTAGGAATCCAAGCGGCACGACAACGCGTCCATCCCCTTTCACCGCCTTCCAGACAAGCAACACCAGTAGCGGCACAAGGCAGCTTGCCAGCAACTCCGCGAAGGCACTGCGCCAGTAAACAATGATCAGATGGTAAGGATTGACTGCATACAATACCGCGGCGAAGATTGCATCACGCCGATCGAGCCACTGCCGCGCCAGCAGAAACATCGAAATTCCTGCCAGGACCAACACGATCCAGATGTAGACCGGAGACGCCATCGTCCACGGAAGAACGCCACTGATCGTTCCGCCCAGGGTCCACGAAGCTGGCGGATAAAACACAAACCGCGGCTCTCCGTATGCGAAGTGTGCGAGCGCTGCCCAACGCGGATAGAGAATTCCGTGCTTCCACTGCGCCAGCACTTCCAACCACGAGTACAGATGAAACTCAACGTCGTGTCCCGACGGAGTACCGAAAAAAAAGAATGGAATCTCTGCCGCGAGGACCGCCGAAGCAATCGCCACCAGAGGCTTCCACCAAAGGCTGCAAGTTTCTGGCGAGTTCCGCGCAACAGTCGAGCCCGAGCTTCCCAGAGTGTCCTCTTCCAGCTGAGAGTTTCCACCGCGATGCAAAATTCGGTCGCTCCAATTTAACCCAGATTTAACACTGCTGAAACCACCGCGCAACGCGAAGGCGGTACGTTACTGTCATTGGGGTGGAACAGACCACGAAGAATTGAGGGATCCGCACCAGAGACGGGGTTCGGATTCTTCAATTCTTCGAAACCGCCCCGAAGCCTCTCGCCTCCCACACACGCCTCACCGCACTTCCAGCCCAGCCTTGCTTTCCTGCCCAGAAGAATCTTCGCTGAAAATGACCAGCAACGAGGGGCTTTGCGACAGTCGTTAGCCGCTGGCAAAAGCAAACTGTTTCATGCTGGAAGCCTTCTATTTGGAGGAATCCGAAATTGTAGGGTGTGAATGCTCGTAGCTGAGAAATGTGATTTATTGTTGCGAACATGGAGAACGACCGACGACGATTTACGTCGTCGCGACGTCCTGAGGATTACGCTGGTGCTGAAGTTCACCGAGGAAATTGTCCTGTTGCAGGGAAGTGCCGCGGCGCAAGAGTTCAAGCAATGGATCTTCCATGTCCTCGGCACCTTGAGCGATCTTCTCGACAGCTTCAAATTGTGTGAGGTCTGCGACCAATGCCTTTGGAGATATGCTTAACTCAGGCAGCGCGTCGGAGTTGTTTTGCAGGAAGGTGATCAGATTCGCGACCTGCGCTCGCTGCTCGGGTGTGCGGGAAGGGAACTCAAGTCCCATGCCTTGCCCGGGATGCGTCACGCGAACCATACCTTCGGTGTGAACTTCGAGTTCGTTGGCCTTGAAGCACAAATCGACGAGTGAGCACTCGGGAAAGGGTGCGTCTGTCTGCACGTAGCAGCCACCCAAACTCAGATCCGTGAGCTTGCAGTGCGGGACTGTTTCATCATCCTCGGCACCGGCGGCCACGGCCGCAGTTTTGAGCCAGGTCTTCAGTTTTTCCTTGACGGTGTCCGGTACATCCACGAAGTGGACGCCCGTCTGCCCGTTCGGATTGGCCCAGACCACCTGTCCGTGACCTTCGACTTCTACAGCTCCGTCGGGCAGGTGGAAGTGGAAAGCCAACAGAGAACCTATCGTTTGGGCTTCGGCCGTGAGCACATCCATCCCGGTCTCGGATAGATCCAGGAGAATGCCGTCGACTTTCCGGGAATCAGGCAGTGTGATTTCGACCGCCGCCTGCACTGGAACGCGGAATGCCCTGCGCCGTTCGCGCGTCAGCAGCGCCGCAGCAGCGCGCAATCCAGCTCGCGCGGCTTCCTCGGAAATAGGCTTATAGAGGACAAAGTGAGCGCCTCCGGTGAGAATATGGCGTACTTTTGCCGTGTCGGCGACCAGCGCTACGCTGAGCGGCCCGGTTCCAAGTTTCTTAGCTTGGAGCAGGACTTCTTCCGCTACCTTCTGGTCATCGAAATCAACGATCAGGGCGTCGAACTTCTGCTGGTGGATACGCGCCAGAGTAGTTTCCGGATCGCTGGAACGGTCAGTGGCGATGCCGAAGCCGGACAGAACTCTGCCCAGCACGTCCGCGGCGGAGTCGTCGCTCGAGACCAGTAATGCCTGAAGATTCATAGCTTCGATCGGAATGGGCTTTCGCCCTCAGCTTTACGGCCAGCGAGGCGCTGTGGGACGCGCCGCCTTCGACCCTGTTGAACCGCCACCACTGGCGCCTGCCTTCGCTGCGAGTGCGTCGGCAGAGCCGGCATCATCCACTTCCGCCAGCACGACGTTATCTTCTTCGTCGCTCTCAGCTAGAAGCGGTGCTACTTCCCGCAGCTTTTCGGCCGCTTGCTGCAGCATTTCGATCTGTTTGCCAAGTTGGGCGTATTTTGCCTGCTTTTGCCGCAGGACCTCATGGATATCCTTCATACCACCCCCTGTTGGCACTGTAAGAAGCCGGTGGCAGGCCGGTCAACGGTAATCCCCCGGCTTCGATTACTGGGGTAATGGCGCCCTGGATCGATAGAATTCGCTAAGAAACAGCAGGAAAACAAAAACCCCGCCCGAAGAGGGCGGGGCAAGATTTAAGGGAGTTGTTTTCGCTATACCTTCAGCTTGCGCTTGATTACGCCAGCCAAGCCGACCAGTCCGGTGCCGAGCAGGGTCAGAGAGCCGGGCTCAGGAACTACGATGTTGGTGTCTCCGCTGGAGATAGTCGTGGATCCGTTAAAGAAGCCCTTGCCTGTGTTGATGGTTAGTTGTACGGTTGCGCCGTTCACCGCCCCGCCGCCCATCCAGGTCCCAGTCAAGGCTCCGCTCAGCGTGTAGTTGTTGGTGCCATTGGCGAGCGTGACGAGCGTCCAGGTTACCGGTCCCGCGAACGATCCGTTGAAGATGACGCCGTTAGGAATGCCGCCGGTACCATTTCCCGTGATGCTAAACGAACCGCCCGCGGCAAACGTGCCGCCCTTCTGCAGGGTGCCACCGCTCATTAGCGCGCCTGTGCTAAAACTGACCGTTCCGAGATTACCGGTAATAAGCCCGCCGCCTAGACCATTCACGGCGATCAGCGCCGATCCTGTCAGGGTCAAGCCGCTATTGGTGCCTGAGAGACTACCGCCGCTGTTGGTGAAGTCCACCGAATTATTTGCGAACGCCGCCATCGGCAGCGCTAGAGCTAGCAAGAACAGCAGTATCATCCGTTTCATATCTACATCCTCCCACGATCAACGGCTTTTCATTTTCTTGTTCTTGCGGCCCCATCACCCGCAAGGTGAAGCGCACGTAGACCGAAACAACTCCACACCGAATTGAGCACACAAGATGCCAAATCCACTAATCCATCAACCCATTGTTTCTAAATAAGTTAGCTAATTAAGCTCAGACCTAAGCAAACACCTGAGTGCAAAGTGCTGCACACTGAATCAACTTTATTGCGACTTACAGCTCCAAGAGGCCATGGCGGGCTAGAGCTGGTTCAACCAGTCAGGGACGGCAACCGACCCGCGGAACCCAGCAGGAAGATCGCCCCGACAACGATGCTATAAGCCGACGTCGCCAATGTCAGCGCCCGCAAGGCATACGGTCGGGCCAGGCTCGCCGAAAACAGCCCAGCGGCCGAAGCGCAAAGCAACGTATTCATAAAGAGAAGGCCCACGATAAACATCAGCAGCCCAAGTAGCCCCAGGCCGGTTCCACCCAGGTTCGCCGCCATAAGAAAGAGCAGGATCTGAGTCGGGGTTTCCGCGCCCAGTCCATGAACTGCACCGACCGCGAAAGTTGATGTATTCCCATATCCGTCTTTGAAAACCTGTGGCGGTTGCACGCGCGTGCCGCCGAACACGCGACTCAATCGCCAGTAGACCCACAACGCCCCATTTACCAGGATTGTGATCCGCGTACGAGGCGCATGACTGTGTGCCCAGGGACGGAAGAATGTTCCCAGAACATATAGTCCCAGGACCAGCAAAGTCACGCCGACCAACCGCTCTGCCCAGCGATCGCTGGCTGGAGGCAACGAGATGCGGAATATGACCGCCGCGCTCCCCAGCACGGCTACAGTGGCCGCATGCCCAGCCACGTAGAGCAAGCCGTAGCGCATCGCGTCGCGGGGACGAGCTTGTACGCTGCTGATGTCGCTGATGGCTGCGATGTGGTCGTAGTCCAGGCCATGCCGAAATCCCAAGAGAGCGGCGGAACCTAGCGCGAGTCGCAGATTAACAACGTCAGCCATTCGAGATTTGGGAATCCAGGACGCGGTGCCCCTCGACCGTTGACGATGAATGTCGGGTGGCTCCAGCCTCAGCTACGATGTAAGAAATTCGCGGGCTGACCGGAGGTCTAGGCTAGCACAATTAATGCAGTACAGTCGCCACTAGGCGAGGTCTTTCTTGGGTGGAACGGGTCGATCGATAAGCTCGCGCAGGCGTCGGGAAAGAATCGAAGCGAGAGAGCGATAGAAGCGGGATCCCAAATGGGGGAACAACTCGAATAACGACTGCAGCGTTGGCCGATCGAGATAGTACGCCAAAACGGGGTCACCGGCGACGACATCGGCGGTGGCCGGCAGTTCGTCCAGAAATGAAATCTCTCCGCAAACTTCCCCAGGACCAATCTCCCACGCTTTGCCGTGCCCGGCAATCTGCACCGATGCAGTCCCTTTGACCAGGAGGTAAACACCATGGGTCCGTTTGCCACGATGCACGAACTGCTCTCCGGCCTTGAACTGCATGCGGCTAGCCTTGTCGGCGATGAGGGCCCAATCGTTTGCTGTGAGATAGGCTAGCCCGTTCTTGGCCGACAACAGTACCGCAACATCTTGCTGCTGAGTATCTTTCGACATGGCGCGCTGGCTCGATGACCGGAGACGTCCGGCGGCGGTTTAACGGAACAACAGGGCTGAGAGGAGACTAACAGAACCCGGCCTTCAACGGAATCAGCCGCGAACCACGGCAGTCATGAAGTACGATTGGGGTTAATTTGAAATGGAGATGAATGGTGCGCCCTGAGAGATTCGAACTCCCGACCTTCTGGTTCGTAGCCAGACGCTCTATCCAACTGAGCTAAGGGCGCAGATCTGAATGGAGGGTGAAAATCCTTTTGAATTATAGCAAGATTTTGATTCAGGAAATTACGAGGGCGCCGCGTTCACGCGGAAGTTGTCGCGACCCGCGCGGCATGCGGCTGAGTCCAGAACCGGAATTGCCGGATCACCTGACTGGTGTTTGTGATCGGCCCTTAGCGGTCCGCATGAAGACGCGCGGCAAGGAGTTCAATATTTTTCGTGAAGCATTTAGGATGGCCCCGTTTTTGCGCCTCCCGCGCGAAGTAAAACTTTCCGCGTTGAGAGCAATTCCTACAACGACCCCAACCAGATCGCTGTGCGTTTTCAATCACTTAGAAATGGCGGGGTTCTTGCATTAACTCAGAACAGACGAAGTGGCGCGCAACGGGGTGCTTCA
>Ga0210384_10006336_pt1 | contig 12649 bp, 15 predicted proteins | sample IncBWH2MmetaG_FD_160574 | JGI IMG/M metagenome (GOLD analysis project Ga0210384, IMG submission 160574) | Forest soil microbial communities from Barre Woods Harvard Forest LTER site, Petersham, Massachusetts, United States - Inc-BW-H-2-M | ecosystem: Environmental > Terrestrial > Soil >... | reverse complement strand
CCCATAGCGTCCGCCGCGAACAAAGCGGCTTCCTTCAAACGGCTGTATCGAAAGCGAACCGCTGAGGTCCAAGCGAACCGAAACTGTCGCGCCGGTTCGCTTCCGATACAGCTCTAACGTTTCTGGACAGTCTGCGACCTCTTTAGTCTGAACCAGTCATCCAAGCGGGGGACGTGTGCCGAGCCGGGGATTACGTTCAATGCGAAAGGTGTTCTTGGTAAACGTACGTCACTTCCCTTGAGTGCACATAGCCAGACGCGCAAGGAGCGCGTCGGCGGCATTGTTCTCTTTGACCGACGCGCGCACCGCGTACCTTTGCAGCACAAAGTGTGTCGTGTCATACACCGAAGACCAGATCCATGGCGCACTCACCCGTCTGTAAAGATCCTGATAGCCCCTCTCGAGTGATTTCTGTGTGCTCGCGAGCTTGCCGTCCGCGAGCGCTATATAAAGTTCCAACTCCGTTTGGCCGACCACGCTCCAGAAGTCCGGGTCGGCGAGGTTCTTGGCTTCGAGGCTCGCGCGCGCTGCCTCGACGATGGCCTGGTCGAGGCCTTTCCATCCGCGCCGTCCCGCGTTCAAGGCCAAGTCCGCTGCAAGGTAGTTCAGGGCTGGGTAGAATAGATCCGATGCCTGGCGCGCGCGCGCCATCACCTCGGCTCGCCGATAGTGCAACTTCATGGCTTCGATGGCTCGCCGTTCCTCCGCTGGCCGGCGGGCCGCCGCTTCTATCAGAGCCAGGCGTTTGCAAGCTGAGCCGTAGATGCTTTCACGCTCGATCGTCGATTGCAACGCTAGCAATTTTTCAAGCAGGGTCATCGCATCCTTAATTGAAGAGCGCGCCGATCTCAGGGACGGTGCCTCGTCGACCTGTTGTCGCGCACGCGTCGCCGCGACAGACCGGTCAGCCTGCGAGGAGACCACTGCCGCCGAACGCTTGCGCCGCGGGACAACCGTTTCGTCCCCGGCCGACACAGAAGGGGATGAACTCTCGATCTCAAAGGTCTGCCATGCACCGCGGACCTTGAGGTTGCCGAGTTGCTCTACAGCTCTCATGGAAGCCCTTCCATCGGGGGCTGCGATCGCCCGATCGTACCAAGCTACAGCGCTGTCTAGGTCGCCGGTGGCAGCGTAGACGCTTGCGAACACCTCTGCGACGGCGCCCGACGCTGCCCAACGAGAGGCATACTCCTTGTCCAACATTCGTACCGTTTTCAGTTCGTGTACGCGGTCAGCACCGTCGAACCGAAGGCGAGTCTCGATGGACTTCAATAGCAGCACCAACGCCCTTGACGAAGCAACTTGGTTGTACGCCGGCGGGGGAATCTGCTCGTTCGCAACGCGAGTTTGCAATCGCCAGTCGGGATCGCCGTAGCATTGGTAGCCACCCCAAGTAGCGCCGCCAAGCTCGTACGCCAGACGCCGAGCGTCCGCAACGGCGTCAGCTAGTCGCGACCCGTTCAGTAAAGCGGCATACAACGTCCGTGCGAACACATGCGCAGCGACGTCTTCGACCATCCAACCTGCGACGACTACCGCGCGAACGCCGATTGACATCAACGCCTCGGCCATCCCGGCGGCAACCAGGACGCGGTCATATTTGGATGTCGACGAGCGCTGCACCCTTAGACGAGGAGCTGTAACAGCCATTGAGGAACACAAACTCAGGAATTACCCGCAACGTGGCGAGCTCGGACGGACCGAGCGTCGAGCCGTTCGAGAGCAGCAGACCGCCGCCACCCGAGCCGTCGGGCGGAACGATGTGTCCGGCCAAGTGGACGATTCGCCATTCTCGCGCCAATAGCGCACTCATCACCTTCTGCGCGTCGGGTCCCAGCGACGCAAGATCACCCGCCGCCAGCGCGAGGGCGTTCTTCGACGGTAGGGCGGACGCACTCGTGAGCACTCTCTCAACCTCGTGGGCCTCGGCCCGCGCGCCGTGTAGCCGCGGATATTCCGGCGGCGTCCGCGGCTCGCCTACGATCAATGCCGACCAATGGCTTCTTACATATCGCTGCTGCCAGGCCAGCCTGATACGAGAACGTTGCTCCGCCGACCACTACAACACCATCAGCCTCATTCACCTGGAAGAGTTTCGTAACGTTCCAACCCGAATCCAACGAGACTCGCGTGGTGAAGAGCCCAGGATTATCGTTTCTCAGTTGCTCAAAAGAAACGTGTTCATCATTAGGCCGGAGAATGATTATGCGAGGGTGATCAGGAATGGAGCCGCCTGTCGCCTGTATAGCACCTTCGACCGCATAGCGGTCGGCCGTGCTCTCCGACTCGCTCCCGATCACGAGCGTGTGCCCCAGCCGGATGATTGCGTTGCCGATCTGCCGACATGCGCTTGGAAACAAGTCTTGACTCTTAAGGCCCCACTCGGTGGCTTCCTTTGCCTTCCAACTGCCGACGACCGCTACCTTCATAAACACTCCGCGCCGTGAATCGTAATCTAGTTTGACCGTCTACGTTCTCGCCCGCCTCTTTGCGAACGAATCATCAGGAGTAGCAGTTCGAAATGCTTTCGAGTATACCCAGCGGCCGCAGGCGACTGTCCGGGGCAAGCCGGCTGAGCATGTATTATGCCGCTTGCACCAGCGCCAGCGGAAATGATTGTTCTCACCCTTTGTGAAGCCGAGGTTCTGAGCACCATCGCCGGAATAAGTCAGCTTAGGGGAGATCGCCATTGATCGCCTCCATGCCCGTTTATGGATCACGAGACAAAGCAGAAACGAATGATTTCCATCTGATGGAAGGATCTCCATCAATGAAGCAGCACCTGCGGGCTAACTTGTACCGCCGCGGTCGGCATCTTACACAGTCATTACTTCAATCACATGAACTTTCTTACTCCTAGCGTATCTTCCAAACTCTTCGGTGAGATCCCCTTTCCCGCGCGATTGGCCGTCCCAAACCAATACCGCATTGACTGGAACTCGCAATTTCTGGCCAAGTGAAATGGCTTCATCCACTATCACGTGGTTCGTCTCGGCATAGGCCTCTTCCTCCGATTTCAAATGCAGAATCCGCAGATCCCCCGCTTTCTGCACTTCGTCGAGTATGTGGTCGTAAAGAGAGTCCCATTCGCCGGGCCGATCTGTCACTGAGGTCTCGCGGAATTTCGCGCGCTCAAATGGCAGCACAACGATGCGTCGCACGCCGAGGGCACCTGCTGCAGATAGCGCGAGAAGGTCTGCACCGCAGGCAGCCGAACTGACAAGTGCGCTGGCACCCTTAGCCTCCAGCAGGTCAAGAACTCGTTTGCGCACAGTTTCAACGTTTTCAGGAGTAGAAGGAAACCGGATCGATTTTGCATCAGGAGCATCGACTCGCCTTCCCGCAAGGGCTATTATCATGGTGTACTCCTTCCCCTATTCAAGTCTCGCACAGGAATAGTCTGCCCTGTGGATTTCTCTGGCAGGAGGAACCATGCTCATTTTTCCCGCCCACTGGAAGTCGCTCCGTACCAGATATCAGGAAGATCGACCACATCGGATGCTTGCCTTGGACGGAGGAGGCATTCGCGGCATCATCACTCTCGGGATACTTGAACGAATCGAGAAACTTGTCAAAGACAAAACTGGCGGCAAACTGTGCGATTACTTCGACTATATCGCCGGTACCAGCACGGGGGCGATCATCGCTGCTGGTCTGGCCAGGGGCATGACCACAGCCGACTTGATGGAGTTCTATTCTTCTTGCGGAAAACAGATGTTCGACCCGGCGTGTTTACTGGAGCGCATCAAGTATCTGTACACCGCTGATCCACTGAAAGGTAAATTGCAGGAGGTTTTTGGTTCGGCCACGACGCTGGAACCCGACAACCTGAAATGTCTGCTCCTTATTGTTACTAAGAACGTGACGACCGATTCACCTTGGCCAGTCAGCAGTAACCCTGAGGCAAAATACAATGATCCTGCACGCAAAGACTGCAATCTGAAGATTCCACTTTGGCAATTGGTCCGCTCCAGCACGGCAGCGCCAGTCTTCTTTCCGCCAGAGGTCGTGCAGTGGGACCCAAACGATCAATCGAAGACGTTTGTATTCGTGGATGGAGGCGTTACTCCCTACAACAACCCAGCGTTCTTACTCTACCGAATGGCGACGGAACCGGCGTACCACTTGACCTGGAAAACCGGCGAAGATAATTTGCTTCTTATTTCGGTGGGAACTGGCGCCGCTGAGTCGCTTGGTGCAACTGCCGCGCGTCCCAATAAGAACATCGTCTCTACTGTAGCCGGTCTTCCCGGCGAACTCATGTACGGGATCCAGGTGGATCAGGATGTCAACTGCCGAACCATCGGACGCTGCACATATGGCGCACATTTGGACCGCGAGATTTTGGACCTCGTTCCGCGACAACTGCGCCCAGGGATGACCATCGAAGAGCAGTATGCAGCATCGCGTGTCCCCCTTTCGACCAAGCTCGGACGGCAATTTTTGTACGCGCGCTATAACGCCGATCTGAGTGCAGCGGGTCTCGCAGACCTTGGATTCCCCACTGTCGACGTAGCCACCATTCAGAAGATGGACGCTGTCGGCAACATCCCGATCTTGACCGAGATCGGGAGGGCGGCGGCGCAGCATGTGGCGGCCGACCACTTCGGTCCCTTTCTATAAGGGAGGAACTATGGCCCGAGCTTTTATCATTCGACCCTTTGGCACGAAGGATGGCATCAACTTCGATGATGTGCAGAAGAATCTAATTGCTCCTGCACTTGCTGCCTGTGACATTCAGGGCGGCACCACCGAGCCGTTCCTTCAAGCAGGTAACATCCGGACAGACATGTTTCAGCAACTTCTGGTAGCGGACATAGTGATTGCCGACGTCTCGATCCACAACGCAAATGTTTTTTATGAATTGGGAATCCGCCACGCCCTGCAGCCGAAGAGGACATTCTTGTTGAGGGCGAAAAGCAAGAAAGCTCCAAATCAGCGTACCCCGCAAGACGAAGTTCCGTTTGATCTCCGGACTGACCGCTACCTCGAATACGATTCGGATTCTCCCGCCCATAAACTTGAACTGATGATCGTAGCTCTTCGGCAAACCCTTGCATCGGAAAAGCCTGACAGCCCAGTGTTTCAAATGCTGCCGGATTTGGAAGCGCAGGATCGGTCGCGATTCCTTCCGGTGCCGCAAGCTTTCCATGATGATGTTGAACTCGCGTCCAAACGAAAGCAGATGGGACTGTTGGGTTTGTTGGCGCTTGAGGCGGAGCAATTCTTCTGGGCCTCTGAAGGGCTGCGGCTCGTGGCGCGTGCGCAATTCGATCTCAGGTCCTATAGGGCCGCAAAGGAAACCTGGGAAAAACTCTACAAGTTGAACCCAAACGAATCGGAGACCAATGAGCGTTTGGGCACCATCTATCAACGGTTCGGGGATCTGGACTCATCGGACCAAGCACTTCTGCGGGTGATTAATAGTAAGACTGCATCGCACGCGGATCGAGCCGAATCATTCTCGCTCCTTGGGCGCAACATTAAAGAAAGATGGCGGTCTTCCTGGATTTCAGCGGCTGCCGATCAAGCACAACGAAAGGCAGTACAGTCTCCCTTGCTCCTCCAAGCGTACGAGAAATATCAGCAAGGCTTCCTCGAAAATCTGGACAGCTTCTATCCCGGCTTGAACGCCTTGAGCTTGTTGACTCTAGCGATTGAGCTTGCAAAGCAGGTACCGGATGCTTGGGAAACGCGGTTCGAGACCGCCACCCAGGCTAGGACTGAACTTGACGCTCTGCAGATTCAGCGACAACGGCTCGCGGGTGCAGTTGGCCTTTCATTGGAAGTTGCCCGGCAGCGTCTACTCGAGGGCGGCAAGGAGGATCGTTGGGTCAACATTAGTCTCGCCGATTTTCTCTTTCTCACTACGGACCGGCCACAGAGGATCGCATTTGCATACGAATCCGCCCTTGCAGGAGCTCCCGCGTTTTACTCAGACTCGGCGAGAGCGCAACTGGATCTGTTCAGGCAATTGGGTGTACTGGTCGACAGCGCCAACAAGGCGCTCGAAGTATTCGGCTCGCCTACTCCAGCCAAGGAGACGCCGCAACCACCAGCCCGAGTCATCCTGTTTACCGGCCACATGGTTGACCCTCCGGGTACTACCCCTCCTCGCTTTCCCAATTCCATACGGGACAAAGCACGACAGGCGATCTTGGACAAAGTGCAGCAGGAACTCGCTCGTACCGAAGGTAAAGTGGTCGCGATCGCAAGTGCTGCAAGTGGCGGGGATCTGCTCTTCCACGATGTGTGCGAAGAACTGGGCATCGAGCATCGGTTGCTGCTACCGCTCGCTCCGGACCGGTTCCGCAACGAAACAGTCTCGCCAGCAGGACGATTCTGGGAAGATCAGTTTGATCGATTATTGAGAAATGTCCCAGCCCCACCCTATCTGTCGAATTCTGACGATCTGCCGATTTGGCTCTCCATGAAAACAGACTATTCCACTTGGCAAAGGGCCAACCTATGGCTGCTTCAGGAAGCACTCGCGGTGGAGAGCAAGAATTTAAGCTTAATAGCACTCTGGGATGGCGTAAAAACCGAGGGCATCGGTGGCACATACCACATGAGAACAATTGCGCAGGATTGTGGTGCCGCTCTTGTCACCATCTATACTGCAGATCTTCTTAAAACTGGGTAGCGATGGACTGGGCGATGCTCGACTGGGAATCAAAATCACCATGGTGTCCCTCGGTAATGACGTTGTTTACTCCGCGGTTTGTCTATGTGCTGGACCCGTGCCGATTGATTTGTTTTGCATACACTACATAATGGAGGTATGGCACTCGTGCAAGACATTTTGAAAGGCCCTCCAGAAAACCTTCACCGAATACGCCGCCCAACATCCGCGTCATGATTTCAAGCCGAAGCAAGCAGCCGTTTGCCTATAAGGGGGAGACGAGGCTCTTCTCTGAAATACGAGAAGACCTTACTGCCTTAATTAAAACCGAGCCGCTCTTCGACGACCCGCTCTTCGAGCCCTGGATCAACGAGCCGGCCGCTGCGACCCCCAATGATGTCTGGGACGAATGCATGGCACGAGTGCAAAGAACTGATATCTTGATCGCGATTTACTCCGCAGATGCTGGCTGGGCGAAGGAGAGTGGTGAGATCGGTATTTGTCATGCTGAGCTGGAGAAAGGCCTAAACAGCGCCCATGAGAAAGTGAGAATTCTCCAGGTAGACCCTTTGGCCCCGCCCCGGAGAGGGGCTGATGGCAAACGCGATCAGTTATTCCGAGACTTCGTGCAACGACAGCAACCGTTCACCGGCACCCCGTGCAAGACCGGTGAAGAACTGATCGACTTGTGTAGGCGGACGTTGCGTGAGTCCGTTGCTCACATGGTCCGATTGGGCGTCCGGGAGGCGAGCAGGGGCAAATTCTACATTGGGGAGGCTCTCGACTGGACCAGGCTGGATTTCCGTGCGCGCCAGCAGAAAATGGAAGATGTCCTAATCGAAACTCTTATAGAGAGATCCAGAGGGCGTCGTTTGCAAAATCTAAATGGCTTGATACTGAATGTGCTGGGAAAAGAATTACTTGCTGTGTGCAGTGCTATTCCTGGCTCCTACTCCATCCCGGAGGCTCGAGAACGCGCAAACCAACTGTTTCTGAGTGATTGGCGGTTCGCTCCGGCGCTTAAGAGCAGCGCGGTTGGTCCAGTACATTTCGTGGCATGTAATCGCAGTATGACTGAGTCTCAAGCCATGAGGCAACTTGGGTTCGCTGACGCCATAATCGTAAATGCTTCATTCGGTATTTACGTCGCGGACGAAGTGCAGAAAATGCAGCTTGTCTATCTGACGAACTGCAGAGATGAGGCTAACCTTAGGTACCAGGTTCAACGCGCCTTCGATTGGCTTGACCTCGCCAAAGAAAAAGAGATTTTTCTGGAGAGAGCTGCCGCACGGACCCGGATTGTGCACGCAATAGCAAAGGAGAACACGAGTCGGTTGTAAGGGCTGGTCTGTACGACGCTGGAATTAGCTCCAGTGCGCAGCCCAGAAGGGGCAGAGCTGATCTCGGCGGCACTCATAGAGGCGCTTAGTCATCTGAAGCCAAGCCATTTTCTTGTTGCGAGGACTCCATGACAAACAATGATCCCTTGACACTAGTTGTGCGCGATCAGCAACGGTGGTCTCTTTCGGCAAATGGCCTCAAGGCCAGCATTGGCCGCGCACGGCGGACGGTACTTTTGTTAGCCATCGCAGGCGCAGTGCTAGAGACTTGGGGCGCGCAAATCCACAGCACGAGAATTAGCCTTGCACTTGTACTCGGCTACGCGGGGGCGGGGGCCCTTGCTATTGCGGCAGTGATCCGCCAGTGGAGGCTTGGGCATGAGCGGATCCAGGCGTGGATTGTAGCCCGATCGGGCGCCGAGTCGTTCAAGCGCGAAATGTACCTCTTCCGTACCGGCAGTGGGCCGTATGCGTCCGATAACCCGGCCGATTCACTCTTGGACAGGCGCGAAGAAATTCTTTCGAAATTGCAGCCCTTTCAGAAGTATCGCGTCGAACCCAATTCGGAGAGTGAACCTCTCAGTCTGCTGGACGCCAATGGATACCTCCAAGAGCGCATCAATGGTCCACGAGGACAAATCCAATTCTTCAAGGATCGTGCAAATCAATACTCGCGTACCCAACACCTTCTGAGTGGCGGTGAGTTCGTTCTTGCTCTAATCGGCGCGCTATTAGGCGCAGCCCTCACCATTACGGGAAAACAGGCGTACGGCGCTTGGGTGGCTGTCATCACGACGGTCAGCGGCGCACTCGCGGCGCACGCGATGGCACAACGATATGATCAGCTTACTGTTAGCTATCGCGCGACCGCGGATCGGCTTGAGGGCATGGTAGCCCGATGGGGTGCCAAAAACGGCGCACGCCTTGCGGATTTGGTCGAGCCATGCGAGGCTACTTTACTTGAAGAAAACCAAGGTTGGATAGCCGGAGCAGATCAAACAGCAATCCAAACGCCAGGAACCGTGGGTCCTTCGCCGGGGGCAGTAACCGACAAAGCGTCAAAATGATCGCGACGGGCGCGGGAGGTCATCGCTCCGCAGTTCGAGACTTCAATTTGACAAACCATGGCGATTGGCCTCGCATGTGGGTCCGACGCCCCGGCTGTTGTGACCTCGCCTAGTACTGGGACCACATAGATAGTAATACAGATAGATACTTGTTGGAAACCCAACGACTGTTCGTGTTCGGTGTCGACGAAGCCATCCTTACCCCCAGAGACGGTCGACGATTTCCTGGCGGGTGACGACACTACCTTGCCGCTCCAGAAGAAGGATCAGCAGCTCCATGGGGATGCGTTCCAGTTTCAGGGTGCGGCCATTGCGGCGCAGTTCGAAAGGGTCGCAATCGAGTTCGAATTCGTCGAAATGGTAGCAAGGGCTGGTCATGGGGCGGCCGGCAGGCCAACTTTTCTTACCAGGGCCTGGAAGCGCAGGTCGGAGTGGAGGAAGTCGAAGTGCGGTCTCTTTTCCAGAAAGACCATTTCTGGACTACGTTCCTGGAAGGCGCCTTCCAGGAAATGCAGGGTGTCGTCTTTGCCTTCCAGACGGGCATAGTCCAGCGCGAGAAAAAAGGGAGAGACGTATTCCTCGCGAGCTTTGTCCTGGTCGCGCCGGAGCAGCCACTCCGCTACTGCGCGATAACCTCCCTGATCAAAGGCACGGCGGACGGCTTCGGCGGAGTGTTGATCATCCTCGGCGAGAAATCCAAGTTCGAGATGCCGAGCCGCTTCTTTATTCATGCCTTTGAAACGGTAGGCATCTGACAGGATGAATTCGATCCCGTCTACTTTCTGGACAGCCGCACGCGCGCTGAGTTCGTTGATGGCAGAGTCATACTGGCGCAGGTAAAGATAGGCCCTACCTAAATGCCACGGTTGAGCAAACGGATCGATCTCGGTGGCCTGTCTTTGCTCCTGCAGAGCTTCGGCATTGCGGTTGAGCGCGAAAAGAATGTAAGAGCGAAGGTGGTGGGCTGCGGCTAAATTAGGGTTCAGTTCGATGGCACGCTGTGCTTCGGCCTCGGCGCGATTCCAATCCCACGCATGGAACAAATAGAGGGCAGCCATGGAGTTGTGGGCTTCCGCAACCGAATCGTCCAGTTCCAGGGCCTTTCTGGAATACTCTTCGTTTTTGGCAAAGGCCGCCTGTGGAGGAGTATCGCCTCCGGCTCGGACTCCGTAACTGTCGCCAAGCCCGGCCCACGCAGCGGCGTAGTCGGGCTGTAGATCTATCGCCTTTTGAAAGTACTGCTTGCTGTGGTCGAAGTCACCGCGATACCAGAAGTACAGCCCCTGGAGGTAGGCGTCGTGGGCTTCGGGACTGATGGAGCGCTGCCGGGTTGGTGGCGAGACAGCCGCCTTCACCTCTTTCGCGATGGTTTGTGAGAGTTCCTCCGGCAAAAAGATGACCTCACTGAGATCGCGGTCGTAACTCTCGGCCCAAATGTGGGTGTCGCTGGGAGCGTGGATCAACTGGACGGTCGTGTGTACCCGGTTGCCGACGCGGGAAACGGAGCCCTCGAGGATGCCGTCAACGTTGAGTTCGCGGGCGATGTCAGGAAGAGGACGCTTGACTCCTTTGTATTGCATGGCGGAGGTGCGGGAGACGATTCGCAAGTTGCGGTTTTTGGCGAGGGCGGTGATGAGTTCGTCGGTCATGCCGTCGGCGAAGTAGTCCTGGGCGGCGTCGCCCGACAGATTGGCCAAGGGGATTACGGCGATGGAGTGGATCTGGGAAGCTTGATTGGCGCGGACGATGCGATGGCGCAGGAAGGAAATGAGAATGGCGGCTACGACGACGCAGATGGCGATGACGATGGCAAGTTTAGCTCGGTTGCTTTGAACCGCTGGCATGACTACCGCATCCGGTCCGCGTTCCGGTACGTCTGAGCCGGATGGGCGAGGCTCTCGTTCCGGTATCACCGTCGGAGTTTCCGACGGGGCGGCGGACCGCTGGTTGCCGTTCTCTCCCGCCACGAAGCGGTAGCCTTTGCCGGTGACGGTCAGGATGAAGCGCGGCTGCTCGGGATTGTCTTTCAGAGCTTGCCGGATCTTGCGGATCGCGGTGTTGATGCCGTGTTCGGTGTCGACGAAGACATCCTTACCCCAGAGACGGTCGACGATTTCCTGGCGGGTGACGACACTACCTTGCCGCTCCAGAAGAAGGATCAGCAGCTCCATGGGGATGCGCTCGAGGGAAACGCGCTCGCTTTTCTGGGCGCGTCCCTGGCGGCGCAACTCGAAGCTGGCGCAATCGAGCTGGAATTCAGCGAATTTGTACTGCGACTCAGACATACCACCCCAAAACTGAGGCAAAAAACTATAGCATTGCCGGGGCCGCGTGGGTAAAGGCTTTTGGCGTCAATTCGTTACAGCTTCACCTTTCTTCATCTAAATTCATCCGCCGGTCCTTGCCTATGCGCACCGCTTAGGTCAGGCTTCGCTCCCGCAGCTGCAAAGCGTTCAAGGCAGCTTCAAAAGGAGATCACATGAAACCAGCGCTCAACAAATCCACGATAGCCTTGGGAATCATTCTGGTAGGAACGCTTCTCAGCGGCAGACTTTTGTCAGCCTCGTGCGGCGATTCCCTATCTGCAATGGCTGGAGGGGGCGGTTCGGTCCATAGTCAAACCCGCCCGATCCAACCAAACTCCGCGTCTTCCGGGGACAACGCCGGCAAATCCATGGTTGGTCTTTGGCACATCCAGTTCACGGTCGGCGATCAAACCATTCAGGCGGCGTACCAGCTCTGGAATGCCGGGGGGACTGAGGTTCACAACCCGAATGTTGATCCGAGAGGGGGAAGCGTCTGCCTGGGGGTGTGGAAACACGCTCCGCACGGCGCTTTCAAGCTCACTCACCGCGTGTGGAACTACGACACGAACGGAAACTTCCTGGGAACCATTAACCTCAGTGAAACAGTCACTGTGGGTCAAGGCGGCAATACGCACAGTGGTTCGTTCACCTTGGATTTCTACGACCCCTCCGGCAACTTCATCACGGAGGTCGCCGGTATTGTCACGGGGGACCGCATTTCGGTTGACTGATTCGAGTCTTCTGTGCGTCTGAGGCGAGCCGCTGTTTGGGAAATGGGTGAGCGGGAACTGATTCTGATTCACGGTCACGGTCGCAATCGTGGTATTACCCCCGGGTTCGTCAACACAAACACGGGATTCTTTGGACTGCAGATCAGAAGCGCCTTGCGGAACGATAAGGAACTGCGGCGATGGATTTACCACACAACTCTGGATTGCAGAGACCCGGGACTTACCAGCATCTCATTAAAGCCCAATCGCTCTCCTGTTAGTGATCGTATAGATCCTGACCTCCTGCCGAAATAGGTGCTTTGGGGAATCACAACGTGAACTCGCACCAGATTTTGAGCGCTATCGCCTGATTTCGTCAGTCCGCACAACGTTAGGAACTGGGACCTTTTGGCCAGTAGCCGCTTTGACCATCGTCGTCGCTGAGGTGACTGCTCGCGACTCCCGCGATAATAGCTACCACGAGACCAATCACCGAGACTAGGATTCCCATGTCTGTGACTGGCGCTAGCAGAAAGACGAGACCGGCAATTCCGGCGACCGCTTTGAGAACGCTAGCCAGCGCCTGTTTCATGTGGGTGCGAAG
>Ga0210384_10006335_pt1 | contig 12653 bp, 9 predicted proteins | sample IncBWH2MmetaG_FD_160574 | JGI IMG/M metagenome (GOLD analysis project Ga0210384, IMG submission 160574) | Forest soil microbial communities from Barre Woods Harvard Forest LTER site, Petersham, Massachusetts, United States - Inc-BW-H-2-M | ecosystem: Environmental > Terrestrial > Soil >... | reverse complement strand
CTGTCTCCGTTCGAATCCGAAGGGTACAAAGAGAGCACGGAAAAGCCGGCGATGGGGTTCGAGATTTTCAGTCCGGCGCCGGCGGGCGGAATTTCTTCGACGGCGGCGGACATGGGGAGGTTCGGGCAAGCGTTGCTGAACGGGGGCGAGCTGGACGGGAAGCGGATCCTGTCCGCGAAAACTTTGGAGGCAATGTGGACCCGGCAGTTTGCCGCCGGAGAGGCCATGCCGGCCATGTGCATGGGGTTTTACGAAACGTGGCGGAACGGATTGCACTTCGTGGGGCACAACGGCGACTTGGTCGCATTCCACAGCATGTTTCTGGTCGAGCCGAAGGAGAAGCTGATTATTTTTGTTTCGTATAATTCTTCGGGCTCGGCCAACAAGGCACGGATGGAACTCCTCAATGACTTCGCGGACCGCTATTATCCGTATAAGGAGGATCCCGCTTTTCAGAAGATTTCCAACGAAGAGCTGAAAGCGATCGCGGGGACGTATCAGGTTACACGCCGGGCCGACAGCACGAAGTTGAAGCTAACAGGGTTGACAGAGCAAGAGCAAGCCACGCTCGATAAGGACGGCGTGCTGAAGGTGGATACCGCGAAAGACCTGCGCGGACACACGCTGAAGTGGAAGCCGATCGGCAAAGACGTATGGCAGGAGACTGAGGGACAGAACCGCATCCAAGCGATACGCGACGGCGCGGGGAAAGTCGTGCGAATCGCGGTTAATTTCCCCGGCGTGCAGTACGAACGCGTGCGGTGGTACGAGAACAGCAGCGTAATTCTTCCGCTGCTGAGCGTGAGCCTTGCGATTGTGCTGTTCGCGGCAGCGGCATCGCTCGTTCGGCTGGGGCGGCGGATTCTCTTTTCGAAGCGGCCGGGGTGGCAGGCGCAATCCGGAACACTCCGGCTGACAGTGGGCCCCCGGCTGGCGTCATTCGCGTGGGTCGTTCTTGCTTCCGCGACGTTTGGCCTGATCTACAAGCTGCAGAATCAGACGCTTCCTCCCAGCCATTCGACGGACAAATATTTCGTGATGATCAATTGGGGCGCGGGGATCGCCATTTTTCTAAGCATTTTCGCGGTGGCGGCGGCCCTGCGCATCTGGGCGCGCGCCGACCTCCGGCCCATTTCGCACATCAAGTTTTCGCTGGTGGCGGCGGCGTGCCTGTTTCTCGCGTGGTTCTCGATCCACTGGAACGTGATCGGGCCTGCGCACCGGTTTTAGGGACGAGAGTTTGCAGCCAAGGGCTGACAATCGATTAACCGATGAGGTTCCATGCGTTTGCTATCTATTCTTGCATTCCTTGCCACCTACTTTGTTTTTTCGCCTGGTAGCGACGGCCAAAAGCCCACCGCCGGACAAGCGGATATCAGCCGGTCCGGTAGCAACTTCTTGGAAGCCTGTTCCAGCATAGATAGTGGAGGGAACAAAAGCTCTGTCCAAGTCAACAACGATGCCACGTGTCTGGGTTGGGTTGAAGGATTCGAAGACGGCTTCACGGTGCGTGATGAGCTGTTAGGTGTCCCCGAAAAGGACAGGATAGTTTGCATGCCCCGTGGAGTGACCACTCTTCAAATCGTGCGCATCATCAAGAAATATCTCGCTGACTATCCCGAGAAAGCGCACCGTCCAACTCGCTACATAACCTCCATTGCCTTGGCGCGTGCATTTCCGTGCAAGGCAGGGAAGTAGCGACCCAATCCCAGATGCTTCGGCTGAATTTGCTCCCGTCTGCGTCCCAATCCCCGGTAAGATCGCTGTGAACCTGCCGGATGTGTTAGGCCGCTCGCAGTTGGATCCGGCCTCTCGCGCACACATTGGAGAGCTCTCGCTGCTCTGATTGTGTCGAAGAGCATCGAACTCCAGTTGTCGGCTGTGCTCAAGTGCCCTTCGGAAGCGCCGCTACCGCAAAGCGGGTCCCGGTGCTGGCTTATTAGGAGCTGACGGGCAGAACTTATCGCCTGGTGACATGATCTTCACCGTTGCTCTTATTGGATTCGTGGTGACCTTCAAGATTGAGAGTGATGAAGTTTGGAGTCCCTAGTTGTAATCGCGGAGGAAAAAGCCGTGTGAATAGTCTTCGATAGAGGAAAATACCGCTAGTGGCCACTCCATACGATACCGGGTAGGTCAACCAAAAAACCAGATTACTCGGCACCCAGTCTTTCAATAGAAGAATTGTAAGGACAATTAAAGAACAGAAGCTAAACGCTGCCGTGAATCGCATTACATTTTGATAGCCGTCGGAAACGCTCAATGAAGCTTTGCATGATGGACACTTAAATACGTCGCTCATTTTGACCTGGAGCAGTTTCAAGTTTCTCTGACAAACGGGACATTTCGTCCCCGGCATCTGCCATGTTTTGCGGCTCTCTCGGTCTTGGGATTGTCCCACTCCCCATAGATAGACTGCATGAACCGCTAGATGAGCTGTGAAGGGAGCAAGGAAGGACCCTTGCCACAAGAAAAGAAACCCGAAGAATACTCCTTCGAGACCAGCGACTGCCGCACGCTGAAGGCCGAGTCGGAGATACGCGCTGCCATATGCGACGGCCACTGTTGCGACGGAAAAGGGAGGTGAGTTTTGGGCGGCCACAAGTCCCACTATTGCTGCAGCCCGCCACGTCTCTTCCGCTAAGGCTTCCATTAGCCAAACGGGTATCTGAACTCTCAGCTGAGCCATTAATCCGGGGATTTCGCGCCGCATACGTCCAGTGGCGGCTCCCAGTGCCAGGAGCCAGATTGAAACGCCTGCCCAAGATATGCCTAGGTATGCTCCGATCAGCGTGGTCCAGAGTCGTGAGTTCGAGGGTAGACCAACTTTGTCCAAACTTAAGGGAAAGAGCAATTGGTAAAGGAGAGTGCCGCACATCAAACTTCCGTAAACGAAAAGCGATACCAATGCTCCTAGGCGTGCGCTCGCCGCTTTCTTTTTATCTTCGTCCCCGACGGCCAAATTCGGAGCTGGTGGTAGCTTTTTCGGCCACAGCGAGAAAAAGACCAGGGGCGCAGCAAGGCCGACGACAGGGTAGAGGACCAGTAGTAAAACTGAAGGAGAAAATTCCATCTCTAGCGACGAGTGTACAGTAATTCGCTTAACGACAAACCACTGTTATTCTGTACTGCCTGATTAACGCTAGGTACCGGACATCTCTAACAATGTCGGCCCTGTCAAACTCTTTTTGAGTGCACTTCGTCGCAGATATCTTTGGCCTGCCGAGCCGTAGCTCGCGAATATTAGAATGCGTTTGAATCCTTCGCAAGATACGCGAGCGAAGGCTGGTGGGCCTGGGTAGACTCGAACTACCGACCTCGCCCTTATCAGGGGCGCGCTCTAACCACCTGAGCTACAGGCCCAAACGAGGAACAACGTAGAAATTCTAGCATGGGCGGATAGCCCACGCGCAACTGATAGGCGCCCGCGACGGTCCGCGGCCGCTACGAGAGAGGCGGATCGAGTTTAGCTCCTGCCTGTGCTGATTCTGTTGCATTTACTTGCCGCGCACAGCCAGGATTGGCTGTGCCACGCGGCTTTTTCCGCAGCCTGTGAAGACCGGCCACTACAACGGCAGCCTGCCTCAGAAGTCGGCCAGTACGACGACAGAAAGCCGAGAGCTACTGGATAAAGCCGACGGTGGGGGTGGGCTCGGTGCCCGCAGGGGCCTCTTTGATCGGCCCGAACTGGGTTTCGTAGCGGGCGATATTTTCTCCCAGGGCGCGCCAAATGCGCTTCGCGTGCCCCGGATTCACGATTACGCTGTTGAGGAGCTTGCCCTGGGCTCCATTGGGGAAAATGTAGATGAAATTCAGGGTGAACTCTTCCAGGTTGTGGTGAATCATCACCAGATTGCTGTACTGCCCCTGGAGTTCTTTTTCGTCGGCTTTGATTTGTACCTGGCCTTGCACTGGCCGCTGTTCGTCCATCGTGTGAGTCTCCCGGAAATGCTATTTGAAGTTATCACAGGCTGGGGTTCCGCGCCTGTGAGCCGAGGATTGCTGCCTGGAACGGCACGCGAGGTGGAAGTTCTATTGACAGAGAAGGGCGTTAAATGTAGTTTATGTTGGAGGTTTAGTGCAGTTAACATAGGGCATGGCGCAGACACTTCCTCCCCAACTCGAGACGGAACCGCCCATCGCAGAGGCGCCAGCACCGCGAACTTTCACATCGGCGCCCTGGCGCCGCGACGTGGCACTGCCCTCGCTTCCCGAGTCGCACCGCAGCATTCCCATCTCCCACGGCGCTTCCTGGCTTCGCAAGATGCTGGCATTCGCCGGGCCGGGCTATCTTGTCGCGGTTGGGTACATGGACCCGGGAAACTGGGCGACGGACATCGCGGGCGGATCGAAATTCGGCTACTCGCTGCTGAGCGTGGTGCTGATCAGCAGCCTGATGGCGATGTTTCTGCAAGCGCTTTCGGCGAAGCTGGGCATCGCCACGGGGCGCGACCTGGCCCAGGCGTGCCGGGATCACTACTCTCGCCGCACCGCGATCGCGCTTTGGATTGTTTGCGAAACCGCGATTGCTGCGTGCGACCTCGCCGAGGTTCTCGGCTCGGCGGTCGCGCTGAAACTGCTCTTTGGCGTGCCGCTGCTTGCCGGGGTGATCATTACGGGCCTCGATGTGCTGATCGTCCTGGCGCTGCAGGGCCGGGGATTCCGGCTCGTCGAGGCGTTTGTGATAACGCTGATCGCCTCGATCGCCGCGTGCTTCGCGTATGAAATCTTTTTCGCTCGGCCGCTCTGGCTGGATGCCGCCTGGGGTTTCCTGCCGAGAGCAGAAATCCTGCGCAACCGCGAAATGCTGTACATCGCGATCGGGATCCTCGGCGCCACGGTCATGCCGCACAATCTTTATCTGCACTCGAGCATCGTGCAGACCCGGGCGTTTGGGAGCTCGACGCACGACCGGCGCGAAGCACTGAAATACGCGGTGATCGATTCGACGCTGGCGCTGTGCTTTGCGCTGTTCGTCAATGCCGCGATTCTGGTTCTGGGCGCGGCGGCGTTTCACACGCGCGGGCTGTCGAACGTGGCGGAAATTGCCGATGCCTACAAACTCCTGAGTCCCGTTCTTGGCGTGAGCCTGGCGAGCACGGTGTTTGCGTGCGCGCTCCTGGCTTCAGGACAAAACTCGACCTTGACCGGCACGCTCGCGGGCCAAATCGTCATGGAGGGTTTTCTTGAAATTCGACTGAAGCCTTGGCTGCGACGCTTGATCACACGCGCGATCGCAATCACTCCGGCGGTGATTGTCATCGGCATTGCCGGGGAAGGCAAGGTCACGGCGCTGATTGTTTTGAGCCAGGTGATTCTCAGCTTTCAATTGCCGTTTGCCATTATTCCGCTGGTGCAGTTCACAGGCGACCGGGCCAAGATGGGCGAGTTTGTTAATTCCCGGCTGACTTCCGTGATCGCGTGGATTGTCGCCGCCGGCGTGCTGTTCTTTAACGGGGAACTTCTCTGGCTCATCTACCGCGGCGCTTGATTCTTGCCGATTATTTCCTTTTTTTGACCTTAACGTGGGATTCGTTTTTCACCGTTTCCACCTTTCACGATGCTGCGCCCTGTCCCGAAAATACATGAGAGAAGGCAGGGCGACTTCAGGGGCTGAAGCCCGTGTCTCTTACAACCGGTCACATGGGAGCTGAAGCTCCCACCTCCTAAAAAGATAGGAAGGATATTTTCGAGACGACGCAATGGACAGTATGCGAGAATTTCAACGTCCTCATGACCACCTTCCGGAAACGCAACCTCGTCCTCCGCAAGACGTTGTTCGTGGTTTTCTTCGCTCTAATCGCGCTTTCCATCGCGTTCGCCGTGTGGCAGAGCAGGGAATGGGTAGTTCCCGAAGAGGCGAAGAAGTTAAAGAATCCGCTGGCGCCGACAGACACCGCGCTCGCATCGGGACGCACGGTTTATCTCGACAAATGCGCGGAATGCCATGGCGAGACGGGCAGAGGCGACGGCCCGCAAGCGCGGATGTACGATCCCGCTCCAGGAAACCTGACGGATACGCATCACATGAGCACGCGCACCGACGGCGAACTTTTCTACCAGATTAGCGAAGGACACCGGCCGATGCCGGCGTTCAAGAAACGCCTGAGCGAAGAACAGCGCTGGCAGCTTGTGCTGTTCGTGCGCTCACTAGCCCGTTAGGCGGGAGATACGCGAGTTCGGGCGCGTGTCGTCCGGGGCAGATATAATTTTTTTCCGGGGAGAGATGGACCATCGTCTCGCACTTGTTTTGCTTGGAGTGCTCGTACTGGGGGCTGGCGCGCCCCTGGCGCTGTGCTGGGCGCGGCTGCTTCCGGAGGATGCGGCGCCGTTTGAGGGCCCGGAAAGGGAAACGCAGAGCGCGGAGAAAAGTCTGGAAGGGGGTGAGAAACGAGAAAGGCGGGTCGATCCCATTGCCGTCGGCCTGCTCGTTTTCGTGACGATTAGTTACACGCTCCAGTTTCCGGGCGTGCAGCGCGATGCAGTGCTTCACTGGTTGGCCAGCCATTTCGACGAAACGGCGGCGGACTTGATTACGCTGGGCGCGGGAGCGTTTTTTGCCTTCGTACCCGGGCTGGCGGCGTGCTATTCGCTCGCGCGGCGCAATTTCGTGCGCATACCGCTGGTCGCAGCCAGCTTGCTGATTTTGCTTCTCTGGTTGTTTGGGCCTACTCTCCAGGCCGCATTGGTCAAATCGTAATGGGATGATCCGTTCCGCAGACCTCAGCGGAAAGAGTGGAAGCTGAGATTCTTCGAGCATCCTCGTCGGATGCCCTCAGAATGACAAGTTTGGCTATATAGCAGCCTGTGAAGCGGTCTACTGAGGGAAGACATTTAAGTGAGGACTTCCCATTCAAAATGGAGACAGCGAATAGGGTTTCTACGCGGTTGCGGCTTTTACCCGTTGCAACGCCGCCGCCACTTCCTTGACATCGGGAACAACGGGGATGTCGTAATTCTTGAACCACGCGATCTTGCCGGCTTTATTCACGATGGCGATGGAGCGGCCGGTGATGCCCTTGTCCGCGAGATAGACGCCATATTTTTCGCTCATGGCGCCGCGGGGATGAAAATCAGCGAGCAATGAATACTTGATCCCCATTTTTTCCGCGTAGGCTTTGTGCGACCAAACGCTGTCGACGCTGACGCCCAGCACTTCGGCATCGAGCGAATCGAACGACCTCATGTCGTTGACAAAGCAGGCGTGCTCGTTGGTGCATGTGGGGCTCCAATCGAGCGGATACCACACCAGGACGACATTTTTCTTTCCGGCAAAATCGGAAAGCTTCACTTCTTTTTTGTCCTGGTTGAGCAACATGAAATCCGGCGCTGTCTGTCCAACGGCGATGCTCATGGTGATTCCTCCTGTATTTCGCGAATCGTGTGCGTTTCTCTGCTTGCAGCATCTTACCAAATCGAGCCTGCGATGAGGATGCTCGTGACTCTTTACTTCCGTATCTCCTTGCGTCAAACTCGCCACCCGGAGGCCGTCATGAGCGCAGAAGCCACTCGCCGCGCATCGTCGGACGCTTCGCGGCCGCCCAATCCCATGATGCCGCTGCGGGAATTAGTCGAACGCTACCGCTCGCTTGCCGGAGAATTCGGCAAGCCGGTGGCACTGGCGGCGTTCCAACTCACCGCTGCCGAAACAGAGCGGGTCTTCTCCAGTTACGACGAGGACTACCATATCAGCCGCTTTTTTCACTTCACACAATCCAGTGGCACGCGATTCTCTATCAACGGTATTCCTGTGACGCACGTTTCGCTCGACGCGGAGATTGAATCGATCCTCTAAATTTCTGCCTGATTGAAAGGCAAACGGGGCGGGAGCCTTGATCCTGCCAGCTCCCGTCCCGCCCGATGATGCGTTAGTCGTATATTCCAGCTAGAAGATAAACTTCAGCCCCAACTGGATTTGGCGCGGGGGTTTGCCACCGAATGCGTTGGCGGACTGGATCTGCCCAAAGGTTGTCCCTGCGTCGAAATTGGGGTTGGGGATGTCAAAGTTGGGATGGTTGAAGATGTTGAATAGGTCGGCCCGGAACTGGAATTTGCGGGTTTCGCCGGACAATGGGAATTCCTTAGAGAGGGAAAAATCCACGTCTTTGAAGGACGGTCCGATTAGCGTATTACGACCGAGATCGCCGAACGCAGGACCTGCGGGCGCCATGAACGCGCAAGGGTTGATCCAATTCTGTGGTGTTTGTACTTGCGCTGGTCCCTTACAACCGGGGTTCGCAGCAATATTGCCTGCCTGGAAGGGATTGCCGACAATATTTGGCCGATCCAGAGTGACCGGGCTGGCCTGTAGATTGATGTTACCCGACTGGCTCTGGTCGACACCACGATTGACGGTAAAAGGCCGCCCGGACTGGAACGTCATGATGCCACCGGCTTGCCAGTGGCTCAGCAAGTAGCCCACGGCTCCTTCACGGTTCAGCCACCTCTGCCCTCTGCCAAAGGGGAGCTGATAGATGGAATTCAGGACGAAACGGTGCTTGGTCTGGAAGTTGGAGAGGCCACGCTCGGCCGCCAGATCATTGCCGTTTTGTGGAATCCCCGTGTCGGCCTTTGTGCTGAATTCGGCGGACGAATCGTCAATCGAACGGGAGAAGGTATAAGCAGCGAGGAATTCCAGCCCGGCGCCAAAGCGCTTTTCGGCGCGGAATTGGAATGCGTGGTAGATGCTGGAAGCAGCCGATTCGATTAACTGAATATCCCCGTAAGCAGGGAACGGCAGTTTCGCGGAAGCACCACCCGGCGCGGAGCCTGGTGCGCCCTGGTCGAAGTTTCTCGTATCTTGCAGGTGCGTACCCTTAGAGCCGACATAACCGGCATCGAGGACCAGGTTCTTGAGCGGCTCGAATTGCATGTCCAGATTCCATTGCTGTGCATAGCCGTCGCGGTAATTGCGAGCGATCATGCTCGGGTTGGCCTGTGGCGGCGCCCCGCTTTGCGCCACGATGCTCGAAATATTGAGGGTTCCGGGAGTCACCGCTGTTTGGTTATTGCCGAAGAGTTCAGCCGTAAAGAACGGGGGATTGAAGCGCGGCAAGATATTGCCGTTTAGAATCCCTCCGTCGTAGAAAATCCCATAACCCGAGCGCACGATGAACTTGTCGCTCGAGGTCGGCTTCCAGGCGAAGCCAACTCGCGGAGCAAAATTGGTGTAGGTCGGGTCATAGGTGGCGCGAGGCACGCCGTTGGTGCCTGCAATAATGAATTGGCAATTGGGTTTCGGATTGCAAGTCAGCGCGTTACTTGTCAAATCTGGGACGCTCAAGCGGTCGTGATTGTCCGTCACCGGGCTGTTGTACTCCCAACGCAAACCAAGGTTGAGGGTTAGGCGCGAGTTGAGCCGGATGTCGTCCTGCGCAAAATAGTCCATTTGTGTCGTGCGTTGCTCGGTCTGCGTGTTGCCCACGGTGGTAATGGCAAGAAATGGAGTTCCGCGGAGCAGGTCGTCCAGTGAACTGCTTGGCTGCACAGGGTTGGAAACGCCCCCCGTAAACACCCACTCGCCGCGGGCGAGCGCGTCGAGGAAAAAGTTCAATTGGAAGCGCCGGATGTCCGCCCCGAATTTGAACTGATGCCGCCCCCCATTGAAGGACGGGTTCCACGCGAGCACATCAGAGTAGTGGAAGGTATTGTCGCGCCGGTCCTGGGGGAGGTTAGTGGGCTCGCCGATGCCGTCGAAGCCGGAAATCGAGACGGCGGGCACTCCAAAGTCGACCGAGTTTGGCAGGGCGGTGGGAAACCCAAGCTGCTGGTTGATGTTCGTGCCGCTATGCTGCTGGAAGATGCCGCCGCGCGAACGGTTGAACCCAAAGCGTACATCGTTGAGCAGCCGGGCATTAAAGGTGTGCGTCTCTTCGATGCGAACGATTTGCCCGCGATTCAACGTAAAGCTGCCATTTCCCGGTAGATTCGTAAACGCTGCCAGAGGATCGAACGGATTGAAGCGGTGCTCGTTGAAGATGGCGTACTCGCCGGAGAGCGAGTTTGTGTCATTAATCCGGTGGTCGATTTTTCCAATCACCTGATACTGTTTGTTGCGGATGATGGGCGATGAGACGAAGCTTTCTGAGGTAGTTAGGTCTGTCCCCGCAGTCGTGATGGCATTGGCCACAGGAAGCAAATTGAACACTGCCAACCCCGCCGGATTCGGGTTGGGGACGTCGGCGAGGGCCTGTTGCCTCTGGACCTGTGAAGGCACGGTCGCCTGCCGCGTCGTGGCCTGGCGCAGATTCAGGCCTTCATAGGCGCCGAAGAAAAATGTTTTATTCTTTTTGATCGGTCCGCCCATCGTGGCGCCGTACTGGTTCAGGTCAAGTCCCGGAATCCCCGCACAGCTTCCCGGTAACGAGCTGGCTGTGCAATCAGGCTGGTCAAAGAAGTTTTTTGCGTCCATGTTGCGGTTGCGGAAAAACTCATAAGCGGTGCCGTGAAACTGGTTCGTTCCGCTCTTGGTTACGACGTTGATCTGCGCACCGGCGCTCCGGCCGAATTCCGCGGAGGAGTTGCTGGATTGGACTTTGAACTCCTGGATGGCGTCGACCGAGGGGAGAACAGTGTATTGATTGATGGCCAAGTCGTTATTGTCCACGCCGTCGAGAAGGAAATTGTTGGCCTGCTCTCTCGCGCCATTGACGCTGATCGAGCCGCCCTGTGTGGAGTTCTGCGAACCATCCGAGGGCAATTGAGCGCCCGGCACCAGAAGCGTGAACGCCAGGAAGTTACGCTGGTTCAGCGGAAGCTGGCTTACCTTTTGCTGGTCAATGACCTGGCCGACGGTGGAGGTATCCGTCTGCACCAGCGGCTCGACCTCAGTGACGGTTACCTGTTCGGAAACGGCTCCGACCTGCAGTACCACGTCAATGCGGGCAGTCTGGTCCACTTCCAATTTGACACCAGAGACCAGTGCGCGGCGAAATCCAGTTTGCTCCACGCTGACCTCATAGACGCCGGGGGAGAGCAGTGGCGCGGTGTATTCGCCGTTTGCATTCGTAAAGACCTCTCGAGTGGCGTTTGTGCCCGAATTCTTGACGATGACTTTAGCTTGGGCAATAACTCCGCCTTTGGCGTCGGTCACTGTTCCTACGATGGTGCCCGTAGTGCCCACACCAAAGAGTGGCGAAGCGACCAAGGCCACCATTAAAATTGCAAATAAAGCACGCCTATTAAACATGTTGCGATCCCCCTCCTAAATTACTTGCGAAATTTACCTTCGGACACACTCGAATAGCAGACCTAAACTCGCGGGATGGCGGAGTGCAAATGTCAGGCCATTGAATATAGTCTCTGCCTTTACAGCCAACTAATTGGATTTTCAAGTAGATACAGAAAATGAAAGGCTTCCGCTATGAGAGAGAATCGAATTCGCATTCAAAAATATGGAGAATTTGCAGAGTTCATCCATATCTCTGCAGGGACTCCGAGTAAACGCGTGGGTGGAATAGACTTACAGGCAAAATAAAGCTAGGTCTTAGCGGAGACTGCGGTCTCGAGCCTTTGCGCAAGACGGCGATGCTCTTCGTGTAATTCCTGCGGCAAACGGTCTCCAAATTTTGCGAAGAATTGTTTCGTGTCCTCGAGTTCGCCTTGCCAATCTTCCGGATTGACCGCCAAGAGATTGCCCAGCGCCTCAGGGGAAATGTGCAATCCATCCAGGGTCAAACCGTTGCGCGCAGGGACATAACCTATTCGTGTTTCCTGGGCCGCTCCGTGTCCTTCAGTACGCTCGAGGATCCACTTCAGCACGCGAACATTCTCGCCATAGCCGGGCCACAGAAATTTTCCATCCGCGCCACGGCGGAACCAATTCACATGGAATACTTTCGGGGGGTGGGGAATGCGCTTGCCCATCTCGAACCAGTGCCGGAAATAGTCGGCCATGTTGTACCCACAAAAGGGAAGCATGGCCATGGGATCCCGGCGGGTGACACCCACGTCGCCGGTGGTGGCGGCGGTCGTTTCTGACGCCATCGTTGCGCCAACAAAAACTCCGTGTTTCCAATTGAAGGATTCATAGACCAAGGGAGCGACTCGAGAGCGGCGGCCGCCAAATATGAAAGCGGAGATGGGCACGCCCTCGGGCGCTTCCCACTTCGGCGAGATACTCGGCGATTGTTTCGCGGGCACAGTGTAGCGCGCATTGGGGTGCGCCGCAGGCCCCTTGGAGGAATCCCACGGTTCGCCTTTCCAGTTGATCATTTGGGGGGGAGGCGCGCCGTTGATTCCTTCCCACCACGGTTCGCGTTCGGCGGTCAGCGCGACATTCGTGAAAAGAGTGTTGCGCGTGATCGCGCCCATAACGTTGGGATTTGTCTTTACTCCAGTCCCGGGGGCCACGCCGAAGAATCCGGCCTCGGGATTAATGGCATGAAGGTAGCCGTCCTCGCCGATTTTCATCCACGAAATGTCATCGCCAACGGTCCAGACACGATAGCCCTGGTTTTCGAGGGCCGAGACCATCATCGCCAGATTGGTCTTGCCGCAAGAACTGGGGAATGCCGCCGCCATGTACCTGACCTTGCCGCCGGGCGACTCCAGGCCGAGAATGAGCATGTGTTCGGCCATCCAGCCTTGCTCCCGTGCCATCACGCTGGCGATGCGCAGGGCAAAACACTTTTTCCCGAGGAGCGCGTTGCCGC
>Ga0210384_10006334_pt1 | contig 12653 bp, 14 predicted proteins | sample IncBWH2MmetaG_FD_160574 | JGI IMG/M metagenome (GOLD analysis project Ga0210384, IMG submission 160574) | Forest soil microbial communities from Barre Woods Harvard Forest LTER site, Petersham, Massachusetts, United States - Inc-BW-H-2-M | ecosystem: Environmental > Terrestrial > Soil >... | reverse complement strand
TGCCAAGGCGACTGACGATCTGAAGGCAGCGCAGACTGATTTGCAAAGACGGTGGCAATACCTCGAAGAGGCTCAGAAACTGAGTCATTCGGGAACGTTTGGATGGAAAGTCGTTGGTGGCGAACTCGTTTGGTCGGAAGAGACCCGCAGAATCCTCGGATTCACCGATGAAACGAACCCCACTTTCGATCTGGTGTTCGACAGAATCCACCCCGAAGACCGTGACCGCATGCAGCAGCTCAAGGAACATGCCGTCAAGAACGCCATGGACTTTGATGTCGAGCATCGAATTTTATTGCCTGGCGGCATCATCAAATACGTCCACGCGGTTGCTCATGCGGGACGAGATAGCGCGGGCAACCTCGAATACATGGGCGTGATCACCGACGTGACCGAACGCAACTGCGCCGACGAAGAACGCGAGGCGCTGGCTCGCAAGCTGGAAGAAAGCAACGCAAGATATGAAGAAGCCCAACGCGTCGCTCATGTGGGCCACTGGGAATGGGATCTTGAGACGAATGTGATCGTGTGGTCGGACGAGACCTATCGCATCTTTGGCCTAAAGCCGCAAGAACGTGCAATGGACTTGGCCACAAACCGCGGAATGGTCCACCCTGATGACAGAGAGTCCCTCTACGGCGGAGTAGACGTCGACCTTTCTGCCGGGGCGTACCCCATTGCTGAGTTTCGGATTGTTCGTCCCAGCGGCGAAGTCCGCACACTGCATGCCATTACCTCAAAGCGCTGGAGCGCGCTGCCAGTCGATTCGAACCGTGAGCACTCGGCGCGGCCGCGCAAATTGTTTGGTACCGTCCAGGACGTCACCGAACACAAGCGCGCAGGGGAAGCTCTGCAGCGGAGTCAGTTTTATCTCAGCGAAGGACAGCGCCTCGCTCATATGGGGAGCTGGGCCTTCAACGACTCGGGTCACTATTGGTCCGACGAACTGTACAAGATCTACGGTTTGGATCCGAAAAATGGGGCACCAACAGTCGAACAGTACTTGGCTCTCGTACATCCACAGGACCGCGCCTCAATCGCTGAATCCATCAAACGCATGCAAGAGGAACACCGTGGCTTCGATCAAATTGAGCGGATTGTTCGACCCGACGGCCAATTGCGCTACGTTCGCGCCGTGGCGGTTCCCGTCGTTGAACAAGGCGTCTTCAAAGGGTTCATCGGCACCACGATGGACGTTACGGAGCAGGAACTGCTAACGCAGGAATTGCGACGGGAACAGGCATACCTTGCGGAAGCGCAAAGCCTAACTCATACGGGCAGCTGGGCGGCGAATTTCCATACAGGGCAAAACTATCACCTGTCGGACGAAATTTATCGTTTGCACGGCTTTGACCCAAAACAAGGGCCGCTGCCTGTAGACGGGTTTTGGAGAACTGTGCATCCCGAAGATGAACCAACTGTGAGGGCAGTTGTAATGAATGCCGTCCGCACAAGAGCGGATTACGACATTCCCGAGTTCCGGATTTGCCTTCCCGACGGCTCCATACGATTTCTGCGCTCGATAGGACACAGCATGCCCTCTGGAGAGGTCGGTGACTACATCGGCATAACGATGGATATAACAGAGAGAAAGCGTGCGGAGGAGGAGCGGGAAAGGCTACGCCAATTGGAGAACGACCTCGCACACATCAATCGTGTCAACATGATGGGAGAACTGGCCGCGGCGCTCGCGCACGAGATCAAGCAACCGCTCGCTGCTTCAATCACTAACGCAAACGCTCTCTTGCGATGGTTGGCGCATGAGCCACCCGACCTTGAAAGAGCGCGCGCAGCTGCAGTCAGGATTGAGCAGGAGGCCAATCGTGCAGCCAATGTCATCGACAGTTTGCGATCCTTCTACAAAACGGGAACACCCGCAGAGCGCCAGCTCATCGACGTAAAGGAAATAGTCGGAGAGATTGCCGTTCTGCTGAGCAGCGAAGCGGATCGGCACGCCATAACGATCCGTCTTGAACTGGAGACCGATTCGATCAAGGTTTTGGTCAACCGGGTGCAACTTCAACAGGTCTTCATGAACCTGATGCTCAACGCGGTCGAGGCCATGAAAGAGAACGGAGGCGAATTGACGATCAGATCGCGATCGAGTCCCGAAGGTCGTCTATTTGTTTCCGTCAGTGATACCGGCATAGGATTGCCGCCAGAATCAGCCGAGCAGATTTTTGAACCCTTTCATTCGACCAAACCGCAAGGGACTGGCATGGGCCTGACGATTACCCGTTCGATCGTGGAGTCATACGGGGGGCGCGTGTGGGCTACCGCTAATCTGGGCGCAGGCGCAACCTTCCATTTCATTCTGCCCTGCGAGACGGAGGCTCATGTATGAAATCATCGGGTGTGCCCACCGTGTTCATCATCGATGATGATCGTGGCGTGCGACAGGCCATCCAGGATCTCGTCGAGTCGGTTGGTCTGCGCGCAGAGTCTTTCGCGACCGGCCAGGAGTTTCTGAACAAGAGGCGAAGCTCTGATCCGAGTTGTTTGGTACTGGACGTAAGACTGCCCCAGATGAGTGGGCTAGATTTCCAGCGCAAACTGGCTGATTTCGGTATACAAATCCCCATCGTCTTTATCACAGCGCATGGCGACATACCTATGTCTGTCAGGGCGCTGAAATCCGGTGCCGTGGAATTTCTGACCAAGCCGTTTCGGGACCAGGATTTGCTGGACGCGATTCAGCAGGCTCTCCAGCGTGATCGCGCGGCGCAAGAACTACGGGCTGAAGTCGACGAACTGCATGAGCGCTATCGGGCCCTGACAGCGCGAGAGCGGGCGGTCATGGAACGGGTAGTGTCTGGAATGCTCAACAAGCAGATTGCCTCAGAAATTGGAGCGAGCGAAGCCACTGTAAAGATCCATCGAGGCAACGTGATGCAGAAGATGCAGGCGGGATCACTAATTGAATTGGTTCGTATGGCCGACAAACTCAAACCCATTCTTCCTCAATAACGAGAGTCATCTTCCTTCACAAGCTGCTTGCAGTTCCGCCTTCCTCTGGTTCTAGTCGACTACCACCTGAGTCGTATTTTTTTACCCGTGGTGCGATTGCGCGGCCGTGCGGAAGGCGCTAGCGTTTGGCCCATGAACATCGAGCACGCGCCGAGGCTCCTGGCAATTCTCGATGATGACAAGGCGGTTCAAAGTGCGCTGCAAGATCTGATCGAGTCGGAAGGTATGTCCACGCTCTGCTTTGACTCCGCAGAGCAGTTCCTAGATTCCGGAGCGAGGCACAGGGCGTCATGCCTGATTGCCGACATTCGCATGCCAGGTATGTCGGGCATTGAACTGCAAGCACGGCTTAAGATCGAACGATGTCTGATACCGATCATTTTCATCACCGCGCGCGGCGACATCCCATTGGCAGTAAGCGCGATGAAGGAAGGCGCAAGTGATTTTCTCACCAAGCCGTTTGACGGGTGTGCGTTCCTGGCGGCTGTCGAACATGCTTTGGAAAAGGACAGGAACGCAAGGCGGAAAGTCCTCGAACAAGCCGATCTTCTGGCGCGGTATCGTTCCCTCACGCCGCGAGAGCAAGAAGTTGTGCCACTGCTAGTCAGCGGCCTATTGAACAAGCAGGCCGCGGCAGAACTAGGAATCACCGAGTACACAGTTCAGGTTCACCGCGGGCACATTATGCGCAAGATGAGAGCTGGCTCTTTTGCAACTCTAGTCAGGATGACGGAAAGGCTCGGTCTCAACAGCCCATGGCAGGAGTTGGCTGCGCCTTGAATTTCACTATCGTCTTGTCCCCACGTGCCCGGCGAGCAACGGACTCGATACTGACCGCCATCCACAACAATGGCCTGCCCCGTGATAGAGGCAGCATCGCCGCTATTCTTGTAGTTGGGATAGCCTTGCGGAAGCATGTGCCACTGCGCGCCGGTGTTGAGAATCCACAGCACGGCTTCCAGAACCCGGCGTGTTGGGATCGGTTTACGACCGGGATGACTGTCCGGAATATTTTCCTCCGGAAAGTGCTCGCGAATTCGCTCCCATTGCTCATCGCGCGGTTTCAACACGCAGGCAAATTTACGGCACTACATGCCGCTACGAAATGATTTTGAGATAGGCTCTAATCATCCAGGCGTCTCGTAGGTCAAAAAAACGAGCGGACGTTCTGAAAGAACCCCTGCGGGAGGGCGGCGAATGGCAGGCGGAACAGCGGTCGCACTACGCCGACACAAGCACGCAGTGCTGCTGGCACTGTTGGTCGTCGTGCTGGCAATTGAAACGTTCAACGCCCAGTCCGGCGCCGAGCGGTTGCGTACCGATGCTCTATACACAGTGCTGGGCGTCGCGGTATGGGTCGTTGTGTTCGAGCGCCCGCGCGAGCGGACCACGATGGCAGCAGTCCTCCTCCTGTCCCTGGCGATTAATTGGGCGCGGTACTTCACCGTAGCGAGCCTCGATCGCGCACTATCGTTCGCGAACGGGGTGGTGCTAGCGTTGTTTCTCTGGGGTGCCGTGTGCGTGATCTTGCGGGACCTGTTCCGCGCCCCGGCAGCCGGCGCCGAGAACGTGTTTGGCTCAATCTGCGGCTATCTCATCGCCGGCAGCGCGTGGGCACAGATGAATGCGATCGCGTACTTACTGGTACCCTCGGCCTACAGCATCAATCCGGAGTTAGCCGGGCTTCTCCCCGATTGGCACGGCCGGATGGCGCTCTTCACCTATTACTCCTTTGCACAAGTAATGACGATCGGTTATTCGGACGTGACACCGGTACACGCGCCCGCGACCACGTTGAGCCTATTCTCGGCCTTGTTCGGAGTGTTCTATACCGCTGTCGTCGTGTCGCAGTTCGTCGGGTTGGCGCAGAAACCCAAGCGTTGAGGTGCCGGAGTAGTAATTTCGGCTACCCGAGAGCAATGAGATGGGCCCCTCCCCACTCTACGGCATCGAGTGCCAGACCAGAGCGAAGCGGACCTGGGTGCCCATGAGCAGAGGAAGTGCATGCTATGTCTAGCTATCTTGTTTATATCTGCCAGGCGGTGAAGAACCGCGCGGGGCTCGAGCGTTACTGGCAGGTCGCGCCGGCGGCCTACCCCAGGAATGTCAATGTGCTCGCAGGGTACGGTCCGTGCGAGGTGCTCGATGCGGATCAGGATGAGCGCGTCGAGGGAGTGGTGATAGCTGAGTTCCCTCCATTTGAACAGACGCTCGAGTGGTTCAACGGTGATGCATATGTCCAAGCCCGCAAAGACCGAACAGAGGGCAACGAATATCTCGGCATGCTCGTGGACGGTGGAGTCACGCCTATCAGTGAACGCAAGCCACGAGTCCAGAATGATTGAGGTCGCTCATTCCAGCCCTATTTGATCAACGAAGTGCCCGCATGCCTGCCTATGTCGTCTTCGTTTGCCGTGAAATTGTAAACCAGGAGGAGCTCGCTACCTATTGGCAGCGCGTGAATGGAACGTTGGCGGGTCACTTGGCTCGGGTTTTGATGGACCACACCCGGTTGAGGATCTTGGAGGGACACGGTCCAGCGGAGGGAGTGACGGTGTATGAGTTCCCCTCGAAGGAGGCCGCGCGAAGTTGGTATGACAGCGTGGCCTACCGGGAAGCCCGGCAACATCGGAAAAAGGGTGCGAAGTATCTGGTAGTCCTGACAGAAGGCGGAGTGCCGCCCGTCGAGCAACGGATGCCGCACACCCGAGTCGTTGGCTCAGCAGCGCCCCCGCCCGGCGTTAACGATATCGACAGCTCAATGTGAAACGAATCGGCAAACGGGATCCTCGTCACGATTGCCTCGGAGATGCCACGAGGGCGACATTGATACCCCCTCGGACGGCTTCCCGGACAATACGCGGCTATTTCTCCCAGCAACCGCTTTGCCGTCTCGCGCGAGATCAACGACGGATTGCTCGCACCGCGCTTCGCCCCGAGTCAGCGAGCCTGGGTCCTGACAGGCTTCCGCGTTGCGGTCGCGCCTGCGGTCCCCGCTTCCATCCGGGTTGATTGCTCGACGCATGTCCACTGATAATCCGGTCTGGCTCGGCCTTGTTGTCGGCAGAAATTAGGAAGCTATACAGGGCATCAGCCAAGTATCGAGGTTTGTTGTTTTGCCAGAGCGTCACGTACAGATAATACTCGCCGATTGGCACGTCACCCAGTTTCGAACTCACAAATGTCTGAATCTCACTAGACATTGACCCTGGAGCAGAATGCAGGCCGACCTGGCCTGAAGTTGGTCCCGTCTTGGTGCCGTTTAGTCCCGGGAAAAAAACGCAGCGCCCGTGACCCCAGGTGTAGCCGATGCCGCCGGCAACGCTGCCGCCCCTCAAGGTCTCGCAGCGTTCCGGCTGACGAAATAGCGCCAGGGTCGAGGTACCGTCTGATACCCGTAAGGTATTGAATTGATCTACACAAAATCTTGGACGCATCGATCGCGATTACCCCAAACTCCGGCGGGCTTCGTGAAAGCGCTGTCTTGAACGCACTCGGTTGCGGGTGTGATTTCGAGGACGTCCCGCCGCGGCGATCGGGCAGAAAATAGTCGTCGCCCTCTGCGGGCGTCACGTACCGACCTCTCAAACGCCGCGTCGCGGGGCGGGGCGGGGGCCGATAGCGGGTCCTGTATGGCCTCGTTGCGCCGGGACTAATCCAATCGACGATTCAAATCGACGCCTGAAAAGGAAACTGCATGGGCACAAGCGTATCCATTCAAGCGACGGACGTAACCTTTCCCAACCAATTTACATCCGGCATTGGCTGTTGCGCATCCATTTGGCGGAGTCAAAGAGCAGACTGCTGGAATTTACGCGAGGAAGATGGCCGAGAAAGGGTACGTAACAGTGGCTTTTGATGCCAGTCACCAGGGCGAAAGTGGCGGTTACCCGCGGGACACTGAGAACCCATCCGAGCGTATGGAGGACATCCGCTGCGCTATCGACTACCTAACGACGCTGCCCACGGTGGATGAGGACCGCATTGGGCTTCTCGGCGTTTGCGCCGGAGGGTCGTATGTACTAGGGGTCGCGCCTACCGAAATGCGCGCGAAAGCCATCGCTGCGGTTAGTCTTTGGGATCTTCGCGTGACAGCGCGAGAGGGGTGGCCGGCACCTACGTACGACAGAACCGGCGTCCTAGTGGAAATCGGAAAGCAACGCACTGCGGAGGCGCGTGGTCTTACGGTCAGACGGGACGACGGCATCCCGAAAAAGGTACCGGAGGGCGCACCCGCAATCATAAAGGAATCCTACGACTATTACAGGACACCAAGAGCGCAGCACCAGACCTCTCGCAGCGTCTTCGTCTTTACTGATTTTGCACGGCTCATGGATTTCAACTACTACGCACAAATCCAAGATATCGCGCCGCGTCCGGTAGTGTTCATCGTTGGGACAGAGGCTGCCACGATTTTCATGAGCAAGGCAGGATATGAAGAGGCAGCGCAACCAAAGGAGTGGTTTGAAATTCAAGGAGCGACCCATCATCGCCTGTATGACGATGAAGCAGCAGTAGGGAAGGCCGTCGCAAGACTTGGGGATTTTTTTGGACGTAACCTATAGCGTCGACTGAGCGAACGTAGGAGCCCGCAACAGCGGTCATCACCTTCAGCGTCGGAGGTACGCGCGCGACGATGTGAACTTGGGCTCGACCAACGCCAAGCACGACATTCCGTTTTGTGACGACCAGTAAGTCCAAGCCGTATGAACCTGGACGGCCTGTCGGCGCGGACCATCGCGCTTCGCAACGTCAATGACTGGTAGGAGTCGCTGAAGAGTGGGTCGCTCAACGACGTGGTCATCACGTTGCTCTGAGCGCAGTTGGAGCAGGAGTATGCCGTCCCGTATAACTGCATGCCTCGCCGTCGCCTTCGCGTCCGCCCTACTCTTTCACGGATGCACGTCGGCCAAGCGGACGGTCTCAGACCATTTCGACGGTCACCGCTTTCACAATCGCGACGGCGCTCCCCAACCCACACTATGGGAAGAAGTCCGAATTGCCTGGACGTTGAGAACGAAACAGAAGAACTGGCCTGACCGCTTCGAGACATCACCCGTTGAGGTTCCTCACGGTCCCCCGTCTCGCAGGATCCGTGTGCTTTGGATGGGGCACGCTACGACCCTTGTTCAAACGCCGACCTTGAATATCATCACTGACCCGATTCTGTTCGATGCCATCGGCCCAGGACTGTCCCGCATCAGGACGGTGACCAACCCTCCAGTGACCGTCGACCGGCTACCACGAATCGACGTCATCCTCATCAGCCATAACCATTACGACCATTTGGACCTGAAATCGATTCACGCGATCTTCAATCGACAGGCACGAGATCCACCAACAGTTTTGGTAGGCCTGGGGGTGGGTGCATTGTTGAAGAAGGAAGGCATTTCGCCCTATTCCGAGATGGACTGGAATGACTCGGTGACCATAAGGGATACGAGGATTGTCTTTCTTGAGGCGGTGCATACCTCGCGCAGAGGGCTTTGGGATACGAACGAGACGTTGTGGGGGTCGTTCCTCATCGATTCTCCCGAGGGGCGAATTTATTTCGCCGGAGACAGCGCCTACGGCAACCATTTTAAGAATGTCTACGAACGCTTTGGTCCCCCCAAGATCAGTCTGCTCCCCATAGGCGCTTACGAGCCACGGTGGTTCATGTACCGAATGCACATGAACCCCGATGACGCGGTACTCGCGCATATTGATCTACGCAGCCAACACTCCATTGCCATTCACTTCGGCCTGATCGACAACGCGGGCGAGAGCTACGAGGCGCCCGTACACGACCTTTCCATCGCTCGCAGGACCCACGGGATCGGGGAGACTTCATTTGTTGCCCCTCACCTTGGACAGCTCTTCGAGTACTAGCTTCGATGAGCCGCCGTATAACAAGAATGTCGGGGCGGCACATCCACGAGCAGCACCGCGTCTCAACTCCGCTCGAGCTTCTGTTCGATCTCACGGTCGCGACCGCCTGTCGAGGACCCTGCTCAAGTTACGACACGACCTTGTGATCACCGGCAGAGCCGCGACTCGCCCGCTTCCGGAAGTGTTGCGGTCGAGGATCTCACCGCGCATCTCGGCTATCGGATCGGTGGTCGGCGAATATCTCATCGCCAGTGCACGATCTCTCAGCACCGGTCGGTCTCCACCCCCAGCAGGGCAGGTTGATGCGGTTATGACCGCCTATTCCTCTGAAGTGGCGGCTATTCGCGCCGCCGGCCTCACCCAAGCGCTACCTCCTTCCACGATTCGGGCAGCCGCATCACGCCTCGATCGACGCCCGCCCTCAGGAGAAGCGCTCCCATGCTTGCGCTCGTACCGAGCCAGAAGCCGCAGCGCCATGTCCTTGCGCTTTGGGCTCATACAACGACCCTCAACGACCTGATGCAAAACGGCCAGAGCCTCTGGGACGCACATTTCCAGCTTTCAATTGGTCTTTTGCCAGCATGTAGCGTCTCGAGCGGGTCTCGATCGGCACCGTTATGTCGCGGCTCGCCGGGCGCGCGGCCGCACTATCTCGCTCATGAGGACCGCCGGAGTTCGACCAAACTGAAACCTGCTGGTTGGTCTTTGTTGACCTCCACCTCGCTATCTGACCGAAGCCGGGAATAACGCAGTGCTTTTACAGGTCTTATCCTGTGAACCCTGCGAAGGAGCGGGTCGCTTCGGATGGTCACTGACTCCCGGAAGTCGATGGCTAAGGCTGCACCGACGGATCCGTAGGCATTTCTCTGCAAGAACAGCCCCGCCCTACCCCCTGTGGGCTGTTCATTTCTCCGACCGGCTGGCCTTCGGTCCGGTCGGCCTTTTTTTGCGATCGCTGCATTCTCGGCTCGGTCCCGAGCTCCAAAACCGCGTCTCAATTCTATCGTGTGCTTAACGGCCCAGTCCTGTCTCTTGAGCCTCAACAAAGAAGACCCCCGTGTCGGATGAAACTTCGCTTCGCTCGCGGCGCGACGCCCTCAAATGCATGGCCTATCACGCGGGGCCGGCACCCTTTTAGTGTTGGCGGGCGGCGTCTTCGCGCCATCATGCTGCCCGATTAACACCGTGAAAGCGCGCATGTTCCCGCGGCTGGTGCCGGTCCTCGCCGCACCCGAGTAGGAACGCTGGCAACGAAAGAATGAATAAACCCCATCTACCCCGGGGTTCTATTGTTAAGCCTCCGTTGCGGCTCCCTGACGCTGAGCAGCCTGCTGATCACCACCATTGTGACCAATTTGACCTTCATACCGCGATCGCGACCGAGCGCGGATTGGGAATAAACGGGGCTCGTCGCCGTGTCTTCGCATGTTAGATCCCCGACCTTAAAGGGCAAGCGATGGAGCAACAAGCGATCGGACACTCGGGAAGGCCTCACCAGGGCATCTCGCCGACACGGCTGCAATCGCCTGAAATCAGGGAGAACCGCCCTGAGACATCGCCGATGAACTTGACCAGCCGGTTCCCTGAGTCAATGCGTAAGACTTGCCGCTACGCGGCAGCCGCATTGCTCACGGTGGCAGCCGCACCGCCGGTACTCGCCGACCCGCCGATCGATGCGCAGCAGCACTGTGCGGTCACGAGCCCGGAGCAGGCGCGATGGGTAGCCGAGCAGCTTTTCGAGCAAGGCGCCTATCAGAGCGCTGGCGCGTGCTACCAGGCGGCGGGGGATCTCACTCTCGCAAATCTAGCGTTTTTGAAGGCGGTTGGACCAGAAAGCAACGCCGCCGAGCGGCGACTGACCGAGCAGCGGGATCAGGCGAAGGCACTCCTTCGCCAAGTTCAGCAGAGCTTGCGTTGAACGCTGATCTTGAGACCGTCCGCCAGACGATGAGATCGCGCAAGCGCATTTCCGCTTTGAGGTCGATACCGCGTGATTGCGGGCACTCACGGGTGAGTGCCGATCTTAGTCGGTGCGTTTACGCACCGCTCGCGGCCTGCAGAACTGTTCCGGAGAAGGAAGCGGCTCAATACGACCGTAGCGGGTAATCGACCCCGAGGTTCGAGTGCAATGCTCCCTCTTGCTGCAGCTACCGATGGTATCGGCCGGCCACAACCCGACGTTCCGGTGCGCAATCTGCCCGCTCTAAAGCCGACGCCCGACACCGACGCCCTCGTCCTAGGGTAGTCGGCGGCGAAGGGACGTCGGCCGAATCTCTATGGCGGGCAGGGTCTACGAGTTGCCATAGCGCCGAAGTGCCGGCGAATCCACGTCCTATGACGCCGACGTGCTGCCGCAGTGCACTACTTACAGTGCCACCCTGGCTCCGATGATAAGCCGGGTGCGCGTGCTCGAAACGAAACCGGCGGCATGGCTTTGACCGCGGCCGTCCGCTGGGGCCTCCCATCTCGATTTATCGGGAATAAAGTGCAGCCGGTCTCGATCTACCCCACTAGAGAGTGTGGTCCGTGGGTGAGTGCACCGCTGCATTCGCGACCCGGCGTGCCCTTGCCGCCGCAGATGATCGGCATCCATCGAGATCGGTCACAACGTTGCAGGTGAAATGGCGTGCATCCCGAGGGAAATATCTGTGCGTTGCGCTCCGCGGAGATTGCTCCAAATGGAAATGCTCCCCACTGGGGCTCTCTTAGCTGAATGTGCGGATCGCCGAAGGCACCGACCATGCGATATTTATTGATCTGCGTGCTGTTGACCGTGGCCCAGGCCCAGGTAAGAACGGCGACGGCTGCGGACGTCACTTTTCAACCGCTCGCCAGCATTGCGAACGACCGCAACGCGGATTTGCAAAGCCTCGGCGTTCTTCTGGACGCAGGACAAGTTGTCGGCCTGCGATTTGAAACCATCAACGGCAACAACCCCCATGAAAGCGATTTTTCGATTGACGACATGAAAGCTGGCGCGGTGCTTGATGGCGATGCGAAGCACAAGGCCATTCTGCGGGGGTCCATCGACTCAACGGTGGGCAACGCAGACTTGGTCATCACGTATCTGTCAAATGGACTACTTGGAAAGCACAAAGACTGCCGCGCAAGCATAGTGCGCGATGAGAGGGGACAGTGGCATATCGTGAACATTTACGACCACAAGTGGGTTAACCATCTGGTTGTTCAGACTTGGACCCTGGGGATTTCTACAATCGAAGGGATTTGCCCTCGCTGAGTCCGAATCGCGGAGTGACCTGAATCCTCGCTGACCAGTCGCATCTCACTCGGACCTTCCACCGCCTGGTGGGGACGAGCCCTGTTGTGATGCGGGCCATACGCTCCGGCCGCCCCAGGTCTGGCGGCGTTCTAGCGCGCAATTTCATCGACCATCGTTCTCGCTATTTACCCGCGCTGCAGCGCGCTCCGCTGGTCAGTATGGTAAAGGGCACTCAGGAAGGCGCGATCCCATTCGGTAGGCCCTTCACGAGGATCGCTCGGCGGAGCGGTGGAACAGACGCAGGATCGACGGCGCGTCCTCGAGGTTGCCGTCGACATCGACGTCGACCAATCCCACTATGGCAACGTAGTCACTGATTTGTCCGAGGTGGATGCCTTGAAGTCGCGACGAGTCGATAACGACGAGCGTCTGCGTGAATTTTTGCACCGCGGACAAGGTGACACGCGACGCTCTGGCATCGCAATTGACCAATGTTCCGGGCAGGGAACCACAGGGACCGCGTCTGTGATCCAGTCGGCCAAAGGCGTATTCCTCCGCTACGCGTCGGAAGATGCAGGCGTGGCGAAGAGCATTT
>Ga0210384_10006333_pt1 | contig 12657 bp, 15 predicted proteins | sample IncBWH2MmetaG_FD_160574 | JGI IMG/M metagenome (GOLD analysis project Ga0210384, IMG submission 160574) | Forest soil microbial communities from Barre Woods Harvard Forest LTER site, Petersham, Massachusetts, United States - Inc-BW-H-2-M | ecosystem: Environmental > Terrestrial > Soil >... | reverse complement strand
GCACGCCTTACCTGGTTCGCAGCTGTAAGCTGACACGCCGGTGCATGAGAGGGGAGCGGAGCCATCGAACTCAGCCGCCCCGGCGGCCGCTGAGAGGATCACGCCTAACCCGAGAATGATACGGTGCGCGCGTTTCCTGGTTTTCACGTTTCCCTCCGCTCGGTTGGTGGCGCCACGCGCGGGCCCGACCGTCAGGCCCGCAGCCGAAGGTCTCTGTTCTTGTGACCGGCGACTATACGCAATTGCCCGATCCGCCACCAACATCTCTTCCCTGCGCCCATGTGATTCGATGGACTCCGGCAGGTTCATCCGGCGCAGCGGCGGCCTCATACAGGGCCGCCGTATCCGCGACACTGGATTTACCTCCCGGCAGAGGCCTCGTTAACCTCTGCCCCATGGGGAGAACCACGGGCCAGTGGTGCTGCCGCATCTGCGGCTTCGAGCGGTGGCATGTCGTCACCGTGAAGCGCAAGAACGGCGCTCTCTACACGACCTCCTTCTATGCCTGCTCCGGCTGCTCCGTCATGATGCTCAACCCCGAGCAGTTCAACGCCCTCGGCAGTGCTGCGCCGAACATCGAGATGCCGACGGTAGTGGCCCTGCGGTCGCGCAAGTAGCCATACTCGGGTGATGGTCACGCGCTCCGCATCGCGCCAAGTTCCCGCGTTCGTCACGCCGATGGCGGCACAGCCGGTCAAGGCACTGCCCGAAGGGGAGGACTGGTTATACGAGCCGAAGCTCGACGGCTACCGCGCTTTGCTGCTGAAGGACGGCCGGCAGATCCGCATCCTTTCCCGCAACGAGAAGGATCTGACTCCGATGTACCCGGATGTCACCGCTGCCGGTGTGCGGCTCAACGCCGAGCGGGCGGTGATCGATGGCGAGATCGTCGCATTGGCGGAGGATGGCCGCCCCTCGTTCCAGGCTCTGCAGCACCGCTCCTCGCACCCGAAGCATCGCATTGTGTTCTACGCCTTCGATGTTCTGCACCAGGATGGGCGGAGCCTGATCGGTGAGCCGCTGACGGCCCGGCGCGCGTTACTTGCGAAAGTGATCGGGAATGATCCGGCCATTCGGCTATCGCTAGACTTGCCAGGAAGCACCACCGACATCGTGCAGGCACTCCAGGCGGCAGGGATCGAAGGGGTGGTCGCCAAGCGCAGAGACTCGATCTACCAGCCCGGAGAGCGCAGCGGCGACTGGGTCAAATTGAAGCTCGAGCAGCAGCAGGAGTTCGTGATTGGCGGTTATCGACCCGAAGGCTCTGCGGGCCTGGATGCGCTGCTGGTGGGCTACTACCAGGGAAAGAAGCTGGAGTTCGCCGGCAAAGTCCGCGCCGGGTTTACTCCACACATCCGCCGCGAGATGCTTGGCAAGCTCGCGCCGCTGGTGGTCTGCGAATGTCCTTTTGCGAATCTGCCGGATGCACGCTCCGGACACTGGGGCGGCGGCATCACCGCGGACCGGATGCACGAAATGCGCTGGACGAGACCGCAGCTCGTTGCACAGGTCCGCTTTACCGAATGGACGGCGGAAAAACGGCTGCGCCATGCCGCATTCCTCGGCTTGCGCGAGGATAAGGCTGCAAGAGAAGTGCGGAAGGAACCCTGACATCATCAGGGAAACCGCAGCGGTGGAGGAGCAAATGCTGACGGACATGCCTGGCGATTCTCCGCGGCGTGGGGACCTGCGTCGCGCCGACAAGATCATGAGCGCAGAGGAGGTGAGGAAATTCCTCTCGAGCGCTCACTGTGGACGCACGGCTACCGTGGGAGCGGATGGATACCCGTATGTGGTGCCGAATCTCTACGTGTGGATGGAGGAACGGATCTTTCTGCACACGGCGCGCTACCGCGGGCACTTTCTCGCCAACGTCGAGTTCTGCGATCGGGTCTGCTTCGAAGCCGATCAACCTGGCGAAACATTCCCGTACGGACCCGTGGAATGTGATACGTCGATCGCATTTCGCTCCGTGGTGGTCTTCGGCCGCATCCGCATCGTGCCGGAGCTCGAGAGCCGGCAGCGGTTCTTTGCAGCCTTCATGTCCAAGTACGCGCCCCAGGAGTCCTGGGGCCGCCCCAAGGGCACTTTTCCGCGGATCGAATCCACCATCCTGTATGCCATCACGCCGGAGATCATCACCGGTAAGCAGACGCTGCTCCCTGCCGCCGAGAAACGCTGGCGGCGCGCGGGGTTACCCGCCGATGCAAGCTCCTGATCACCTGTCCGGGATGGCAGAGCCCTCTCCTCGTTCAGCAGTCATTCAGGCGCGCCGGCTCTAAATCGCCCAATTCGCGCCCCATGTTCATGGCGGCCGAGCACGGGGAGGACAGGACGTGAAGGCAACGCTCTTCGCCGCGGGGTACACCGGCTATCTGATCTTCGGGCTCTTTCAGATTGCGGCGACCGCCAGCGGCATCCAGCACCTGACGGGACTGTGGTCGCTGATCTGCTGGGTCGGAGCGATCCTGCTGGGTTGGGTTCCGGTGGTCGGCACCGGCCTCGGCATCTATGGCGCGCACGCCCAATGGGAATGGAGCCTGCCGCTGTCCTTTGCGCTCTTCATCGGTGTGCCGAGCCTGCTCTTCATGCCGCTGCTCACGGTGTCGGTGTCGGCCGCCATCCGGCGGCGAACCGAGGCGGCACGTACACGTCAGGAAACGGCCTAGCCCTCACCCCGCGCCGCGGCCTGGTACAGCGGCAGCACCTGCGGAACGTGGCGCTCGAGTTCCGCGATACGGTTTGCTGATACCGGGTGCGTGCTGAGGAACTGGGGCGGCGCGCTCTTCTCGGCCGCCATCATCTTTTGCCAGAGAGTGATCGCCTCGTGCGGGTCGTAGCCGGCGCGCGCCATGAGCTCGAGTCCCATCACGTCCGCTTCCGCTTCCTGTTCGCGGCTGTGTGGCAGCTGGAAGGTGACCGAGGCCACGGAGCCAGCGAGGTCCAGTGTGCCCGGATCGAAACCGGTGATCACGGCGAGCCCCAGCAGCGCCACCTTCTGCTCGTAGGCCCGGGAAACGCGCTCGCGAGTGTGCTCGCGCAGTGCGTGCGAGATCTCATGACCGAGCACCGCGGCAATCTCCGCATCATTCAGCTGAAGTTTTTCCACCAGTCCGCTGTACACCATGATCTTGCCGCCCGGCATCGCATAAGCGTTCATCTCGGGCGTCGTGAGAGTATTGACTTCCCATTTCCAGTTCGGGGCGTCCGGGCGAAAAGCCGCGGTGACCGGGATGAGCCGGCCGGTAATGCGCCGGATGCGCGCGGTGAGTGCCGGGTCGGCGTTGAGCTTTCCGCCCGCGCTCGCCTGCTGCACCTCGCTGGCATAGGCTTTCTCCGCGCCCTGCTCGACGGACTCCTCCGATACCAGCATGGTCTGCTTGCGCTCGATCCCGACCGCGCCGGGCCTCGTCGTCTGCACGGTCGCGCAACCGCAGAGCGCAAGGGCGAACCCGAAGGCCAGCGAGGGGCGCGACGGAAATCCGCTTGTTTGCGTCACCGCGAGGTCTCAGTCGGCTGCGGGAAGTCGCGCGATTTTACTGCGCTTCAGCGCGTAACGATCGCAGGGCCGCGCGAATGGTTGACCCTGCGGAGCTGTCCACATCGAGATCGGCGGCCAGTGGGCTCAGTGCGTTCAACTGGGCCCGGACCGGCACGTATCGCGCAGGCTCGAACGTGCCCCTCCAGAGTGCCGCGTGCTCCTCACCGAGTCGCTGGAACCACAGCATGAAAGGTCCCGGGTCCGCGTCTGCCCGGCTGCCGACCGAGGTAAGCGCGGCGGCGAGTCGTGCATCCTCGCCCCACACGAACACCAGCCCGCCAGAGCGGAGACGCTCGGCGATCGCGTTCACAATGCGTGACTGCTGCTCCGGACGCAGCCAGTGGCTGCGCGCGAGAAATTTCAGCAGATCGGCGCAATGTGCCGTGGCATGTCCCCAGCCCTTGCCCGGCACGTAGCCGCGCAGGTCGCGCTCGCTCGCGAGCTCTGCAGTGGCAAGCTCGAGAAGACCATCGAACTGTCGCGCATCGAGGAATGGCCGCTTGAGGTCCTCCGCCGCAAGCACCGCGAGTCCCAGCAGCGAGAAGGAGCGCAGAAAAAGTCCATCGCCGGTTTCTTCGCCAAGGCCGTGGCGCGCATTCGCACTCAGGATGATACGCAGCCGCTCGAGCTCCGCCGCATTCAGCCGTTGCTCCCGATAGACCCAGGTCTCGATCGCCTGGTACGCAACCTCATCGCGCAGCTGCGGATCGGTGGATGCGAGGAGCGCCGCGGCTTCGAGTGCGAGGGGCAATGCAGACTCGCCCGACGGCAGGGCGAAGCCCGATGAGCGCAGCGCCACCCAGAAGTCGCGATCGTGCATCGTCCGCGCTTCGGTCCGGCCGCTCCCGGGCAGGAGAAGCATTGCCGCGGCCGCCACCAGCAGTGCCCCGGGGAAGCGGGCACGGTTGGCAGACCGAGGCTGGAGATTTGTCGAGAGCATGCACACCTCGCCCGTGCCTCTCCTAGTCCGTGGTGACGACGACCTTTCCGCGGGCGTGTCCTTTTTCCAGGTAACGGAGCGCTTCGGCGGCATCACCGAGCTTGTAGGTCCTGTCGATGACCGGTGTGACTTTACCGGACTGCATGAGGCTCGCGAGTGTGCCGAGGTCTTCCTTGTTGAGCTCGGCGAGGATCATGCCGAATTTCTGACTGCTGAAGGGCGAGATGATCCAGGCCTGGAGCGGCTTCCACAGCCAGCCGAACCAGTGGCCCGGGTCGGTCGAGCCGACCATGACATAGACGCCGTTGGGGTTGAGGATGCGCTTGTACTCAAGCAACGAATGCGTCGCCACGTTGTCGAGGATGAGGTCGTAGCGCTGCGTCCCCTTCGTGATGTCCTCGTGAGTGTAGTCGATGACCTGATCGGCGCCGAGCGACCGGACCAGCTCGACATTCTTCGTGCTGCAGACGCCGGTGACATTCGTACCGAATGACTTGGCGATCTGCACCGCGAACGTGCCGACACCGCCCGAGGCGCCGTTGATGAGTACCGTCTCGCCCGCACGAATGTGCCCCTTGTCGCGCAGTCCCTGCAGCGCGGTGATGGCCGCGATCGCGACCGCCGCCGCCTGCTGATGACTCACATTGGCCGGCTTCAGCGCTACCGCCCGCTCCTCGCGCACGGCGACATAGTCGGCGAGCGCTCCGAATTTGCCGCCGAAGACTTCATCGCCCGGCTTGAATCGCGTGACGCTCTTGCCGACCGCCTCCACGGTGCCGGAAAAATCGACACCCAGCCTCGGGTTCTCGGGTTTACCGATGCCGGCGTCAAGACGCACCATGTAGGGGGTGCCTTCCAGGTAGTGCCAGTCGAGCGGATTGACCGAAGCGGCGTGCACCCTGACGAGGAGCTCGTCGTCTGCAGGAGTGGGCTTCGCTATGTCCTCGTACCGGACGACATCTGGTGCGCCGTAGCAACGATGAACGATCGCCTTCATGGGCGTCGCGCCGGCGGCGAGCGGGGGTGAAGGGGCGCAGGCAGAGGTGTAACTCATGGCGATGACGAGCGACAGCACACCGAGTCCTGCGAGGACGAGGATGACGCTCAGGATCTTGTAGCGTAGTTTCATGGATCCCCCCGCGCTTGGCCCGGCGCAGCGTATTGCTGCAACGCTTTTTGGGGCAATTCCGACTCGTTGATTGCAAGTGTAGCGCAGCGCGCTGTGCGGGCGGCGTCGTTTGAGCGCAACCCTGATTCGCTCCGCGGCGCGGCAGCGCCTGCACCGCATTCGGGAGAGCATGCTACAGTGGTTGGCCGCTGATGCAGCGATCGAGGTCGAAATGCCCACAACACCCTCAGCCACCGTGGCGCATGGACCGATCGAGGTGGACTGGGTCGGCGGCAGTGAATTCGAAGCTCACCGTCCAGGGGCTCCAAAGATCCGCATCGACGGGAACGCAAAGAGCGCGCCGAGTCCCTTCGATGTGCTGCTGGCCGCAATGGCCACGTGTGCGGCGACCGATGTCGTTTCGATCCTGCAGAAGCAGCGTACCCCTGCAGCGGCGCTTCACATCCGTGTCGAGGCGCAGCGCGTCGATGGCACACCGCGGCGGCTCGCCTCGGCTACATTGCACTTCGCGATCAAGGCTCCCGAGGCGACCGCGGCCAAAGTCGCACGGGCCGTGGAGCTTGCGATCACCAAGTACTGCAGCGTGCGTTCCTCGCTGATTGCGGAAGCCCCGGTGACCTGGGCGATAACGCTCGAAGCCTGAGGAGCGGCGAATGTACGAGTACTCGATCGCCATATTCCGCCATTCCCTGCACAGCCTGGCGGGACTTCTGCGCAAGGGCGCGGCCTACGCCGCGGAGCACCACATTCCGCCCGAGGTGTTGCTCGATGTGCGCCTGGCGCCGGCGATGTTCACGCTCGGCGAGCAGGTGAGGGGGGTCAGCTACCATGCACGCGCCGCGGCGGCGAATCTCACCGGCGAGGTTGCGCCGGTGTACGACGGAGACCGCAGGACCTTCCCGGAGCTCCTCACCGAGATCGATGGGACTCTGGAGTGGCTCGATGCGTTACCGGTCTCGCAGCTCGCGGGAGCTGAAGCACGTGAGATTACGCTCGAGCTGCATCGCGGCCCCGTGCGCTTCGACGGACAACGCTATCTTGCGCATTTCGCGTTGCCAAACTTCTTCTTTCACTTGACCACGGCGTACGACATCCTGCGTTACTGTGGCGTCGCCCTCGGGAAGACGGACTTTCTCGGAGACCTAGAGGGCCTCTCGCGCTGATCGGGAGTCGCGCCACGCCGGCTTTGCAAGGCCGGCGCGACGCCTGACACCCCTGTCAGCCAGGCTTCTCAGCCGCTCCGGCTTTATCGAGCACCAACTGCCCGTCGCGCACCGGGATGCGCTCGCCCGGATCATGATCCATCTTGACGGTCGCCTCCTGACCGTTAAGCCGGTAACGAACCTCGTAGCCGGTGCGCTTTTCGGAATTGTCGTAGACGGTCGCGCACTTCTGCTCGCTCGTGGTGTAGGTGTCCTTGTCCTGGAGATTCTTCTGGATGCGGTTGCCGGCGTAGCCGCCGCCCGCCGCACCTGCGACAGTGGCGATATCGCGCCCGGTGCCGCCACCGATCTGGTGGCCGATCACGCCACCTAATACCGCGCCGGCGACCGTGCCGATCACCTGATGCTGATCCTTTACCGGCGCCTGGTGAGTCACGCTCTCATCGTGGCAATCCTGTCGCGGCGTGTGAATCGTCTTGGTGAGCGGGGTGACCTTCAGAACCTCCGCGTACTCAGGCCCCTTGTGCATCATCTTGAGTCCCGCAACGGCTGTTGCGCCCACGGCGACCACTGCACCGACCACCAGACCCGTAACCAATGACTTGTTCACCTCATCCTCCTCGCTCCGTGCCGAGCAACTCACTACAAACGGCCGCGATGGTAATGCATGGCACGAGATTATGGTGCGACGCAGATCACTGCGGGAGGCACGGGCATCGAAGTGTTGGCACTTGGCGACGGTGCCAGCTGCACCGTTCAGCGCGCGTTTATGCGCCGATGCCTTCGGTCTCTATTTGAAAGTCACATCGAACGTCACGCCAAGAGCATTGATCGCGCCCGGCGTGCTGTTGTTGCTGTCCTGACGCTGATAGAACACCTGCAGATCCGTGCGCTCGGACAGGACCAGGTTCGCGCCTGCGCGGAAGCGGTTGCGATACCACTCCTGATCCTGGAACTCATAAAAGACCTCATCGTTGGCGAAGAGGTAAGACATCCAGCTGAGTCCTTCGGTGGCCCAGCGGTACTCGAGGCGCACGCGCGCCCGGTAGGGATTGCTCGAGGCGTTGAGCGTGTCATCGAGCCGCAGCCGAAGCGCCAGGGTGTTGCGCCCGAATCGCCATGCACGGCTGCCGAACAGTTTTACGGTCTGCGTGATCTTGACGTCCCTGCCATCGACGGTCTCCTCCGGGCGCTGCGGAGTGACCTCGTGCCGGTAGCCGATGGAGAGCCACCAGTCGCCAACCTTGTGGTTCAGGTCTGCCTCGAGGGAAGTGACTGTGGGATTCGGCAGACTCTCGCTGACCCGGACCTTCGCGATGCCGGTGATCGTGGTATTGGTGGCGAGCGGGCCGGTGACATCGAGCTCCGTCCAGAGCTGCGTATCCGGCGCGCCCGTGCCGGCCCGCGCCGCGAGCGGTACGGCCAATGCGGCCACGGCCATGGACGTGCGCAGACACTGCCTATACGCGGCGCACACTGCTGCAGCTCCTGCGCTTGAATCGCAGCGGCCTTGCCGGGTACTAACGGTTGCGGAGGGCATTATGTGAACCCTGCCGGTCTGCGGCGTCATCCACCGCCGCTTCTCGGCGTTCGGTGGCATATAAGAGGTGTGCCGCGGATGAGTGGTTCATGGAGCGCGTGGATCCTGGTCGCTGCAGCGGGACTTGCAGCAGGCACTGCGATCGGAAGTGCAACCGACGCTCTGTCGGCTGTGCAGGTGCTGCGCGAAGGGGGTTGTGGCGGCGTGGTACCGGCCGCGAGGGCGCTGCGTCACGAGCTGGCGCTCGACGCTGTCGCGCAGCAGTGGGCAGGGGGCCTGCCGCTCGCCGCGGCGGCGGAGCGCAACGGCTACCCCGCGCTTGCGACCTCGGGGCTGCACCTCAGCAGCTCCGATGTCGGTATTCTCGATGTACTCCGCCGATCCGCCTGCCGCACGGTGACCAGCCTGGATCTGCGCGCGCTCGGCGTGTTCCGGCAGGGAATCGAGAGCTGGATCGTCATGAGCTCCGACTACCGCGCGCCGCATCTCCCGCCGACTGCGGGCCGCACCGCTCCCTACATTCCGCCGGCTCCGGCCACGCCACCCGTTCCTCCGGTGGAGAGCACGCGGGCGCCCGCGCCACGCAACCCGCCCGCGGCGGTCCTGGCGAGTCAGGCGCTGCAGCTCGTGAATGACGTGCGTGCTCGCGGAGCACGCTGCGGGGAGCGCACGTTCGCGCCGGCGCCCCCGCTGGCACTCTCGGGCACGCTCGCCAACGCTGCCTTCGGCCACGCCGCCGACATGGCCGAGCACGACTACTTCGAGCATCGCGACCTCAATGGAAAGTCGCCGGCGGATCGCGTGCGCGCGCTGGGATACCGCGAGAAGTTCGTCGGCGAGAACATCGCCTACGGACCGAAGTCCGTCGAAGAGGTCGTGCAGGGCTGGCTCGACAGTCCCGGGCATTGCGAGAACATCATGGACCCGCGCTTCGCAGAGATGGGTATTGCCTACGCGACGGGTCGCTCGGGCCGGCACGGCCTGTACTGGGTACAGGTGCTCGCCGAGCCGCGGGCCTGACATGCGCTACTTCTGCAGCGCCGCCACGCCCGCTTTGCAGGCGACTTCGTCCTGCGAACCCGTTCCCCCGGAACAGCCGATTGCCCCGACGATCCTGGCACCATCGATGAGCGGGATCCCGCCGCGCGAACCGATCATCCCATCGAGCGTCATCACGTAATGTGCGCCGTTGGTCTGAATGGCACTCTCCCACGCCTTGGTCTCGCGCCGGAACGTCACCGCGGCACGTGCCTTGTGCTCGGAGATCTGGATGGAGGCGAGTTGTGCACCGTCCATCCGTTGGAACGCGACGAGGTTGCCACCGGAGTCCACGACGGCAACGTTGAGCTTCCAGTCGTGCTTCCTGGCCTCGGCGACGGCGGCCGTGATCGCGGCGGTTGCGTGCTCGAGCGAGATCGGCGCTCCATAGGGCACATCGAAAGGCATTTTGTCGGGCACCGTGTCGAGTGGGTTGGCAGCCGGCGTAACCGTCGCGCCCGGCTGTTGCGCGCCGGCGGGCAAAGCCAGGAACACCACAGCACAGAGTGCCCCGACGGGAAATCTGTTCATCCGTGCCTTCCCTTCGTGTTGATTCGAGTTGGCGCTGACCACCTGCAGCCTACGCCAATAGCGTGGCCGTTGCTTTGTTAAAATGAACCGACGGGTCATCGCTGTCGTCTAACACTTGCAGATCTCGTGTTGTCTCTCCCGGAAGAAATCGCATGCACTACCCCCGACGCGTTCCCCTGAGTGTGGTTGCACTCGCATTGCTCACGTTCTTGGTCGCCGCGGAGGCGGCGGCCGAGGCTCCGGCGCAGACTGCTCCGCCCGCCTGGGCCGTATGGACGCCCAAGGAGCTGCGCTTCGTATACTTGGGTTTCACCTCCCGCTATTCGTGCGATGGTCTGCGGGACAAGATGCGGACCATCCTGCTCCAGCTCGGCGCTCGCCCGGACCTCACGGTGCGCCCGGTCCCGTGCTCGGGACTCGCTGGAAGGCCGACCGAGTTCCCGGGCGTGACCGTGAACATGAGCGTACTCGCACCCTGGGACCCGCAGACCACCAACGCCGCCGCGACGCCAGTCCCGGCACACTGGAAGACGGTGCTGATCAGCACGGAGCTCGATCCGCTGCGGGAAGCGGGGGACTGCGAGCTGATCGAGCAGGTGAAGTCCCGTGTCCTGCCGCTCTTCAACGCCCGCAATGTCGACTATCACTCGACCTGCGTTCCCCACCAGCTCCAGGTCGGCGGCACGCAGCTCAAGGCGGAGGTGCTGATCGCCGACGACCAGGCGGCTTCCGGCGCCGGCGCCGGGCCTCGCGCGGCATCTCCACCGCCTGTGCCACCGCCGGCCGCGCCGCCGCGCTGACACGGCTTCAGAGCGACGTCTGTTTGTCCGTCACGCGCAGCGAGATGCGGCGGTTCTTCTGCCCGCCCGCTTCGGTGGAGCTCGTCCATGACATTGTTGGCGCGCCTATCGTGCTGGCGGCGTCGACAGCTCAGTACGAAAAGCTGCGAGCGCGCTGCTGATCCTTGATGATGTCGCGGGCGGCGAGATAGAGGTGCGCGGTGGCCCAGAAACCCGTGGGCACGAGGCAGAGCATGGCAAGCCGCAGCGAGTCGGCGTTCGAGGCATGCGTGTGCCCGAACCAGTCGCTAAGCGCGCCGATGAGTGGCGGCGCGATCACGAGGTTACCGAGATTTGCCAGGAACAGCACCATGGCACAGAACATCGCGCGCATGCGGCACTGCGCGAGGTTGTTGAGCAGCCCGAACCCCGGGCCGATGTAAAAGTAGATCGCGGGGATGAAGATCCACAGCATGGCCCGCGCCAGCGCAAGATCGCGCGTGTAATACACCACGCCCGAAGCGATCGTCGCGATGCCGATTCCGGCCGCGAGCAGCCACACGATGCGGCGCGCATCGACCATGCTGCTGCGGGCCATGAGCCACCCGGTGGCGACCGTCGCGAGGCCTCCACCCCACAGGTGCATGTTCTGCGTGACGATGCTCGCTTCGCCGACGCTCATGTGGTAGGTGCGTTGCAGGAAGGTCGGCGTCCAGAACATGAGCCCCCAGCCCCACAGCGCACACACCGCGCTACCAATCATCAGATGCACCGCGGAGCGCTGTTGCCACAGGAAGCTCATCGTGTCGCTAACCGATGGCGCCTCGCCGTCGTCGCCGCTGTCGAGACAGCCGCGCGTGGGCTCGCGCACCGTGAGCCACACCGCGGCCCCGGCCAGTACGCCCGGGATCCCAAGCGCATAGAACACCGCGCGCCACCCGTAATGGTCGGCGATGGCGCCGGCCACGTTATAGCCGAGATACGCCCCGATCGGCGCGCCGAGCGAGAACACCGTGAGCGCCATCGCGCGCCGCGTGGCGGGGAAGTAGTCCGAAAGGAGCGAATTGGCGCCAGGCGTCCCGCCGGCTTCACCGATCGTCACTCCGACACGCGCGAGGAAGAACTCGAACGAGGTGCGCGCCAGCCCGCAAACCGCCGTCATCGCCGACCACAGCACCAGGCACACGGCGACGATCTTGCGGCGGTTATACCGGTCGATGAGCCACGACAACGGAAAGCCGAGGATGACGTAGAACAAGCCAAACGCGAAGCCGGTCAGCAGCGCCACACCCCGGTCGGTGAGGTGCAGGTCGATGCGGATCGGATCGAGCACCGTGGACACGACGTAGCGATCCGCGATGCTGAGGGTGTACACGAGGCACATCATGATGAGCACGTACCAGCGCGCGAGCAGCGTCGTCGAGTGTGCCGCAGGCCGCGTGCCGTGCAGTTCGTCAACGCCTGAGGCCACGCTCGTTTGCAGTTCGCTCATGATGTCCCGCTCTGGGCCACGCACGCAGGTTAACCCGCCCCGGCGCGGCTGTCCTCAAGAATGAGATCGGCGGCTTTTTCCGCGAGCATTATGGTGGCTGTGTTGGTGTTTCCCGAGGTCACGTTCGGGAAAGCGGAGGCGTCGGCCACGCGCAGCGCCCCGACCCCGCGCACCCGCAGCCGGGGATCGAGCACCGCGGAGCGAGGATCGGCGCCCATGGCGCACGTACAGGCCGCGTGGAACACCGTGCCCGCCCGCTGGCGAAAGTCCGCGAGCACCTCGGCATCGGACTGCACCGCGGCTCCCGGCTGGTGCTCGCTGTCGGTCACCGCGGCGAGCGGGGCCGCGGCGGCGATGCGGCGCACGAGCTTCGCGCCATCGGACACATCCTGCACGTCCGCGGCGGTCGACAGAGAGTTCGGCGCGATGGTAGGGCTCACGTGCGGATCCGCCGAACGGATGTGAACGCTCCCGCGGCTCGTCGGCCGGCAGGTGTTGAAAGAC
>Ga0210384_10006332_pt1 | contig 12657 bp, 13 predicted proteins | sample IncBWH2MmetaG_FD_160574 | JGI IMG/M metagenome (GOLD analysis project Ga0210384, IMG submission 160574) | Forest soil microbial communities from Barre Woods Harvard Forest LTER site, Petersham, Massachusetts, United States - Inc-BW-H-2-M | ecosystem: Environmental > Terrestrial > Soil >... | reverse complement strand
AAAAGGCTCAAGAACCGCAAGACGAGCCGCAAGACGAGATTGCTGACGTGCAGAAAACTCAAGTAAAATAGCATCGCTCGGTTCGAACAACGCGATGATGCTGTGTCCATCGAGCTCGAAGCCATTGCGCTGAGGCGTGAAATTCCGGTCGCGGTGCGCTTCCCTGCGGATCCTCTCGCGAGTATCGTGCGCCTCGCGGGCAATCCTCTGGACGTCAGGCGCCGTTGGGTACTTCGTTCCGCAACCATAACAACGAGCTATATCCGATCGTGCGGCACGTGTCGCACAATTCACTTCTTGCCTCCCTCCAGCAGGCCGAAAAAGCGGTGTGCGGCAGCTTCGTCACGGTCGTCGCGTCTGCCCGTTTCCTGGCAAAGTGCCGGCCAACTGCGCGGCACTTTCGAATAAGAGCCTCCGCATTTACTAGAGTTCATACATTCGACCGGTTGGAATGTCGCGTGCCTTCAAACAAAGCGAGAGCTGGTGAAGGATGCGTGGCTGAGCGGAATTGAGGCCTGGGCCGTGACACTTCGGTTCTTTAAGCTCCCAACGGCGCTCCGCACATTCACTTAAAGGAGTAAAGCTATGGAAAAAACAGTTAAAGACTTTGACCAAGATCCCCGCGATAGAAAGGAAAGCGAGGAACGCTGGGCGACCGTCAGGCGTCAGCAGCGTTTCCTCGCCGCCGGCTGGGTGCTACTGGCTTTTGCCTTCATCGGCGGCGCGTGGTACGCCTATCCCGCGCTGGTACGTCATGGCGCGGTGATCGCGCAATTTGCCGAAGTACACAAAACGGTCGACGCGATGGGCGATCAACTGAAGCAAGTCGATGCAAAACTAGAGAACTGGGGGACCGATCAGCAGAGCCTTCGCGACCAGGTGACCAAACTCGGGCAGAACATGCAGGCGAAGGTTGAGGCTGTTGGCAAGCAGGCGCAGGGATTATCGACGGCGGTTTACTTAAGCGTTCAGGCACAGATTGAGGAACGGCTCCGGGGAGTCCAGACGCGGCTTGCGCATCTCGAATCCGCCAGCGACACGGCACAGACTCAAGTTGCCGAGTTGCGGCGTGAGCTAACGCAGACGCAAAATGAGTTGTCAAAACAAGCTGGCCAGATCGCCGCGGTCCACGACCAAATGGACTCTAGCGGCGCGGCCCATGAACGTGAGTTCGCAAGGCTGCGGGAGGGCGAAGAATCGAACCATAGGGACGTCGGCGCGATCGAGCATCAACTCGCCGTGCACCGCGTCAACTTCGAAGTTGCCAAGAACCGCAGCGCTGAGCTTGCGGAAGGCATTTCGCTCGGAATCACGAGTACCGATGTGGCCCATCGCTTCGTTAGCGGCTGGATGTGGGTCATGCCGGATCGCCGCACCATCTGGCTCAAGAATCAGAACGCGGGCCAACCAGTGATCTTCTACGGTTATACGGACGGGAAGAAACGCGAGTTGGTGATCACCAACGTCGCTCGCGGTTCGGCTACCGGTTACCTATTGCTGCCGGGAGAGTCGGGCGAGAGCAAGCAGGTGTCCGCCGTCCAGAACGGTGGCGAATAAACCGAAGGAAGTCCGCTCCGATAACAACGCTATCAAAGGGCACGACAAGGAACCGACGCCCATGGCTGAAGGCCGTAGTCGCGGCCGAGATAGTGCCGGCAGCACATCGCCTGCCACTCCTCTGGCTCCAGGCGCAACACGTGGGCAATTTGCTTGGCGCTATCATCTCGCTCCAGCCCGGACGTCGGTAACCCGGCAATTTGGGCCAGAGAAAGGGGGCCGCCATAACCGTGCGCCTCATAACCGTGCGCCTCACCAACGCGGCATTCAGTTGAGATATAATCCTTGCGACATGAAAGGCAAAACGCTAAACATTGCGATTATTGGTGTAGTCTGCCTGACGGCGATCTTGCTCAGCAACCGTTTGGGCCTGCTGAGTGGACAAGAGGCGAAGGTGCCTGGGTCGGGGTTTGCAGCGGTCCCAGGACAGAAGGGCGGACAAGACGTCTTCGGCCCTTACGATCCTGTGCAGAATTGGGAGAAGCCGTTGGCGGAAAGCCTACCCGAACTCAAGGGTTGGACCTTTTCGCAGGCCACCTACGTTTTTCCGGAAACCCCCGATCGAGTATTTGTGGCGCAGAAGGGCTTGCTGCCCTTGCTTCCCGAACGGCTCAAGACGACGTGGCTTCCGCAGATCGGGCCGAGCTTGAAATTCCCCGTGGGCATGGGCCTTCCGATGCGCGAGACTGCCAGCGCCACACCGAGTTGTGGCGGGATTCAAAATCCTGCGAATATGCCGCGGAATCCGAATTGTCCCGACGTCAGTGATGGGCGCGCGGGGCGGCCGGGCGTCGATTGGCGTTGGGATCACGTCGTTGTCGTGCTGGATCGCAACGGCAAAGTGGTGGAAGACTGGTCGCAATGGGACAAGATCTGGGGACGGCCGCACGACATTGAGGTCAGTCCTTACGATCCGGAAAAGAACGTCTGGATCGTGGATGCCGATAACCACTTCGTCAGCAAATTCACGCACGACGGCAAACAGCGCCTTTTAACGTTGGGCACGCCGGGCGTGCCGGGCGACGACGATACGCATTTCGCACGGCCGACGTTCATGGCGTTTGAGCCCGACGGAAGTTTCTACCTGTGCGATGGGTATGACGGCACGCGTGTGATTAAGTACGACAAGAATGGCAAGAAGCTCTTCCAGTGGGGCCAAAAAGGCAGCAAGCCGAATGAGACTCGCCCCGGTTATTTCAATAACGTTCACGGAATCGCCATCGATCCGGAGCGGCACTTCGTCTTCATCAACGACCGCGACAACGGTCGTGTGCAAAAGTTCGACGAGAATGGCAAGTTCCTGGACCAGTGGAACATGGGTCCGCGACCGCCGATGAACATTCACACCCTTTACATGGGCAAGAACCACATTCTATGGGCTGCGGATCAGGGATCGAACAAGCTGAACGCTTATGACGAAGACGGACATTTCCTCTATTCGTGGGGTACGTTTGGTACGTGCCAGGGCTGCATGTGGGGTGTACATGGGTTCGTCACGGATTCGGAGGGAAGCCTCTACACCGCGTCGGTACGAGACGGCCGGGTTCAGAAGTATACGCCGCGCAAGGGCGCCAACCCCGATTTTCTGGTGGGTAAGCCTTGGGGCTCCCATTAAGGCGCGCTCGAAAGCCCAGCAGCGGGAGTGTGAACTGAAGCGCGGAAGTAGCCGATAACATGACCGACATCGGGCGCCGTCGACCCGCTGGACACCCGGCCTTATTCAAGGGAGATTCACTGGCGCTGGGCCTTAATGTTAACTGGGCCTTGGTGGAGCATAATCGCGGTGACAAACCGAACTGATCCTGATTAACTGGCATTTCGCCGACGCGAAAGAATCGGCGGCATCGACGCTCCCGCATAGGCGCTGACGGCGGTGATAGGGAAGGATGCCGCGAAGGCCGACGCCACCGTAACCATTCCCCGTGCAGTGTTCGAGCAAGTCGTGCTAGGGCAACGTTCCATGGCCGATGCAATTAAGGTCGGCGATGCGGCCGTGGTCGGCAACGCCACCCGAGTGACTCAGCTTTTCGGATTGTTCGACGACTTTGACACGGCATTTTCCCATTGTGGAGCCCCGCAAGTAGCTGTTAGCATTATTTACCGAAGCAGATTGAGGATGAATTGGCGCGGCCGAAAACTTCGCTTCCATAACATCGATGTGAATACCATTATCGGGTAGCCTTATCCGCAACAGATCACTCAATTGCCCCCTTCCGGCCAGGAGGTCGCGGTGCTGGCCGAGCGCGAGCAGTCCTCCTGGTTGTCATGATTCGATCAGACGTCGAGCCAATGCACCGAATCGCTAGTCCGGGGGCGAGTTTGCGTGCCGCTGCGAGAATCGCCTCAGTTTCTAAAGAGCGCTCGAGCTGTACCTCCCACTGCACGACAATATTAACGACTTGTTTGGACTCCAAGGTTCCCGCGCAAACGCCGCTTCGCCAGACGGGGGCGGCCCCGCGCAGCCGCCTGGTATGCATCGAAATGGGGCACGGCGCCGCCGGGCAGCGCCCTTTACGGAGGAGATCAAACTACTGGAGCCCCCGGAAATCCGGCGTGAATTTCGATTTGTCTTACTCGCTGGAGTTTGCTCCATGCCTTTTCGGTAGTACCTGACCATCGTCCGCAACACGGAAGCCCGCCCGCTGCCGAAACGCACGCGCCCACGGAAGGTGTATAATTACCCGGTACGGAAAGCAAGTCGGAAATTCCGGTGAAAGTGCGCGCAGGGATGCGGCCTAGCGTTGCAAGGAGGGCACAAATGAAATCGCGTTTGAATCCGAGAATCGGTTGGTTGGCTGTGACGTGTATTCTGGCGGCTTCCTTCACCTGGGTCAACGCCCAGCAAAGGAGCGGCGCCGCTGTGGCAATTGATGCCGATGACATCGGTGGCGTTGTCACGAGCGCGAAAGGTGCCGAGGCCGGAGTGTGGGTGATCGCCGAAACCACGGACCTGCCGGCGAAGTTCGCTAAGATTGTCGTCACCGACGACCAAGGACGCTACGTCCTGCCGGATCTGCCGCAGGCGAATTACCAGGTGTTTGTGCGGGGGTACGGGTTGGTGGATTCGGCGCGGGTCCCTGCCAGGCTTGGAGAGCACCTTGATCTCAAAGCGGTCGTCGCCCCGGACGGACGGGCGGCCGCACAAGTGTATCCTGCCAATTACTGGCTGAGCCTCCTCGAGTTCCCCAAAGGCGAGATGTCCGAGAAGGAGCTGGTTCTGGAAACCAAGCCGTGCTACTCATGCCACCAAGTGGGCGACCCAGTGACGCGCGAGATTTCCAAGAATCTTGGCTCGTATACGTCCAGCCTCGACGCCTGGGATCATCACGTGATGGTCGGACCCAATGCGCCCGCCATGAGCGCCAACTTCAAGCGGATGGGGGCGCAGCGTAAGGCCTACGCCGATTGGACCGATCGCATCGCCGCAGGCGAATATCCCAAACAGGCCCCGCCACGTCCGACCGGCGTCGAACGCAACCTCGTGATCTCGATGTGGGACTGGGCCCTACCGACCAGCAGACGGAGTGACGTGGCTGGGACGGACGAGCGGAATCCCACGCTGAACGCGAACGGGCTGATTTACGGAGCCATTCAAAGCTCCGACATCCTTGCGGTGCTCGATCCGCGCCAGAACGCGACGAGTCTGATCAAGATCCCGTCGAACGCGCCCCCCATCGACACCGACACCGCGGCGTCTCCTTTCTGGGGGAGCGAGAAAATTTGGCAACGGTCGGCTGACCCCCGCAGCGTCGCTATGGATAGCCACGGACATGTGTGGGTGACGGCTCGGATTCGCGCCCCGAAAGAGCAGCCGGCGTTCTGCAAAGACGGATCGAACAATAAATTCGCCCAGTACTTTCCGATGCCGGGGCCAAGCGCCCGGCAAATCGAGATGTACGACCCCAAGACGAAACAGTTCACGATGATCGACACCTGTTTTGCGGCGGACCATAACCACTTCGACGAAAAGGGCTCGATTGTGTTCGGCCAGAACAACGCCATAGGCTGGTTCGACACCGCGACGTTCGAAAAAACCCACGATGCTGCAGCCTCGCAGGGATGGATTCCGGCCGTACTGGACACCAACGGCGACGGCAAGATCACGGAATGGACCGAGCCGGATCAACCCATCGATCCCAAGAAAGACCACCGGATCAAATTCGGGTGCTACGGGATTGCCGTCAACCCAATCGATGGGAGCCTGTGGTGCTCGGGAATCGGCGACAGGGATACCACGCTCGTGCGCATCGAGCGGGGGCCCAACCCGCCGCAATCAAGCAAAGCGGAAGTGTATGTGCCGCCCGCTGACAAGATGCCGTTGCCAGGTTCCGGGGGCGTGGCCATCGACTCCAACGGCGTGGTCTGGCAGAACTGGCGGGGAGCTCATCAAATGTTGAGCTTCGACCGGCGCAAGTGCAAGGTGCTGAACGGACCGGAGGCCACCGGGCAGCACTGCCCGGAGGGATGGACCGTTTACAAGGCGCCGGGACCCACGTTCCAGGGCGGGCCCGACTATGCGAGCACCGACATGCTGTATATGACGCAGATCGATCGGGACAACACGCTCGGTCTCGGGAAGGACGTGGTGCTGTCCGGCGACGTCAACGCGGACTCGTTCTTCGTCGTTATGCCGAAAGGCGGCCAGATGACGACGCTGACCCTGCGCGTGCCGTACCCGCTGGGGTTCTCCTCTCGAGACGCGCTGGGGCGAATCGACGACCCGAATGCCGGATGGAAGGGTCGCGGGCTCTGGTCGAGCTACTCGATGTACACGCCTTGGCACCAGGAAGGCGGCAAAGGCTCAAGACCAAAGGTTGTGAAATTCCAGGTTCGTCCGGATCCGCTCGCGAACTAGCTGGAGGTAGGGTCGGGCGCTGGCGCGGTAGTCCGTAGGATCATCGTGTATCCAGGGTTTCCCCCTTCGTGCCCGGTTAGGATTTTCCGTAGCCCCGTTTCCAACGTCCGCCACATCGCACGCAGGGCCGCGCCAAGATGAGTGTGAAGGCACTCGATCGGCCGGTTGAGAATTTCAAGATTGAGATCTTGCCGGCCGGCGGCAACAAGGGCACCCTCGTCATGACCTGGGAGAAGACCCAGGCATCGATCCCCATCACTGTACTGCAATAGCCGCAGTGACCGTCCGCGGTTAACCGGCCAAATACGGTCAGCGCGGGCGTACGATCTCGTACGCGTCATGGATCGCTGAACGGTTGTGCGCGTGCCCTAGCACTCCCATCATGAAGAGACACTTTATTACTACGATTACCGGAGCTATGCTGACGACGCTCCTGTTCGCGGGCCCGGCGTTGGCGCGCGATCACAGCTCCCTGAACGGCACCTGGACCATGGTGCCCGCCAAGAGCGACTTCGCCGGCCAGCCGGTCGTTCAAACCGGCACCGTGACGATCAACGATCGGGAGGGCATCATCATCGTCACTCGCAGTTTCGTGTATGAAGGCGCCAACGAGACCTTCTTCTACAGGGACGTTACCGACACCGAGAATAAGGCCACGATCCACAGCGGCAAGGACCTTAAGAGCAAGACCAGGTGGGATCACGACGTCTTAAAGGTGACGACCACGCAGCCCGGCTCGGTTACCACCGAAAGCTACAGCCTGGGCGCGGATGGCACCATGATGGTCAGCGTTGTAAGGCCGGAGCACAGGCCGATCGCGCTCTTTTTCGAGCGCAAATAGCGCGCACAAATAAACCAGCGCTTTCCCTACTGGCTAAAGCTCATGAACACAAACGTGTTGGGCACGATGGTCGGGCGTGGCCGCGGAATTTCAGGCGTCGGCGGACCTGGCGGGCCAAGCTCGGCCGTCACTGTATAGACGTTGTGATTCTTGGTGTCGAGCGCCATGGTGCGCGCACCGCGCTGCGTCATGATGGTTTGGACCACGGTGTATTTGTCGGGTGAATCCTCATGCGCGACGGTGATGGTGCCGTCGCCACACGATGCGAATACTAACCCTGTGCCCGGATCGTAGCGGTTGGCGTCCACACCCGTGCCAATGGGTATGGTAGCGACGACTTTTCCGTTGGTGTAATCGACTACGGCGATGACCTGGTTGTGGCAGCCTGCAAACAGCCGCTTGTGCGCGGTATCAATCGCGAGCCCGGCGGGTTCGTTGCAGCCAGCGATCGGCCAGTTGTTGAGCAACTTAAGGGTCTTGGAGTCGATCTGCGCAATCTCGTTCTTGTCCTCGTTGTTGACGTAGACGCGGCCCGCACCATCGGCCTGACCAGTTTCCAGCTTGCCGTCGATCGGGATGCTGCCGACCACTTCTCCGGTCTTGGCGTCGATCGCGGTGGCCTCGTGGTCTTTGCCGCCGTTAAATGCGAAGACGCGCTTCGAAGCGGGATCGTAGAGGATCGCGTCCGGATTCCGATTGGGTATCGCGACTTCTTTGATAGTCTGAAGCGTTCCCATGTCGAAGATGGTCACCGAATGAGCGCCGCCATTGCTGGTGAACCCGCGTTTCAAATCAGGCGCGAAATCGACGGCGTGAGTGCCCTTAAAATTAGGCATGTCGCTGAGCACCTTGCCGTCGGGATCCAAGACCAGCATGTGCGTCTGGCGCGGAATGAATATGCGGTGCGTGGCTGGATCGACCGTGAAGTAGTCCCAACCGCCCTCGCCACCGAGAGTGATCTTCTTCACCATGTGGTAGCCGGCGCCGGGCGAAGCCGCGATCCCGCGACCAACGAACAATGCACTGCCGGCGAGAATAAGAAATGCCGCCAGCAGCGCGATACCCTGTCCATGCATCCTCTTCATAAAATGCCTCCTTTTGGGCCTCAACTAGTTGTGCGCGAACTAAAGTTCGCGCCGGCACGCTTGACAGCGTGCGCCACGCTATTTCCAGCGGTCCATGGCCTTGCGGTGCGACGACTCGGGCGGGAGCTCGAGCAGCTCCATGCGGACGCCAGTCGGGGTGGTGACGTTCGACAAGATAGCCTTGGTGCCGCTGGGGCGGATTTCAGAAACGTTTGCTCCCCGCTGCTTGAACATCGCCGTGGCGTCGGCCATGTTGTCCACGACCACGCCAAAGTGGCTGATGCCAAGGGGCCGGTCGCCGGCGGGTTGCAACTCGAGGAAAGTGTTTTTGCTGATCTGGACATACACCAGCGCTGGCTTTCCTTTGTCGTCTAAATTGCGGAACGCCTCGGGGAACCCCAAGGTCTTGGTGTAATACGCGACGGCCTCATCGAGATTCGGCACGTTGATTCCCACATGATTCAGGCCGACGATTCCACGGTTCGGGCTCTGGGCAACAAGGGCCTGTACGCCGAGTGCAACCAGCGCTCCCGAGACGAATAACAGTACATTGCGCATAAACCGCTCCTTTCACTTCGTGATGTTTATTTGCCGACGATGTGTGCAAAATCCTTTTCGTTTTCGCAGATGTTTTCGAGCAGCTCGTCATCCGGCAGGAAATTGAGGGTGAGTTTAGCTCCCCAGGGTTTGGTATACGCCTTCGGGTCATCGACGATGAGTTGGAGGTCCATATGCCCAAAGTCGCGGCGGTGGAAACGTTCTGTGATGTGCAGCGCCTCGGTGTGGGGATGACCACCGTCATCGAGCCAGGTCTGATCGTTGAAGCCGCCGGAATCGACCACCAGCGTGTCGCCGTCCCATTTGCCGACCGAGTAACCCATCCAAGTAGGTTGCGGATCGTCCTTGGGGAGCGGACGGCCATCCAAGAAAACCTGGCGGAAGTGGTTATACGCCTCGTAGAGAATCACGATTTCTCCGGGCGTCTGGACGAACTTAATGGGCATGGGCAGCGCGTCGTAATCGGTCACACCGTGCGGCAGGCATCGCTCTTGCGGCCGGCCTTTCCCGTCGCTCGCCTGGATTTTTTTAAAGAACGCTTCGGCCCATGGCTGCGCGGGCGCTGGAGCGCCATCCGCCGCGAGGTTGTTAAGATACTTGCCCTGGGCAGCTTGCCAGAGTCCCGACAGGTCCGGCTTGCCGTCCGGAGTTTTCGGCGCCGGCGCGGAGAGATTCGGTTTCCCGTCCGGCGTTCGCGGCATGCCGGGGGTCCGGTAGTTGAGCCATTGCGCGGAGGCGGTCATGAACGTCGATAGAAGGACGACGCAACTAAAAATCAATCGAAGTATTCCCATGTTAGCCTCCCTATTTGCCGACCAGGTGTTGAGCGTCCCTTTCGTTGTCGCAAACATCCTCGATCAGTTCCTCGTCTGGAAGGAAAGTGAGGTGCAAGTTTGAGGTCCAGGGTTTGGTGTACGCCGCCGGGTCCTCTATGGTGAGCTGGAGGTCGATGTGTCCGAAGTCGCGGCGGCGGAAACGCTCGGTGATGTGCGTCGTTTCGGTCTGGGGGTGCCCCTCCATGTCCAGCCAGCCTTGATCATTGAAGCCAGTGGTGTCGACGACCAATGTGTCGCCTTCCCATTTGCCGATTGAGTAGCCGAGATAAGAAGGTTGAGTGGGCTTGGGAAGAGGACGGCCATCCAAGAAAATCTGGCGGTAGTGGTTATACGACTCGAAGAGGATCGCAATGATTCCGGGAGTCTGGATAATCCTGCGGGGCGTGCCCGCCGCGTCGTAATCCGTCACGCCGTGCCCGAGGCAGCGCTCCGACGGATGACCTTTCTCGAGGTTGTCGTGGCGCTGCTTAAAGAGCGCTTCCGCCCATGGCAGCATGGGAGCCGCGGGCCCATCGGCGGCGAGGTCTCGGAAATATTTGTCTTCGGGACCCCTCCAGATTCCGGACAGATCCGGCTTGCCATCCGGGGTTTTCGGCGCGGGGGCCGAGAGGTTCGGCTTTCCATCCGCCGTTCGCGGCATTCCGGGCGTGGGGTAGTGCAGCCATTGAGCGGAGAGTGGAACGAAAGCCGCCGACACGAGTACGGCGGCCTTCAAGATCGCTTTGAGCGTTCCCATTTTAATTTCCGTGCTACTTGCCGACGAGGTGTGTATAATCCTTTTCGTTCTCGCAGATATTTTCAATCAGCTCTTCGTCCGGAAGGAGGTTGAAGCCTGCTACGGTGACGGTCCAGGGTTTGGTATATGCCTTCTGGTCGTCGATAGTGATTTTGAGGTCCATGTGCCCGAAGTCGCGGCGATGGAAGCGCTCGGTCACGTGCATCGATTCAGTTTGGGGGTGCCCGTTGTTGTCCAGCCAGTCTAGGTCGTTGAAGCCGGTGGTGTCGACCACCAGCGTGTCGCCCTCCCAATGCCCAACCGAGTAGCCCAGGTAAGCGGGTTGCGTGGGCTTGGGGAGAGGACGGCCATCCATCATGATCTGGCGGAAGTGATTGTACTCCTCGTAAAGAACGGCGATCTCGGTAGGAGTCTGGACGAACTTGATGTTCATGGGGATGGTGTCGAAATCCACCACGCCACGCGTGAGGCAGCGCTCCGACGGTCTGCCTTTCCCCATGGCCTCCTTGCGCTGATTGTAGAGCGCTCGTGCCCAGGGCTGCATGGGAATATCAACCCCAGCCGCGGTGAGGTCATTGAGATATTTGACGTCAGCGGATACCCAGATTCCGTTCAGATCCGGCTTGCCGTCCGCGGTTTTCGGCGCGGGGGCCGAGAGATTCGGCTTTCCGTCCGGCGTTCGCGGAATCCCCGGCGTGGGGTAATGAATCCATTGCGCGGCGAGCGGTACACAAGCCGCTAGAAGTACGAGCGCTCTCATTTTGACTCCTCCTTGCCTTTAACGACCAGGTGCGAATAATCTCTCTCGTTCTCGCACAGGTTTTCAATCATGTCCTCATCCGCGAAATAATCGAGGACCAAATTCACGCCCCAGGGTTTTGCATACGCATTCGGGTCCTCGATGATGAGCTGAAGGTCCATGTGTCCGAAGTCGCGGCGGTGGTAGCGTTCGGTGATGTGCGTGGTTTCGGTTTGGGGGTGCCCGTTCATATCCAGCCAGCCTTTATCGTCAAAGCCGGAACTGTCGACCACCAGCGTGTCGCCATCCCAATGTCCAACCGAGTAGCCCATGTAGGCGGGCTGCGTGAGCTTCGGCAGAGAGCGGCCATCGAGGAAGATCTGGCGGTAGTGGTTATAGGATTCGTACAAGACCGCAATCATTTGAGGGGTCTGGATGAACCTGCGAGGCGCCGGTAGCGTGGCGTAGTCGGTGACGCCGTGACCGATGCAGCGCTCCGATGGATGACCTTTCTGGAGTTGCGCCAGGCGCTGTTTATAGAGCGCCGCCGCCGAGGGAAGAAAGGGCGCCTCAACCCCATCGGCAGTAAGGTTAAAAAAGTATTTGGTGCCTTGGGCGGTCCAGACTCCAGAGAGATCCGGCTTGCCGTCCGCGGTCTTGGGCGCCGGGGCGGAGAGGTTCGGTTTTCCGTCCGCCGTTCGCGGAATCCCAGGGGTGGGGTAATGTATCCATTGCGCAGAGAGTGGAGCGAAAGCCACAGACAGGAGCGCGGCGCAATTCACGATCGATTTGAGGATTTGCATTTTGGCCTCCCAGCTACTTGCCGACCATGTGTTGAGCGTCTTTTTCGTTATCGCAAATGCTTTCAATCAGCTCTTCGTCCGGAACATAGTTCCAGCCCAGGTTGACGGTCCAGGGTTTGGTGTATGCTTTCGGGTCGTCGATGGTGAGCTGAAGGTCGATGTGCCCGAAGTCGCGCCGCCGGAAGCGTTCGGTCACGTGGAGCGCTTCTGTTTGGGGGTGACCGAGGTCATCCAGCCAGCCCTTATCGTTGAAGCCGGTGGTGTCGACCACCAGGGTGTCGCCGTCCCACTTGCCGACCGAGTAACCCATATAGGCGGGTTCGGTGGGCTTGGGGAGAGGACGGCCGTCCATGAGGATCTGGCGGTAGTGATTATAGGCCTCAAACATCATCACGATCACTCCCGGGGTCTGAAGGATCTTGCGGGGCGCAGCTAACGCGTCGAAATCGGTTACGCCGTGGGTGAGGCAACGCTCGGATGGCCGGCCCTTGCCCTGGTTGTCCCGACGCTCCTTATATAGAGCCGCGGCCCAGGGTTGGAGGGGAACCTGAACACCATCGACGGCGAGATCCGGAAGATGCCGCATGTCAGCGGGCTCCCAGATTCCAGATAGATCCGGCTTGCCATCCCGAGTTTTCGGCGCCGGG
>Ga0210384_10006331_pt1 | contig 12658 bp, 20 predicted proteins | sample IncBWH2MmetaG_FD_160574 | JGI IMG/M metagenome (GOLD analysis project Ga0210384, IMG submission 160574) | Forest soil microbial communities from Barre Woods Harvard Forest LTER site, Petersham, Massachusetts, United States - Inc-BW-H-2-M | ecosystem: Environmental > Terrestrial > Soil >... | reverse complement strand
CGCGCGCTCTGCCCATTGCGAATGCGGGTCAACAGGTCGGCAACTGGATCGGTCATGCTCATCGTCTTGGCTCCTACCAGCTCGCCTTGGCAAGCCCGGGAATCTCACCGCGCGCCGCAACTTCTCGGATCTTGCTGCGCGCCAGGCCGAACTTTCGGTACACGCCACGGGAACGGCCAGTGATCGCGCAGCGATTGCGCTGGCGGGTCGGGCTCGCGTCTCGCGGCAGGGTCTGGAGCTTGACCTGCGCCGCAGCGCGCTCTTCCGGCGATGACTTGGGGCTGCGGATCGCCTCTTTCAGGCGCGTGCGCACCACGGCGTATTTCTTCGCCACCAGTACCCGGCGCTTGTCGCGTTCGATCATGTTGGTCTTGGCCATGCCAGATCCTTGAACTTATGAAGTCCGGCCGCTTACTTGCGGAACGGAAAGTTGAACGCGCTCAGCAGCGCGCGCCCCTGGGCGTTGTCGCGCGCCGAGGTCGTGATGGTGATATCCATGCCGCGCACCTGGTCAATGGCGTCGTATTGGATCTCGGGGAAAATGATCTGCTCGCGCACGCCCAGCGTGTAGTTGCCGCGGCCGTCGAAGGCGCGCGGGGAGACGCCGCGGAAGTCGCGGATGCGCGGCATCGCCACGCTGATCAGGCGGTCTAGGAATTCATACATACGCGCGCCGCGCAGCGTCACCTTGCAGCCGATCGCGAGACCTTCGCGCAGCTTGAAGGCCGCGATCGCCTTCTTCGACTTGCAGATCAGCGGCTTCTGCCCGGTGATCTTGGCCAGGTCAGCCACCGCTGCGTCCATCAGCTTGCGATCGGCCACGGCTTCGCCCACGCCCATGTTGACCGTGATCTTGAGGATCTTCGGCACCTCCATGGGATTGCTAAGCCCGAGCTCGCTCTTCAGCTGCGGAACAATCTTCTCGCGATATATCTGCTGCAGTCTTGCCATAACTGTTAAACCTGCGAACGACGCCCTCAGGCGTCGATGACCTCGCCGTTCGACTTGAAGAAGCGCACCTTCTTGCCATCGCTCAGCGTCTTGATACCCACGCGGTCGCCCTTCTTGGCGGCCGGATTCCATAGCGCGACCTTCGCCCGCGGCAGCGGCATTTCCTTCTCGATGATCCCGCCCGGCTGGTTGGCCTGGGGGTTAGCTTTCGTATGGCGCTTGACGCGATTGATGCTCTCGACCAGCACCTCGCCTCCGCCCACCTGCAGCACGGCGCCGCGCCGGCCCTTGTCACGGCCGGACAGCACCACCACTTGGTCGCCCTTTCTGATCTTTTCCATGATTCCGCCGTCTACTCCGCGCTCACAGCACTTCTGGCGCGAGCGAGATGATCTTCATGAACTGCACCGTGCGCAGCTCGCGTGTCACGGGCCCGAAAATGCGCGTGCCGATCGGCTCGAGTTTTGGCGTCAGCAGCACCGCCGCATTGCCGTCGAACTTGATCAGCGAGCCATCGGCACGGCGCACGCCCTTGCGGGTGCGCACCACCACTGCGTCGTAGACCTCGCCCTTCTTGACCTTGCCGCGCGGGATCGCATCCTTGATGCTCACCTTGATGACATCGCCCACAGTGGCGTAGCGGCGCCGGCTGCCTCCCAGCACCTTGATGCACATCACCGTGCGAGCGCCGCTGTTGTCGGCGGCATTGAGCATGGTACACATCTGAATCATGGCATCGCTTCCGTTGGTATCCGCAGAGGCGCCCTACGGCGCCGCGCGTTCGATGATCGCCAGCAGGCGCCACGACTTGCGGCGCGACAGCGGCCTGCAGGGCGTGATCGTCACGGTATCGCCCTCGCGGGCGGAATTGCTCTCATCGTGCGCCAGCAGCTTGGTGCTGCGGCGCAGGAACTTGCCGTAGGTTTCGTGGCGCACCAACCGCTCGACCAGCACCGCGATGGTCTTGTCCATCTTGTTGCTGACGACGCGACCGGTGAGCACGCGCTCACCGCGCTTCTCGATGGTCGTGGTCGCCGTCTCGACGGTCGTGGTCGCCGTCTCGGCGGTCGTAATCTCGGTGTTCATCGCTTCCCTCCGCTGATCTTGGCCGCGGCGACCGGGCCCGCGCCGGCCTGCGCGCGAATCGCCGTCTTCAGGCGTGCGATCTTTTTGCGCACCTTGCCGAACTGGTCGGGCTTGACGGCCTGACCCGTGACGCGCTGCAGGCGCAACGCAAACTGCTCCCTGCGGAGCTTCAGTAACTCGACGCGCTGCTCGCTCGTCGGCCGATTGCGAATCGCCGCCTTCGCGGCATCTGCAGTGTTGTTCATCAGCGCACCTGCCGTTTGACGAAGGAGGTGGTCACCGACAGCTTGGCACCGGCGAGCCGGAATGCCTCGCGCGCGATCTCCTCCGTGACGCCCTCCATTTCGAACAGGACCTTGCCTGGCTTGACCTTCGCAACCCAGAATTCGACGTTACCCTTGCCGCTGCCCATGCGTACTTCCAGCGGCTTCTTCGTGATCGGCACGTCGGGAAACACTCGCACCCAGATCTGGCCGCCGCGCTTCACGTAGCGCGCCATGGCGCGGCGCGCCGCCTCGATCTCGCGCGCGGTCATGCGGGCGCGCTCGGTCGCCTTGAGCCCGAAATCACCGAATGCCACGGTGCTGCCGCGCGTTGCGAGGCCGTAGTTCTTGCCCTTGAACTGCTTGCGGTACTTGGTGCGTTTGGGTTGCAGCATTGACTCTTAATCTCTTTGGCGTGCAGCGCGCTTCAAGGCACTGCCAGGACGGCCGGAGCGGCGGCAGCGGGAACGGGGGCAACGACCGGCTGGGACGCCGCGGCTGCGGCGGCCGCGGCCGCGGCCGCGACAGCCTCGGCGCCCGCCTGGGCGCCGCGGTCAAGTTCGGCCTGGTCAAAGACCTCGCCCTTGAAAATCCAGCACTTGATGCCGATCACACCATATGTAGTGCGCGCTTCGGCCAGGCCGTAGTCGATGTCGGCGCGGAAGGTGTGCAGGGGCACGCGGCCCTCGCGCACCCACTCGGTGCGGGCGATCTCGGCCCCATTGAGGCGACCGGACATGCGCACCTTCATGCCAAGTGCGCCGCTGCGCATGGTGCTCATGACCGCGCGCTTCATGGCGCGGCGAAACATCACGCGCTTCTCGATCTGCTGGGCGATGCCCTCGGCCACGAGCTGCGCATCGAGTTCGGGCTTGCGGATCTCGGCGATGTTCAGGCGCACGTCAGCCATGGGCATGTTGAGCAGCTTGGCGGTTTCGGCGCGCAGCTTGTCGATGTCCTCGCCTTTCTTGCCGATGACGATTCCGGGGCGCGCGGTCTGGATGGTGATGCTGACCTTCTTGGCGGCGCGCTCGATCAGCACGCGGCTCACCGAGGCCTCGACCAGCTTGCGCTTGAGGAATTCACGCACGAGGAAATCGGTGCGCACCAGCAGCGGGAACTGCTTCTTGGTGGCATACCACTTGGACACCCAGTCACGAGTGATGCCCAAGCGTATACCCAGCGGATTGACCTTCTGGCCCATCGTTTAGTCCTTCTTGCCGTCGCCGACTTGGACGGTGATATGACTGTTGCGTTTCACAATGCGGTTAGCCCGGCCCTTGGCGCGGGCATGCAAGCGCTTCAGCACCGGCGCCGCATCGACCTCGATGCGCACGATCTTGAGCTGGTCGATGTCGGCACCCTGATTGTGCTCGGCATTGGCGATCGCGGATTCCAGCAACTTGCGCACCAGCTCAGCGCCCTTCTTGGGTGTGAACTTAAGCGTGTTGAGTGCACCGCCTACGGGCTGGCCGCGCACCAGATCGGCAACCAGCCGGCACTTCTGCGGTGAAATGCGCGCGTAACGCAACGTGGCGGATACCTGCATTTCCTACTCCACGCTCGAAACTTTCTTGTCGCCGCCGTGCGCCTTGAAGACGCGCGTCGGTGCGAATTCGCCCAGTTTGTGGCCGACCATGTTTTCGGTCATCAGCACCGGCATGTGCTGCTTGCCGTTGTGGATCGCGAGGGTCAGGCCGACCATCTCGGGAATCACCGTGGAGCGGCGCGACCAGGTCTTGATCGGCCGGCGGTCGCTCTTACCGGATGCCACCTGCACTTTCTTGGCCAGGTGCAAATCGACGAACGGACCTTTCTTCAGGGAACGCGGCACGCTTATTTCCTCCGCTGCACGATCATGTTGCTGGTGCGCTTGTTGCGGCGCGTCTTCTTGCCCTTGGTCTGCCAGCCCCACGGCGACACCGGGTGCGGGTTTCCCTGACCGGACTTGCCTTCACCGCCACCGTGCGGGTGATCGACCGGATTCATCGCCAGGCCGCGCACCGTGGGACGGATACCACGCCAGCGCTTGGCGCCCGCCTTGCCGTAGGTGCGCAGGTTGTGCTCATCGTTGCCTACTTCGCCGAGCGTGGCGCGGCAGTCGATGTGCACCTTGCGCATTTCGCCCGACTTCAACCGCACGAAGGCGTGCGTGCCCTCACGCGAGGCATATTGAGCCGAGCTGCCGGCGCTGCGCGCCAGCTGGCCGCCGCGGCCGGGCTTCATTTCGATGTTGTGCACCACCGACCCGACCGGGATATGCCGAAAGGCCATGGCGTTGCCGGGCTTGATGGGCGCTTCGCTGCCGGAGCGCACCTCGTCACCGACGTTCAGACCCTTGGGAGCGAGGATGTAGCGGCGCTCGCCATCGGTGTAGCAGACCAGCGCGATGTGCGCGGTGCGGTTCGGGTCATATTCGAGCCGCTCGACCACGCCCTTAATGCCGTCCTTGTCGCGGCGGAAATCAATTAGGCGGTACTTCTGCCGCGAGCCCCCACCCACATGGCGCGTGGTGATGCGGCCGAAATGATTGCGCGCTCCGGTCTTGTTCTGGTGCACGGTCAGCGATTCGAGCGGACCACCCTTGTGCAGATGGCCACGCGCGACCCGCACAACAAAGCGCGTGCCGGGTGAAGTGGGTTTGAGCTTGATCAGCGCCATGGTCCTACCTTGAGTCTCTGTTCCGCCGTAACCGTCAGGTCTTGCCGGCGGTGGCTTCGTAATCAATGCTCTGGCCCTCGGCCAGGCGGACGTAGGCCTTCTTCCAGTCCTGCGTGCGGCCCTTGGTCTTGCCGAAGCGCCGCTCCTTGCCCGGTTCGTTGAGCACCTGCACCCCGGCGACCTTGACGTCGAACATCATTTCGACGGCCGCGCGCACTTCGGTGCGCGAGGCATCGCGGCGGACGCGGAACGTGTACTGGTTGCGCAGCTGCAGGCCCTGCGAAGTCTTCTCAGTGACGTGCGGGGCGACCAGCACGCTCATCAGCCGCTCAGCGCTGGCCTTCGGCGCCGGCTTGCGCACCACGATGCTCATTGCAGGCGCTCCTCGATCAGCTTAACGGCACCGACCGTGGCCAGCACCTTGTCGTGGCGCGCCAGGCTCAGCGGATTGACCGCCGCGGCCGCCAGGACTTCCACACCGGGGAGGTTGCGCGCGGCCAGAAACAGCTTCTCGTCCGGCGCCTCGACAATGATCAACACGTTGGCGAGATCCAGGGACTTGAGCTGGCTGGCCAACAGGCGGGTCTTGGGCGCCTCGAGACTGATGCCGTCAGTGACCAGCAACCGATCCTGGCGCACCAGCTCGGAGAACATGGCGCGCAGTGCCCCCCGGTACATCTTGCGATTGACCTTCTGGGCGAAATCGCGCGGCTTGGCGGCGAAGGCGCGGCCGCCGCCCACCCAGATGGGGCTGCGGATCGAGCCGGCGCGCGAGGTGCCACCGCCCTTCTGCGGGCGCGGCTTGCGGCCGCCGCCGCGCACCTCGGCGCGGGTCTTCTGCGCCTTGGTGCCGGCGCGTCCGGCCGCGCGATAGGCGTTGACCACCTGGAATACCAGCGCCTGGTTGAATTCGTGTCCGAAGGCGGTGTCGGAGACCTGCAATTCGGCACTGCCGTTGGCAATCTTGAGCTTCATGACTGCTTCTTGGCCGCCGGACTGGCCGCGGCCGCCTTGCTGGGCGTTACGCTCTTGCGGCGCGCCAGGCGGGCTGCCTTGACCGAATGCCGCACGACCACCTGGCCGCCCTTGGTCCCCGGCACCGCGCCACTGATCAGCAGGAGGTTCCGGGTGGTGTCGACCACGACGATCTTCAGGTTCTCGGTGGTGCGCCGCATGACGCCCATGTGTCCCGACATGCGCTTGCCGGGAAAGACGCGGCCTGGCGTCTGGCGCTGGCCGATCGAACCGGGCACGCGATGCGAGACCGAATGGCCGTGCGAGGCATAGCCGCCAGCGAAATTGTGCCGCTTCATCACACCGGCAAAGCCCTTGCCGACGGTGACTCCGGTGACGTCGACCGACTGGCCGGCGCTGAATCGATCCACCTTGAGCTCCGTGCCGGGCAATAGATCGGCGCCTTCCGCCTTGGCCAGGCGGAACTCAATCAGTGCCCTGCCGGGCGCGACGTTTGACTTGGCATAGTGGCCGGCGACCGCCTTGGTCAGCAGCTGCGGACGGCGTGCGCCATAGGTGACCTGCACGGCGCGATACCCATCGCGCTCTTCCGTCTTCACCTGCGTGATGCGGTTGGGGAGCAGCTCCACCACGGTCACGGCCACCGAATCACCGGCGTCCGTGAATACCCGCGTCATGCCGCACTTGCGGCCGACCAGTCCGATGCTCATCTGTCGATCCTCAGTCACCGGACGCGCGCTGCGATTGGCGCGCGTCGTAAAAATTGGGGGCGTGACTACCGGAGGCAGCGATGAACATCGCTGATGCTCTCGAGTGGTCTTGGCCGGCCCGCAACTACGGCGCCCGAAGCCAACCTCGCCCGATGCCGCGCCAGGGCGCGGTTCGCCCGGGAAAATCCGGGCCCAGAAAGGCCGACCAGTATAGCAGCCCAGCCTGCCGGATCAAGCCCTTAGTTCAGCTTGATCTGCACATCTACGCCCGCCGGCAGCTCGAGGCGCATCAACGCGTCGACCGTCTTGTCGGTCGGATTCATGATGTCCATGAGGCGCTTATGCGTGCGCAGCTCCAGCTGGTCGCGCGCGTCCTTGTCGGCGTGCGGGGAGACCAGCAGCGTGAAGCGCTCCATCTTGGTCGGCAGCGGCACCGGGCCGCGCACCGTGGCGCCCGTCCGCCGCGCGGTCTCGACGATCTCGCGCGCTGAGTTGTCGATGAGGCGATGGTCGAACGCCTTCAACCGGATACGAATGTTCTGACTAGCCATAATTTGCAGCCTACTTGAGGATCTTCGACACCACGCCGGCGCCCACCGTGCGCCCGCCTTCGCGGATGGCGAAGCGCAGGCCTTCCTCCATCGCGATCGGCGCGATCAGCTCCACATTCATCTTGATGTTGTCCCCCGGCATCACCATCTCGGTGTTCGCCGGCAACTCGATCAAGCCCGTCACGTCCGTCGTGCGAAAATAAAACTGCGGCCGGTAGCCCTTGAAAAACGGCGTGTGCCGCCCGCCCTCTTCTTTCGTCAGCACGTACACCTCACACTCAAAGGCCGTGTGCGGGTTGATCGAGCCGGGCTTGGCCAGCACCTGCCCGCGCTCCACTTCCTCGCGCTTCGTGCCGCGCAGCAACACCCCGACGTTGTCGCCCGCCCGACCTTCATCGAGCAGCTTGCGGAACATCTCCACGCCCGTGCAGATCGTCTTCTGCGTGGCCTTCAGCCCAATGATCTCCACCTCGTCATTGACCTTCACGATCCCGCGCTCAATGCGCCCCGTCACCACCGTGCCGCGCCCCGAAATCGAAAATACGTCCTCCACCGGCATCAAAAACGGCTTGTCGATCTCCCGCTTCGGCACCGGGATGTACTTGTCCATCTCCTCCACCAGCTTGACCACGGAGGGAACGCCCAGCTCCCCCTTGTCCCCTTCCAGCGCCTTCAGCGCCGAGCCGATGATGATCGGGGTCTTGTCGCCGGGAAACTTGTACACCGAGAGCAGCTCGCGCACTTCCATCTCAACGAGCTCGAGCAGCTCGGCGTCATCGACCATGTCGGCCTTGTTCATGTACACCACGATGTAGGGCACGCCCACCTGGCGGGCCAGCAATATGTGCTCGCGCGTCTGGGGCATCGGACCGTCGGCGGCCGAAACCACCAAAATCGCCCCGTCCATCTGCGCCGCTCCGGTGATCATGTTCTTCACGTAATCGGCGTGCCCAGGGCAATCCACGTGCGCGTAGTGCCGCTCCTTGCTCTGGTACTCCACGTGCGCCGTGGATATCGTGATCCCGCGCGCCTTCTCCTCCGGCGCCTTGTCAATCTGGTCATAGGCCATGAACTGCCCGCCGTACGTCTCGGCCATCACCTTCGTCAGCGCCGCCGTCAGCGTCGTCTTGCCGTGGTCTACGTGCCCAATCGTCCCCACGTTCACGTGCGGCTTGGTGCGTTCAAACTTCTCTTTGCTCATGGCTGCGCCAACTCCAACGCGCATCGCCTGCGGCGAAGCGCGTTCATTGAATGAATAACCAGAAATCAAGAAATCAAAAAAACCAAAACTCCGGTCTACAGTGGAGCCCACGACCGGAATCGAACCGGTGACCTCGTCCTTACCAAGGACGTGCTCTACCGACTGAGCTACGTGGGCAACGTCGACTTGCCCATGGCGAAGTGCGCTCCCACCTCACCGCCACCGACATGGAGCGGGTGATGGGAATCGAACCCACACCATCAGCTTGGAAGGCTGAGGTTCTACCATTGAACTACACCCGCCAATGGCCGTTCCCGACTCACCGACCTCAAACTGCCCGCTTGTCGCCATCCTCATCCATGGTGGAGGGGGTAGGATTCGAACCTACGAAGGCGTAAGCCGGCAGATTTACAGTCTGCTCCCGTTGGCCGCTTGGGTACCCCTCCCCAAGAAAAAACGAGCCGCGTATTCTGATTTCGCAACTGCCGGGTGTCAATGCAGTTTTCGGGCCAGGAGGCCCTAAATTTCTGGGGGTACGGGGGCTTAGAGGGCGGCAGAGCCCAAGCGAGGCTCAGCGACCGCGACCATTGAGGTAGGTATCGACCGCGGCACGAACCGCGTGGGCGGCATCCGAACTCGCAGCGAAATCCAGGTCAATCATGCCCAGGTCGTCCATCAGGGCGTGTATCTCCAGCGACTCGGTTTTGCCCTGGTACCGGACTGCGAACTGCCAGGTCCGGGGTTGATCGGCCTTGAGGCCCTCGATCTCCTGGCTGAGCCGGTCCGCCTCTGCTCGGCCAAAACCTCCCGCAAACAGGCGCGCCACCTGGTGCAGGACGGCCGAGGAATACCGCGCATCAAAGCTCGTCGTGACCCGCTCAGGGTCAGCGGCCTGCGAAAAATTACCGGAGATCGCGACAGATAGACCCATAATCAATGCCATTAGGGGCACTATGATTGGATTTCGACGATTTTCCCGTCTCTGGATAGCTCTCATACACTCTATTATAACAGCCGAGCCTCCCGGACCGGCAGCAGCCGCCACTGGCCGGGCCGCAGGTCATCGGGCAGCCCCACGGGCCCAAAGCGGAGCCGTGCCAGGCGGCTGACCTCCAGCCCAACCTCCTGCCACAGCCGCCGAACTTCGCGGTTGCGACCTTCACGCAGCGTCACCTTGAACCAGCTGTGGCTCTCACTGCGCCCCTTGGGCTCGATGCGATCGAAACGCGCCGGACCGTCCTCCAGGACGACCCCGCTGCGCAGCCTCTCGACCAACTGGGGGGTGGGATCGCCGTGCACGCGCACCAGGTACTCGCGCTCGATTTCAGCCGAGGGGTGCATCAGACGATGCGCCAGCGCACCGTCGGTGGTGAACAGCAGCAATCCGGTCGTATTCACATCCAGCCGGCCGATCACCACCCAGCGCCCGGACGGCGGCGGCGGAAGCCGTTCGAACACGGTCGGCCGTCCGGCCGGATCACGGCGCGTGGTCACTTCTCCGGCGGGCTTGTGATACATCAGCACGGCACGCTCGCCGACCGACGCCGTGTGCAGCGGCTGGCCATCAAGGCGGATATCCTCACCCACCTCGGCGCGCTCGCCGAGCTGCGCGACGCGCCCGGCGAGGGTCACGCGCCCAGCGCGTATCCACTGCTCAATTTCGCGGCGCGAACCGTGACCCGCCGTCGCCAGCAGTTTCTGCAGTCTTTCCGGCACGCGGATCCTGCCTCTAGCGTGTCGGCAAGCTGATCTTCCGGAACAGCTCGGCCTGACCGTCCCCATCGCGCGCCTCGATGGCTCGATCGATTAGGCGGCGCGTGAGGTGCGGGCCGAAAAGCTGCATGAACTCGTAGGCGAAATTGCGCAGCAGCGTGCCGCGCCGGAAGCCGATCCAGGTGGTGTGAATCGGAAACAGGTGCGACGCCTCGATCACCACCAGGTCCGCGTCGTGCTGCGGCTCGATCGCCACGCTGGCGACGATACCCACGCCCAGCCCTAAGCGCACATAGGTCTTGATCACGTCCGAATCCCGGGCCGTCAGCGCCACGCTGGGCGTCAGATGCTCGCGTGCAAACACCGTGTGGAGCGAAGAGGCGCCGGAGAAACTGAAGACGTAGGTCACCAACGGATATTTCGCCAGCTCCTGCAGCGTCAGTTTCTGCTCGCTCGCCAGCGGGTGGTGGCGGGGCACGATGACCTGGCGGTGCCAGCGGTACACGGGCAGCAGCACCAGTCCGGGAAACAGGCCGTCCGATCCGGTCGCGATGGCGAGCTGCACCCGATCGGTCGCCACCATTTCGGCGATCTGCTCGGAAGTGCCCTGGTGCAGGTGCAACTCGACGTCCGGGTAGCGCTCGCGAAAGGTCTGGACGACGGGCGGCAGGACATAACGAGCCTGCGTGTGCGTGGTGGCGATCGACAGCGTGCCGCGGTTGTCCTGGTTCAGGTCGGCCGCCACCGCCTTCAGGCTCTCGATTTCAGCGAGCGCGCGCGTGGCGTACTCGAGCACGCGCGTGCCTTGCGGCGTGACGCGTGCAAAGGCGCGCCCCTCGCGCACGAACAGGTCAAAGCCCAGTTCGCGTTCTAGGGCCTTCAGGGCGCGACTGATCGCCGGTTGGGAAGTGCCCAGCGCGGAGGCTGCCTGCGTGACCGAAAGTCCGTGCCGGGCGATCGCCACCGCGTATTGCAGCTGATGAAAATTCATGGGGAACCCGTTAGCCAGCTCACACGAATTATAACAACGCGTTATCAGGGAATGGCCTTTTCTTTATCGATCGGCCGGTACCACAGGATTACAGTGGGCTGATGATCTACGACAGCATCTTGGGCACCATCGGCCGCACCCCGATCGTGCGTGTCCATCGCCTCGCGCCCCAGGGCGTGACGATGTACGTGAAGTGCGAGTTCTTCAATCCACTGGGTTCGGTAAAGGATCGCCTGGCGATCGCCATCATTGATGACGCCGAGCGGCGTGGCGAGCTCAAGCCCGGGCAGACGGTGGTGGAAGCCACTTCCGGCAATACCGGCATTTCGCTGGCCATGGTCTGTGCCGCCAAGGGCTATCCCTTCGTGGCCGTAATGGTCGAGACCTTCTCGGTGGAGCGGCGGAAAATCATGCGCATGCTGGGCGCAAAGGTGATCCTGACGCCCGCGGCGGAGCGCGGCACCGGCATGGTGCGCAAGGCCGCCGAACTGGCGGAAAAGAATGGCTGGTTCCTGGCCCGCCAGTTCGAGAATCCGGCGAATCCTGCCTATCACCGCAGCACCACTGGCCCCGAAATCGTCGCCGATTTCGTCGGCAGCCGCCTCGACTTCTTCGTCACCGGCTGGGGCACGGGCGGCACCCTGACCGGCGCAGGCGAGATCATCCGCCTGGCGAGGCCGGACACGCGCATCATCGTCAGCGAACCGGAAGGCGCGGCGCTCCTGTCGGGCAAGCCCTTCGCGCCGCACAAGATTCAGGGGTGGACGCCGGACTTCGTGCCTGCCGTGCTCAACCGCAACGTGGCCGACCGCATCGTGACCGTCACGGATGCCGAGGCCATCGACACCGCGCGCCAGCTGGCGCGCCGCGAGGGCCTGTTCGTGGGCATCTCGAGCGGCGCCACCTTCGCCGCCGCGCTCAAGGTGGCGCGCCAGGCAAGCGCTGAATCGGGCCCCGGCGCGGTCGTCCTTGCCATGCTGCCGGACACCGGCGAGCGCTACCTCTCGACCGCGCTGTTCGAGGGAATTCCCGATGGCTCCGACCCCGAAAGCTGAGCTGCGCGTGGCCGACACGCCGCGTTCCCGCGAGGTGAGAGGCAGGGAGGCGGTGCCCGGCACGAGGGCGGCGGCGGCGCCCGCCGTGGTTCTGCTTCCGGATCCGTTCCCCCTGTATCGCGGCGGCGTGCTGCACGGCGCGCAGATCGCATACGAGAACTGGGGCCAACTCAACGCCACGCGCGACAACGCCATCCTGCTGTTCACCGGCCTGTCCCCTTCCGCACATGCGGCGGCCACCGAGGCCGATCCCAGCCCCGGCTGGTGGCAGCGCATGATCGGACCCGGACTCGCCATCGACACCGCGCGCTATTTCGTCCTGTGCGTCAATTCACTGGGCAGCTGCTTTGGTTCGACGGGGCCGGCCTCGATCGATCCGGCGACCGGCCAGCGCTATCGGCTCGGGTTTCCTGAAGTCGCCCTAGAGGATATTGCGCGCGCCGGCTACGCCACCGCGCGCGCGCTCGGCATCGAGAAGCTCGACGTGGCGATGGGCGCCTC
>Ga0210384_10006330_pt1 | contig 12658 bp, 11 predicted proteins | sample IncBWH2MmetaG_FD_160574 | JGI IMG/M metagenome (GOLD analysis project Ga0210384, IMG submission 160574) | Forest soil microbial communities from Barre Woods Harvard Forest LTER site, Petersham, Massachusetts, United States - Inc-BW-H-2-M | ecosystem: Environmental > Terrestrial > Soil >... | reverse complement strand
TGCAGGATCGCTCGTTGCTTGGGCTTTGGAAATCACCAACATCGATCCCTTAAAATACAATCTTTTGTTTGAGCGCTTTTTAAATCCTGAACGTATCACCATGCCTGATATTGATATCGACTTTTGCATTGAAGGTCGTGAGCGCGTCATTCAGCAAGTGCGCGACAAGTATGGACATGATAAGGTGTGTCAGATCATTACGTTTGGTACCATGATGGCAAAAGGCGTGGTAAAAGATGTTGCGCGCGTCCTTGGCATACCGTTTGAAGATTCGAACATGATCACCGGGCTCATTCCCGACCAATTGAAAATCACCCTCAAAGAAGCAATCGACCAAGAGCCGCGGTTAAAAGAATTAATCGAGAGTAATCCCAAAGTAGCACAACTTTTTGATTTAGCATTTCGCCTTGAAGGGTTAACACGGCATGCTTCAAAACATGCTGCGGGGATTGTGATCTCCCCTGAACCGATTGATGAAGTATTGCCGGTTTACGTTCCGCCAAAATCCAATGAGTTAGTTACGCAGTACGCGATGGTGGAACTTGAAAGTCTCGGCTTTCTTAAAATGGATCTGTTGGGTTTAAAAAACCTCACCCTTATCGATAAGGCCTTACGGCTCATTGAAAAGAATCATGCTGTACAACTGAACATCGACAAACTTCCGCTTGCTGATGCAAAAACATTTGAACTGCTGTGCGCGGGCAACACCTCTGGCGTGTTCCAATTAGAATCTGATGGCTTAAAAGATGTGTTGCGCAAACTCCAGCCGGATAAGTTTGAGGATATCATCGCGGTCAACGCACTCTACCGCCCAGGACCACTCGGCTCGGGCATGGTTGATGATTACATTGCGCGTCGCCACGGCAAACAAAAGGTTGAATATTTATTCCCCGAGCTCAGACCGGTGTTAGAAGAAACGTACGGCGTTATCGTGTACCAAGAACAGGTCATGAAGATTGCATCAGCGATTGCCGGTTACAGTTTGGGTGAGTCAGATATTTTACGCCGGGCAATGGGTAAGAAAAAAGCCGATGAGATGGCAAAGCAGCGTGTCATTTTTATTGAAAAAGCTAAGGCTCGCCACTTTGATGAAAAAAAGTCGGGCGATCTGTTTGACCTCATGGCTTATTTTGCCGGTTATGGATTTAATAAATCTCACTCGGCCGCTTATGCACTCATTGCCTATCAAACGGCTTATCTGAAAGCCAACTTCCCCGCCGAATTTATGGCCTGTCTGATTACGCTTGAAGCAAGTGATACTGATAAAATGGTCTTTTACTTGCAGGAAGCAAAGGATATGGGGTTGGAGATTTTGCAGCCTGACATTGCACGCTCCATGACTGATTTTACCGTGGTGCAGGGAAAACTTTTGTTCGGATTGCAGGGGATAAAAAATGTGGGGCTTACGGCAGTAGAAAATATTATTGCCGAGCGTGAGAAAAAACCGTTCTTAGATTTGTTCGATTTTTGTAAGCGTGTTGATTTGCGCACCTCGAATAAGCGGGTTATTGAGCATCTTATTTGGGCAGGAGCATTTGATAACCTGCCAGGAAACCGCGCACAAAAAACTGAAGAGCTCCAAAAAATTATCGAGTTGGCCACCACCCATAAAAAGGAGGCTGCTACGGGACAAATGGGGTTATTTGGTGCGGTGGAAAATAAAACAGCGCAGGACGAGTTGTATGCCTATCAACCCTTGGCGGCATGGGATGATAAGACCAAGTTGGAAAAAGAGCGGGAAGTTGTTGGTTTTTATTTGAGCGCTCATCCACTTGATAGTTATCGCCAACAGCTCAAATGGCTTGGCATACCAACCTTTGCTGAGTCGCTCAATGCTGCTCAAACTGCCACCGGAACACAAGAACCCGTGGTTATGGGATGCGGGCTGATCAAAAATTCAAAAGTTATCCTCACCAAAAAAGGTGATCGTATGGCCTTTGTGAATTTGGAAGATGGTGTTTCGAAAGCCGAGATAGTTTTATTTCCAAAAACATTTCAAAAAGTAGAGCATCTTCTTGCGCAGCATCATGTTTTTGTGGTGCGTGGCGCACTTGATCTTGCCTCGCCACATCTGTGTAAAATAAAGGCAAATGATTTTGTACCCATGGAACTTTTTTTTGAGCAATGGCCTTCATTTTCAAAAATTTGTTTACAGTTGCCGGCTGTTTTTGAAGAGTCATTGTTGCACGAGGTACAGGCAAAGTTACCCAAGGGGAAAATTCCTTTGAGTTTTCAACTTTCCGAAAATAGTAAGCGGGTGGAGATTATCACACGGCAGAAAGTTGGGTTTGACCTTGAGCTGTTACGAACATTAGAAAAATTACGGCTTGGTATTCGTATTAGTTCTTAGTGGAATCAAGGTCGAGTCCATCCAAATCATTAAGCTACCCATCCCCTTCGATCTTAATGTTTAAAATTCCCCTCTTGGATATAACTACATGCTTTTTGATAGAGCAAGTCATGGAGCATCTTGAGTGTCATGAGAAATGTTTGCAGAGATTTTTGTTGTTTTGCCGAGAAATAATGGTCGATAATTTTTTTCACATGCACCATGAGCGAGTCGGTGGGTGGGTTCTCCACCTTGAGCCATGCTTGCACTAATTCTTGATGCACTACCGTAAATTGGCTTGGATCGTTGATCTTTTGTAAAACTGATGAAACTTTTTCGAACTCTTTATTATTCATTAACCAACGAAGCACATGTTGCGTAGACTCAAAGATACGTACATTTTTTGGCATCTGTTTGTACAGATTTACCAACTGTTCAAGCTGCCCCTCGGTTGTTGGTTCCATGGTTACCATGTGTTCGTAAACAGCAGCCGCTTCCATTTGTCGGCCTTGGTCTAAATAAAGTTTGGAAGCTTGGCCGTAGCGTTCGTACGCCATGTCATCATTAAAGGAAAGAAGGAGATCTGCTTCTAGTTGTCGCGCAAAGGCTTTATCATCAAGCGAGTGGGACAAAAGACGGTACATGGCAAGCGCACGTTCTTTCTCGCCACGAGATACGAACTCTGCAAGCCTAAACCATGCAACATTATATTTATCAGAAGATATTTTTTGCTTCATTGAGAATATCTTTCTTCAGCGCCAACGTTACCCGCTTTTGCTAACCATAGTACAGTTTCATAATTGAAGAAAGAGTTTTCAAAAAAATGGTGCCGGGGGTCGGAATCGAACCAACGACACAAAGCTCTTCAGGCTTCTGCTCTACCACTGAGCTACCCCGGCAAAAATGAGAAAAAAAGTATGAAAGAATTGTACTGTCCATCGGGGTTTTGTCAAATTACATTGCCAAGCAAAAACCTGTTTGTTAAGCTGTGCCAAATTAAAAATTTATAAGGGTTATCCGTGAAAAATCTTGATCAACAGATTATCGAGTTAAAGAAGCAATTTATCGATGCTTTGGCCCGGGTAACCACCAAAGATCAACTCGAAACTGTTCGCCTCTCCTTTTTAAGCCGCAACGGCACCATAGCCCAGGTTATGGAGACCCTCAAAACGCTCTCTCTCGAAGAAAAAAAGGTTTTTGGCCCACAACTTAATACCCTTAAATCCGAGGCACAGGCCCTGTTTTCTGCTAAGCAGGAAGAGTTGCAGGCATCGGAAAACGCCGGCAAAGTTTTACAACAGCAATACTTTGATGTCACCGCTGACAAGCCAGGACAGCTCAAGGGTAGCCTGCATCCCTACACCCATGTGATTGAAAAAATAGAGGATGTTTTTATCACCATGGGCTTTGAGATAGCTGATGGCCCAGAAGTTGAAACCGATTACTACAATTTTAAAGCTCTTAACATCCCCGATGACCACCCTGCGCGGGATATGCATGATACCTTCTGGCTCGATGTGCCGGGGTTATTAATGCGCACCCATACCTCACCGGTACAAATTCACGCCATGGAACATGCAAAACCCCCTATTGCCATCCTCGCCCCTGGGCGTTGTTATCGCCATGAGGCAACCGATGCTTCTCATGACTTCATGTTCATGCAGACCGAGGGTATGGTCATCGATAAAAATATTTCTATGGCGCATCTTCTTGCTACGGCACAGACAGTGCTCAGGGCAATTTTTGATAAATCAGATTTAAAGCTTCGCGTACGTCCCGGCTACTTCCCTTTCGTTGAACCGGGGGTTGAACTTGATATATCCTGTCCTTTTTGCAAAGGTGGGTGTTCGGTTTGTAAGAAAACTGGTTGGATAGAAACGGCGGGCGCCGGTCTTATTCACCCAAATGTATTACGCATGAGTGGTATTGACCCTACTATTTATTCAGGTTTTGCATTTGGATTTGGGTTGACGCGACTTGCTATGTTAACGTACGGCATCAATGATATTCGCTTATTACATAGTGGAAAGCTTGAATTTTTGACGCAATTTTAGTGGAGCAAAAAAAACTTAAAAGGAGTATCAATGGACATATCTAAAGTAGTAATCCCGGCTGCCGGACTTGGCACGCGCTTTTTCCCTTATTCCACCGTTGTACCCAAAGAAATGTTACCACTCCTTAACAAGCCGGCTATTCAGCTCATTGTTGAAGAAGGTTTAGCATCAGCACTTACCAATTACATTGTCATTACAGCACACGGCAAGGATCCGATTATTGATTATTTTGACCTTCCCTCACACCTGGAAACGACCGTAACAGAAAAAGGACGAGCGGAACTTCTTTCCGATGTAAAAAAAATAGTTCGCAATGCACATTTTACCTACATTCGCCAAAATGAACCGCTGGGGCTTGGACATGCTCTATGGATGGCGCGTCATGCAATCGGGAAAGAATATTTTGGTGTTTGTTTACCCGATGACATTATAACAACCGAAGGAACCCCTGCTCTTGCACAACTTATTCGCATTGCGCGGCAAGAAAAAGGATCGGTCATCGCTGTGCAAGAAGTACCGGCAGATTGCATTTCTTCCTATGGCGTTATTGGGGTTAAAAAGCAAATTACTCCCCATTTGTTTCAAGTCTCTCACTTGGTAGAAAAGCCTGATCAAAAGGATGCTCCTTCTAATTTAGCGATCATTGGTCGCTATGTTTTATCTAACAAAATTTTCAATTCACTTGATGAGATTAGCACGTATGCAGTAGGTGAATTACAACTCACTGATGCTATCGGACATATGCTCAAAAACAATGAGAAGGTTTTTGCATATAAAATTCAAGGCACGCGCTATGATATCGGCTCGCCCCTTGGTTGGATAAAGGCTGTTATTGGCCTCAGTCTCCAAGATCCTTACTACGGTCCTCACGTAAAAAAATATCTCAAGGATCTGTACGGCGTTGATTCCTTCTTGTACAACAGCGCAAAAAATATTGAACATACGCTTTAACTTTTAATTCCTCACCCGCTCAAAATACGCAAGAAGTTCCGACTTTTAGTCGGGGCTTTTTTGTTTATCTAAAAACAATCTCTCCCCCTTTTTTCGCGAAATATTGCTGTTTGGCAATCTGCACAGGTATAATTAATGATGATATAGTTCAAATAGTAAATAATTTATTGGGGATTAGGAGATAACATGAAGCTAAAAACCATAGTACTTATAACGTTATTGTTGGAGTTGGCGCCGCAGGCGTATGCCTGTCCTACCTGTGCAAGTTCACTTGATGATTATACGCCACCATTTTTTAGTGAAGAGTTTTATAAACCGTATGAAAACAAGACTGTTACTACTCAAGAGGTAACTGATGAGGGGGACGAAGATGAAGAAAAAGATGTCACTATGCCTGCTGGCGTGCCTGCACCTGCTATTCCTACTGAATAGCGTTGATAGCTCGGCGGCTGTCGGTTGTATTGATGATAGTTATCATATGTGCAAAGAGCGCTTCTATCAGCGGCTCGATCCAAGCATACGCGCAAGTTTTGATGTGCTGCGCAATGAAAATGTAAAGCCTACCGATTACAAAGCATGGCACTCGGTTGCCTGCAGCTGCCCTTGTGAGCAGTACCGCGGCTATTATTTAAAAAATAGGACAGAAGCTACTGGAAGGTGTGTTGTGTGTCGACATCGTGGTAGATCTGACAGAACGTCAGTGCAAGACACGCATAGAGATCGGGAAGAGATACAGCAAGATTTTGCTCTTTTTGAAAATATGGGGCGCAATTAGGGTTTCAAGCGCACTAGAAATGGAATAACTGACTGCGCATCAACCGAAATTGAATCTATGCCGAGCTTAATTAAAAAATCGGCAATTTCCGGGTAATCCGCAGGCGCTTGCCCACAAATGCCAATCTTTTTTTTATTTCTATGGGCACCCTCGACTGCCAGCTCAAGCATCTTTTTTATTGCGGGAAGTCGTTCGTCAAACAATTGAGACACGAGCGGCGAATCGCGGTCAACCGAGAGGGTCATTTGCGTAAGATCATTGGAGCCAATGGAGAATCCGTCAAACAGTTTGCCAAAGTCATCTATCATGAGCACGTCTGCGGGGATTTCTATCATCATAAGTACCTCAAGCCCATTTTTCCCTCGTTCAAGCCCACTTTTTTTCATCTCCTGCAAAACTCGTTGTGCCTCATCAGCGGTACGCACAAAAGGAATCATTACTTTTACATTTACAAAGCCCATTTCCTCACGAACTTTTTTCATGGCAGCACATTCAAGAGCAAATGCCTGTTTATACCGCTCATCGTAATACCGTGAAGCGCCGCGAAAACCGATCATAGGATTATCTTCAATCGGTTCAAAGGAAGTACCGCCGAGCAAATCCCGATATTCATTTGTTTTGAGATCAGAAAAGCGCACGATTACTGGCCGCGGATAAAAAGCTGCTGCGATAGTGCCAACTTCTTGCGCCAGTGTATTTACAAAGAAGGATTGTGGGTCGGGGTAGGCGATTGTTTTTTTCTTAATTTGTTCACGAACTTTTTCATCCACTTTTTCTGGGCTGATAAAGGCCATGGGGTGAATACCTATGGTATCAGCAATAATAAATTCAATACGCGCAAGCCCAACTCCTGACACCGGCAAAAAAGAAAGTGTAAATGCGCGATCAGGCATGGCAATGTTGAGCAAAAGTTCAACGGGTGGTTTCGGTATTTTTTTTATTTCAATTTTTTCTGCCGTAAAAGGAATTTTCCCTTTATAAATAATTCCTGTTTTGCCTTTACTACAATCAATGGTAATTTCCTGGCCATCTTTGATAAGGTCGAGGGCTTTTTCTGCACCAACAATTGCCGGCATGCCAAGCTCACGACTTACAATCGCCGCATGACAGGTACGACCACCGCTTGTGGTTATAATGCCAGCCACCCTTTTCATAATCGGTACCCAATCAGGGTTGGTCATACGGGTTATGAGAATGTCCCCGGCTTGGATATTTTTTGCTTCTTCGAGTGATGAGGCACTACGTGCTTTGCCCGAAGCAATTTTTTGTCCAATACTTTGACCGGTTGTAATAATAAGTTTTTCAAGATCAGCTTCTGTATGGGTAAAGGAATAGTGCATAAGGAAAGTATTGTTTTTGTGTGCTGAATGCACTGTTTCTGGGCGCGCCTGAATGATGTAGATTTTTCCGTCTTTACCATCTTTGGCCCATTCAATGTCCATGGGCATCCATGAACCACGAAGGTCAGAATAATGTTTTTCGATAATGGTGGTGTCTCGCGCAAGTTCTAAAATCTCTTCATCGGTCAGTGAAAATTGTTCTTGGTCTGTAACCGGCACCGGAACTTCAATCACCGGATTATTTTTATCTTCCGAATAAATTTTTTTAATTAACTTACTTCCCACCTGCTTTTTTATGATGGGCTTAAAGCTTTGTATCAGCGTTGGTTTATCTACAAAAAATTCATCGGGGACGACGGCACCTTGCACAATACTTTCGCCCAAGCCATAGGATGAATTAATCATAACAATATCTTTAAAGCCACTTTCGGTATCCAGTGAAAAGGCAACACCTGAAACTGCTAAATCAGAGCGCACCATTTTTTGAACACCAACTGATATAGCCATGGTAAAATGGTCAAACCCCTTATCTAAACGGTATATGATGGCACGGTCAGTAAACAATGAGGCCATACATTTTTGGCAGGATTTGAGTAGTTGCTCATCGCCCTTCACATTTAAATAGGTTTCCTGTTGCCCGGCAAAGGATGCTTCTGGGGAATCTTCGGCCGTTGCAGATGAACGCACCGCAACATCGCAATCCTTTTGTTTATAGCGCTGGGAAAGTTCCTGGTAGGCAGCAATTATTTCTTGAGCAAGGTCATCAGGCATGCGCGCATCTTCTATTAATGAGCGTGCTTGTTTTCCAATTTTGGCAAGCATGGCAAGGTCGTTTTTATCTTTAAACGGCGCCATGATGGTCCGTAGCTTTTCTAGAAGGTTATTTTCGTTAATCACATGCCAATAAGCGTCTGCGGTCAGGGCAAATCCTGTTGGCACGCGGATCCCCTGCTTGCCCAGCTGCGTGATCATTTCGCCAAGAGAAGCGTTCTTACCCCCTACCTGTGCTATATCTTTGAGGCCAAGGTCTTCGAATTTTTTTATGTAGCCCATTTTTCTACTTCTTACGTCTATAAGTACCTACCAATTCTGCTTGCGCCACAATATGGCCCTTCATCGCATCAAGGAGTTGTTCTTTTGTTGCCCCTGCCGGTAGGGCAAGCATGGTATCGACGGCATAGAGTTTGAAAAAGTAACGGTGTTCGCCACTTGGCGGGCATGGACCACCAAAGCCCTTTTTTCCAAAGCTCGTCGTGCCCTGCAATGACCCGTCGGCTAATGTATCTGTTGTTGCAACACCTTCTGGCGTGCCGGTACTGGTTGCTGGAATATTGTAGACCACCCAATGCACAAAGGTTCCCTGAGGAGCATCAGGGTCATCACAAATAAGCGCAAAACTTTTTGTCCCTTCTGGCGGGTTTTGCCAATTTAATCTTGGAGAAAGATTCTTTCCATCGCAGGTGTAGTCGGAAGGAATGGCACCGTAATGTTTAAATACCGGACTACTGATGGAAAATTTTTTATTACTATTTTTCATCGCATATCCTTGAGTTGAAAACAATATAATACCAGCACCCATGAGCATTATTTTTTTCATATTCTTCATCTCCTTTTTTATTTGTACAGGTTCAGTTGAACAAAAGAGCTGAGCTACGGTCAATATTTTTAGCGAGAGTGGAAAAAAAGGTGTGCGCCAAGGTGTGCACTAAGGTACAATGGTTATAAGTTACCTGGAGATATTGGGAATGGATGTTCGTTATTTTTTTCTTCTGATTCTTTTTCTTGCGCACTGTAGCCCACAGCAACCGCACACTACAGCAATGGTGCGTAAATTAAAAGCCTCCTGCGCTCCTCAAAGTTCTGATGTTGCATTCTTGCGGCAGGTACAAAAAAATAATCCCCCTCTTGCCCAACCTGTTGAGCGGGAGCCTTCTTTTTTTGAAAAACTTAAAAAGAGGCGAACAGACTTAGAAAAAACAGTTTTTTCAGTAGCAGAAAAACACAAATTTTTGAAAATCAATGCACAGTCGTTTACGGTGCTCGAGTTATTTGATGCTTAAGCTCGCAACGTCAATGCGATAGCACTTCTCCAAAATTATGCTTGAACCAATACGATTTGCTCCTCTGCGTAGATTTTTTCTCACCGTTGATTAATCTGGGACACCATGTTGGAGAACTTTTTATGCAACCACTTATTTTTGTAACCTATGACGGCATTGGAAACTCTGTATTTGAAGGCCAAGTATTAGCTCCCTTGCTGCAACAACATAAAGAACAACCACATCGCCCCATTCATCTTATAAGTTTCGAACGAACAACCGTTCCCTTTCCCGAACTAGAAAAACATCCACTCACCATTCATATCCTCAAACGGCTCCCCTTTTTAGGCATAGTAAGCATGTGGCATTCGGTCTATCAACTCAAAAAGCTACTCGCTCAGTTCTCTTCCTACGAAATCATTGCTCGTGGTCCTTTGGCCGGATATGTCTGCAGCAAAGCACTCGATGCCTCACGCTGCCGTACCTTTACCGTACAAGCACGCGGTCTTCTTGCCCAGGAGTATACCTACACCCATGCTCATGCTCGCACGTTCGTCCATCGTTTGTGGCACCAGTGGCGTACGTATGGGTTGGAGAAGATTGAACGTGCGGTCTACGGAAAGCACACGAGCACGATACCGTATACCATTGAGGCGGTCAGTGTGGCCTTGAAAGAATATTTAATAACAACCTACCATACGCCAACGGGCAGCATCACGATTGCAGATAAGGATATCCCAATGATGGTCCCTGAAGAAAAAAGAGCGGCGTGGCGAAAAGAAGTGCGCGAAGAACTGAGTATCCCCCATGATGTCCACGTCTACTGTTATAATGGCTCAGTAAAGGCGTGGCAGTGTCCTGACCTGACCGTCTCCTTTTTTAAGCAGAAGCTGGAAAACAACCCCAAAAGTTTTTTGCTCGTGCTCACCATGGATCAAGAACCGTTTCTCTCATTGCTTGGACAGGCTGGCATTTCAGAAAAGCATTACGGTGTCGTAACCGTTGCGCATAAAGATATGTATCGTTATTTGGCTGCAGGAGATACGGGCATTATTTTTCGAAAGCCTTCAATTGTTAATTGGGTTTCTCGTCCAACCAAAGCCCTTGAGTATCGTGCCGTTGGGTTAAAAATTATGCACAACAATACTGTTGAGATGTTAACAAAATCGCAAAATTATTGACTTTCTACTGACCGCTCCCATAAAAATAATTGTACTGTTTTTTGTCCTTAAAAAAGGGAGTCGTATGCTTCATAGAAAGTTCATTTCTACTGTGCTTTTTTTCACCATGATCAATACCTACCCGCTTGCTGATGCAAAAACAAAATTTGGAGAAAAATTGAAGGAGGGGTTCGAGGAAATCGGAGAATTTGCCAGAAAGCCGCGGTGCGTAGTAAAGAAAAAAAAGAAATTCGATGCTAATGAACTTGCAAAAAAAGTTACTTCTCGCTTTTTTGTGATTACCAGGGAAGATCAGAAACCACTCGTCAATGCAATCAAAAAACTAAATGGCTCCTTTTCTCCCAAAGTTGAATACTGTCTCAATTTGCACCATATGGGCATAACTGACATCAATCAAATTGATAAAGCGATAGAAACTGCTGGCCTTGATCCAAAAAATATTACCAAATTAAATCTTGCACGGAATTTCTTAACCACTATTCCCAGTGGCTATTTCACCCAAGAACGATTCCCCAATCTCAACACCATTATTCTCGGATCAAATTGCATAAAAACTGTTGCTTCTGAGGCATTTAGCAATTTGCCAAACCTTGAGGTCCTCTTTTTAGGGGATAACCTCATCGATATCATACCCACAGACGCTATTGTAAACTGTCCTAAGCTTAAACTCGTAACACTCGGCCTTAATGGCATACAGAAAAAAGCGGCAAAAAATCTGGAAAGTAGTATTAATGCGCAAGCAGGCAGAGAGTACAATGTTCATGTTCGGCTAACCGGTATTAACCGAACAGTCCTTATTGATCTTATTATAATAGGCGTTGCGGTAATTGTATTAGCTCTGGCCATTGTATTGATATCAACAATAGCCGTACCCGCCGCCGCTGGCGGAGCAGCGGTTGTTGCCGGAGAAGCTTCAGCAGAAGCAATTGCTGCTGCAATAGAAAGCGCTGGACTCTTAGAAACAGGCGGTGCTGCTGGCGCCGAGGCTTTCGCAGCAGAAGCGCCATTTCAATGGGCTAGCACCATTCTCTCTGCTGCCGAGGAAGGTAGTCCCAAAATTGTCCAACTAGCAACACAAATCTTTGCTGCAGCCGCCGCATAGAAACCTTAAATAAAGGAAGAATCTACGTACATTAACATCCCTCATTCTTTTAATTACCAAGGAGAGTCGTATGAATATTATAAAAATAACAACCCTAGTTTTTTTATGTACGAGTGCCGGATTAGAGGCAGCATCAGGGGCAGTGTTAACGTTTTCTGCACCAAGTGAAGGTGAAAACGCGCTTGATGAAACAGTGCGAATCAAAATTTGGGAAGGCGAAGATTCTCCTGAAGTAACTGATGGCGACAGTAAGCTTGTTACAAAATTCACTCTCAAACCAGGCAAAAGTTACAAGAAAAGCTTCTCCAGCAAGCTTCATTGGGCACAGGCATTTGGTGAAGATGGAAATTCAGTAGGCGATGTAGAGGCACTTAAGTCTAAAGGCTTTCATTCTCGTCAACCAGGAATGTTCTACACTCAGGATGTAGCAAATACTGATGTAGCTGTAGTGAAAAAAAACAATAAAGTTGGTTTTATATCAACTGAGGCTAAGAAGATGTATTCCGCAAGTTAAAATGCAGGAAAAAACTACAGCACTTTTTCTTTTATAGAATTGGCGGACTCATCATTACCACGCACGGTACGAATGTTAAGGCCATTCGCATCGCCCTCTAAGCGAATTTCCAAGAAACATGATTCTGGATCCATGGGTAATTCAAGAATAGTTTCATACGTAAGCCAATCACGCCTGCAACCATCTTTTTTTTGCAGCAATATTTTTTCGTTTTTCTCATCGGGGAAGATACGATAATCCTTGCATATTTGACCGTAGGAGGATTTTTCAGTCACCGTAAGGTGCAAATATTCACCCACATCAACATTGGCATTAATTACCCGTGGCTTATCCATATTTTCTAAGCGACGTACAATAGTTACCCCTTTGTCGT
>Ga0210384_10006328_pt1 | contig 12660 bp, 10 predicted proteins | sample IncBWH2MmetaG_FD_160574 | JGI IMG/M metagenome (GOLD analysis project Ga0210384, IMG submission 160574) | Forest soil microbial communities from Barre Woods Harvard Forest LTER site, Petersham, Massachusetts, United States - Inc-BW-H-2-M | ecosystem: Environmental > Terrestrial > Soil >... | reverse complement strand
GCAGCAAGTTGATCTCGACCACTTCGCCCACCACGCCATTAATCTCCACCCAGTCGCCGACCCGGAGCCCGTTGCGTCCCATCAGCACGAACCACCCGAAGAAACCTACGATGAAGTCTTTCATGGCGACGGTAAGCCCGGCGCCGGCGAGACCGAGAATTGTGGGCATTTGATTGGGAGCGCCGAACAGAACAAACAAGATCAGTAGCACTGCCACCGCTTGCAGCGCAAAGCGAATCACCACGCGCAGCGTCCGCAGGCGTGTGCGCTCCGGCCCGAGGTCCGCGAAGAAGTGGTCAACCAGGCGTCCGGTAAGATATGCGCAGAGCAAGATCAGCGCGATCAGCAGTGCCGACCGTATCATCGCGTGCAAGGCAGCCCGCTGGTTCGATCTCACCTGATTGGTCCAATTGCCGTAGATATTAGCCAGCTCTTGGTGGTCCTGAATACGTTTGTCCAGGTCGGAGAGGTCCTTCTGATCCACTGAAAGCCGGTGAAGAGTCGCAATCGCCGCCTTGGCTGTCGCGTTGGAGTTCGCATCCTTCGCTTGGCCGGAGAATTGACTGGTGGTTTGAGCCACAGCCAGCTTGTCAGCTTCCTCGGCGCTGACTTGCTTTTCCAGCGCTTCATGGCTCTGGCCAAGAGTGGATTCAGCCTGCAGTGCCTCGTCGCGAGCTTGCTCTAGTTGAACGACTTTTCCTCGCAGACCGCGCCAGGCATTGACCGCGGAAATCAAATTGCCGGCGGAATAATTTACCTCGACGTTGTTGAGCGGGGTCTGCGGATGAGTGGCATCGTAGGCATGCTCGGCATCTTCATGCCGGTTGAATTGGCGTTGAATCCGCGTTAGCGGATCGACGCCGGAACGCATCAAGTCTTCTTTGGCATCGTCCAGTTCGTCCTGGTCATACTCGTGTTGCGCGTGGATCAAGTCGATTTGCTGCTGGATACTGTCTTGGCGGTCAGGGCTGGCCGCCGCAAGCTGCTTCTTCAGTTGATCGATCCGGTCTTCGTCGGTTTTGACCGTAGCCTCAGCTTGGCTCACGTGGCTGTACAGCTGCTTGGCCACAGGCGTGAGTGGGACAGGATGCTCCGTCGCATTGCGCAAGCCAGCGGCGAAGGCAAGGTCAACTTCGTGGTCGGCTACTTTCATTGCCTGCTGTGCAAATCTCTGCTCGTCCTGATCGAGTGCCAGGGATGCTAGTTTGCGGGCAGTCTGCAACGGCCGCTCATCCACGAGTGGCGTCCCGTGCCCGGGCGTCATGGACGTTTCCGGCGGCCCCGATTCCCGAGTCAGAATGAGCCCGGCAGCAGCCGCCAGCACCAGGCCGAGCAATCCGAAAGTTGCCATCCACTGACGAGGTTTCATCAGGCTTCCACTCAGTAATATACGAAAACCGACAAGCCTATTATACGGTGGGCTTGCATGGCGGAACTCCTCCAGCCCAAGCTGGAAACACCGACGTAATCTGCCTGATCGCCAGCGGAGCGCTTAAAATTCTGGGCATGTGGCGGTTCTTGCAGGAGGAGTCGGCCGGAGAAGGTTGGCAGCCGGTTTCGCGCTACACACTGGGAGCCTGGCTGATTTTTTATGTTGTGTTTCTGATCTACGCTTTCACCAGACACGGCGAATTTTTATTGATTGATCTCGCCAACCTAGTAGTGCACGAGGGCGGTCACTTATTGTTCGGTTGGTTTGGACCGGTCCTCGGACTCTGGGGCGGGACCATTCTGCAATGGCTGGTGCCGCTACTCCTGGCCGCCTATTTCTTCACCCAACGCCAGACCACGGCCTTCGCTTTGTGCCTATTCTTCTTTTTCGAGAATTGGTTGTACACGGCGACCTATATGGCGGATGCGCGCGCTATGGCGCTGCCACTGGTTACCGCCGGCGATTCCGATTACGTCGAGCACGATTGGAACACGATCTTCTCCGGCCTCGGGGTGTTGCAGTATGACACCAGGATTGCGGCCCTGGTACGGGGACTGGGTTGGTGCGGGATGCTAGGGACAGTGGCGTGGCTCGTGGCGCTTTCCTGGAATCGCGAAACCATAAGGAATCCCAGTCCTGTCCCGAAAGAACAGTAAGTGGCCGCTACTTTTGGAAGTGATTCTTTATCGCGTCGGCCTGGGTTCGCGTTACGACCGACGAGAGCGCGGCGGCATCTGCCTGCTTTACCGCCTGTACGCTGCCAAAATGTTGCAACAAGCGGCGGGTCGTGCTTTCTCCCACCCCCGGGATTTCGAGCAGTTCAGTCGAGCGATCGCGCATCTGCCGGCGCTTGCGATGGAAGGTCACCGCGAACCGATGGGCCTCGTCGCGGATCAGTTGAACAAGATGCAACACGGGCGAATGGTGGTCCAGAACGACCGGCTCGTCTTCCTGCCCGCATACATAAATGATTTCTTCGCGCTTAGCGATGGCGGCCAGCGGTTGATTGATGATCTCCAGACCCTCAAGCGCTTGAGACGCCGCATGCAACTGGCCCAGACCGCCGTCAATCAGGATCAGGCTAGGCATTTTCTTTTTTTCTTCCTGAATCCGCTTGTAGCGCCGTGTGACTACCTCGCGCATGGCGGCAAAATCGTCCACGCCATCGACGCTGCGAATGATGAACTTGCGGTAGTCGGATTTTTTCATCTCGCCATCCTCCCACACCACCATCGAAGCCACGGTCTCGGCGCCCTGGATGTGCGAAATATCGAAGCACTCGATACGACGTGGCAACTCCGCCAGGCCGAGAGCTTCCTGCAGTGCCTCCTGAATGGCCTTTGTATTTGGCTTCATTACGCGGAAACGCTGATCGTAAGACTGCTTGGCGTTGTTCCCTGCGAGATCGAGCAACCCGCGCTTGTCCCCGCGCTGCGGAACTAAGATATGTACCCGGGCAGCGCGGGATCCTCCGCCTGCGATCTGGTCAGAAAGCAGTTCTTCCAGCATCTCGCGATCTTCAAACTCGACTGGGACATAGATGTTGCGCGGGACATAAGGCTGGCCGATATAAAGCTGCTTCAGCAGAGCAGAGAAGAACTCGCCGGGATGAAAGCCGAGCTCGGTCGCGGCCGCCGAGCTTTGCTCGACCGGACGGGTTGGGCCACCCGTCCCTAAGTGTTCCGGAGATACTTCGGGCAATTCCTCCCAGAAGAACTCCCGCCGGTCGAGCACGCGTCCGCCGCGCATGTGAAACAAATTCACCGCCAGCATATCGTTTTCGTAGTGATACCCAAACACATCGGCGTCATCTCCTTCGACGGCGGCGATGCGCTGTTTTTCCTGCAACTGCTCGACTGTTGAAATCAAATCGCGATACTTCGCGGCCCGCTCGTACTCCTCGGCCTCGGCCGCTTTGTCCATGCGCTCCCGCAAGGAACGTGACAGATCAGTCGGCCGGCCTTCGAGGAAAAGCTTCACATCGCGCACTGCCTCTTGATAGATCTCCGGCGTGGTCAGACCCTCGACGCAGGGGCCGAGACAGCGCTTGATGTAGAACTGCAGGCAGGGCCGCGGATGGTAGCGCGTGAGGTCCACTTTGCACGAGGGAACCAAGAAATGGCGATGGATCAAATCCACGATGCGGTACGCCAAATTAGCGGGGAAGTACGGTCCGTAATAGGCGCTGCCATCTTTTCGCAGCCGCCGTGTAACGTAGACCCGCGGAAAGCGTTCGCCCAAGGTCAACTTCACATAAGGATAAGTCTTGTCATCCCGTAAAAGGATGTTGAAGCGCGGCTTCTTTTGCTTGATGAGGTGGTTTTCCAGCGCCAGCGCTTCCTTTTCGTTGGCGACCACAATATAGTCAACGTCGACCGCCTCCCGCACCAGCGTGCCCGTCTTGGCGTCCTCCACGCGGCCTTCGCGGAAGTAGGAAGACACGCGGCTGCGCAGGTTATTCGCCTTACCCACATAAATTACTTCTCCCTCGGCGTTTTTGTAGAGATACACGCCAGCGGAGATGGGAAGGGTACGAATTTTCTGTTGAAGGTCCACAGTGGGGTTTGTGCGCTTCTATTTTAAATGGAATTGACTAAGGAGGAGTCCGAAGCACTAGCGCCTTGACATACCAATAGTGGGTTACAATTCGACCATATGGGTCACACACTAACAATTCGTATTACGGAAGAGCTTTTAGCGTGGTTGAAAGAGATTTCTCAAAAGACGGGTCTGCCCGTTGGGCGCATCATCCGCCAGCAAGTGGAAAACGCTAAAGCGAAACAGGGGAACCAGCGTTTTCTCCGTCATGCGGGAAAGATTGCAGGGGCACCGGACCTCTCGACACGCAAGGGGTTCTCGCGGCAGTGAAAGCCATTGCTGACACCGGCTTTATCGTCGCCTTCGGCAACCGCGATGATCACCATCACCATTGGGCCTTGGAGCTAGCCAAGACGATCACCGAACCCTTGCTCACTTGTGAAGCGGTGCTGGCCGAAGCCGCGTTTCACTTGGGATCCACTGCTTATGTGCTCGCTCTGGTGCAGGATGAATTGCTCCGAGTTGCCTTCGATTGCACTCGTAATTTAGAGCCCTTGTTGATCCTGGCCAGACGCTATGCAGATCGCCGGCCTGACCTGGCGGACCTTTGCTTGATTCGGATGAGCGAACTCTATCCCCACCACGTGGTCATTACTGTTGACGAGAAGGACTTCCGTATTTCCCGTCGAAACAAGCGTGAGATCATCCCGATCCTGTCCCCTCCGAAGCCCTAGCTAGCTGAACTCGCTCGCAACCGTATAAAATTTCCATCACCATGTTCGCTTTGCTCGAATTGACTAAAGGAAACACTTTTGCTCTTCTCTGTAAATCGCCTATTATCATCGACTTCAAGTCTGTCATGGGCTTCTGCAACTTGGCATGTCCCGTGCTCAAGTACAATGCGGACGAGGGACGGCACGATGCTTCCCAGCCCGCCGGCACGAGTCGGCTAGACCCAAATTCCCAGGACCCAGAGAGATTAGAAAAATCGGAAAGAAGTTGAGAGAGGAAGGAGCCCTCCAAAGATGATTCGCACTTCGCTAACGGTTCTGCTGGCTGTGAGCGTGGCAGCTTCGGTAGGTTGCGCCAGTAAGAACTATGTACGTCAAGAGACCACGCCGATCATCAATAAGACTAACGAACTGGACGACCTGACCGCGAAGAACACTAAAGACATCAAGGATGTCGACGCGCGAGCGCAGTCTGGTATCCAAGCCGTGCAAGCCAAGGCCGCTGAGGTCGATCAGAAGGCCCAAGCCGCCAGCAACCAGGCTGGCGAAGCCCAGACTTCAGCCGACAACGCGGTCCATCGCGTGGACTCGCTGCAGAACACCGTGGCCAACCTGGACAACTATCGCGTGGTGACTGAAACCGCAGTGCACTTCGGTTTCAATAAGGACAATCTGACCAAGCAGGCCAAGGAAACGCTGGACCAGCTTGCCACCGACGTGCCCAATACCAAGGGTTACATCATCACGGTGGAAGGCGGCACAGATTCGGTCGGGTCCGCGGACTACAACTATGGTCTGAGCGAACGCCGCGCCGATGCTGTGATCCAGTACCTCGCATCTCAGCACAGCATTCCAGCGCACAAGATCTATCTGGTCGGGCTGGGCAAGGATAAGCCGGTCGAAGACAACAAGACCAGAGAAGGGCGCGCGAAGAACCGCCGCGTGGACGTCCGCCTGATGACCAATACGGTTGAAGGCTCGACGCCAGCGCAGCAGCCGGCAGCGAGCACGAATCCGGCGCCGCCGTCTTTATAAACGACTGTTTTCCCTCCTCCCCGGAGGACTTCGCCAACGCAGGCCGCCCCACCCCCATGGAGCGGCCTGATTTTTTTTCCGGATGTCGCACTTCGGACGCGGCCCTACCGGCTGCTCCGCCATCCGAGGTCATCGCAGGGTTAGAATGGATCTATGCATCGCGTGATTTCTTTGCTGGTCTTTTCGCTCTGTTTGACAGGATGGGCCTATCCGGCGCAAGACGAAAAAGGTCCGGGGCAGAACCAGGCACCTCCCCGATCAGACCGGGATAAAGAAGCCGGGGAAAGTTCCAGCCGCGAGACTCGCATTGACCTGAGTCCTCCGAAGAACGATGCCAAGGACCACCCCAATAGCGGCCCGCCAATTTCCGACGCGGACGAAGAAAACTCCTCGGGTGATGTGCAGGAATTCCACGCCTGGAACCCGCACAAGGCTTTGAAAGACATCGAGGTCGGTGATTTCTATTTCAAGCGAAAAAATTATCATGCGGCGCTCGATCGCTATCGCGAGGCGCTGGTCTGGAAGCCCAGCGACGCCATTGCCAACTTCCGCATGGCCCAATGCTTTGAAAAGCTTGACAGTACCGATGAAGCAATCGCGCACTATCAGGAATATTTGAGGATCCTGCCTCGTGGTCCGCTGGCGGAAGAGGCGCGCAAGGCGCTGGAGAAGTTGCAGCGCGCGGAAGAGAAGAACCAGGTGTCCCAGCCCAAGCAATAGTTTGTCACTTCGCTTGTGCCAGGAAAGGGAATAGCAGGATCTACGCTACAGACTATTTCTCTACTCGAATGAAATCTCCGTTGCTGGCATTTACTTCAACTTTCAGTTTGGCGTCATCCCGGCTGTTGCCGTAGATCACATGCCAGATGAGCTCATTCGTGGCATGACTCCAATCGAGCATGTAGAGAATGGGGGTGTCGGGATTCTTTTCCAGAGTCTTGTCGCCACCATGTTTCTGGGCGACCTCAAACGCCTTGTCGGAGTCCACTTTGAGGAACGCGATGTCGAAAACTTGCGTAGAAGCGTTCCTGGGATTGTAAGTGTCCTCCGTGCCCGGAGAGATACCGCGCGCGGGGCCATCAGGGATATCCGCACCCGACCAGACGTACGGTTTTAAGCTTTTTCGCTCCGCAGACCCGAAGAAGGCGCGCCACAATGCCGATTTGCCATCTCTGCCTTTGGAGTCGGCTGTGACGGACGATTCCAGTCGGTAGGGTTGGGCGTCCCGGGACCAGCCGCGGGCGGCGACGTACAGCTTCTGGAACGCGGTGCGGCCGCTGACCAATTCGGCAGGTTTGGGTTGTGGCTTTTCCGTTTGCGCTGGCTTGCTCGTCTCCGACGAGCAACCTGTCATCAGAGAAAATGCCAAAATCGCCATCAGCAGCTTCTTCATAGCCGCGCTCCTGTCATGAATATTCGGATTTTTCAACCGGGAATGACGGGTCATTCTACTAGAATCAGCAAAGAGGCACGCCATGGATTCGTATCTGCAGCGCCTGCAGCAAGCAATCGAGTCGGCCACTCGTGGGATGACGATAGAAGATCTCACCCGCCATCCGGAAGGGAAGTGGAGCCCCGCGGAGATCCTCGAGCATCTATTTCTTACCTACACTGGGACCATAAAAGGATTCGAGCGCTGTATGGCTGCAGGGAAACCGTTGGCGAGGTCTCCCAGACTCAAAGACCGCTTCGTCACCGTCATAGCGGTGGGAGCAGGTTATTTGCCTGGCCCGCGACAGGCGCCCAAAAATACGATACCGCGTGGCATGGCGGCAGAAAAAGTAGTCGCCGAGATTGGGCCTACCATCGCGGCGATGGACCAACTGATCGCGCAATGCGAGGCCCGGCATGGAGGTCGAAAACGGCTGATCGACCATCCCATGCTCGGGCCGCTCACAGGTAAGCAGTGGCGAAAGTTTCATTGGGTGCACGGACAGCATCACGTCAAACAGATTCTGCGACTGAGAGGCGTTCACGCACCATAGATTAGTACTGGCGAGGCGGATCGTTTTTACGGCAACCGCAAATCGGTTTTTTCGTCGACCACGATGTTCCGCCGCTCCCCGTCGTATACATAGAGGATGCGCAGCCACTTGTGAACTCCGGGAAGCGGGTCGCCTCCCAGGTTCTCGTTGTCCACGCGCAGGTAGAGCCTCCCATCATCGATTCGTCTGCGCAGGACATCGGTCACATTCATGAATTGCCCTTCGGCTCCGTAGTAGGCCCTCAGAATCTGCAGTCCTCGTTCGCGCCGTTCGTGTGCGTCCTCGCGGTGCTCTTCTCGCTCTTCGCGCCGGTCAAAACCGTCCTCAGGATCCAGTTCCAGACGCACTGTGCTCCGTTCCGGATAGCTATATTCCTTGACGTCTCCGTCCCAGTGCCGGATGCGAAGCAGCAGAGTCTTGTTCTGGTGTGGGGCTGGATCAATTCCAAGTTCAAACCGCGTGACCTCGAATTGCAGTACTCCGTTGTGGATGAAAGTCCGGACGCGCGATGTCACGTCCACGCTCCGTCCCGGAACTCCCCACTCCGCCCGCACCAGACCTCCGCCCTGTCCCATCGCCGAGCCCGACAGCAGGAACGCGCACGCTGCAATCGATAGGGCGCCTATCGTCAACCTAATCTTCATGGGTTCGTCCTCCCTGAGAATGATAAAAGCAAATCAAAACTTCTGAGCACCACTCGCGGGAAACCGAAGGTCACCAACTATGGTTTAACGTGGCGGAGTTTTCATTGAGTGCACGAGCAGCGCCAGGTGAGACAAATTTCGAGAATTGCGCACAACGTTCCGAGCAACTAAGAACCTGGAGTCGTTCGCAAGCACAACGAACCTTAAGAGAACCTTAAGAGCACTTACGTTGCCAGCCGCCCAAAGCGCAAACCTTTTTAACGAGATCTTAACCTCACTTTAACTTGGTGTTCACATATACCCGCTACCGTGCGCTAGTCGGTCTGTCTTAAATGTTTAAGACGCTACCTGCTAGTCGACCAACGAGCCACCACTTCGCGGCCACTCTAGATCGAACCGGAGGTTTCATTCATGCGCAGGCTACCGTACTCCTTCTTATTATTAGTGTTAGTGCCGATGGTGTTGGATCTCCTCTCCTCCTCTCCAGCGGCGGCGCAAGCACGCACGGGCGCGATCAGCGGCACTGTCACCGATACCAGCCAGGCTATATTGCCTGGCGCCAATGTAAAGCTGGATCCGGGTAACGCTTCTGTTGTCTCCGACAGTCAAGGTCAATTCACCATTACAAACGTTGTGCCAGGGACCTATACCGTCAGGGTGGACTATGTTGGGTTCTCGTCCTCGAAGGCGAGCGTCACAGTCGCTGCGGGTCAGGTGGCACGCGTAAACGTCGTTCTGAACGTTGCCTCCGAGAGCGAGGAAGTCCTGGTGACAGTGGAACGCGCGCATGGCGAAGCCGCCGCAATCAATGAAATCAGGACGTCGGAGAATATTCTCAACATTCTGCCCGCCCAGGTCATCACCAGCCTCCCCAACGCGAATATTGCGGACGCCGTGGGCCGCTTGCCCGGAGTTACGCTGGAGCGTGACGAGGGTGAAGGCAAGTACGTTCAGATCCGCGGCACCGAGCCGCGCTTGAGTAATTTGACCATTGACGGGGTCGAAGTTCCTTCGCCAGAAGGCGGTATACGGCAAGTGAAGTTAGACGTCGTGCCGACCGAAATGATCGACATGGTACAGATTGATAAGACGCTGCAGGCTAATCAGGATGGCGATGCCATCGGCGGAACCGTGAACCTCGTGACCAAAACCGCCAAAGAACTGCCCAGTTTGTCAGTTTATGGGAATGGGGGTTTTACGCCTATCATCAATACCGTTCCGGTCTCTGAGTTTGGGCTGACAGCAGGAGAGCGCTTCGGCGCACAGAAGCGTCTCGGCGTTCTTTTTAGCGGGTCTTACGACTATAACGGTCGCGGCATCAATGACATTGAGCCAGTTCCGACGATTCTCCCAGGAACGACGTTCACGCCTGATTATTCGTCTATAGCCATCCGGGAGTACAAATTCAACCGCAACCGCTACGGCATGGGCGGAAACGTGGACTACAAACTTGGAGAGTCCTCGGTGGTCTACGTTCGCGGCCTGTTCTCTGACTTCAAGGATTCAGGTCGCCGTTGGGAGTATGTGCTGACAAATAATGATCCCAATATCGGGTCCGGTCCTCCTGTTTTCGATACCGAGATCCGCGCCGCACACTATCAGGTCGGAAGCGCACTGGTAGGAGGTAACCACGTGTTTGCTAAATACTATGCGAACTGGGGACTCTCCGCGTCTCGTTCTCGAGTTTTTAATCCCATCAATGGAGGCGAGTCTATTAACACCTTTTCGTATCAGGCGCCCCCTGGCGCACCGCCTCTACCCTCGAGTCAGTGCCAGTACGATCCGGCCGCAACCAAGAGCGTCTATCGCCCGCAATGGCTCCCGGTTTGCTACACAGAAGCGTACAACCCTAGTAACTTCCAACTCACAAACGTCGAGGACGCCAACCACGGACAGGCCAGCCAACTGAATCTGCAGGGGCAGGTGTCCGTGGGCAGGCTATACAGTATCGGGTCCCATTCCAGCCGATTCGAGATGGGCTTCAGGATTCGCAACGCCCACAAATTCGATGATTCTTTCGAAAACTTCTACATCCCGAATCCAGCTCTAAACCTGCCGATCAGCATGTTTCCCACCGGCCTTGTGGACAAGCACTACTATGGCGGGTCTTATCCTCTAGGACCCTTAGGGAGTTGGGACAAGATCCTCACGTATTTCAAGGCCAACCCGGGTAACTTCACCCGCGATCCCAACGCGAGCAACACGTACGGGACTAATCCGGCCAATTTCGACCTAGTGGAGCGAGTCACGGCGGGATATCTAATGAACACGATTGATTTCAGCCGGTTCACGCTCGTCACCGGGGTGCGTTTCGAAGGCACGCAGTTTTACTCTACTGCGGTTAACACAACCACAATCAACCCCTGCGTGGGCCTCTGCGTGAAGGCTGCGGGGACCTACATTGACGTCTTGCCCAGCGCCTCGTTGCGTTATCGACTCGACAGTAACTCGGGACTTCGCTTCATCTATGGCCGGGGCCTGTCGCGTCCGCTCCCCCAGCAATTGACCACCGCAATTTCCGAAGATACGAGCACGGCCCCCTCTACCTTCAACGTCGGCGCCGTGCTCAAGCCGGAACATGCCAACAACTACGACCTGCTCTATGAACGGTATCTGACCCCGCTCGGCCTGATCCAGGCGGGGTTCTTCTATAAGAACATCAGCAGTCCTATCGTCACAAATGTGGTGCTTGCTACATCAGGACCGTTCGCAGGTCACTTCGTGGCGACCCCGTCGAATGCCGGTAGTGCATACGTTTACGGCATCGAACTGGCGTTCCAGCAGCACTTCACCTATCTTCCAGGGCTGCTGAGCGGACTTGGAGTATCGGCGAATTACAGTTACACGACCTCGGGGACCACGAAAGTAGACCCGCTCCGCACCGACAACCCGGCACTTCTCCGCCAGGCGCCGAATACATGGAACATCAGTCCCACCTACGATCGACGGCGGCTGTCGATCCGCGTCGGTCTCGCCTACAATGGCCCAAACATTTTCCAGTATATGTATCACAACCTTTCGCCCAACCCCACGCCACCGCCAGCTACGATTCCGAACCCACAGCCCGGTGGTGTCAAGGGACCCAACGGTGACAATTATCTCTACGCTCATTTCCAGGTTGACGCGCAGGCCAGCTACTACCTTGGGAAGGGCGTTACTGCGATTGTTTCCGGTCTGAATCTGAACAACGAAGTCTTCGGGTTCTACAACGGCAGCCCGCAGTTTGTGGTGCAGCGCGAATACTACAAACCGACATATTCGTTTGGCTTTCGTTGGGATCTCAGGCACGAATAATAAATTTCCGGCGCCGAGCAGGAAATAAAGCCAAAGAAAAAGCCCTCGCGAACCGCGAGGGCGTAAAAGTAATTGTCGTCCATCCTGCCGAGCTTAACTCCGCCGGACGAGCGTCGCGCCGTCCTACACCGCCATCCTACTCGCGCGCGGACGACGGAACGCCCGACTTGCGGGCCGCCTCCTGCACGTCGTCCAGTTCCTGCTTGGCGTTGTCGAGCGCTTTCTGTTTCTGATCGATCTGTTGCTTATACTGTGCGTCTTCCTTGTCCCAGCTGCCGGAATTGCGCAGGCGGTTGCCGGCATCGGCATAGAACGCGGCGGCACGCAAGCGATACTCGCGCTGTAGCACATCCAGTTCGCGCGAGAGCATGTCTATCTTGTCCTTCTGGGTGGAAATCTTGCCTTTCCACTGGTCATACATCCTCTGCTTGTCTGCGGTAGATGAGCCGGCCTTGTCTTGAGCCTTAGGCGCAGAGTCGGCAGACTTGGCAGCGGGTCCAGCCTGGTCGCCTGCGGGCGGATTAGCTTTAGCATCCGCCTCAGCTTCGCCGTTTACTTTGTCAGCAGACTGATCGCCTGCTTCTTCGCTCGGCTTTCCTACCACGCTGAGGTTGTCATTCTTGGGCAAGTTGTCGTTGTCGTACTGCTTGGTGGTTGTCTGCTTCTTGTCTTTGCGGACCGCGCGAGCGTAATCCCCAAGCGAGTCAGACTGCGCGCCAGCCAGGGTGATGAAAACGGCCGCCAGAGTTAGCGCCGTCAACCAAGTGTAAGTAATGCGCTTCATAGTTGCTCCGTTCCTTCGTGCCCAGCCGTTGAATTACTAAAAGCGGCATGGGCTGTGGTGAAACTAAACTCTCGCGGCCTCGGCTGCCCGTCTTGCTCCACTGAGGAAGCCACCAATCGTACGATCCAAGTGGGCCGATTCGGCGGCGATGTCAGTTGCCAGTTGCCGCGCCAATTCCGGATCGCGGCTCGCGGCCAATTGTTGCGCGTATCCCGAG
>Ga0210384_10006326_pt1 | contig 12663 bp, 12 predicted proteins | sample IncBWH2MmetaG_FD_160574 | JGI IMG/M metagenome (GOLD analysis project Ga0210384, IMG submission 160574) | Forest soil microbial communities from Barre Woods Harvard Forest LTER site, Petersham, Massachusetts, United States - Inc-BW-H-2-M | ecosystem: Environmental > Terrestrial > Soil >... | reverse complement strand
ATTCCTGTGTGTTCGCCTGCGCACAGAGTGCTGTGAGGCACCCCTGTGTCGGTGTAATATCGGCACAACGAGAGGAGCGAGTCATGCACCGGGTCAGCAGAGAATACCGCCGTGCAGCCGCAGTCGCGGGAATGCTTGTCATTGGCCTCCACGTCCCCACAGCGCAAGCGGTCCCCAGCTTTGCGCGCCAGACCGGGATGGCGTGCTCCGCCTGCCATACGGTCTTTCCCGAGCTCACTCCCTTCGGGCGCGAATTCAAGCTTCACGGCTACGTAATCGATAATCTGAAGCAGATCAAGGGCGTCACGATGGAGCAGCGTGAGACGCTGTCACTCAACTCGCTTCCGCCTTTGTCAATGATGCTGCAAGTCTCCTATACGCATACCGCCGCCGCGCTCCCGGACAGCCAGGTCGTGGGGGCGCTTGCCAAGGATGGTGAGGTTCTGTTTCCGCAGCAGGCGAGCCTCTTCTACGCAGGCAAGATTGCTGACAACCTCGGCGCCTTCGTGCAGTTGACCTACAACGGCGCGGCAGATCACTTCGGCTTTGACAATACCGATATTCGCTACGTGCGCTACCTGTCCGAAGGAGGGCAACAGAGCGGGGAATCGACCACGGCTGCGGTGAGAAGCCAACACAGCCTGTTGTTTGGATTGACGCTTAACAACAATCCAACCGTTCAAGACCCCTGGAACTCGACTGCCGCGTGGGGCTTCCCTTACTCCGGGAGCAGCGTTGCACCCACCCCTAATGCCTCGACCAAGCTCGACAACGGGGCAGGGGCCATCGGCCAGAACGCGGCCGGCGTTGGCGCCTATCTGTGGTTCGATGATTCGCTATATGCGGAGCTGAGCGCCTACTCGGCCGCCAAGACTGGCGGCGTCCATCCGCTCGACAGCCAGGCAGGCGCGGTCCTGCAGGGGCTCATGCCCTATTGGCGCCTGGGCTACGAGCGTCGTTGGGATCGCAGTTCCTTGTTCGTCGGCACTTATGGCGCAGTGGCGAGCATACAGCCGGGCAACGGCCTGGCCCTGCGCGGACCCACTGATCGCTTCACTGACGTGGCGGTCGACGCACAGTATCAGCTCATCGGCGAGGAACACCTGCTGACTCTGCTGGCGACCTATATCCACGAGAATCAGCGTCTCGATTCAAGTTTCGCGAACACCCTTGCAACTAACCCGAGCGACAACCTCAGAACTTTCAAAGCCGCCGTCGAGTACAGTTACAAACGGATGATCGGCGGTGCGCTCGGGCTGTTTGCAACCACCGGCAGTTCGGACGGTCTTCTGTATCCAAGCACCGGGGACGCAAGGGGAAGCGCGAGCGGCAGCCCGGCGAGCCGCGGCTACATCGCTGAGGTGAACTACCTGCCGTGGCTCAATACTAAACTGCAGCTGCAGTACATGGGCTATTCGAAGTTCAACGGCGCTACTACCGACTATGCAGGCATCGGGCGCAACGCTTCCGGCAACAACACCGTCTATTTGCTCGTCTGGCTGAACTTCTAATATTGCCATACCCATGAAGACGCACCTGAGCATCACTATTGCGCTTACGATCTGCGCCATCTGCAGCGGTGTCGCAGGCGCAACCGAACCATCTCCCGAGCTGGCGCGAGCGGCCCAGCAACTGGCGGCCACCACCTGTGCGACCTGTCATGGTGTCGGCGGTCGCAGCACCTCCCCCGCCTTCCCCGCTCTCGCAGCGCAGACTGCCCCTTACCTGCAAGGGCAACTGCAGGCATTTCGCGACCAGACAAGAGCCGACCCCGATGCGATCGCCTACATGTGGGGCATGGCTTCGCAGCTGAGCGATCCGATGATCGCGGCCATTGCTGCGTACTACTCCGCGCAGGTCGCTCCAGCGGGCAAGACAGAGAATGACAAGCTGATTCCCGAGGGTAGGCAGATCTTCGAGCAAGGCGTCGTTGCACGCAGCATTCCCGCGTGTGCCACCTGCCATGGCCCGCAGGCGCACGGCAACGCCGTCATCCCGCGGCTCGCCGGCCAGCACGCGCCGTATTTGGTAAAGCAAATGCTCGTCATTCAGAACGCATTGCGCGCCGCTCCGGTCATGCACGGTGTGATCCAGAACCTGTCGCACGATCAGATGCTCGCAGTCGCGGTATATCTGCAATCGCTAGGCCCGTGAGCTGAGCGCCGGCCGCGCCCGGAGCCGCCATGGCCATTTTCGACCTGACCCCGCCGAGCGACGCGCAGCGGCACGAAATTACCGCCGGACTCGACGACGACGAACGGCGCGTGCTGCTCGAGCACGGCACCGAAGCCGCCTTTTGCGGTGTGTTCCTCGATAATAAGAAGGCGGGCGTCTACACCTGCCGGTTCTGTGGATTGCCGCTGTTTGCCTCCAGCGCCAAATTCGACTCGGGCACGGGCTGGCCGAGTTTTTTCAGGCCCTACAACGAGACGCATATTAAGCGTATCCGCGACAGCAGCTACGGAATGCTGCGTGTGGAGGAAGTGTGTGCGCGCTGCGGGAGCCACCTTGGCCATGTGTTCCCGGATGGTCCAGCGCCGACCGGGGAGCGGCACTGCCTGAATTCGGTCTCGCTGGATTTCACCGAAAACGGTCGGCCGCTGCCCGATGTGTTGAAACGGGGTGCGCCGGAAGGCGCGCTCGATTCGATTGGCTGATGCGGTCGGGCTGACCGGAAAGTTCAGTGGTGCCAACCGTTTCCACGGGCGGCAGCTTCAGCCCTCGCGTCCAGCGGGTCGCCAGCGATCAGCGCATCAACCGATTGCTCAATGGCCGGCGGCAATGCGGACGCCGCGGTCTGGTATTCACCCGATCCGGAACCCGCAGGACGCGTGGCGGCGAGTGCCTCCAGACGCCACTGCTCGCGGTCACGACAGGCGAGTCCGGCAACCACGCTCTTGTCGCGTAAGGTAAAGGTGCGGCAATAGTCGCCGCTGCGGGATAGAAAGCTGACACCAAGGTGCACAGGAGCATCGGCAATCTGGTTGCTGGCGAGCTGCTCGGAGAGCGCGTCTGCCAAGGCCCCAGAGGCGAGAATCTTGCCGTCGCGAATGCCCACAGGTCCCTCGACCGGTGCGTGCCGCAGCAGCGGCGCTATGAGGACCCCGACGATCAGGCTGGCCGCCAGCGCACCCCATTGCGGCCAGGCCCGGTTTCTCGGCGGCTTGCGCTCGAGCGCGATGATGTTGCCGGTGCGCGCTTGCGCCAGGGTGCCTGCGGCGGCGGCCAGCAACCGCTCCGGGATCGGCGCGTCGAGCACCGGATCGAATTCAGTGCGCAACCGCGCCCGTAGCTCACGGTGGCGGGCGACACGGTGCGCAAGGTCCGGATCGGTCAGCATGGCAGCTTCCACCGCTGCCCGCGTCGCGCCGTCCAACTCGCCGTCGGCGTAGGCCATGACTGTCTCGTCGCTGAATGTCATCACTGCTTCCTCAGCTCCCGCCGAGCATTGCCTGTAGCGCCTCGCGGCCGCGCGCGAGACGACTGGTGAGCGTCCCGATCGGCACGTCCATCACGTGTGCAGCCTCCTTATAGGAGAGTCCTTCCACCAGTACCAACGCAACGGCAATGCGCTGCTCTTGCGGGAGACGCTCCATCGCTTCCTGCACCGACAGCATCTCCACTGGCGAAGCCTGTCCCACGTCACCCACGTGCTGCCCACTCTCTTCCGGCGCGAATACCCGGTCGCTGCGGGCGCGTGCCCGCAGCTCGTCGATCCACGCATGTCGCAGGATGCCAAACACCCAACCAGCCAAGGCGGCATCGGGCCGTAGCTGATGAGCGCGCGCGAGCGCCCGTTCGAGTGCGAGCTGCACCAGGTCGTCGGCGTCGTGCGGATTTCGCGTCAGGGCTCGCGCAAAGCGCCGCAACCTGGGCAACAGTGAGACCAGCCCCGCACTCAGGTCAGGCGACGTCACGCGCTGTTCTCAGGGGTGTATACGAACACCCATGCCATTTTCTTCCATTGCTTCCCGGCATGGACACGTTCCACTAAGGTGAGCGTATGCGCATATTCATTCTCACATTGTGCCTGTTCGGTGCGCAGATTGCGGCGGCTCAGGTCGGCTTGCCCGGGGTGCGTGTGCCACTTCCGGCTACCGGGCTGCCAAACCTGCCGACGATTGATCTGCCGCAGGAAGCGAAACTCGATGCCGAGTTTCGTGGCACCGACCTGCGCGCTCTGCGGGCTTTGCGTATCCGCACCCTGCTGCGCGCCCACCGCGACGTGATTGAAGCCGACGCGCACGGCAATCCGATTGTTCGCGGCGAAGTCCTGGCGGTGGCGCCGAGCGCGACGGCTTTGCAGGCTGCAGCCGCAGCAGGCTTTTCTGTGGTGCGGGAGTCGACCCTTGGTGCACTTGAACTACAGGTCGTCGTGTTGCGAGTGCCCGCTGGCACGGCTCGCGCGCTCGCCAGGCTGCAGGCAGCGGACCCCGGTGGTATCTATGACTTCAACCACATATATGTAGAGAGTGGAGCGGCGATCGGTGTTGGGGCGCAGGCATCCACGGTAGTTGAACAGTCGGGCATGGCGGGTGTGGCGCGCACCACGCGCGTCGGTCTCATCGATAGCGGGGTCGATCCTGCGCACGGGGTTTTCAGTGGATTGACACTGCACCAGCATGGGTGCTCGGGTCGGGTGCTGCCGCATGAGCACGGCACCGCGGTGGCTTCGCTGCTGGTAGGCACGGCACCGACCTTTCGCGGTGCCGCTCCGGGAAGTCAACTGTATGCGGCGGACGTGTACTGCGGCCTGCCGACCGGAGGCGCCGCCGAGGTGGTGGCCGAAGCCTTTGCGTGGCTGGTGGAAGAAAAAGTTCCCGTCGTTAACGTGAGCCTGGTCGGACCGCCGAACCTGGTGCTTGAGGGCGTCGTGCAGCGCGTGATCGCCGCCGGGCACATCGTGGTGGCGGCGGTGGGAAATGACGGTCCGGCGGCTCCGCCGCTTTTTCCAGCGGCGTGGCCCGGAGTCATCGGGGTGACTGGCGTTGATGCGCGTCGGCGCGTGCTGGTGGAGGCGCAGCGCGGACCGCAGGTGAAGTTCGCCGCTCCGGCTGCGCAGATGGCGGCCGCCACCACACCGTCGGGCTACACCCTGGTCCGCGGGACCTCTTTTGCCGCCCCTCTGGTCGCGGGGCTGTTGGCACTCAAACTGCCGGCTCCGGACAAGGAGGCTGCGGATAGCGCCGTTGCGGCATTGGCCCGGGAGGCGGTGCATCTTGGATCAGCCGCACCCAATACTATCTATGGGTTTGGGTTGGTGGGCGAGGCGCTCAGGCGTCAGCCGGTCCTGGCGACGCTGCGCGCCGATTAAGTAAAAAAGAAAATCGCGCATCGCGACGGAAGATTCGCCGCTGCCCGCGCGTAGTACTCCTTGAGAAAGGTTGCGGAAATGGCCGCGGCCTCAAGAGGAGACGATCATGAGGACGAATCATCTCTTAGCGAGCGCTGCGTTCGCAGCTGTGTTGGTTGTGACGGTGCCCGCTCACGCGCAGCTTCTTGGTGGCGGCATGCACGGCGGGGTGACCAGCATGCAGGCAGCCACGTTCGGTAGTGGGATCGGCACCAGGGGCGCTGCCGCCAGCGGTCAGACCGACGCGTCGGACTCCGCGCGCGCGGGCGGCCGAGTGCATGGGGTCGCTCGCGGCGATCGAACCGCGAAAGCGGCGGCACAAGCGACCGGCCGCGATGTCCGGGGCGCCAAGACGGATGCCGCGGTAGCGGGCCGCCAGAGCGTCGCCACTGGCAATGCTGCCATGGGCACGACTCGCGCCGCGGCCGGAGCAGCGGCTGCCACCAGTGCAAGTGCCGCAGGGCAGGGCGAAGCACAGGCCCGTCACGTCGACACAGCTGGCGCGGTCGCCGGTGGCCTATCGGTCACTGAAGAGCCGCGCAAGGCTAAAGCGGACAGCTCCAAGCCCTCGACAAACCAGCCGGCTCGCACGAGCAAGCCTGACAGCCCGAGCACTCCGCGGCATTCACCGCCCGCAGGCAATGGCGGCGAGACGCCGCGCAGCGCGGGTCCCCGCGGCGAAGCCAACGCAGATGCCTCTGCTTCGGTAAGCGCGTCCGCCACGCACTGACCGCTCTCGCGAAAGACGCGGCGAACGGCAGGCCGACTGTTGGCCTGCCGCTTTTTTTAGTTACAGCATCGTCACGATCCCGCAATACCCGCGTACTCGCGCTGCCGCCGGAATCCGGCTCTGCACCGCCGCGCTACGTCACAGCTTACGCTGGGATTTCTCCCGATCGCGGGAGCAACATTCCAATAACCAGGTAGCGAAAGGCCAGTTATGCGTCGGTCAACACACTGTGTGGTTCTTTTGGCGAGCGCATACGCGTGCTGTGGCACTGCACCGCAGAATGCGTTCGCGGACGAAACCTGCAACTCGCCCTATATCAGTAACCTCATCAAGGGCCAGGAAGATTTCGTTCATGTCTGGACCCTCGGCGTAGAAGGCCTGGGTGACGGGTCCGACAAACTTGTCACTATCGATGCGAACCCTGCGTCGAAGACCTACGGCAAGGTCATTGACAGCAAATCGGTCGGTGGACGCGGCGAGGCGCATCACATGGGCTTCACCGACGATCGCAAGTCCCTGTGGGCGGGCGGACTGGACGACAGCAAGATCTATGTCTTCGACGTCGGAACCAATCCGTCCGAACCGAAGCTGATTCGCACCATCGCCGACTTGCCGGCGAAAACCAAATTCGTCGGCCCCCACACCTTCTATGCGCTGCCCGGCCGGATGCTGATCGGCAACTTGTCCAACGGCGTCGACAAAGGCGGCGTCACCGGGATGGCGCTGTACAACAACAAGGGCTCGCTGATCGCCCGCTACGACATGCCAACTGCTTCGATCGCCGGGGTTAAGGGCGACGGCTACGGTTATGACGTGGCGGTCAATCCGGCCAAGAACGTTTTGCTGACCTCGAGTTTTGCCGGTTGGCAGAATTACATGCGCGAGCTGGGGGACCTGATCAAGGATCCGGAGGCGATGAAGCACTTTGGCAGCACGATGGTCGTGTGGAACCTCAAGTCCATGCAGCCTACTCAAGTGCTGAGCGTGCCGGGGGCCCCCCTGGAGATCCGCTGGTCGCTCGGGCCGGGCCAGAACTGGGCGATCACGGCGGCGGCATTGACATCGAAGCTGTGGCTGATCAAGCAAGGCGAGGGCGGTGCCTGGGGTGCCCGGGAGGTCGGGACCATCGGCACTCCGTCGCAAGTTCCGCTGCCCGTTGATATCTCCATTACGGCAGATGGCAAGGGCCTCTGGGTCAACACGTTCATGGACGGCACCACGCACTATTTCGATCTCACGGATCCGGAGCACCCCAAGGAGACGTACCAGAAGCGCATCGGCAGCCAGGTCAACATGATCTCGCAGAGCTGGGACGGCAAGCGGGTTTACACGACCTCGAGCCTGCTGGCGCACTGGGACAAGAAGGGCGCTGACAACGAGCAATTCCTGCGCGCCTTCAACTGGGACGGCCGCACGCTCACACCGGCTTTCGAAGTTGATTTCACCAAGGAGAAATTGGGGCGGCCGCATCACATGAAATTCACCGCCACGGCTAACCAGTCGCGCACACTCTCAGCACTCACCCGGCAGTAGCACGCGATGCTCCGATTCCTCAGGTCCGTCACGGCATGCCTGTTGGCTGTCGCGAACGCCCAGGCAGCCGTCGATGCGGGTCCGGCCACTGCGCCGCGGATGGACTTCACTCCGTTGCAGCCGGGCACGTATCGGTTGCCGTCGATTCAGTCCGTCGAGGATGCGACGTTACTCGACGAACACGGTCACCCGGTTCGACTGAGTGCCTTGACTAAGAACAAGATCACCCTGCTGACGTTCTTCTACACTTACTGCGCCGATCCGCTCGGCTGCCCTTTTGCGCACCAAACATTGAGCATGCTGCGCGATCGGATCCTGCGGGATCGCGAACTGGCGCGCGAGGTTCGATTCGTGGGCATCAGTTGTGATCCCACCACCGACACACCGGAGGTTCTGGCGCGCTATGCCCTGGATTTCGCCACCGGCTCACGATTCGAGTGGCGATTTGCGACGGCGCGGTCGGTGTCAGCCCTGCTGCCGGTGCTCGATGACTTCGGCCAGGATGTAAGTGTGGAGGTGGACGCGAGCGGCAGGCCGACTCGCGCGCGGCACCATATGCTGAAGGTCTTCTTGATCGACCCGCGCGGACGGGTGCGGGAAATCTACTCGCTCGCCTACCTGCAGCCGGAAGTCATGCTGAACGACATCCGGACCCTGCATCTCGAGCCGCAAACCAGAAAGCCCGACGCCCGCACGGCCGCTCGCGGTTCCGGACCTGCAAGCTGGTCCCGGGATTGACAGCGACCGGCGCCGGGCGTCGGTCGACCCTGGCACCAGTGGGTCGCATCAAGCTCGTACCGGGGCATGATCGCGAGCGGTGCGCTTATACTCTGCGTCACCATGCGTGAGCTTCTGGACGCTGCGGCGCGGCGGGCGAGCCGCTATCTCGAATCTCTCGAGGCGCGCTCCGTCGCACCTGCCAAGGAGGCGATCGCCGCGCTCAGTAAATTCGAACAGGCTTTCCCTGAGCATACCTCGACCGCTGAGGCGGTACTGGCCGAGCTGGACGACATCGGTTCGCCGGCCACGATGGCGTCCGCGGGCGGGCGATTTTTCGGCTTCGTGATCGGCGGGTCGCTGCCGGTGACGGTGGCGGCAAACTGGCTTGCGGCCGCCTGGGACCAGAACGCCGGGCTTGCCATTACCTCACCCACCAACGCTGTGCTCGAGGCCGTCGCCTTGCGCTGGGTGAAGGACATTTTTCATCTGCCGGAGCAAAGCGCTGGCGGGTTCGTCACCTGCGCGACAGCGGCGAACTTTGCGGCACTCGCTGCTGCGCGACATGCATTGCTTAGCCGGGTTGGCTGGGATGTTGAAGCGCAAGGGCTATTTGGAGCACCGCCGCTGACACTGGTGGTGGGCGACGAGGTGCATGCGAGCGTGCAGAAGGCGCTTGCCCTGGTCGGCTTCGGGCGTGAAAGAATCGTACGCGTGCCGGTCGATGCACAAGGACGGATGCTCGCCGACGCGTTGCCGTCCGTCGACGATCAGACGATAGTGTGCGTGCAGGCGGGCAACGTGAACACCGGCGCCTTCGATCCCATCCCGGAGATTTGCAGGCGTGCGCACTCGCAAGGCGCCTGGGTACATGTCGATGGCGCGTTCGGTATGTGGGCGGCGGCCGCGCCGGCGCGCGCGCACTTAGTCCACGGCGTTGAAGACGCGGATTCGTGGGCCACCGACGCCCACAAGTGGCTCAATGTCCCCTACGACAGCGGCCTGGTATTCACGCGCAACGCCGCTGCTCTGCGCATCGCAATGTCCGTCGGCGCCGCATATCTCGCCCAGGACGAAGACCGTGTCCCTTATCAATACACCCCCGATTTTTCGCGCCGCGCGCGCGGCGTGGAAGTCTGGGCCGCGTTGCGCCAGCTTGGCCGCCCGGGTCTTGCCGCTCTGATCGAGCGCACGTGCCGCTACGCCGGACGCTTTGCCGAGGGCCTTCTTGATGCGGGCTACCGCGTGTTAAACGACGTGGTGCTCAACCAGGTCCTGGTGTCGTTCGGAAGTTCAGAGCGCACGCGCGAGGTAATTGCGCGTGTGCAGGGCGACGGCACCTGTTGGTGCGGCGGCACCGTCTGGCAGGGCCACACAGCGATGCGCATCAGTGTGTCGTCATGGGCGACTACTGACGCGGACGTCGAGCGCAGTCTTGCGGCGATCTTGCGTGCGGCCGGGTCCTGACGGCGCGCTGCTGGCCGCCGTGCGGCGTGACAATTCCGCAGGAGCAAACTCATGGCGTCTATACCGGTAGGAGCCAACGGTTCATTCACGCTGGTGGTAACCGCTGAACACCTTGCCAATCGCTTCAAGGACGCTATTTTGCCGCCGGTGCTGGCGACGCCGGTCATGATCATGGCCATGGAGAACGCTGCTCTCAACGCGATCAAGCCCTTCCTTGGAGCGGGGGAGAGCGCGGTGGGAACGCACGTCGACGTGCTTCACCTGGCGGCAACGCCTGTCGGCAGGCAAGTCGTCGCGGGAGCGCGGGTTACCAAGGTGGATGGCCGCCGCATCGAGTTCAAGATCGAAGCGACAGATGGTGTCGCGCCCATCGGCACCGGCACCCATGAGCGATTGGTCATTGATATGACGCGGTTCATCGAGCGGCTGAAGCAGAACTCCGCCTAGCAACTCCCGCCTGCGCCCGCTTGTGCCCGAAAGTTCAGCCGCGGCGACGGCGGCACCAGGAGGCCGGTGGTTTTCATGGGTTGAGGAAGCCGCTTGAGCCATCCGCTCGACGTATGTTCCTACCGCTTGACGCAAAATTGAAAACGCTTACATTATTGCCCTGCGGCTGCCCCGATCAGCCATAGCATCGCAGCCTGGGGGCTTTACCGGTGGCTGTTACGATTCACGATGTCGCGGACGCGGCGCAGGTGTCCATTGCAACCGTGTCCCGCGTGCTGAACGGCGTCGGCAACGTGACCGAGGCCACACGGCGCAAAGTCACCAAGGCCGCCGCGCGTCTAAGCTATATCCCGCATGGCGGCGCGCGCAGCCTGAGTACACGCCGCACGAACTGTATCGGCGCCGTCCTGCCTGACCTGCACGATGAGTTTTTCTCCGAGCTGATTCGCGGCATCGACCGGGTCGCCCGATTACATACCCTGCACCTGCTGTTGTCATGCTCGCATAGCGATGTGGATGAACTGGCGGCCGCGCTGCGTGCGATGCAAGGCAGAGTCGACGGCTTGCTGGTCATGTCGCCGCACGTTGATGCGGAAGTGCTCAGCCAGAATATCCCTCCATCAATGCCCACCGTGCTCATGAATACGCGTCACGATGGTGACCGGTATCCATCATTCATGGTCGACAACTACGGCGGCGCGCGCGCGATGGTCCAGCATCTGGTCGGACGCGGGCACCGGCGCATCGCGCTGATCGCGGGGCCGCCGGCTAACTTTGACTCGTGTGAGCGGCTGCGCGGCTATGTGGATGCCCTGGCCGAACTGCTGCCCGGTATCAGTCCGCAGATCCTGCCCGGGGACTTTACCGAACAATCGGGGCATCGCGCCGGGCAGCTGTTGCTCTCGATGGCCAGCCGCCCCGACGCGGTGTTCGCTGCGAATGACATGATGGCGATCGGTTGTGCGTTCGCACTGAACGAAGCTGGCGTGACGGTACCGGACGATCTCGCGCTCGCGGGCTTCGACGACATTCCAATCGCGCGCTGCGTGAGCCCGCCGCTGACCACCGTACGGGTGCGCATCGCCGAGCTGGGCGAGCTGGCACTCGAGCGGCTGCTGCCCGCCATCTCCGGGTCAGGCCAGGAGAAGGTCTGCACTCAGACGCTGGGCACGGAGGTCGTGGTGCGCAGCTCCTGCGGCCGCAAGCAGGCGCCGATGATCGCAGTCCGCCAGGTCTGAGTCAGGCGTCGCAAGGCAGGGCAGGTGGCGGATATTACGGCAGCGACGTTCGTACTTGCCGTCAACGATCTTGACGTATCGAGGAAGTTCTATTGTGAGAAGTTGGGCTTCGCTGAGGATTTCAGCGTCGCAGGATGGTCGTTTCTGAGTCGCGGGGCCTGCAAGCTTCGAATTGGCCACTGTCCCGAGGCGCAACCCATATCCAGGTCCCAGGATCATTCATGGTTCGCGTATCTTCGTGTCCGGGACGCTGCTGGTTTGTACCAGGAGTTTGTAAAGCAGAACGTAGAGATATGGCATAAGTTGCAAGACAAGTCCTGGGGGATGCGTGAGTTCGCGGTCGTGACGCCGGACGGCCACCGCATTGTGTTCGGAGAAGAGCTTGCCCAGTTCGCCACTGGAGCCGCCTGAACCCGCAGCGCGGCCGCTCAACCCCGACGTTCGATGACTCAATGACCTATTCGTTCGACAGCCGCCGCCGATTTGTGCTGCGCGCCGCACTGGCCGTGGCCGCCGGCTACACGACGCGCGGATTTGCGGCCGGCGCGACGCTGCCTGGGTCCGACGCAGTCATCGACGACCTCGAGAAGCGCACGTTCAATTTTTTCTGGGAGACGACCAATCCAGTCAATGGGTTGGTTTGCGATCGCTGGCCGAGCAAGGGGTTTGCCAGCATTGCCGCGGTCGGCTTCGGCCTCACCGCATACCCGATCGGCGTCGAGCGTGGCTATGTGACGCGCTCGCAAGCTGCCGAGCGCGTGCTGCGCACAGCGCGTTTCTTCCACGCGGCGCCGCAGGGACCACAGGCAACGGGCGTGACGGGCTACAAGGGATTCTTCTATCACTTCCTGGATATGGACACGGGGACCCGTGCCGCAAGGTGCGAGCTGTCGACGATCGATAGCGCGCTGCTTTTGGCCGGGTTGCTCTTCTGCCGCGGCTATTTCGATCGCAGCAACGCGGCGGAGAGCGAGATCCGTCGGCTGATCGATGCCATCGAGGCACGGGTTGAGTGGACCTGGGTGCAGCCGCGCGCGCCGGCGATCTGCCATGGCTGGAATCCGCAAAGCGGTTATCTCAGGTACGATTGGACCGGTTATTGCGAGGCGATGCTCGTCTACATTCTGGCGCTCGGCTCGCCGAGCCAGCCGGTGGGGCCCGGCGCCTGGGCTGCGTGG
>Ga0210384_10006325_pt1 | contig 12664 bp, 9 predicted proteins | sample IncBWH2MmetaG_FD_160574 | JGI IMG/M metagenome (GOLD analysis project Ga0210384, IMG submission 160574) | Forest soil microbial communities from Barre Woods Harvard Forest LTER site, Petersham, Massachusetts, United States - Inc-BW-H-2-M | ecosystem: Environmental > Terrestrial > Soil >... | reverse complement strand
GTCGATCTCGGCGACCCGCGCGGCTTGTTTCTGATTCAGAGTTTCCCGATTCAGGACAGGGATGTGCTGTATGTGTCCAATGCTCCCGTTGCCGAGATGCAAAAGTTCCTGAACCTCCTGGTCGCCCTCTCCTACCCGTTGTTGACGGGCAAGCAGCTAGGTTATTAAACCATGCGTCTGATTCCCTGGATCAAACGCAATGTCGTCCTCGTCGTGACGGTAATTGTACCGACACTGGGAGCCATCATTTATTTCGGCCTCATCGCCTCGGACGTTTATATCTCCGAGTCCCGGTTCCTGGTCCGGAGCCCTCAGCAGAAGATGGAAGGCGCGGGGCTGTTCGGCGATCTATTGCAGGGGACGGCGCTCTCACGCGCCCAAGACGATACCTACTCCGTGCACGATTTCATGCTGTCGCGCGACGCGTTGCGCGCGCTTGACGCCAAGATCGGAATTCGAAATGCGTTTGCGCGCAATCGGGTCGACCCGTTGAATCGCTTTCCACCCCTCTTCTTGGATGACAGCTTCGAGGAACTCTACGTCTACTTCGGCAAACACATCGACATTGAATATGATTCTTCATCATCGATTTCGACGCTGACGGTGCGGGCCTACAGCGCCTCGGACGCACAGAAAATTAATGACGCACTCTTGCAATTGAGTGAGGGTTTGGTCAACAGCCTGAACGAGCGCAGCCGACAGGATCTGGTCCGTTTCGCCGAAGGCGATGTGAAAGTCGCCACCGACAAGGCCGCTGCAGCCGCCGTTGCGTTGTTCTCGTATCGCAGCAAGAATGCCGTTTTCGAGCCAGACAAGCAGGCCGAAATCCAGCTCGAAAGCGTGGCTAAGATCCAGGAAGACCTGATCGCCACCGAAGCGCAGCTGGCGCAGCTACGCAAAATCTCTCCGACCAACCCACAGATCTCCGGGCTCGAAAGCCGTGCCGAGACGTTGCGCAAAGCCATTGCATCGGAGGCCGGGAAGGTAACGAGTGCCAACGGTTCATTCAGCGCGCGGGCTCAGACTTTCGAGCGCCTTACCGTGGACTCTGAGTTCGCGGATAAGCAACTCGGCACCGCACTCGCGGACCTCGAGACCGCCCGCAGCGAGGCGCTGCGCAAGGAGCTGTATCTGGAGCGGCTGGTCCAGCCCAGTCTGCCAGACAAGTCGATGGAGCCGCGGCGGATCCGCTCGGTGTTCACCGTGTTCCTGCTTGGACTAATGGTTTGGGGCGTTGCCAGCCTCGTGATTGCCGCAATCCGCGAGCATGCCGACTGAGGCGGACTTTGCGCATGCAAATCGCCGGTGCAGCTTCGTTGCGACAATGTTTGGATATCCAACGGCGAGTGCTGCACGCGCTCATGATGCGCGAAGTAATTACGCGCTTTGGACGAGAGAATCTCGGCGTCCTGTGGCTGATCGGCGAACCGGTAATATTTACTCTCGGCGTCGCCACTCTGTGGTCGCTTGCAAATTTGCGGCACTCATCCATGATTCCGATCGTCGCGTTTGCGGTCACCGGATATTCATCGGTGCTGATGTGGCGCAATGCTTCGAATCACGCGGGTGCGGCGGTTGCGCAAAATAAATCGCTGCTTTTTCATCGAAGCGTCCGGGTTATCGACGTTCTCATTACAAGGGCCGCCCTCGAGATCGGTGGGGCATCGGCGTCCTTTATCCTGTTATCGTCCTTGTTCATTTTCATCGGCTGGATGCCGATGCCGGCAGACCCGCTGAAGGTCCTGTTCGGGTGGGGAATGCTGGCCTGGTTCGGGATGGCCCTCGCAATATTTATTGGCGCCGGTTCGTCATTCTCAGAAGTGGTTGTACGCTTGTGGCATCCCATAACGTACTTGCTTTTCCCGCTTTCGGGCGCGGCGTTTATGGTCGACTGGCTGCCCGAGAGGCTTCAAGGAATAGTGATGGTGCTGCCAATGGTGCATGGTGTCGAAATACTGCGCGAGGGATTTTTTGGAGGCATTGTTCCAGCTCATTACGACGTAGGCTACATGGCGGTGTGTTGCCTGGTCCTTTCGCTGGCCGGCCTATCTCTCGCCAGTGAGGCCAGTCGCCGGGTGCAATTCTGATGCTGTCGGTCGAACACGTATCGAAGTCCTACGCGACGCGGCATGGGCGGCGTGAAGTACTAAATGACGTTAGCTTTAAATTGGGGCCGAGTGAGAACCTGGGAATACTTGGGCGCAATGGCGCCGGCAAATCCACCCTGATCCGGTTGATTAGCGGAGCGGAACAACCGAGCGCTGGCCGAATTAGGCGTGGCATGCGGATCTCCTGGCCCCTTGCCTTCGGCGGCGCCTTTTCGGCGCATCTGACCGGCCTGGACAATCTGAAATTTGTCTGCCGCATTTACGGCGTGGATCATGAACCGCTAATACCGTTTGTCGAGGAGTTCACCGAGCTTGGGCTGTATTTTCGCGAACCGGTAATGCATTACTCGCACGGCATGCTGACGCGGCTCGCATTCGCCCTATCTATGGCGATCGAGTTTGACTGCTTCCTTATCGACGAAGCAATGGTTGTCGGCGATGTCCGATTCCACGAACGCTGCCATTATGAGCTGTTTCATAAGCGCAAGGATCGGGCATTCATCCTAGTGACGCACGATGCCAACGTGATTAAGTTGTATTGCACAAATGCGTGCGTTCTACATGAGGGTCAGCTCCTGCCATTCCCGACGGTTGACGCCGCCTACGATTTTTACCAGGCGACGATGGCGGCGCGGCCGGAACCGGTCGAACTCTAGCGGGCCCCTACCGAGCCATGAGCCCAAAGCAGGTGCAACCCATCCGAGTGCTCGTCGAGCTGCGTCCGGCCCTGGGTGGACATGCCGGTATACCGCAGGCAACGCGATTGCTCTTCCGAAGCCTCTCGCTCCTCGAGGGCGTCCGTGTCGAGGGCTTATTGCAAAGCGCCGAACGCTCGCTGACTCCCGGACTGTCACAGCGCCGTTCTCGATTGCTCTGGCCTTTATCTGTTGATCAACAGTTGAATCGACTCAGCCGGACCGTCATTTCCATCGAGACTGGCCGCTGGGATTCGTACGTATTCGCCACCCTGCATACCATTGCCATGGCGCTAAAGCATCTTTTCGGCGGGCGGCAGCAGCTCACGAGCTTCGACGCGCTCCATTTCCGCGATTTCCTCTGGCGACGGTTTTTCGCACAGACCCTGCCCCCCGATGACTTTGACATCATCACGCGTGCCGCCTTTAGGATTGCACGCGTTCCCTGGACGGCGATGCACCTCTGTGCGCTGGTGACGCGCAAGCTGGGATACCCGCTTTACCCCCGCCTGAATACGTCCGACTTCGACGTCATGATATGCGAAACACCGTACCCGGCAACGGTCGCGCGGAATACAAGATTAGTCATTCACTATCACGACGCCATTCCGATTCTGATGCCGCACACGATTTCTGACCGCCGCCTTCATCAGGCTTTTCATTACCGTGCCTTGCGCAACAACGTGGACCATGGCGCGTGGTTCGCCTGCGTGTCGGATGCGACGCGCAGGGATTTGGTGTCGATGTTTCCGCAGGCAGAGGCGCGATCGGTCACGATCCACAACGTCGTTTCGCACCTCTATCACGACGGCCCGTCGGAAGCCAGCCGGGTTCCGGAGATTATTCGAATCCGGCTGAACATGCGCATTAAGCCGCCCCTGGACTCGGCGTTCAGGCGGGCTCTCCTTGCCGATAGCGCTCAAGTACAAAAACTGGATTACTTGCTCATTGTGTCTACGATCGAGCCTCGCAAGAATCACCTGACCTTGCTGTCCGCGTGGGAGAACCTGCGGGCCGAGCGCTTCCCCGCCCTCAAGCTCATCATCGTGGGCGCGCTGGGTTGGCGCCAGAAGCGCATCGTACGAAAATTCAGGCCCTGGCTCGAGCGCGGAGACGCTTTCCTCCTGGAAGATGTATTGGCTCCGGAACTGCGCGTGCTGTATGCGCAGGCGCGAGCGACCGTTTGCCCAAGTTTCGGGGAGGGCTTTGATTTTTCAGGTGTCGAAGCGATGAAATCCGGCAGCCCAGTCGTCGCATCCGACATTCCCGTTCATCGTGAGATTTTTTCCGATGCGGCGGAATATTTCAATCCCTATTCGGTCGATGCACTGTCGCAGGCGATCCATGCCGTTATTGATCCGGTGCGGAGCGAACGCCGAGGTGAGCTCGTCGCAAGGGGTGCGGTCGTCTCAACGCGCTATTCTCTTGAAAACATTTTACCTCGATGGCAGGCTTTTCTACAGCTGCCGGCGCCCACCACCCCATGACAGCCGAACCCTTAGACATGAGTACGGACATCGCTTGGGAGGAATGGGGTCTCCGTGATCCCTATTTCGGGGTTATTACCGACCCTCGCTATCGCGCCTCTGGTATTTCCGACGAGCTAAAACGGGAGTTCTTCGAATCGGGCCAAATGCACGTTGATAACTTAATTTTGACGATCCGTAAGTACCTACACCCTGAATTCGCGCCGAAGACCGTTCTGGATTTCGGCTGCGGTGTCGGGCGACTGCTTGGGCCATTTGCCGCGGTCGCCGAAGAAGTTGTGGGAACGGACGTGTCCAGCTCGATGTTGTTAGAGGCGCAACGCAACTGCAATGAGCGCCAGCTGCACAATGTCAAGTTGCTGGCTTCTGACGATGAACTATCGACACTGGCGGGATCATTCGATCTCATTCATTCCTATATCGTCTTTCAGCACATACCCGTGCGGCGCGGGCGGATGTTATTTGGCAGACTCCTGGAACATCTTCGGCCGGATGGCGTCGGCGCCATGCATTTTACTTACTCAAAAACACACTTTGCCCCAACCCACGGCGTTGCTCCGGTGGCGGAACCTTTAACGGAATCCCCTGTGGCGCCCGCTCCGATGAGTGCGGATCCTGAGATGCAAATGAATCCATACAACGTCAACGAAATCCTGTTTTCGATGCAACGCTTGGGATTTTTTCGGACTCACCTGGAGTTCACTAATCACGCTGGAGAGCTCGGCGTATTTCTAATCTTCTCCAGGACCGGGTCGCAATTTCCGTCGAATGTATTTTAGGCCTACATAGACATACCGCGGACCAAGCAATTCCATGGAAAGCGATCCCACAAAGGCGAGCGAACCGCACCGCTTGCAAGACGCGGCGCCCGGCGGCATGAATTTTGTCTTTCATACCGGCATCCACAAGACCGGATCGTCCGCGCTGCAGGCTTACCTCGCTCATAACGCGAGTCGCCTGAAAGAAGCGGGCGTGGCGTACGCCTACGCGACAGGGAAACGGCAAGGCCCTGGAAACGGCCAATACCTGTTCGAGCTGATTCGCAATCGCAAAGTTACGCAGAGTCAGATCGACGACTTATTTACTGTCTATTTGGACAATTGCCCCACTGCGATTATTTCGTCGGAGGACTTCACTCATTTCGGACTACCCGAATGGCAGAGAATCGCCGAAGCCTGTCAAAGGCTGCGGGCGCAAGTCAGGACCGTCACCTTCGTCCGCGACCTAGCACCCTATTGCTCCTCACTCCACGCGCAATTACGCGGAAGTGGAGAGAGCAACGTTACGTTCAAGGTTTTTTCGGCGCAGTCGGATATCTTCGTTCGTATCTTCGACTCTCTCAAGTGTCTGCTGCGGACGTTTCGGGCTGAATCAATGACGGTTCTTCACTATGAGTCGGTCGTAGGCGATATCGACAAAGCTTTTCTAGGATCTATGGGACTCCCCTGTGATTCGTACGACACGGCACCGCTCCTCGAACGCACCAACCGCACTCTTACGGATCTTGAACAAGACATTGTCTTGCGAGTTACGAAGTTAGCTGGCCTGCAGTTGGCCCGAGAGCTTTCTGTGCACTTGAAGGCGCGCCGCCCACAATTGAAAGTCCCCAGGCATTTTGCGGCCAGTCTTGTCGCAGAGTTGAGCACGAGGTACGCCGCTGAATTGGAATGGATCAATCAGACCTTCTTTGGTGGCGAGTCGGTCGTGCAGGTCGCGCACACTTTGCCGGACGGTCAACCCAAAGTCGGGCTCAGCGATGCGGACTGCCAAGCTATTTATTGCGATGTTATCGACTGGTGCTTAGATCGATTGAAGAAGTCGCAAAATGAAAGCTTTCTGCAAATGGGCCGCCTGCTGCGAGAAATCGACTGGGACCTCGCCGCCGATCCGCTCCTTCCGCCCGACTTCGATCCGTTGGCATACCTGGCGCAAAATCCAGATGTCGTGCGCAACGGAACACCGCCCTTCGGTCACTTTATCCACTACGGCCATAAAGAATCGACTCGGAGGTGGAAATGGAAGTATTAACTTGCTCGACTATTGGTGGTCACATTCTGCAGGCTAGTTCGTCTGAGGCACAATTGGCACCATGTAATGTCGGTCGCATTCCTGCACGCGCGCTGTCGCCAAAGAACCGAACGTCAGCGATTTCTGCTTTGGTCGCCGTGTTCTTGGCGATTGGGGGCGGCCGCACCTTCGCCCACACGTTACGCGTCGCGGCGCAGGAGAATCAACAAGCCGCGCCTCCGGCGGTATGGTTCGCGCCAAACATGGGTTCTGCGGACTACGCGGAGCTGTTTACCGCGCCGGATGCGTGGAGCGCCACTCGTGCACGCATTGGAGTGTTCAAGTTCTACACCCAAAATCTCCGTGATGCGCCGTGTACGATCTGTGGAAACAACACTCTACAGACGTTTATCGCTGTCGATGCATTCCGGAAACTGACGAAGTGGGGAATTGCCATTGCGGTTGAGGTGCCTGCCGTGAAGCCCTGGGGTTGCGGCGCCAAAGAGGCCAACGTTGTAGTCAGCATGCTGCAAGTCGTCGCGCGCAATGGAGGGGACGTCGCCTTCCTGTCGATGGACGAACCCCTGGCGGGCAGTCAGTTACTAGGCCCCGATGCGGGTCATGGGTGCGGGTTCGCGAGAGACCAGACCACTGCGGCCGTTGTGCGGTATGGTCAGGACATTCACGCGCGCTTTCCTCGAATTCGCATCGGCGAAATAGAACCCTATCCATTCTATTCTGTGGAGCAACTGGGGGAGTGGGTCGATTCCTTGCGGCGCGCCGGTTTCAATCCGGCATTCTTTCACTTGGATGTCGATCGCAATGCGGTTCGCGTTCATCACCAGGATGTGGTGAGGGATCTCAAGTGGTTGAGCCAGTTCTTTGCCAAACGCAAGATTCCATTCGGCGTCATTCTATGGTCTCCCGCAAAGTCGGACCGAGAATTTTACGAATCCACATTGGAGTGGGCGCGCCTCGTGAAGTCCGTGTTGGGAAAACCTGATGAAATCATATTCCAGAACTGGGCGGGGGTTGCGGATGCACCCCACGACATTCCGACCAACATGCCCACGAACGATGCAACATTCAGTCACATGCGTGTCATCGACGAAGCTCTAGGGGTGTTCAATCGATAGCGGATTATCCCATATCGGAGACGACCTGACACCCAATGCCGGTGCGCACTATTCGCTCACGAAGTTCGAGCTTGCGACCCTCAACTGTTGATTTCCCGGAGCCTTCCCTGGACCAAGTAATGAATAGAAGCCAGATTAAAGCAACACCTACGCTCGTATTCCAACACATACCAAAAACGGCCGGAGTCAGTGTCAGGTCCGTGATAGTTCAAAATTATTCGGTGGGCGAGATTCTCCATGTGCCCGACACAGCATGGAGAGATCCAACATACGCACTAGCATCGATCGGTCATTACAAGTTCCTACATGGGCATCTGCATTACGACTTTCTGGCGCCAATAGCCTCCTCTGCAAGCCTGATCACTTTCGTAAGGGACCCGGTGGAACGGGTGATGTCTACTTATTTTTTCCTGCGGAACCAGCCGGTTGATTCCACACAAACCGAAGCCGGTCGCTATTGCATTCAATATGCCCAGTCCAAATCGATTGTCGACTTCGTTTCGTCAACCAATCCGCTGCTGGTGTCTATCGTCAGCAATTATCAGGTTCAGTGCTTCCTGAGTAGCTCGCAAAGCCTCGCGCCATCAGAGACGTGGTTATCGTCCGCGAAGGCAAATTTGGGTAGTTATCAATTCATTGGCATTGCAGATCCGGACTTGATAGATGCTTCGGTTGCCGAGATGGCACTGCTTTTTGGATGGGTCAAGCCCACAACGACCCCAGTGGTAAATCAGACGAAGCGTTCGCTTGGCGAACAGGAAACCCAGGTGGCAGCCAAGATCGTTGCCGAAAGAAACCCGCTTGATTGTCAGCTCCACCGCGAACTTCGCGAACGCTTTCATAGTGCCGCTACGGTAGGCAAGGCGCAGTTGTCGAAATACGCATCTACAAGGAAGTTGCAGCGTAGAGCATATAGAACCGGACTAACCTCTCCGGTAACCATGGATCAGCCCCTTCGATGCTGGGGCTGGCACGACCGCGAGAGTTCCATAGCCGGCAAGACGTGGCGATGCGCCGCGACAAAGCAACCAGGCATGGAACTTCGCCTTGGAAAAACTTCGAGTTGCCTCCTCTATTTTGAGATAAAGTCGGTCGTACAGCGCGTTCACTTCTCAGCCACGCGGGTTGTTTCCGTGGGACGCGGGGTTGAGTCCGTCGCGTTTATTGCCGGAAACAAGTGGTTTCTGGTTGTGTTTGTGACCGGCGACCTTATTGACCAGGATGGGATTTGCACGCTCGAGTTTTCAATGCAGGAGCGTGATTCAGTCGACCTGATAGCGGGTGACGTACATGATGACAGGACTGTATTCATCGGCCTGGAGGCCATTCATATCGTCACGGACAAGATGCTTCCACAGGCACTCCTGGAAATAAGCAAGGGTCACATTATCGCCCATCGGTCCTCCAATGAAGCGACAATTGAACTGAATCGGGCAGTGCAATCCCTGCAGTCTGCGCGCCAGACCGACCGCGATAATGCACAGGCGCAAGTTAAAGCGCAGACTGATCGAGCCGTCCGTGCGGAGACTTACAGCAAATCCCTGGCGGAGGAGCTTCTGAGGGTTAAGGGTTCGATCAAGTGACATCGCAAGGCAATTCACCCGAATGCTGTTTCGCTATGCGGGATCGCGATACACCACGATAATGCACGCCGACACCCACAGCGAAAAAAAGCAGATACCGGAACGCAACCGGATTTGCGTGGTGGGCGCGGGGAGCGGCTTGCGTTTGTTCCCCCGGTGGAGTCAGTTAATGTCCCTGCAGGGCGACGCATTTCTGACCGCTGCGTACCAAACAATCTTGCTAAGAGATCCGGATGACGATGGAATGGCCACATACCGTCGCCGATTGCAACAGGGCTCATCAAAGACAAGTATCCTTATAGCACTGAGGCGCTCCGCCGAATTTTCTCGAATGAGCGAGAAAGACCATGGGAGCGCAATGACCGAGCCAACTCGACTGCACTTCCTCAGAGAGAGTCGTGGTCGCGCGTTCCTTTATTACGCCGGACTAATCCCTATTCTTGGCGGTCTGATCAGAGCAATAACGCATTCCGAGGGACATTCCCGTGTCGAGAGGCGGTTGCGCCGCCTCGAATATAAGCTGTCGGCATATGCAGTCAGCGCCGCGGACCTGGATGACGACAATGATGTGTCGGCGACATCTTGGCTTGGGTTAGCGGATCGCACCTCAGATCGAGATATCTCCGTCGATGACCAGGAATACCGCGACGCGGATGGTGGAGGCTCGTTCGACCAGGCCGATGGGGTGGCAGGTGCGCGTTTGCTGAGCGACGCTGTCTCCGAGCTGCGAACCTTGCCACCGCCGCGGAACTGGAAATAAGAGGCCGAAATGGGCACACACGCAGCCGTAACAATAGTTTCCAAGAATTACCTGGCGTATGCGGAAACGCTGGCGACTTCGTACAAGGCTTGCCATCCGGACCACGATTTCATCGTGATCCTCGTAGATAAGGCTGACGGCTACGTTAATGCCACGCTGGCCAGCGGAGCGGAGGTCATTGAGATCGCAAATCTCGCGATCCCGGATATTTCCAGATTCATCTATAGATACTCGATTATGGAGTTAAATACCGCTGTAAAGCCGTTCGCAATGTCAGACCTATTTGCACGGCGACAATACGACACTCTTTTATACATCGACCCGGACGTCTACATATTTCGTCCTCTGGAGCACGTCTACGAAGCGCTCAAGACTGCATCGATAGTTTTGACTCCCCACCTGCGGCAGCCGTATTTCGATGACGGACACCCCAATGAAGTATCAATACTTCAAAGTGGAACCTATAACCTGGGCTTCCTTGGATTGCGCAGAGGCCTCACTGCTACCGCCTTGCTCGAGTGGTGGATGACCAAACTGTACAAAGATTGCGTGGTTGACGTCCCAAGTGGACTGTTTGTAGACCAAAAATGGATTGACTTGATTCCAGGATTTTTCCCCGACCACTTCATCCTTCATGAGCCAGGTTATAACGCCGCCTATTGGAACCTGCATGAGCGACCTATTACCAAGGACGACTCCGGGTGGAGGGCCGGTGGGCAAGCACTCTTTTTCTATCATTTCTCGGGCTACAACCCGTTGGTGCCCCAAATCCTATCAAAGCATCAAGACCGACATAATTTGCTCATGCTGCCGACCCTGCGCAAGCTAACTGACTTCTATGGCCAGGCCCTGCTGGATGCCGGCTTCTTCGAATCACATAAATGGCCGTATGCGTTCGATACTCTTTCGAACGGTGTAAAAGTCCCGCTTTCCATCGTGAACATGGTGATGCAATGGGCGGTCAGGAATAAGGTGCCAACGCCATGTCCAATATCGAACCCGGACTTGTTTTGCCGTTTCTTGATGTCTCGGGATTTGGTGCCGGAGAGGCCGCGCGTGGTGCTGCTTTTCGAGTTCCTGCTGCGGATGCGTAGTGACGTGCGCCGCGCGTATCCTGGGGCGCACGTAGATAGCGACGACTTGGGATTCCGTGCTTGGCTGAGTGAAAGCGGAACTTCGGAATACAGTCTTACAGAGTTACTCAAATGGGAAGAGGACAAACGCCCATTGACCCTGCTGACTCGAATGTTCAACCAAATAGATAAGAGCGCTGAAAAGGAAGACGGGGTACCCGGAGACTTTTGGGATGATCCCCGGAAATATAAATTTCAGGCTATTAGGGAATCCAGGCGCCTGACAAAGGCGAGCCCGACCGCGGGTTTATTCTCGGCACTGATAGACCGATGCATTCCAGCGGTCGGAAGAATTCTAAACATATATTTCTTGCGCGGTGATCTTCAGCAGAGATTTTCTCGTCTATGGACTGACCAACAAATTTCGGAGTTCGGCGATTGGCTGCGGATCAACAAGAATGAGTTGAGTCTGACCGACGATCAGGTCTCATTCTTTGAACACTATGCAAAGGCTTCAAGGGTGCTGATCGAGCGGATGAGGCTGGTATATGTGCACAATGGACGGTCGAGAAAACTCTCCCCGAATATCTATGAGGTAGATCGGCGGCGTTATGAGGTGGTGTGTCAACTGAGCACGCAGGACGTTATTGAGTTCCTGTACGAGGCGGCGGAATTTGAGCCGATTGATCACTACCTTGAATATGTTCAACCAGTGAACGGCAGGCGCCGTATGGATCCGCGGCATGTCAGCATTGAGGGGCTCGATCCCACGAGGACATACTTGTTTGGCAATCGCGTACTGACTGGCTTGGCGGAGCGCAAGGTTGGCCGGCCAACGATCAATCTTGCGGGGTATTTTCGAACGCCGTCGGGAATGGGTGAGGCGGCCAGAAGCATGCGCGGGACTTTGGCCAAGCTGGACGCAACGGTCAAAGAGATTTCGTTGCCCAATCCACGGTCGGAATATGACGCCTTACCTGAGACCCCGTTCTTCTTCGGATGGCCGGCAAGCGCTGCCGATATGTCCATTACAGTGGCAAACGCGGACAGCACGCCGTCTGCCCAGGCATTCCTGCCCAACTTGTACTGGTCGCCGCGCAATGTCGGTTATTGGCTATGGGAGTCGGAGGAATTGCCATTTCGCTTCAAGCCTTATGCAGAGGCATATACCGAAATATGGGCGCCATCTGCCTACTGCGCAGCTGCAATAAGCAAGGTGACAGACTTGCCGGGCAAGGTCGTGCCTCTCGCACTCGATTTGGAAGCCATTGCTCTTGCACGTGGCGACCGAGCTCGATTTGGGCTGCCTTCAACCGGAACACTATTCGGTTTCATGTTCGACCCCGATAGCGGCATTTACCGAAAAAATGTTGCTGGACTTATAGAGGCTTTTTCGGAGGCGTTCGCGCCCGGGGACAACTGCTATCTTGTCTTAAAGATTAATGGCAACGTCACGGACAACTATGACTATCACTTGTTGCGAGCGCGTACGATCGATCCGCGTGTCATATTTGTCGAGCGCACACTTTCACGCCGGGACACATACGATTTCCTGGCAACTCTGGATGCTTACGTGTCCTTGCATCGGGCCGAGGGATTCGGACTTACCTGCGCTGAAGCTATGGCTCTCGCGCTGCCTGTAGTTGCCAGTAACTACTCAGGAAACCTCCAGTTCATGGATCAACGGAATTCATTGCTTGTTGAAACGGAGAGGGAGACTACCAATCGCGCTTATGGTCCCTATGGGCCAGGTACGACGTGGGGGAGTCCCGTAAAGGAATCGGCGATCGCATCGCTTCGTCTGTTGCTCAGTAA
>Ga0210384_10006323_pt1 | contig 12667 bp, 10 predicted proteins | sample IncBWH2MmetaG_FD_160574 | JGI IMG/M metagenome (GOLD analysis project Ga0210384, IMG submission 160574) | Forest soil microbial communities from Barre Woods Harvard Forest LTER site, Petersham, Massachusetts, United States - Inc-BW-H-2-M | ecosystem: Environmental > Terrestrial > Soil >... | reverse complement strand
GGGGGCGATATGGAAGTGGAACGGGCCGAACAGCCCAGCGGCGATTACAATGAGCACGTGGACGAGGCCAGAAGACTCCGGCGCCTGCAGATCATGATGAGCATGGTGATGTCGGTGATCAGCCAGGATCCCGACCTGACGCTGGAAGAGGCGTCGGAGATGGCCGCGAATGCCCGTCGCGCCGCCCTGAGCATGTTTCCCGACAAAGAGCTTGCCTACGATATTCTTTACCGGCCGCGGCTGCAGCGGCTGATGAATGAACGTTTCCGGCTGCAGTAGAAACATCACAGCACAGTTGCCTTCTTACCAGTTTGGTCCGAACCCTCGTTTCCACCATTGACAGTGGCTTGCTGCGGGATAAGCTTAGAAGAATTCCCGAGGTCATCTCTCATGTGGAAACTTGCGTATGGCAAGTCATTCTGCGCCGCGTCGCTGGTCTTGCCTTTCTTTGTCGCAGCGTTCGCCCAGGATCCCACCAAGGTCGAGCCCACGCACTACAAGCTGGCTTTTGAGAATGAGTATGTGCAGGTGGTAAACGTCCACTATGGACCGCATGAAAAATCAAGCATGCACGCGCATCCCGGAGGCGTGGTCGTCGTTCTCACCGCCGGGCATCTCCGTTTCGCCGATGAAAATGGCAAGACACAAGAGGTCTTTGCCAAGCCGGGCGAGGCCCGGTGGTTCCCGCCCTTCAAGCACAGAGTGGAAAACCTCGGGGAGACTTCATACAGCGCCGTCTATATCGGAATCAAAAACAAGCGTTTAGCCAACGAGGCGGGCGTGAAAGCCGGGCCATCGGAAATGGATGACCAGACCAGGAAGCTCGTGGCAGCGGCGCTTCTGGCCGCGACGAAGTGAGGATTCTCAGGTTTTGGCAATTAAAAACATTCGCACCCGTCTTGACTGGGTAAGAACAGGCCCCGAAAGAAATGCAATGAACTCAAAAAATGGCTTAAGAGTGGGCAGAACGTTGCCCATCAGTTCAAAGGCAGGCACTGGGGGATCATTGGTATTCTGCATTTAATCACGTTAGCTCGGGGCCCGCCCGGTGCGTGCAAATCTAGGCCAGCCAAAATCACCGAGCGCCAACGGCGAAGGAATTCACGCCCTGCCTACGCTGCTCAGCTTCCTTCGGATAGTCGCCGAGCCAAACATACTCCGGCTTGGTCTTCATCAGCGAAAACTTGCGCAGATATACTTCTGGAACTCCCTTTACGAAATTCTTTTCTTGGACGGCCTCGCGCATTTCGCCGATCGCGCGTTGCATCGTGTCGATATAGGTTTGGAGCGTGTCATCGTTCACCGGAGATATGCCGAGCTCGAAGCAAATCTGATCACGCATCTTCAGGAAGGCTGGCAGCAGCTCCGGAATTGGTACATCTGGCATAAAAACGCCGATCGCTTTCTTGCGCCGCAAAAGCGATCCCGCGGCGAGTGGCTTACGATTCGCAAAAGACACGCTCCAGCCATTTTGCAGGCAGCTCTGGATGCAACACTTCAGCGGCAGCGGAGCTTTTCCTTTCGGAAAGGTCTGGCTGAGTTCTCCAAAACAATGGTGCCGCACATGTGCAAACAGACGGCAGAAGCTGGGCGGATTAGTCGCAGAATCGGAGACGAGCGAGAAGTCCAGCAGTCGCGTGAAACCCATGCCCTCCAATTCGCGCGTATAGCGGTCGAGCGCGTCGAGATCAAGCATCGGAAACTGTGCCGGGGTCGCAGGCGGGAATGAATACGATGTCGGCATCTTCTTCAGCACGCGGCTCTTCATAGTGGCGAATGTGAACAGAACGTGGATCCAACTGCCGAATCGCCATAGCAGTAGGAAGGCAACCAGAAGAAGCCAGACCCCGGAGGACAGCGGCGTCCGGAATTGGCGGCCATACTGTCTTTGCAGGTCCTGGTAGTCTTGTTTGGAAACTTCTCGCCAGCCGGATTGATTCCACAGCGTCTGTTGGCCGCCAGCCAGTTTGTCGCTGGCAAGACGGATGCTTCTGGTCCCGATCGTCATGAAATCGAACCGCGCCACAGTGTTCTTTAGGGGGAAGCTTTCGACAGTCAGGTTGAAAGTACTGCCGGCGAGATTGATCGGGAGCGTCGCAGCAGAGCCCTGCCCCACGTATCCGCTCAGAAACTTGTAGTGCCAGCCTGCGTCTTTGAAGGGCTTGCGCTCCGCCTTAGGGAGCGGCCCGGAGTCATCGGCCTCGTCGTCATTTTCAAGGTCATCTTCGGTCAGATTTGCGTTGGGCGCGGCCGCAGCCTTTGGTTGCGCATTGGTAGCGGGCGGCGCAGCGAGTGAGACGAACTTTTCCCCATCCCAACGAAAGCCGGTGCCAGTCGCGACCGGAGATGCCTTCAGTTGCAACCGGCCCTCGGTCAGCCCCCAAGACCCAAATGCGACTGTATGCTCGGGTAACCGAAAGCGGTCCAGTTGCCCCGATGACACCACGTGGTAGGCGACTACTTCCGCTTTGGTGAAATCCACATAGCCACCGAGAAAGACCGCCAGATAACCATATCTGGTAGCAGCGAGTTTCTCCTGAAATACATTCTGTGCGCGGCCGGTTGTGGTTTCCGAGAGGAAGAGGAAGGCTTCGCGGTCATTCCAGAAGACGGCGGTTTCCGATATACGCTGGCCGACGGTGTAGTGCTTCGGCCACAGGGCGAACGCCGCGCCAGCGGCCACCAGTAGGACTAAGGTGACCAGAATTGAGACTGCCTTCTGCTTCCCCATCTTACTGCCCCCTAAGAGGAGCACGGTAGCATGGACGGCGAGCGCGGAGCAGAGTACTTTAGTGATCGAACTGCGGCGGTCGCAAGCTCGGCGACGGGAAAAAAATCCGCCAGTCATTAACTACTCAGTAACGAGACCGGTTTCAAAAAAGGCTCGATCTCCTATCCCACCTCCGCCTTGACGAAAGTTATATGTAGCTCCACTGAATACCACCGAAAACGTCTGGGTCCGGAAACCCCCGATGAGTGATATCGCGATGTCACGCCAATTGACTGCCGCTATAGAATGATGGCGTGCTGCGTTCCCGACGTGAAAGTCCAGTAACATGAGCAAATGCTACATTGAAATCGTAGGCAGCATAAGGACATGGAGTATCAAACTGACTATTTGGGACCGTTGGCGCATCGGCGAGTTCACGAGAGAAAATGTTGCCGATTGGCTTGTGGACTACACTTGCAACCACCACTACCCTTTCAGCCACCACTACGGGTTCGACCACGAAGACTTCCCCGTGGATTTTCATGCGGTTTGCGGCGACATAGACATACCTTGGACAACCAAAGAATGCTTCGAGTGCTATACCGCCAACGGCGCAGGGAAGCCCTACATCTTTCAACGAACATCTTTCCCGACCCTTTGGGAAGGAAAAGAATAACGCCTTAAAAATTGAAGCGCATGTAACTAGGCGATTTCAGTGCGCCGTGAAAGGCACTGGTCCACAGCGGGATGAAAGGCCCGCCCGGGAACTGGATCGCTCCACCCGGTAGCAATCGGAGCGGCGGTGGAGGCAACAAAACCGCCGGAGCCTCCGGTGTAGAGGGTCGCATAAGGCGACTTGGCGAGTCTGCAGGTTGTAACGCGAGTGAACGCTGAGCAGGCCACGAAACTGATAATGCAGGAGCCGACCCAACTGTTATCTGGGGAAGGCCGCAGTCGATGGAGCGGTAATGAGCGAATCGGTTTCATCGATCCTGCCGGGGTAGTGGCGACGGCATGCAGACATAGGGGACCAGATGCAACACGGGAAGCCCCAGCGGTGATCGCAGTCGGGATCAACTGGCAACTCGTGAGAGCCAGGCCGGGCCGTATGGGGTGACGGAGAGGCTCGCAGTACTGATGAAACCGGGTAACTCCGGTGGAGGGAAGGGGCCTCAGTTGAAAGGAAACGCAAGAAGCGACGAAGACAGAGGGATTGACGATGAGTCCAGTAACCCCCGCAAGTGTTCAGAAGTTGCAGACGGCGTTGCACGCGAAAGCGAAGGAATCGCCCAGCTTTCGTTTCTATGCTCTGTACGACAAGGTGTATCGGAGGGACGTTCTGATTTATGCCTATGAATGCTGTCACGCCAATGGTGGAGCAGCAGGAGTGGACGGTCAGAGGTTCGAGGACATCGAGGCGTACGGAGTTGAGCGATGGTTGGACGAACTGGCGCAAGAGCTGAAGAGTCGAACTTATCAACCACTGCCCGTACGGCGGGTGTACATACCGAAGCCGGACGGGAAGCAGCGGCCGTTGGGAGTGCCCGCCATCCGGGATCGGACAGCGGAAATGGCGGCAGTTTTGGTTCTCGAACCTATCTTCGAGGCCGATCTGCAGCCGGAACAGTACGCCTATCGGCGAGACCGCAGCGCGTTGGACGCCGTCAAACGTGTCGACAAGCTGATCTACGCTGGCCATCAAGAAATTGTTGACGCAGACCTCAGCAGTTACTTCGATAGTATTCCGCATTCCGAGCTTCTTAAGTCGGTAGCTCGTCGGGTGGTCGACGGAGCCATGCTGCATCTGATCAAGATGTGGTTAGAGGCTCCGGTGGAAGAAACCGACGAGCGCGGGAACAAACATCGGAGTACGCGAAACCGGGACGACGGTCGGGGTACTCCGCAAGGGGCTCCAATCAGCCCGCTGCTCAGCAATTTATACATGCGTCGGTTCGTGCTCGGGTGGAAGCAACTCGGGCACGAGAAGCGTCTGAGAGCGTACATCATTAACTATGCCGATGATCTTGTGATCTGTTGTCGTGCTCGAGCCGATGAGGCACTGGTCACGATGCGGAGCATGATGTCGAGGCTGAAGTTGACGGTGAACGAAAGTAAGACGCGGGTCTGTCGACTGCCGGAAGAGAAGTTCGATTTTCTCGGGTATACGTTTGGTCGATGCTACTCGCCAAAGACGGGGCGGGCCTATTGGGGCACCACTCCCTCGAAGAAACGAGTGCAGCGTTTGTGTAAGGCGATCAGCGAGATGACCCGCCGGAGTCGAACCCAGCAAGATGCAGCAACACTGGTAGCAGCGCTCAACCGGAAGATTCATGGTTGGGCTAACTACTTCTGTCTGGGGCCGGTCAGCCCAGCCTACCGAGCGGTGGAGCAACACACCTGTCGGCGGCTTCGCCAGTGGCTGTGTGTCAAACATAAAGAGCGGGCCGGGGGTAATACGCATTTTCCTCAGCAGGCCCTGCATCAGAAGTTTGGCTTGGTTCGCCTTACAGCGCGGACCGCTCGCTTCCCGTGGGCGAAAGCGTGAACCTTTCTCCGAGAGCTGGATGCGTTAACTGCGCCTGTCCAGTTCGATAAGCGGGGGTGTGGAAACGTGGCATGGTGAGGCTATTGAGGCACCGGCAAACGAAAGGGCCGGTCTCGGCTAGGCAGCACCTAAACCGTCGCGCCACCCCTCGACTTCACCTCAGAATGCAAGTCAGGCTGCGCTCTCCCCGAGGAATTTGGCGAGAGAACGGATTGACTTCAGCTTGTCCTCGGGAAGTCCACGCAGGTCCTCCTCACTGAGGCGATTTTCGTACAAGAGTCTCCCAAACACCAGCGTGAGCTGTGAATACCGATAGTCGTACTTGCGGTCGATTTGTTTACGACGTTCGGTCAGGTACTGCTCCAGGTCCCACAGATCGGACGACGTCTGGATCCCGTTGGCCATTCGCTTTGCTTCCTGAATCACTTCGTGAAGTTCCCGGCCCAGAGCAGCGTCGAAGGCTGTGCGGGCGATGACCTTTTCGGACTTAGACCAAGTCGGTTCGTTCTGCTGGGGATGGGGGTTTGGGCTCGACGGGCTGCTCATCTTCACGTCCTCCGTGGCCGCATTCTACGCCTTCGCGAAGCGCTGTTTCTAGCGGCGTAGACCTCTTCACCACGGCATACTCGAAGGTCGGCTCCTGCTGCTGCGCTTCCGCCCTCAGCTTGAAACGATCGTTCACCGTGCTCCGGGCCCACCCTCTGACAACAGGTCCGAACCACGTACCAGACTACATTTTGCGAGATACCTTTCCCCCAAACTTTCCCCGTCCTGGCTTGCAGCCCCTAGAGAACCCCTTCGGGCCAAAAGTGTAACCCATGTCTCCGGAACGTTCTGTTACCTATGTCTCCGGAACGGACACTGAAAAGAATGGCTCCTCAGGTAGGACTCGAACCTACGACCCTCCGGTTAACAGCCGGATACACGGTTTTTGTGCCCTTCAGCGGCTTCGATAACCTTTAGAATCAATAAGAAGCGATCATGTTGCGAGAGATACTTTTCGCGCAAGAAACGATCGTTTCGGTTGATTATCATCCGTTTTGTGGGTTATTATCATCCTAACGATAGTTAGGTTGCGCTTCACATGATTCATCGCAACGTCACTGACCACTTGCTCCAAGCCTTGACGGACACGCCCGTGGTGCTAGTCAACGGTGCCCGGCAAACCGGCAAGAGCACCTTGGTGCAATCCTCGGAACTGACGGAATCAGGCCGCCAGTATTTGACATTCGATGATCCTAGCATTCTGGCAGCCGCTAAGCGCGACCCAAGCGGTTTTATTGCCGGCCTGACCACGCCGGTCACCCTGGATGAAGTTCAGCACGTACCCGAACTCTTTTCCGCAATCAAACTGGCCGTTGACCGGAAACGCGAGCCAGGACGGTTCCTGCTCACGGGCTCAGCCGATGTGCTGCTTCTGCCCAAGCTATCCGAGTCCTTGGCGGGCCGCATGGAGGTGCTAACGCTTTGGCCATTTTCGCAAGGCGAGATGCACAGCGTTCGTGAAGGATTTCTTGACGCTCTGTTCTCGAAACAAACGGTTTGGCGTGTGGGAACATCGGGTACGCTGCGACGTGCTGAACTATTTGAAAGAATTCTGGCGGGTGGATATCCGCCAGTTGCTATTCGGCGTCAGGTCGCACGCCGCAAAGCTTGGTTTCAGTCCTATCTGATGACAATCCTCCAACGCGATATTCGTGACCTGGCCAACATCTCCGACATCACCGCCGTGCCTCAACTGCTGTCCGTGGTGGCCAGCCGCGCGAGTGGACTGTTGAACTACGCGGATTTGTCGAGAAGCCTCTCCCTTCCACAAACGACCTTGAAACGATATTTTGCCTTACTGGAAACGACGTTTCTTGTGCAGTTGTTGCGGCCTTGGTCGGTCAACACGGGCCAGCGCGCCATCCTGACCTCCAAGGTATATCTGAACGACACTGGGCTGCTGGCACATCTTGTAGGCCTCACTCTCGAGAGACTCGAGTTGGACCCAGGAATGGCTGGTAGTGTCTTGGAGAACTTCGTCTTGATGGAACTGCGGAAACAGTCTGTTTGGAGTGAGACTCAGCCGCAGCTCTACTACTGGCGCACGGCTTCAGGACAAGAAGTCGACATCGTGCTAGAAGACTCGTCCGGACACCTCGTAGGCGTCGAGGTGAAAGCCAGTGCCACTCTGCGCGGCGGTGACATTGGCGGTCTGCAGCATCTGGCTAAAGCGTCAGGTAAACGCTGGATTCGTGGAGTAGTGCTTTACACCGGGACCGAGGTGATTCCGTTTGCCAGCAACCTGCATGGTGTACCAGTATCCTTGCTCTGGGCAACACCCAGGTAATTCGCGGTGTTGAGGATTGAGTTGACCATCCACAACGACAACATTGATGGGCATCGGCGGACGGACTTGGCTAGCTCGTCTTCGTTACCGCGCCAACGTTCCATTGTGTGGACTAGGGGTTCCGGTGAACCCAAGTCAGCGTCGGGCAGACGTTCCACCACGCTGAACATCTCGGGAATCGCCTTTTCCGTACCGTCTACGTTCATCAGCACTTCAGTCAATTCTGCCAATTGTTTCCATCCCCGTGCGCTGATGTTCTTGCAGTCAAAATCGCTTGCCTGAAGTGCCCGAAATCCAGCAACGATTTCCTCGTAGTTCATCTGAGCGTTCCGATGATGTCCATGATAGCTGTTCGTCTGGGGTCAGTTAGCGCAATCGCGATTTTTCAACAACCACGGCCCCCGACTTCGCCGGTGACAACGCGTTTGTGAGTTTGCGACATTCACTTTCCCCTGGAAGCGATGCTGCCAATTCGTCGAGGAGTACAACAATATAGAGGGCTCAGAAACTTGACCATCATCACCTCCTGGGTAAGAAAGGAACCTAATGTCACGATTTGTGCGACGAGGCTCGCAGTGGATTCAGATCGCGGTAATTGGACTGCTCACAGTAGCATGTTCGTCGACTGGTCGTCAGATACCCAAGATGTCACCCGCAGCGATTGAGGACAAGGCATTCGGACTCGAGCCAGCGTATATCGTGTCGGTGAACGTGCCCTCGGAGGCAGCGGAGAAGGTTTTGTACAGTATTACCAATTCGGTTCCGCTGGAGTATGGAAAGTACGATCACGTCGCGTTTCGTTCCGCGACAGGAGTGGAACAGTTCCGTCCGCTGCAGGGATCGCGGGCGGGTGAGCAAGCGGTGCTGTCGGCAGTTCCAACGACCCGCATTACGTTCGCTATTCCGGAAGACGTCAACATCTTGCACAAAGTTATCGCTGCCGCTCGATATGCCCATCCATACGAGGAGCCTGTCGTCCATGTGGAGACCGGCTGGATGAGCCGAGCCAAACCCGCCGGCGATGAGTCGAATCCCAATCGCTGGTGGAATCGACCGCAATCGTCACCAGAAAAGGGATCAGCAGCACGATGAAGATCTCAAGGGGCTTTGTTCCTGACACACTGGTCCTGATTTCGCGTGAAATCTGTGTCGCGGGCTAGTCGTTGAACTGAGCCGACCAGCTTAACTGATTGCGTTAGTGATTGCAGGCTGCGTAAGCCATTGAAAGAAATGGCTCCTCAGGTAGGACTCGAACCTACAACCCTCCGGTTAACAGCCGGATGCTCTGCCATTGAGCTACTGAGGAGTGGGAGCACGCGTGCACGCGTGCTGAATTGTCAACAAAATCATATCAGAGGCTGCAGGTGATTGGAAACTCGCTCTTCGGCGCTCGGGCGACGGCGCGTTTCGTCATGCCATGGTTCTGCTAACCTAATCCTTGGCGTTTCGTCCACAACACGGGTGAGGTGTTTATGCTGGGAGGTTCGCGTTTGTTGATTGGGTTTCTGATTCTGCTTGTCGGCGTGGCTGCCCTGGTCTTTGCGGAGGATTCTCGAGCCGGAGATTCCGCTCCTTCGAGTCCGGCCGGTCCTCCGAAAGCCAAAGTCGCTCCGGTCGAGGACGATATCCAGGGACACAAGATCGTTGATCCCTACCGCTACCTGGAAGACCCTGGCGATCCCGACACCAAGGTCTACGTCGAGCAGGAACTCAGTTACACGCGGGCTATCCTTGACCCGCTCCCAGGACGCGACAAGATCAATGCGCGTCTTTCGCAATTGCTCGAGATAGGCACGGTCGGAGCTCCGCAGATGAGGGGAAGGTATTACTTCCATACCCGCCGCGAGGGCAACCAGAACCAGCCCATCCTTTATGTGCGCGAGGGGGTGAAGGGCGCAATAAATGACGAAGATAGGGTGCTGGTTGACGTGAACAAGTTGTCCGCCGACGGCACCGTTGCGCTCGACTGGTGGTTCGTTTCCGAAGACGGTAAGTACGTTGCCTATGGAACGTCCGCCAGCGGATCGGAGGAGAGCACGCTCCATATCATCGAGAGCGCGACCGGCAAAGTGTTGCCAGATACCATCGATCGCACCCGCTTCGCCAGCGTGGCCTGGATGAAGGACAGCTCGGCTTTCTACTACACGCGCCATCCCAAAAAAGGCGAGGTCCCGGACGGAGAAGAGGTCTATCACGTCAAGGTTTTCTACCACCAGATCGGAAGCGATCCCACCAAGGATCCGCTCATCTTCGGGGACAGACCCAATCCGCAGGATATTCCCAACGTCACTCTCTCCGAAGACGATCGCTGGCTGCTGATTAATGTGGAGCACGGTTGGACCAGGACGGAGATGTATTTGCAGGATCTCCAGACGAAGAATCCGCCCCTTGAGATCACTACCGGTAAAGATTTCCTTTACGGTGCCGAATTTTTTGAGGGCAAACTCTACATCACCACCAACGAAGATGCACCTCACTATCGCGTTTTTGTCGCCGATACGACCAACGCCAAGCGCGACAGCTGGAAGGAACTCATCCCGCAGACGGACGCCGTGCTGCAGAATGCGAGCGTGACCGGCGGCAAGCTGCTCGCGCAGTACGAACACAACGCGACTTCAGAACTGAAGCTGTTCGGGCTCGACGGCAAGCGGCTCGCCGACGTTCCGCTGCCTGCCCTCGGAGATGTTTTCAGCACTTCCGGCCGGCATGACCGCAAGGAAATCTTTTTCGGATTCCAGTCCTTCACCGTGCCACCCTCGGTTTATCGCGTTGATCTAACCGACATGAAAAGCTCGCTCTGGGCCAAGGTCGACGCGCCTTCCATCGATCCTTCCACCTACGACGTGCAGCAGGTTTGGTACACCTCGAAAGATGGCACGAAAGTTCCGATGTTTGTCGTCAACAAAAAGGGAATCGAGAAGAACGGCAAGAACCCGACTCTGCTCACCGGCTACGGCGGTTTTAACATTTCGCTGAAGCCAACTTTCAATCGCAGCATGTATCTCTGGATGGAGCACGGCGGAATTTACGCGGTCGCCAACCTGCGCGGCGGTTCAGAGTTCGGCGAAGATTGGCATCGCGCCGGCATGCTCGAGAAAAAACAGAACGTGTTTGATGACTTTATCGCCGCGGGCGAGTATCTCATCGCGCAGAAATACACCGACAAAGATCACCTTGCGATTCAGGGCGGGTCCAACGGCGGCCTGCTCATGGGCGCCATGATCACGCAACGGCCCGACCTGTTCCGCGCCGTGGTATGCGCCGTCCCGCTGCTGGACATGCTGCGGTATCAAAACTTCCAGATCGCGAAGCTCTGGATCCCGGAGTACGGCTCTGCCGAAGATGCCAAGCAGTTTGAGTGGCTCTATGCTTATTCGCCCTATCACCACGTGAAGGCTGGTCAGGAGTATCCCGCGATCCTCTTTATGACGGGAGACACCGATACGCGCGTCGATCCCATGCACGCCAAGAAAATGGCGGCGCTCATGCAAGCTGAGGCCAAGAATGGGGCCAGCCAGCAAAAACCCATTCTGCTGCGCATCGAGACCAAGGCCGGTCACGGACAGGGAAAGCCGGTGACCAAGCAGATTGAAGAGAACACCGATATGTATTCGTTCCTGTTCTGGCAGTTGGGAGTGAAACCGTGATCGTGGAAGACGAGCGTCCCCGCCCATCCAGTTCCGACCTGTGCTCCTCCATGCCCACTGTGGTTAAATGATCTCGGTGGGCCCTGACGCCAAAATCCGCGTTCTCGTCGCGAAACCTGGCCTCGACGGTCACGACCGCGGCGCCAAGGTCATTGCTCGCGCCCTTCGCGACGCCGGCATGGAGGTCATCTATACCGGCCTGCGCCAGACGCCGGAAATGATCGTCAGCGCCTCGCTGCAAGAAGACGTGCAAGTCATCGGACTCTCGATTCTCTCGGGCGCGCACAATGCCATCGTTCCGCGCGTGATGGACCTGCTGAAGCAAAGCAAAATGGACGATGTGCTGGTACTGGTCGGCGGGATCATTCCCGATCAGGATATAGAGGGCCTCATGAAAATCGGCGTGGCCGGAATCTTCCAGCCCGGCACCCCCATGGACGATATCGTTAAGTTCATCCGCGAGCATGTGAAACCGCACAGCGTCCCGGCCGTTTAGCCCGCGATCGAACGGTCACAAGTCCACACACCCCGGTCGTCGGCGCGCCGGCAGGCTTATCGTCCGGGCAGCGGCCGCGCTTAATCTGTTCTCGAGCACGAGGCACCAACCCAAGGTGAGAAAGATCAGACTCCACGAAACTGCCGGCGAAATCAAGAACAGGCGCAAGCCGTAGCGCAGCATCCCGAACCAGCTGGCCGTAAGGATCGTCCCAACCGCCATCGCCCTTCTGCGCACGGAGTCCGCGAAGGGGACCGACTTGGTCCATGCCGCCTGGAAAATCAATGTAAACGGAACCGCGACCACCAAGTCCACCAGATAGTGCTCGCCTAACGCCAGCGTGGAGAAGATTGTTACGCACAGGAACAGGACCGTCAGCAGCCTTGCCCATGGGGGCCAGAAGCGCGAGTTCCACCAAATCGCCAATGCGCCAGCCAGGTGAAGCGAGGGCATACAGTTGCGTGGGGCGTCGGGCACTGTCATGGGTTGAATCGCAATCCTCGCAAGCGACTCCGGATTCCACGGGTATAAGTCGCCAAATGCAGGTCTCGGACCGACTGCGGGGTAGATTCCATATTGAAGGAAACCTACCAATATCAGAGAAAGAAACAGCGCGAGAATCGGGACGGATTGGCGTTTCCCCGCGCGCTCGGACGCGAGATGAGATGCGTAGAGAATGCAGACCACCAACGGGAGCACGTAATAAGCGATCGCAGTCAGGCTCCACAATCTGGAACCGGCCGGCAGAAACCGCCCCAGCGCGAAACTTGGTTGAAACCCCAGGCTCCCATCAAACGCCAGCAGGAAAGCGTCATAGGTCCTGGGGCGAAGCCAGGTCGTTAGAGGGACCGTATAACCGATCAGCAGATTGCAGAGAGGAAAGACCGCTCCGGCGTAAAAAGTCTGTCGATAAGAGTGCCGTTCGGAGTTACCCGAC
>Ga0210384_10006322_pt1 | contig 12670 bp, 7 predicted proteins | sample IncBWH2MmetaG_FD_160574 | JGI IMG/M metagenome (GOLD analysis project Ga0210384, IMG submission 160574) | Forest soil microbial communities from Barre Woods Harvard Forest LTER site, Petersham, Massachusetts, United States - Inc-BW-H-2-M | ecosystem: Environmental > Terrestrial > Soil >... | reverse complement strand
GTTGGGAGAAGCCGAGACGGAGTTGGCGGGCATCAACGAGCGTCTGTCGAAACAATATCCCGCTGAAAATGGAGGGTGGGGCATTCGCATCGCTCCCCTGCAACACGAACTGGTGGGAGATGTACAGTTGGGATTGTTGGTGCTGCTGAGCGCCGTCGCGTTGGTGTTGCTGATTGCGTGCGCGAACGTGGCCAATCTTTTGCTGGCGCGCGCCACTTCGAGGTCGCGCGAACTCGCGGTGCGCGCCGCGTTGGGGGCGGGGAGAAAGCGCATCGTTCACCAGCTCTTGACGGAGAGCTTGTTGCTCGGCGGCATGGGAGGCGCTGCGGGCGCAGCCACGGCCTGGTGGGCGGTCCGAGGCTTGAGCAAATTGCTGCCAGATGATCTCCCGCGAATTCACGCGATCCAAGTCGATGGATGGGTTCTCGGCTTCGCGCTGCTGCTTAGTGTTCTGGTGAGTCTTGTGTTTGGATTGGCGCCGGCGATCCATGCCACATCGGTGAATCTGGTGGAAGGCCTGAAGGAAGGTGCTCGCGGCAACCCCGAGGGAAGCGGGAAGCGCCTGCGCGTGGTCCTGATCGTCGGCGAGGTGGCGCTGGCCGTCGTGCTCTTAACCGGCGCGGGCTTGCTGGTGCGCAGTTTTCTCGAGCTGCAGAGCGTGTCCCCCGGTTTTCGAGTGAACGGAATACTGACGGCGACGGTCGTGCTCCCGCAATCGCAGTACACCAAGCCGGAAGAGTGGGCGAGGTACTCCGGTCAGGCAATCGAGCGCATAAACACGATCCCAGGAGTCACCGGCGCCTCGGTCGTGATGGGGCTTCCAATGTCTGGCAGCCGCGTCAATCTGGCCTTCGCGATTGACGGAAAGCCGCAAGCTCCCGAAGATCGCGTGTCCGCCAACTATGCTTCGGTAAGCCGAGGATATTTTCAATTGTTCGGAATCCCGCTGTTGCGCGGGCGCGTCTTCGACGACCGTGATACCGCCGCTTCGCAAAAGATCGCCATCGTCAGCGAAGCCTTTACGCGCCGGTATTTTCCAAATGAGGAAGCCGTCGGCAAACACGTGAGCTTTGGCTTTCCAGAGCAGGCGTCTCGCGAAATTGTGGGCGTCGTCGGAGACGTGAGGCAGGTGAGTCTCGACGCGGCTGCGGAGCCCGAGATGTATGCGCCCTTTGAACAGAGCCCGGTGTGGGCCATGAACTTTGCCGTGCGCACCGCGGGCGATCCGGCCGCGCTGGCATCGACGGTACGCGAACGGATTCAGGAAGGTGACAAAGATCTGCCGGTTGTAGACGTGCAGCCGATGACCGTTTATCTGCGTGACTCGATGGCTCAGCCGCTTTTTCGCACGCTGCTGCTTGGGTTGTTCGGGGTGGTGGCACTGGTGCTTGCCGCGGTGGGAATCTATGGTGTCATCTCTTACACCGTGGCGCAGCGCACGCAGGAGATTGGTCTGCGTATGGCCTTGGGTGCGGCTCCCGCTCAAGTGCTAAGTCTGGTGGTGGGCCAAGGCATGAAGCTGGTGTTGGTGGGGCTTGCCGCGGGCATGGCGGGGGCGTTCGGGCTGACCAGATTGTTCAGCAGTCTTCTCTTTGGAATTACTCCGGGTGACCCGCTCACGTATTTCGGAACGGTGCTGGTGCTTATGCTGGTTTCTTTGCTGGCGTGCTACATCCCAGCCCGGCGCGCGATAAGCGTCGATCCTCTGGTGGCTTTGAGGTACGAATGATGTCTGAGATTGGCGTTATCTATTGGTTGCGAGTCGGCGTCTCGCGCATCGCCGGCCTGTTTGCGAAGACCGGGCGGGAGCGCGAGCTTGACGAAGAACTGCGCGCCCATCTTGACGCCCTCACCCAAGAAAAGATTCGCGGCGGCATGAGCCTCCAAATGGCGCGGCATGCGGCGCAGCGCGAATTCGGCGGGATCGAGCAGACCAAGGAATCGTATCGCGAGCAGCGCGGCGTGCCCTTCCTGGAAACGTTTTTTCAGGATGTGCGATACGGAATGCGGGTGCTCTGGAAAACGCCGGGATTCACAGCCGTGGCGATTTTGACTCTGGCCATCGGAATCGGAGCGAATACCGCGATCTTCAGTGTCGTTCATTCTGTGCTGCAGCAGCCGTTTCCCTATCCGAATCCGGAACGCTTGGCGATCGTGTGGTCCGTCTACGGCCACGAAGGCAGAGCGCCGGCGGCCGGCCCGGAACTCACTTATCTGCAACGCCGGAGCCGGCTGTTCGAGGAGCTTGGCGGGATTTGGGCACAGAGTGGAGCGTTGACTGGAGAAGGCGAGCCGGAGCAAGTGAGGCTCGGGCTGGTCACCGCGAATTTTTTGTCGCTGCTCAGCGCGAGGCCGCAGGTCGGACGGTTTTTCCTGGAGGCCGAACAGGGTTCCGGCGCACCTCGAGTCGCCATCTTGAGCGATGGATTGTGGAGGCGACGATTCGGCGCGGACCCTCATCTGATTGGACGGCCGGTGCGCCTTAACGGGGAACCCTTCACCGTTGTAGGCGTGATGCCACCTGGTTTCCGGATTATTTTTCCGGAAGGGTCGAGCGTTCCGCCGAACACGGATGTCTTTCTGCCTTTTCCCACGGATCTCGCCACCGATCCCGCGGACCAGGGCTATATCCGAGTGGTCGGCCGCCTGAAGAAGGGCGTGACCATCCAACTGGCGCAGAGCGAGGCCGAAGAAATCGCCGGGCAGCTGCGCTCTGAGTTCAAGGAATTTTCCGAGGAAGACTTGGGGCTCCAAGTGGTTCCGTTGCACGGCGACGTGGTGCGCAATTTGCGGCCGGCGCTGCTGGCGCTTTTCGCCGCCGTGGGCTTCGTACTCTTGATCGCTTGCGCCAACGTTGCCAATCTGCTGCTTTCGCGAGCTAATCAAAGACAGCGGGAAATTACTCTGCGAAACGCTATGGGCGCTGGGCGCGGCAGGTTGATCCGTCAACTGTTGACCGAGAGCGTACTGCTGTCCTGCATGGGGGGAACCGCGGCGCTGCTGGCAGGCGCATGGGCGTTGAAGCTGCTGCTTACTTTGCGGCCTCAGGAAATGGAGAGACTAGGCTCGATCGGACTCGATTTCTCGGCGTTCGGATTCACTTTCGCGATCTCCGTGATTGCCGGTATTATGTGCGGCGTCGCGCCAGCTCTGGGTGCAACCAAGGTGAACTTGGTGAAATCCCTGAAGGAAGGTGGCCGCACGATCGTGCCGGGGAAGCACCGTTCGCGAGGGCTGCTGGTCATTTGCGAAGTGGCCTTGGGATTCGTCTTGCTGATCGGCGCAGGGCTAATGATCCAAACGTTTTCGCGGCTGCTCCGCGTGAATCCGGGATTTGCGCCGCAAAACGTACTCACGTTCCAAGTGTCGCTGGTTTCCGTCAAGTACGAGACGCCGGATTCCAAGCTCAATCTTCTCCGCGAATTGCGAAGGAACCTGTCGGCACTGCCGGGCGTCGAATCCGTCGGCCTGATCTCGCACCTGCCCTTCGACGACAGTCTTCCGAACTGGTACAGCTACTACTGGGTGGACGGAGCGCCAAAGCAAGAGCAGAACACGGTGATGGCCGATCACCGCTCGGTATTTCCCGGCTACTTCACGACCATCGGCGCAACTTTTGTTGCGGGAAGAGATTTTGACGACTTCGATCTTCAGGAAAATCGCAGTGTTGTGATCATCGACGATTCTGTCGCGGAGAAAGCCTTTCCCAACTCTAGCGCCATCGGCAAGAAGCTCAACGTGGAAAAGAAAAGTTCCCGGACCTTGCAGTCGGCGGGAGATTTTACAAGAGACGCGGCGGAAGTTGTCGGCGTCGTGAAACATCTGCAGTCCCATTCCCTCACGGACCAGGTTCGCGGCCAAGTCTACTTGCCGTATCCGGAGGCCGTTCGGCAACACATGGCCATTGTCATGAAGTCCACGGCACCTCCGGAAGCGCTGCTGCCATTCGTGCAGCGAGAAGTGGCCAAGCTGGACAAAGATTTGCCGGTCTATAACGCTCAGCCGATGCAGGCTTACGTCGAAAAGGCGCGGCGGGAGACCCGCTTTACCACCATGCTTGCGGGGGTCTTGGCGCTGATCGCGTTGCTGCTGGCGTGCACGGGAATCTACGGTGTCGCTTCGTATTCGGTTCTGCAGCGAACCAACGAACTTGGGATACGCATTGCCTTGGGCGCGCAACCTCCCAAGATTTTCGGGATGATCCTGCGTCAGGGCATGTTTCCCGTCACCACCGGTCTGGCTCTCGGGCTGGTTCTTTCCCTCGTGCTGACCCCGCTCATCTCCGGGCTGCTCTTCGGTGTCCATGCCAGCGACCCGCTAACCTTGCTTGCGAGCTGCGGCTTTCTTGGCGGAGTTGGTTTGCTGGCCTGCTATCTTCCTGCGCGGCGTGCGGTCCGCGTCGATCCGTTGGTGGCGCTTCGTTACGAGTAAGCGCGGAGCCGGGGACCAAACCCCGAGCGCCGTGCTAGAATCGCCGACGAATGAGCCGCCTGTGTTCCTCGCGCTTCGAGCGTGCCGCGCGCAAACTCGGATGGATGCGCATTGCTGGACTGGATGAAGCCGGCCGCGGCGCGCTGTTCGGCCCGGTTGCTGCCGCCGCCGTCATTCTCAATCCTAAGCGGCGCATTGTGGGTCTGGACGATTCGAAGCAACTGGTCCCTGAACGCCGCGCCGTGCTTGCAGAGCGTATTCGTGAGCATGCCTTAGCTTGGGCGGTCGCCGAAGTGGACGCCCAGCGCATCGATGCCTGGAACATTTACCAGGCCAGCCGGCAGGCCATGACCGCGGCGCTCCAGCAACTGGCCATTTCGCCGGACTACCTGTTGATCGACGCCATGCACTTGGACGTGCTCATCGAACAGAAATCTCTTATCAAGGGCGATTGCAAGAGCGTGTCAATTGCCGCGGCGTCCATTCTCGCCAAGACGCACCGGGACGCGCGGATGGAGGAGTGGGACGCGGTTTATCCCCAGTACGGGTTGGCTCGTCACAAAGGGTATGCCACGGCCGATCATCTGGAGGCTTTGCGGCAGCATGGACCGACGCCGCTGCACCGGCATTCCTTTGCTCCGGTCCGCGATGCGGGGTGCTGGTCGGCTGGGGCCATCCAGATCGCCCTCTTGCCGGACACGATTTTGCCTTGAAACCGAAAGCGGTCGCTTCCCTCGGACACGGACGCGAGAGCGCGGGAAGCAACTTTCTCGTCCGACCCTTGCTTCGCCTCGCCTTCGCCGGAAGTTTCCTGATCCCAACGGGGATAACTGGCTGCTCACACTGGGTTCTGGGTTCGTTGACTTGTGTTTTGCCTGCCTGCTAGCGTAGGCAAGCACGACTTGAGCCTGCTTGTGCGATTTGGGCGCTGGAGAGAGATCCTCTCCGCAGGCGTGGGTGGTGCATTGTCTGAGTTCGCGAATGGCCTATAACAAAAGTAAATTCGTCGAAGCCGCGCAGAAGCTCCTCAACCAGGGCAAGGTTGCGCAGGCCATTGCCGAATACCAGCAGATTTTGAAGCACGAGCCGCGCGACCAGGTCACTTTGATGACCATCGGCGAGCTGTATATCCGCCAGGGCGAAACTTTTCAAGCCATCGACTATTTCGAGCGCTTGGCGCAGCTCTTCGTGGGCGACGGTTTCCTGACCAAAGCGATCGCGGTATACAAGCGCATTGCCAAGCTGGCGCCGGAAGAGATTCGCCCGCTGGAGAAGCTGGCCGATCTTTACGTTCAGCAAGGGGTGATGAGCGAGGCGCGACCGCTGTTCCTGCAGCTCGCCGAAATCCACCTGAAAAACAACCGCCAGCCCGAGGCCATCGCGCTTCTCAAAAAACTCTTGATGGCTGAGCCGGACAATCTGCGTATTCAGATTCGTCTGGCCGATCTCTATCAAGCGATGGGGCAGAGCCGCGAGGCGGTGGAAGGCTATGTTTCCGCCGCGCAGCGCGCGCTCGCCCGGGGCGACCAGGCGGAGTGCGAGAAACTTGCGGACAAGACGCTGAAACTTGAACCAAATAACCTGGCCGCGATCATCGTGAAGGCGCGAGTTTATTCGTCGCAGGGCAATCTGACGCAGGCGGCCCAGGTTCTCGAAAAGGTTCCAGATTTGGAGAAGGGCGGCGAACAGGCTGAGCTGCTGCTGGATCTCTATCTCAAGAACGTCAAGTGGGATCAGGCCGCGCAATTGGCCCTGCGCGTCTTCGAAGTAGACGCGAAAAATTTCGGCCTGGCCGAAAAAGTCGTGGAAGCGCTGCTCGAGTCCGGGCAAGCCGAGCGCGCCATGACCATCCTGGAGACCACGCGCATCCCGATGATCGACGCCGGGGAGCATGAGGTTGTCGGGAAGCTGCTAAACGGACTGGCCGAACGCCTCCCTGGCCGCATCGAGCCGTTGGAGTGGCTCGTCGAGACCTATGGCCGCACCAGCGATTCCTTCCGTTTACCGGACGCGCTCGCGCATTTAGGCGACGCGTTGGTCGCGGCGAATCAAATGGAGCGGGCCAAGCAAGTTTTTCAGCAATTGGTCGACCGCGAGCCCGAGAGCGAGCCGGCGAAGCGCAAACTCAACGACGTTTTGCGCAAGATGGGGTTGCTCGCACCAGAAGCGGGCGTCGCCATTGCCTTTGAAGACGAGCTGCCGACGGAAATCGTTAAGCCTCCAGCTCCCAAAGTGCGGCCCGGCCTCGAACCGCCTCCACCGCAGGTCGAGGCCAAGCCGGTCGCTGCCGTTCCTGCAATTCCGGTGGAAGCTCCGCTCGATGAGGATACTCAGAAATTCATCGCGCAATCGCTGACCGACGTCGATCTGTTTGCCAGTTACGGCCTGACGCAAAAGGCGATTGGTTTGCTTGAGGCCATACTCCGGCGCGCTCCGCGGCATACTCCTACGCTGGAAAAGCTTTTGGACTTCGTTTTGGGCGCCGGCGACGATCGTCGCACCGCTGAGCTTGCGGCCCAACTCGAAGTCATTCACACGGAACGCGGCGATGAGCGCGGCGCGGAGCGCTTCGGCGAGCTCCGGCGCCGCTTCCAACGCGCGGCAGGCCTCACCGACGAAGAGTTGTCTCTCCCTGTCACCGAGGCGCGCGCTGCTGCTTCCGAGGCTGCGTTGCCCGAAGTCGCTGTGGAGCCCGCGGAAGTCAGCGAGTTCTCCATTGAGGAAGCGGCTCCCCAAGCCGAAGCAGCGGCCGCACCTCCCGCCGTCGAGGCCGAGGCCGTCCACGAGGTCGATCTTTCCCAGGAATGGGCTACGGTCAGTGAAGAAGCCAATAGCCCCGTCCAGGCTTCGACGCCGCCCGCCACCCCGGAATTCGAAATCCACGCGGAGTCCCCAATCGGAGAACCAGGGTCCGCGGAAGAGTTTGTAATTGCGGAAACGCCCATTCCCGATCCGGAAAAGGCCCCGGAGGTCGCGGAATTTGAAATACAGGCCGAGGCGCCCGCGGTCGAAGAAGAGATTTCGTTGGCCGAGATTTCGGCGGACGCGCCGGCAGCTGCGGAGGAAGTTCAAGAACAGATGCCGCAACTTCCGTCGATTATGGAGGAGGCCGAAGAAACACCAGCTCCCGCCGCGACGGTGTCGGAGCAGCCAACAGGCAAGTCCAAACTTCCAGCGGCGGGCATTCCGGAGGCGCCACGGAAAACCCCGGAACCCGAATTCGAGCTCGATCAGGACTACGAACTGGTACTCGATCCCGAGCCGCTGGTTCCGGCTTACGACCAGAAGCCGCCTGAAACTCCCGTTGTGGCTCTTGAGCCTGAGCCCGAACCGGTGACCCAGAATGCCGCCGCCCCGCCGCCGGCGAGCGGGTTTGCTTCCGACCAGTTTCTGTCGGACCTGGCCAACGAAATCGATCAGCTTGGAATTGGCGGGTTGACCCCAGCATTCTCGGAACCTGCCGCCAAAGCACAAGCGCCCGCGGGCGCCAAGAGCTCGGCGAGGGACCAGGAAAGGGCCGCCGCTTCGCTCGAGTCGGGTCCGCTCAAGGAAGTTTTCGACGAGTTTCGCGCGGAGCTCGGCGAAATGGGCGCCGACGAGGAAGACCTGGAAACGCACTACAATCTGGGCGTGGCCTTCCGCGAAATGGGGCTTCTCGAAGAGGCCATCAGCGAGTTCCAGAAAGTGGCCAAGGCCAGCGAACGCGGCCGGGACTTCCGTTACGCCATGCAGTGCTGCACGCTGCTCGGCCTGGCCTTCATGGATAAGGGCCAGCCCTCCATTGCCGCTATCTGGTACGAGCGAGCGCTGCACACGCCGGACATCGAGGCGGAGAGTATACTCGCGCTGCGGTATGATCTAGGTGTAGCCCAGGAGTCGGCGGGCGAGCTGGAAGCGGCACTGAAGAGTTTTTCCCAAGTCTACGCGGTAAATATTGACTATCGCGACGTGGGCGAGCGCATCGCCGCTCTTCAGAAACCGGCCCGTTGACGTCCCGCCTTGACCGAACTGTGCCTCTCTCTCACCGATGAATCGCATCCTTAGCGCGTTGCTGGTCGTGGTCTGCTGCATTATGGGCGCGATCTTGTTCTACCTGCCCTGGACCAATATTTGGGAGCAGAATTATTTTCTTAGCCATTTCCCCTCCTTGATGCGAATTCTGCTCAATCCCTCGGTCCGCGGCGCGGTCAGCGGCCTCGGGATCTTGGATATTTTTCTCGCCGTAACCATGATCGGGTCCGAAACGCACCCGTCGGCGCCCACCCGTGTCCGCCCTCAGTAATTCGTCGGCGTCGCCAAGCTCCACGATACTTTGCTACGTAACTGACCGTCGCAGCCTCGCTTCCGCGATGACGTCCGATCTCCTTCCCGCGCTGGTCCGGAAGATGGAAGCGCTGGCGTCAGCAGGTGTAGATTGGATACAGCTGCGAGAGAAGGATCTTTCCGCCAAAGACCTGGCGACGGTCGCGCGGGAGTCCATGCGGCGGACTGATGCTCATTCGGAAGGCCGCGCCGCTACGCGCATCTTGGTTAACGATCGTCTCGACGTCGCACTCGCGGAGCGGGCCGGAGGCGTTCATCTTGGAGAGACGGGTCTGCCGGTTGCGCAAGCGAAGCAGCTCGTCGAGCCCCACGCCTCCGGCAAAGATTTCCTGATTGGTGTTTCCTGCCACTCGCTGGAAGCCGCGCAGTCCGCCGCGGATGACGGCGCCGGCTATCTCTTCTTCGGCCCGGTCTTCGCCACGCCCTCGAAAGCCGCCTTCGGAGTGCCCCAAGGTCTCGGACCACTGGGCGAAGTCTGCCGCTCGGTAGCGATTCCCGTACTTGCCATCGGCGGCGTCACGCTCGAAAACGCCGCCGCTTGCTTCGCGGCGGGCGCCTCCGGGATCGCCGCCATCCGCCTGTTCCAAGACGCCCCAGACCCCGCAGGTGTGATCTCCGCTTTGCGGCAACTCGCTCGATAAATTCTACGGCCCGCCGCCCCCATGAACGATATGCGGGTCCAAATCGATTACGCCGGCGCTGGTAACGATGTGAATTTGATATTTAAAGGTTTTGGCTCGGAAGTTCGGCGGAAGATCGCCGACCTCACGATCCGGCGTCGCCTCCTGCCCCTCGCCGGTAAGCTTAGGTTCGAAGGGCTGCTTGAAGGGCCACTCGTTGTTTAGAAAACGCACTTCGATACCTTTAATCCCGCTCCCTTTCGCTGCTTCCCAACGAACTTTTTCTCCCGCGCAAACAAAAACAATTTCGTCCTCCGGACTTATACCGTTGGTGGCATTTACTTCGATTCGCGTCCTCCCCGAGTAGTTCGGCTGATACTTCTGGCACTGCACGTTGCGTAGATTGTTGGTCTTGACGATGTTCCGGTGGTGCTCCGAACATCCGGAAAATACTAAGACGAAGCCCAGAGCGCCCACTATCAAACTCGATTTCGGCGGCCGTTCTTGCGAACTCATCTCATTTTCCTTTCTCACTTGGCTTTCGGTTCGTAGATCAGCGCCTGGAACCGTGGGTCGTTTTGCAGGACGCCGAAATTGGGAGTGTCCCGCACGGTAGCGGGTGACCAGCCCGCCGCAACCGCGCGTTGCAAGGAGCCTACGGCTTTCTCCTTTTCACCCAGTTGCGCAAAAACGAGTCCCGCATCGTACAGCACTTCGGGATCGCGCGGCGACAGCCGCAGCGCCTCTTCTATCCTCTGGTGCGCCGGCCTTGCTTCTCCGAGCATGGCGTGGTACTCCGCGAGATAGCTCAAGGTGTAGGCATTTCGCGGATTGATCTTACGCTGTTCTTCTCCGAGAGCCAGAGCCTTCCGATAGGCCGCGCCCGCGCGGTCTCGCAATGCCGGCGCCCAGAAATACGCATCTGCCAGGTTTCCCCACATTTCATAGTCTTGCGGGGCCAGAGCGGTGGCTTCCTCAAAGGCCTCTGCCGCAGCGCCATAGTTTTTCAACTGGAAGTAGGCGGTGGCCAGATTGGAGGTAGCGTAAGCGGTCTTCCGGATCTTCAGCGATTGATCCAGCGGCTCGATCGCTTCCTTATACTTCCCTTGTTGCGCCCGGGCTCCTCCCAAGTTCATGTAGCCCACGAAGCTGTCCGGCACCAGCGAAATCACCTGCGTAAACATTTGCGCTGCTTCTTCCAGCTTCCCGCGTCGCTGGTAGAAGATGCCCAGCCGGTTATATCCCGCCCAATAATTGGGCCGCAGTGCAATCGCCGCCTTATAGGCCTTCTCCGCCTCGTCCAGCCGGTCCAAGTGTTCGTAGGCGCTCGCCAGTCCAATCTGCGCGGCGTCCATCGTCGGCTCGGCTTGCGCAGCGTTCTGGTACTCCGCGACGGCTTGTTCGTATTTGCCGGTCCCCAGGTACACGAAACCCAGGCACGCGCTGGCCTCCGCTAGTCCGGAATCTTTTTTAGCGGCGCTTTGGCACTCGTGCGCCGCCTGGTCCGGCAGGTCCTTGTCGTGCATCGATTCAAATTTTCGCCAGTAGGCCTCGCCTAAACCCGCGTGGGCCGCCGCAAATCCCGGATCCCGGTCGAGCGCGCGGCGAAACACGGTGATGGCATTGTCGATGTTTTCTTCCTTGTCGTAATTCTGCAAGTAGCCTCGCCCTTGCAGGTAGAAGTCATACGCCGCGGGTTCCGTGGTCCCGTGCGCGGAGAAAGCCTTTCTCTCCTGCGGCTGCAACTCCAGCTCCAGGGCTTGCGCCACGCTTTCGGACACTTGATCCTGCAGCGCGAAAGGATCAGCCGTAGCCGCCGTGATCGTCCCGCCCCGCAGCTCCTGATGTGTGCGTGCGTCCACTAGCGAGTAGTTCACGCGTTCCTGTCCCGCAGTGTGCTGGATGTTGACCAGCAACCCCAGATTCACGCCGAATTCCGAGCGGGCCATATCGACCGTGGTCACTTTCTTCGATCGCACTTCGCTCGCCGGAATCACCGCTAATGGGTGCGTTTTGGTGAGCTCCGTAAGACGAGACGTCAGCGTTTCCACCAAGCCGTCGTCAAAAGCAGTCTCTTCCGGCTGCACCCCTCCGCTGGGTGGTAGCACCGCAAGCTGCACGCGTTCCGGAACCGCTAAGGCGATCCCCGCGGAAACCTTACTGTGCTTACCGCTCCGCCACGCCGTGCCAATTCCCACGCCAGCCAACACCGCGATCACCAGCACTACCGGGATCCACAGAGTAATGTTTCTCCGCACTCTGACGGGTGGTGGCGGTGGGCTCACCGCAATCGGACGCGAAGGCTCCAGCGCCTCCAGCGCCGCGCGCAACTCACTGGCCCGCTGATAGCGCCGCGCCGGATCTTTCTCCAGGCACCGCTTGATGACACTCGCGAGTCCCGGGGAAACGTGCTCCGGCAAAGGCGGCGGAGGCTCCTGCAGGATCGCGGTACACAGCCGGTAAAGATTGTCGCCGCGGAACGGGCGCGTCCCGGAAGCCATCTCGTGCAACATCACGCCCACCGACCAGATGTCGCTGCACGCTCCGGCCTCTTTGCCTTCGAGCTGCTCCGGCGCCATGTAGGGCAGCGTGCCCGTCAGGCCCTGACTCGTTTCGGTGGGGCCGGCATCCATGGTCTTGCGCTGCATCTGTTCAGGATCGGTACGCTTGGCGAGCCCAAAGTCCAGGATCTTGGCGTCGCCTTGCGGCGTCACCACGATATTCACGGGTTTCAGGTCCCGGTGAATAATCCCGCGCTCGTGCGCATGTTCGAGCGCTCCCGCGATCTGCCGCCCATACCGCAGCACGGTCTCCACGGGCATCCCGTTCTCGCGCAAGGATTCCGCCAGCGGACGTCCTTCCACGTACTCCATGGCGATGAACAGCTCGCCATCCTGCTCACCTACCTCGTAGATAGTGCAAATATTGGGATGGTTCAGACACGACGCGGTGCGGGCCTCGTTCCGAAAGCGGTCCACACGTTTCGGGTCATGCACGATTTGCGGCGACAGAAATTTCAGCGCCACGGTGCGGCCCAGCGTGGTGTCCTCCGCGAGGTACACCACACCCATGCCACCCGAACCCAGCGGGTTCAGCAGACGGTAATGAGACACTACGGAACTCGGCAAGACGCACCGCCAGGAAACTGCGCAGGACTCGCTAGGAAAGACTGCCCAGTGGCCGAGGCCTATCCAGCCGCTGTTGCGCGGAATCTTAGGCTGCGCGCAGGTCTAAGTCAATGAAAGAGCAACGCATAGGACGCCGGCCGGAGGGGCGGTGCGATTAGCCGCGCCCGC
>Ga0210384_10006321_pt1 | contig 12670 bp, 9 predicted proteins | sample IncBWH2MmetaG_FD_160574 | JGI IMG/M metagenome (GOLD analysis project Ga0210384, IMG submission 160574) | Forest soil microbial communities from Barre Woods Harvard Forest LTER site, Petersham, Massachusetts, United States - Inc-BW-H-2-M | ecosystem: Environmental > Terrestrial > Soil >... | reverse complement strand
TCCACTTCGACACCCGCCAAATCCCAGTAGTAGATCCACTTCACCCAGCCTAACGAGCTGTGAGCTTCGGCCAAGCCTTCGTCGAGCTGTAATGCCTTTTCTGAGGCCGCTCTGGACTTTGGAATCACCTCCCCGAGCGGCTGGGTGGCAGTCTGAAGCAACTTCATATTCACGCACGGGATTTCAATCTTAACGCTGGCGGCAGGGACACGTTGGCAGAAGTCGAGCTGCAGTCGGTGAATGTGGGACCGATTTCCCGGCACAAGCAAAAAGCCTATATCTGGACGACGCCCGGGGACAATCTCCGGAACTTTGACGGCTTGTTAGGCCCAGCCGCCCTTGGTGCTACAGGCGTAGCATTCGATTTTGAGCGACATAGAGTCTCATTCGAAATTCGCTGATGGCGGCAATTCAACCATGGGCTGCCCAGAAAATCTACGGACGTCCCGCGACAGGCAGCATCTGCTTCCCGAGCGGCTGTCTTCGACGGCGGTAGGCAGATCGTTGTTGATCGCGGTAGGGACAACCATTGCTGATTGCCCACCGGTTTGCCCGGGAGTGGCGCCATCGATTCTACTCCCAAAGGGGCGCCCTCTTAGAAACCGTCGCGAGTGACCCCAAGCTCCTTGCTTGGGCGAAAGTAGGACGCAACCTTCGCACTGTGGATGATGTTCTTGCTGGGCAGGCACGCGACGTTGGGGCAGGACCCGCCAATGTATGCGGTCGACTACGGCGACGCGGTTGCCTTCTCCAGCAAACGTCCACGCGGCGAGGTGGAACCGGTGCCGCCGAGAATCACGAGATCGAACTCTTCCGGCTGCGTCATCTTAACTAGGTGAGCGGCTGACGTGCTCTCCATGCGGTTCATGCGACTTTTCCTTTCCGAGCGACAGATTCACTCTTGGCTCGCATTGATTTGACGAGGTCGGCCGACGACGCTCCTTCAAGCGACAATCCGTAGCCAACTTCTCGCACGATGCGCTCCTTCAACGGTTGAATGAAGTGGATGCGAGTGTTGCGGCGTGTCACTTCCGGGGCCTTCAGGTACAGCTCGGCCAATTCCCGCGCCCGGGTGAGCGCCTTACCGTTCGGCACAACTTCGGCTACCACTCCCCATTCGTGTGCAGTATGCGCAGGCAGCGGTTGTGGGTTCAGTAGGAACGCCTCCGCTCGCCCCGCTCCCGCGCGATAACTCCAGGTGGTAAAGATTCCGTCACCGGGTGCAACGCCTGCGGAGAAGTGGGCCACATCCTGGAAGGTCGCACCATCCGCCGCCACAATCACACTGGCAAGCAGCGCGTAGTCTGAGTGCACATGGGCACGTCCCTCGATGGCCGCGATGACCGGCACGCGTATGTTGGCTATGTTTTCCAAAGCCTGAACGCCTTCGTCGTGGACCTGGCTCCAAACCCCGGGATCGGCGACATCGCCGAAAGAGGACCAATCGACATCAGTAATGAACTCCCCACCTGTACCGGTGAGGATTACGATCTTGTTCGATCGATCTTGCGAAATCCGGTAGAAGGCATCGACAAGTCCCGTGTGAGCGTGCGCGGACATAATGAACGGCCCGCCGTTGCTGTGGAACTCAGCAACGAGCACACCTTTGTCATCTCGGGTCAGCTTTAGGTTGTGATAAGCAGTGAAGTAGTCACTTTGAAGTTGCATCGTACTCTCCTCTCTGATTTGGTTGTTCTGCTGCGGGCCAATCCCAGTGATTAGAATCCGCAACTGCCTGAGAGTTGCAGGACGGATGGTGTAGTCCGTGATTACAGCAGTCGGCTCATTGCACTCAGGTGGCTACAACAAGTCCGCCTGTACCGAAGATCCTCGCTCGCTCACGCCAAGTGCGAGCCTGACGTTCTCGGCGGAGGGACTTGGTGGACATAAGCCCTTTCCCTCCTCGAAATATTGTCCCACTAAGATTGTTTCCAATCATTCAGAACGTGGGAATACTGGGTATCCTGTATTTCCAGAGTTTTTGGGTTTCCCCATCCTCAGGTGCTCCCACTTTCAGTCGTTCCAATCAAGCTCAGTCTTACAAAGTCCAAGTTCTCAAGCCTACAACTACGAAGCGGAAAGACCCCGGAGAGTTCGGACAAAGCTAGGTCCGGGCCGACCGGCCCAAATCCGGAATTGTCGGCTAACCTTCCCTTACCGATTGGGGAAGGTGCCCGTCATCGCCAAACTAACCACGCCGCCCCCCTCTCCTGTTTGCCGGACGGCATGGCTCGTCAGGATTCAGACAGTGCTGCTTCACTTTTGTGATGCCTAGCGGCATACTTTTGTTCACGATTTGTTAAGAAATGGTTGTGAGAAGTGCAACCGCAAATCCAAGCTGGACACTGCGGATTGACTCTGCGCCCGGCTTCCGGGTAGGCTTCGCGTCGCTGGGTTTTGCCTCGGGTGGGGTGCAATCTATGAGGAAGATACTGCTGGGCTCGCTGTTGCTCCTATCGCTGGCTTGCACCTGCGCCGGCTGTGTGTTTTGGGCGATGGGAAAGCCCAGTTTGTGGGGATTTCAGATATCTGCATACGAGAAGGCGGACCGAGTGAACCCGCCGAAAGCTGGGGTTATTGTGTTTACCGGAAGTTCAAGCATCCGATTCTGGGAGACGCTGGCAAACGACATGAAACCGCTGGAGGTCATTAACCGCGGGTTTGGTGGTTCGCAGATCGCTGATGTGAACGAATATGCATCCAGGATCATCATTCCTTACCGGCCTCGCGCCGTGGTTCTTTACGCCGGAGACAACGATCTTTCCTGGCCGTGGTCGAAGACTCCAGAACGCGTGTTTAGAGACTTTAAGCAATTTGTGGAGATCATTCACGCTCAACTGCCAGAAACCTGGATCTACTACATATCGATCAAGCCTTCGATCCTCCGGTGGAGTAACTGGGAGAAGTTGAAAAAAACGAATGAGCTAATTGCGGGGTACATTAGCACGCAACCACGAGCCCAGTTCATCGACATTGACGGGCCCATGCTGGACACGCAGGGTAAACCCCGCGCGGAACTATTCCGGTGGGACGGCCTGCACCTGAATGCCAAAGGCTATGCCCTCTGGACGTCGATCATCAAGCCCGTACTCCTGAGCCGTTTTGAAGGCACGAATTAGGCGCCATGGAAATAATTGGCGAGCTGATCCGGCGATTCTGAGCGGATGGTCGCTAGCCTTGATCGGGATCATAGAGTTCTGCGGAGTTCAACCTGGGTAACTGACTCGGGCCAGATCCGAATGAATCCCCCGGCGATGAGCACATTCCCGTTTGCCACCAGCGTGGCAGTGGCCCCGTAACTCAGTGTAGTCATGCTGCCAGTGGGCGAGAAGCTCAGGGTTGAAGGATCCAATAACTCTGCCGTCGCGGTGCCGCCACCCGCGACCAGTAACTCGCATTCATCAACAGGGTCGCGGTGTGGCCGCTGCGCGCCGTGCTCATGCTACCGGTTAGGACGAAGCGGGATGACATACCACCAACAGAGCCAATGACAGCGGAGGTAATGCTGAAGCTCACTGAATTGGATATGCCGTTGACGGCCTGCTCGATGCTGTCATAGTGCTGCACCGCCACTTGCGCTTCAACAGGGCTGGTCATTAAAGCTGCCGGGATCACCGCGGTAAGCAGTGTGTCGCTAACGAAGGTTGTCAATAGGGGGGTGGTGTGACCGTTGACGACCCATACTGCCCTACTCCGTATGATGCCGGCAGCGTCGAAGTTTGAACCCATGATGCTCAGCGTAAGATCAGGGCTGCCTGCTACCGCACTCGTGGGCGAGATCGAACTGATCGAAGCTGCTCCTGGCGGAGCCGTGGTAACCGGAAACCTGACTGAATTTGACTTCGAAAGGGGGATGTCGCCCATCGGGTCCCCAGTCTGTATGAACACTTGCGCCATGGCGGAGTTCTCCAACAAAGCGGCAGGGATCACTGCGGCGAGCTGTGTGCGGCTATCAAAGGTTGTAGCCAAAAGGGTATTGATCCCGTTCACAGACCATACCGCCTGACTAAAGTTATGAGGGGCACCGGCAAAATTTGATCCCCTGATTGTAAGCGTGAGGTCAGAGCTACCAACGGCTGCACTCGCGGGTGAGATGGAGATCGAATTCGATCCCGGCGTCGTACTAGATCCTGGCGTCGAACAGTCCCCGAGGCCTATCAACAGAATCAGGAACCCGAGTGACGCTGTTTTTCTGGTTTTCATGGCATCCTCCTTAGGCTAGCCCCAGATCGGAACTCCAGGATCCGGTTCTTCTCATTGTTCGTTGTTCGGTATTGCTTTGAAGCCGTGCACGTCGCCGTTCTTATCCGTGTAGTTACCAACAATCTCGCCGTCATCATCGATCGCAAATACAAAGGTGAACGTGGCCCTGGGGACATCGAACGGAATGTACTTGCCCTGTTGCAGTAGAAAGCCGTGGGTCAGGAAGTTGTCACAGTCGTCGAGCGTATTGGCATAAACGCCGACGATGTCTCCTCTCTCATTGATCCAACGCAGAGCGCTACACGGGGCGCCCGCGCGGGGAAAGTCTACGATCTGAAAATCACCCGCCTTGTTTCTTATGTAGCCGTGAATCCCGCTGTCAGCGTCGGTACAGAAGTCGCCAACTGCAACCTTGCCGTTGTCCATGACCATCCACACATCGGTAGAACAGGGATGCAACGGCGTGACGGATTTTGGAACCCGTACGTTGTGGAAGATCCCATCCTGCAGGATGAAGCCGTTCTCGTTCCCGGCACTGTCGAAATGCCTTCCCGTGATGTCGCCGGCATTGTTAATCCCGCGAGCCGTGGTTGCGGCCGCACCGGGATAGTCAACCTGGGTAAAATGACCGTCATGGAGCACATACCCGTGCTGGTTTCCACCCGCGTCGTCGAACCGTCCCACGATGTCGCCCCGGGCGTTGATGGCGCGAGCCGCGGTGAAGGACGCGTTGGGGAAGTCGATGGAGGAGAAGACTCCTTTGTGCAGAAGGAAACCGTGATTGACACCATTGGCATCCACGAAGCTGCCAACGATATCTCCCCGGGCATTAATGCCATTGGCAGTGGTCGTCGTGGCGTCAGGAACATCAATTTTTGCGAAGCGAAAGTCGGTTGCCGTCAGCGGCGAGCTGAGGGCTAGGCAGAGCAGGGTCATTTTGATGAATCGTTGCATCTGGAGACTCCTATAGCCGCTGGGTAGTCGGCGAGTTGGATTCGGGGAGAATGGCTCCTTCACCCGAAGAGCAAACGAAGCCAATCTTCTCTGTTAGCTAATGCGTGAAATCCGGGTAAAAACTGTCACGCGGCACGACTGTAGAAAGGTCTCCCGGGCTGTGATAACCTTCCGCTCCAATAGAGGGGCGTATGAGCGCCGGTGGGGACGAAGCTACGTCTGTCTCAACCCATGAGGTAACCCGGCTCCTGCAAGCCTGGGGACTGGGGGATGAGACGGCGCTCGAACAGCTAATGCCCCTGGTTTACAACGAACTGCATCGCCTGGCGCACCGCTACATGGCGGGAGAGCAGCCGGGTCAACTCCTGCAAACCACTGCCCTGATTCACGAGGTATACCTGCGGCTGGTGGACGTGAAGAACGTCGGCTGGCAGGATCGGTCTCACTTCTACGGCATTTGCGCCCGCCTAATGAGGCGTGTCCTTGTCGATTTCGCCAGGTCCCGAAATTATCAAAAAAGAGGCGGCCGTTTCCCGCATATAGAGTTAGAGGAAGCCGTTACCGTTTCTGCGGTAGTGGGCTCTGAAATCCTGGCGGTCGATGAGGCCCTCCAGCAACTCGCGAATGTAGACGCTCGCAAGAGCCAGGTGGTCGAGTTGCGTTTCTTTGGAGGTCTGACCGTGGAAGAGACTGCCGCTGCATTGCAAATGTCCCCAGAGACGGCAATGCGCGAATGGAAGTTGGCTAAGGCCTGGTTGCTACGCGAACTCAGCCACGAGACTTCAACATGAAGCAGGAGCGGTGGCACGAAATTGAGGAGCTATACCACTCTGCTTCGAGTGTGCCAGATGACCAGCGTGATTCCTTTCTCCAACAGGCATGCGGAGGGGATAGCAGCCTGGTTCGAGAAGTTGAGTCCCTGCTGCGTTACGGAACCAGCGCACAAAGCGTCCTTGACGCTCCCGCGATCGCGATGGTCGCCAAGGCTATCGCCTCGGATGAGTACCAATCCACGGCGCCGTTCCTGGAAGGCAAAACCGTCTCCCACTACCGGATCCTCAGCACCATCGGGCGCGGCGGCATGGGAGTGGTCTATAAGGCTGAAGATCTCAAGCTCCGCCGGCTTGTCGCTCTGAAGTTGCTGCCCCCATTTCTGGCCCATGACCAGCAAGCGCTCCAGCGCTTCGAGCGAGAAGCCCAGGCAGCCTCTGCCCTGAATCACCCAAACATCTGCACGGTTTACGAAATCGATGAGTTTGAGGATCTGCGATTCATCGCCATTGAATTGTTGGAGGGGGAAACTCTCAGAGAACGGATCGTCCGCGAGCCCCTTGAGATTCCGGAGTTACTCGAAACTGCGATTGAAATTTGCGATGCTCTCGAAGCTGCTCACACCGCCGGCATCATTCATCGCGACATCAAGCCAGCCAACATCTTCGTAACTCAGCGGGGCACCACCAAGGTGTTGGACTTTGGTGTGGCCAAGCGAGTGGCAACGGAATCCTTCGACAAACCAACCACACAGCTGCCGGCACTCCAGGCCGTCAACGTGAGTTCTGCCTTGACCAGCCCGGGAACGGCGCTGGGAACCATAGCGTATATGTCTCCCGAACAGGCAGTGCGTCAGCCAGTCGATGCCCGCTCCGATCTATTCTCCCTGGGAGCCGTAATGTACGAAATGACTACACGGCAATTGCCCTTTCCAGGAAAGGGCTTAGACGATGTTGTTCGGGGAATCAAAGATCGGCCGCCCAAGCCTATCGAAGAACTCAATCCCCAGGTCCCAGACGAATTGATACGCATCATCAACAAGGCCATGCAGAAGGAGCGCACTCGGCGCTACCAATCCGCGGCTGAGATGAGGGACGATCTTCTAGCCCTCCGGCAGCGACTGGAAGCGAGAGCAAGCAAGCGGAAAGCCCTACTGGCCCCTGCGCTGGTCGTGGCATTACTCGGGATTATCGTGCCTGCCTCGCTTCGAGTCCCCCGGGTTCGCGAATTGGTCTTGGGCAAGTCATCCGCAAGCGCACCTCGCGAAATCAAGTCTCTGGCTGTTTTGCCGCTGGAGAACCTTACGGGAGATTCTAGCCAGGAGTACTTTGTGGATGGCATGACCGACGCCTTGATCACGAACCTGAGCAACTTCGGGTCGCTGCGAGTGATTTCACGCACTTCTGCAATGCAATACAAGGGAACGCGTAAGACCCTTCCGGAGATTGCGCATGAGCTCAAAGTGGACGCAATTGTCGAGGGCTCAGTTACCCGCTCCGGGGACCGAGTTCGTATCACCGCACAGTTGGTAGACGGCGTGAGTGACAGGAATTTGTGGGCCCGGGAGTACGACCGTTATCTGCCCGATGTCCTGCAGTTGCAGAGTGAGTTGGCCACCGCGGTGGCGCAGGAAGTTGCCGGCAAGCTGACGCCCGAGCAGCAAGACCGTTTAGCTCGAGTCCCCACGGTGAATCCTCAGGCATACGAAGCCTACCTGAAGGGCTCCTACTTCTACGCAAAGGAATCGGGGCAGGGATTTGAAAAAGCGAAGGAGTATTTCGAGAAATCGATCAGCCTCGATCCCGATTTTGCACCGGCGTACCTCGGGCTGGGAGAAACTTACGCCTTCATGGCGTACACCGGTTGGTCACCTCCGGCCCACTCTTGGGAAGAAGCCGAGAGACTCCTCGGAAAGTCGCTGGAGCTTGATCCCACCTCCGCCAAAGCCCACACTTTGGTGGGCATGATCAAACTGCAATTCCGCTGTGACCGCAAGGGTGCCGAAAAGGAGTTGCATCGAGCTCTCGAACTTAACCCTGACGACATGGACGCTTTGGACTATCACTCTTACTACTTAATGGAAATTGGATCGACAGATGAAGGAATCGCAGAGAAGAGACGAGTTCTCGACCGCGATCCTGTCTCTGTTGGAACAAGCAGCGAATTGGGTCTCTACTTTCTACTTGCCGGGCGAAACGATGAAGCCATCCAGCAACTGACGAAGACGTTAGAGCTCGACCCTGATTTTGCTCCGGCGCATACGCGTCTAGGGCTGGCATACTCCGCTAAACGACAATACGACAAAGCCATCGACGAGATCGAAACATCAATCAGGCTGGACAGGAAGCCCGCGAGGATTGCGCGGCTCGGAGACCTCTATGCTCGCAAAGGTCAAACGCGGGAATCTCGACGAGTAATCAAGGAACTGGAAGAGATGTCGAAGCAAGATTATGTAGAACCGTCACTTATCGCATCGATTTATGCCCTTCTTGGAGAAAAAGATCGGGCATTGAGCTGGATTGAGAAGGCGAAACCTGAGGAGAAGTCGGACCTCTCTGACAGCGCCTTTGACAACATCAGATCAGATCCGCGATTTGCCGCACAAGAAGCAAGACTCAAGCGTCCGCAAAACTGCCCAGCCTTCTGAGGTTTGAGGTTCGCCGTGAGAGCGTGGGGTCCACTATTAACCAGGATTGGTGTTCAATTCGCTGATGCGGGGATGGCGGAAACAAATCTTCTGCATTACCGGAGGTTCTTCCTAGTCCTACTACTGTGGACTACCGTGCTCGCTCCGTTCGCCCGGAGCCAGACATTCACAGGCGCGGTATTCGGACGTGTTTTTGATCCGCAACGGGCTGTAGTTCAGGGCGCACGCGTGATCCTGCAAAGCAGTGACAGAGGTTTCGAGTGGGATACCGCAACGAATGCATCAGGCCAATATGTCTTCGAGCTTGTTCCTCCGGGGAAATTTAGGGTTCGAGTTGAGAGCAGCGGTTTCGCTGTCACAAAAGTCAGCGTTGAAGTGGTGGTGGCAACGCCGGTGCGCGCGGACTTGACGTTGCAGATCCAGCCATTACACCAGGCGGTCAATATCTTTGGCGAAAACGGCGTCGCCGTCCAGACCGAGAGTGCGGGACTCGGTCTCATCATCAACCCGCACGAAATGTCTGAGCTTCCCTCCCTGACTCGCAGTCCCTACGATTTCATGGCGCTCATGCCGGGCGCCGTGCTATCGAACGATGAGATAGGAGTGGGCTTTGCGGTAAATGGCGGACGCACCCAGAGCGGTAACTATCTGCTCGACGGCAGCGAGAACAACGACAGCTTTATGTCGGCTCCCGCGCAGGACGTTCCGATGGATTCCATCGAAGAGTTTAGCGTGCAAACGAATCACTACTCTGCCGAGTATGGGCGGAAAGCTGGATTCGTAGCCAACATCATCACTAAGGCCGGGACCAACAGGTTTCACGGATCGCTCTACGACTACATTCGTAATTCGGCTTTAGCCGCCAACACATTTAACAACAATGCGCACGGTTTTCCGCGTCCTGTATTCAACCGGCACCAGTTTGGCGGCACGCTCGGCGGCCCGGTCCGGAAAGGCAAACTCTTCTTTTTTGCTTCGACCGAGCCGATCCGGGTTCGCAGCACCACTCTCAATCCCTTTTACGTACCCACTCCGCAACTTCTTGCCATCAGTTCTCCCGGGACCCGGGCCATCTTCGAGAGATACCCGGTGGTGGGCGAATTGTCTTCGACCGATTTCTTCACAGCGGCGATATGTCCATTCGGCGCAACGTGCAATTCGCAGACGGGAGCGGGAACCGTGACCATTCCGACCTTTGCCTCCACGACGCGCGCCGGGCCGGAAGACGTGGGAGCCGGCTCGCCTCAGAATACGGTGCTCGCAACAAGCCGCCTTGATTGGGTGATCAACTCAAAGCTCCAAGCTTTTGCGCGCTACGCTTTTGAAGATAAAGACGTTTTCGCAACCGTCACTCAGCCTTACTCGAACCAGTTGGACCAACCCGATACGGCTCGCAACCAGAACATTGCGCTTAATTTGATTGGCATTTGGTCACCCCGCTTGGCGACGGAGTCCCGAATTGTATACAACCGCGTAACCGGGGATCCGGAACGTTTTGGAGGTGATGTCCACACCGTGCCGCAGCCGCCCTTCCCTTGCTTCCAGATCCAGAATGAGCCGGCTGTACTTCCATGTGGCGGCGAGCAATCTTTTGGGCCACAAAATTTCTACCAATTTTTTCAGACCGCGACCTGGATGCGCGGACACCATACGCTAAAATTCGGCGGCCAGTTTGTGCATCTCCGCGAAAACATCACCTACGGAGTCGGAGAGCTTGGTGACGCAACTTTTTCCGATGCACAGGGATTTGCCGATGGTGTTTTGCACTCTTTTGAGATCGCACTCAATCCCAAGGGACACTTCCCGGGCGAGTTCGTCGATCCGCCTTTCGGGCCCCCGCGTTTCACACGCCATTTTCGTTACAACCAGCCCGGATTATTTGTCGACGACATCTGGAAGGTCACGCCACGGCTGACGCTGACGCCTGGACTGCGCTGGGAGTACTTTGGACAGCTCCACAGTCCGGGTGCGGAACACACCCTGGACTCGAACTTCTACCTTGGTTCTGGCGGCAGTTTTCTGGAACAGATTGCTAACGGCCGGTTTCTGGGCACTGTCGATGCACCGGGCGATCTTAGGGGCCACTTCTATCTGCCCAGCTATAAGAACTTTGCCCCGCGGCTGGGCGCCGCCTACGACCTGTTCGGCGATGGCAGGACCGTCATCCGCTCCGGAGTTGGTGTTTTCTATGACCAGCGGGTGGGCTGGGAGATGTTTCGTGTCTTTCTGAATCCACCAGACTATAGCCTTCCGAAGCTGACCAATACTCCGGTCACACCCGAGTTGCTCATCGACCCTTACGCCGCCTTGCCGGATGCGGCAATCCAGCTAAGCCAGAGTGACGCGAAGCCCATTGCTACAGATCTGCGCACCGCCTACACGTTGTCGTGGAATGCGACCCTCGAACATGAGCTCGGCGGAAGGCTTGTTATGGGAGCCTCATACTTGGGCTCGAGCGGCATCCAGCTCTATTCGATAAACGATCTCAGCCGTAAGGGCAGTGGCGGGCTACTCGACTCCAGTTGCTTGAGAACTCGGCTTGCAGCGGACGGCATCACCCCGCTCGGCCCAGACTACAACCACTGCCCCGGGCTGAACCCGAATGTATCCGCTCTCAATATGCGTGAAAATGGTGGCCATTCCAGCTACCAAGCACTTCATTTGCGACTGGACAGCCGGCATCTGGCGCGCTGGGGAGCGGAGTTCGGTGTGAACTACGCCTGGAGCCATTCCATTGACAACGATAGCGTCAGTGGCCTGAGTGGTTTCCTTGGAAACACGACCTCCGGATATCTCAGTGCCTTTCAGCCCAGCCTCAATCGTGGTTCCTCCGACTTCGATGTGCGGCATCGCTTCTCCGCTCACTGGATTTGGGAAGTTCCTGTGGGCAGGAAGTCACACGACTGGAAGCAGCGCTACGTGCTCGGTGGGTGGGAGATTAGTGGGCTCCTGAGTTATCAAACTGGCCAACCATTCTCCATTTATGACTCGGGGGTACCCGATTTTACCACTAATGGGTCAAACACACGGCCGCGCCTTACTGGAGCTCCGCCTCGCGTCAATTCACTGGTTCCCGATGTGGCATCTCCCAACACCTTCCTCTTCCTCCCCATTAACCCTGTGTATGACGCGGCTGGCGATTGCATGGGCAGAACGGCGCCGTTCGCTTGTGAAATTTCCGTGAACGGGCCATTTGAGGGCACGCTTTCCCGGAATACCTTCCGCCAGCCTGGAACCTACTTCCAGAACACCGCCCTACTGAAGAACGTTCCCTTGCCAAGGGAAGATCTGAAGCTGCAAATTCGTGCGGAATTTTACAACCTCTTCAACCATCCGAACCTGTATGTCAGGGCCGGAACGAACGATGTGAATACATCTTCATTTAATCCCAGCCAGGGGCAGACAGTTCCTGGAGTAACTGCGTTCTTCAAGGATAGCCGACAAATCGTCGTCGCGCTGAAACTGACGTTTTAAGCTCTAACCGCCAAAGTGTGGGGGTCGCGGGCCAAGTGGTTGACCTGACGCATCACGTCGACGGGGCAACCGGAATCTCCGCGTAAGGGGTAATTCAATGCACATCCGTTACTTTGAAACTCCAGGTCGTTTGCAATCACGCCGGCATGGCGGAAGACGCGGCCCTCGGGAGTTGTTGCCGGAAGTATCGTCCGGGAAAATCGTGAGTGGAAATCCGCCACGACAGCTGAAAACTGTCGGATAGGACTGGGAAGGCGGCTTTGCTCCGGTCAGCGTCCGGGTTGGCCCGTCAATCGCCCAGAAGGGACCATTGGCAAACATTGGATGAGTAGACGCGGGTCAGGCGCAGTCCTCGGAATGGAGCCGGGAACCTCGACTTTGGTATTCATGTCATACTTTGCCATGCGACTCCGGCCGGCCGAACCAGATGATGCAATCTCCGTGGCTCGCGTGCACGTCCGGTCATGGCAGGTGGCCTGCCGAACGCTCCTTCCTGATGACTACCTCGCTCAACTTCGTCCCGAAGATCGAGCACAAACGTATGATTTCGCGAGCCTTGACCCTTTAAAGCCTCAGACGATCGTGGCGGTCGAAGAAGGGCTGATCCATGGGTTTGTCACT
>Ga0210384_10006320_pt1 | contig 12674 bp, 10 predicted proteins | sample IncBWH2MmetaG_FD_160574 | JGI IMG/M metagenome (GOLD analysis project Ga0210384, IMG submission 160574) | Forest soil microbial communities from Barre Woods Harvard Forest LTER site, Petersham, Massachusetts, United States - Inc-BW-H-2-M | ecosystem: Environmental > Terrestrial > Soil >... | reverse complement strand
AAAACGGTTTTCCACCAGATCGACTCGTCCAATCGCATTGCGCGCGCCAATTTCGTTCAGCAGTTCCACCAATGACACGGGATCCATTTTCATCCCGTTCACCGAAACCGGAACTCCCTGCGCGAATCCAATGCGCACCTGCTCTTCCTTGTCCGGCGCCTCCTGCGGCGAGCGCGTGATCTGCCACGTGGTCGGCAAAGGCGCATTCCCCGCATCTTCCAACTCTCCACCTTCATGACTGATGTGCCACAGGTTTCGGTCGCGGCTATGAATCTTGGTGCGGCTGGCCTCAACGCGAATCCCATGCTGCTCGGCGTAATCCAGGCAGTCCTCGCGCGACTTCAATGTCCACTCCCGCCATGGCGCGATGATCTTCAGCTCCGGAGCCAGCGCCTGGTACGTCAACTCGAACCGCACCTGGTCGTTGCCCTTGCCCGTGCATCCATGTGACACGGCCGTCGCACCCTCCCGCAACGCCACTTTCACCTGATGTTTCGCAATCACGGGGCGAGCCAGCGAAGTCCCCAGCAGATACTTGTGCTCGTAAACCGCCCCGGCTTTCAGCGCAGGGAACACATATCCGGTCAGAAACTCTTCGCGCAGATCTTCCACGACCACCTTGCTGGCCCCGGTGGCATAGGCCTTTTCCACCACAGCCTCAATGTCGTCGCCCTGGCCAACGTCGCCCACCATCGCGATCACGTCGTAGGAATAGTTTTCCTTCAACCATGGAATGATGATCGACGTGTCGAGTCCACCGGAATACGCGAGAACAACTTTTTCAGGCATGAGCGCTCCTCACAGGCAGGCGAACCGCGCCGCCCAGCAATAAATATAGAATGGATTTTTGAACGTGCAACCGGTTTTCCGCCTGCTCAAAAATAATTGAGTTTTCGCAGTCCATCACCTCGTCGGTGACTTCCTCGCCGCGATGCGCCGGCAGACAGTGCATGAACACCGCATGCGGCGCGGCTTCCGCCATCAGTTGCCGATTCACCTGATACGGCGGAAATATTTCGGCGCGCTGCTTGGCCTCCTGTTCCTGTCCCATGCTCGCCCAAGCGTCCGTGTAAACGGCGTCCACTCCCGCGACCGCGGCATGCGGATCGGTGAGCAACTCGATCTGCGCGCCAGTCTGCTTGGCGATCTTGCGAGCATCGGCAACAATCTGCGCATTCGGCGCATAGCCCTTGGGCGTCGCGATCCGGATCGACGATCCCAGGCATGCGCACGTCAACATCAGAGAATGGGCCACGTTGTTGCCGTCTCCCACGTACGCCAGCGTGATGTTCTTCAGATTGCCGAACCGCTCCTGCAACGTAAAGTAGTCGGCCAGCGCCTGGCACGGATGCTCCAGATCGCTGAGCGCATTGATGACCGGGATCGACGCATAACGAGCCATGCCTTCGATGGTTTCCTGCGCGAACGTCCGCAGCACGATCACGTCTACCCAGCGCTCAAGATTGTGCGCAATGTCGCTCAGCGTCTCGCGCGCATCGAGCCGGCTCTGCGACTGGTCCACGAACATGGCCGTTCCGCCAAGGCTCGTCATCCCCGCTTCGAACGTGAGTCGGGTTCTCAGAGACGGCTTCTCAAAAAACATCACCATCTGTTTCCCCGCCATCGACCGCTGAAAAACCGACGGGCGCGACTTCATCAGTTCCGCCAGATGCAGCACGGCCTGAACCCCCGGCGCTCCCAGATCGCGCGTCGATACCAGGTCCGGACACCAGAACGTGCTGGGAAATGTGTCCGGCACCGCCGGTACTCTGCTTTGCAATGGACTATTCAACTTTCTCTCCTCATTCGGCAACTTCATTCCTGAGCTCATGCGCACGTTACCTCTGTCCCGCAATTCAATTTGGTCAGGTAAAACTGCGGCAGAGCCTCCGCTTCCGCGGCCGGCAATATCCGCACCCGGCCCACTCCCTGTTTCAACGCTTGCTTGCAGGCCTCCAGTTTCGGCAACATCCCTCCGCTCACCATCGATCCCTCCACCATGGCCTGCGCCTGCTTGGTACTCAGCCACGGAATCACGATTCCTTCCGCATCTTTCACTCCCGGCACATCCGTGAGGAAGATGAGCGCATCCGCGTGGCAGGCCGCGGCGCAAGCCGCTGCCATCTCGTCTGCGTTGACGTTGTAATATTCGCCGTCCGCTCCCAGCGCGAGCGACGCCAGCACCGGAATTCCGCCCTGCTGCCACAGCGCTTCGATCCAGCACGGCTCCGCGAAACAAATCTCGCCCACAAATCCCAAATCGTTTCCGCGAATATGTTTCCGCCGAGCCCGGAACGACATGCCATCTCCGCCGCAGAATCCCACCGCCGGCATTCCTGCCGCCTGAATCGCTGCGACGAGTTTCTTGTTGACCATCCCGCCCAGCACCATGAGCGCCACATCGCGCGTTTCGGCATCGGTGATCCGCAGGCCCCCGACGAACTCGCTCTGTTTTCCGAGTTGTTTCAGAACCCGGGTCAGCGCGCTTCCGCCGCCATGAACCACGGCGACGCGATGTCCATCCTGCGCCAGTTCCGCAATTGCCCGCGCGCACTTGCGTAGAGTGGGAGCATCCTCCAGCGCGGCTCCTCCGACTTTGACCACGATAATCACAGCAGACCTTCTTCCTCCGACCATCCATACATAAGATTCATGTTCTGCACCGCCTGTCCGGCAGCGCCCTTCAGCAGATTGTCGATGCACGAAATCAACACCAACCGCCGGCCGTCCTCCGCCAGGCAAAATCCCAGGTCACAATAATTTGTCTGCAGCGAAAATTGCACCTGTGGCAGCTTCGGCGTTTGAAAAACCCGCACCCAGCGTTTACCCGCATAAAAATTTCGAAAACACGATTCCACCTCGAGCGGCGTCATTTCGCGGCTCAGGTGCAAATAGATCGTCGACAATATTCCCCGCGGAATCGGAAGCAGGTGCGGCGTAAAAATCAGCTCGGCCATGCCTAGCCCGAGTTGCTCGACAATCTCGCCCACATGTCGGTGGTTGAAAACCGAATACGCCGAGAGATTGTCGGCTACCGAAACGAAGTGCGTCTTGGCCGAAGGCTCCTTGCCTGCGCCCGACACACCCGATTTCGAATCGGATACGATCCCGTGATTCCGATCGACCACTCCGGCTTTGAGCAGCGGCGCCAGCGCCAGGATCACCGACGTCGCATAGCACCCCGGATTCGCCACCAGCGTGGCGTTCGCCACGCGATCGCCATTTAATTCAGGCAGTCCGTATACCGCCTTCTCGGTAAGCTCCGCAGCGGTAACCGCATCGGCGTCCTGAAAGTTGTAAATCGCGCGATGCTGTTCCTCCTTCAACCTCCACGCTCCGCTCAAATCGATGACGCGCAGGCCCTGCGCCAGCGCCTCCGGCACCAGCGAGCGCGATGCCTCATGCGGCGTCGCCAGAAACAACAATTCCACTCCTTGCTGCTTCATCGCCGGCCATGACAGCGGGCGCAGCGGGTACCCACCATTGCCGGAAAGGGCCGGGAACACTTCCGCCAGATCCGTCGCGCTGCCGTTGTCGGCCGAGCGCCGCAGCAGAGCAGGCTTCTCCAGGCGCGGATGACGCAGAAGAATCCGCGTAAGCTCCAGGCCGGAATAGCCCGTCGCCCCCAGCACCGCAGTCTTGAGCTTCGCCGTCATCTAACTCAGCATTTCCTCGATGCGCCCCGCCAGCTTCCTAGCGTCATCCTTGTCGGGACAAACAATCAGGATCGTGTCGTCGCCGGCAATCGTGCCCACCACCTCGGACCAATCGGCCTCGTCCAAAGCCGCCGCCACGGGCTGCGCGCTGCCCACGATGGTCTTGATCACCAGTTGGTTCTGCGCCGAACGAATATCCAGCACAAACTCCCGCACCAGCCGCGACACCGGCGGCAGCGCAATCCCCGCCCCGCTCTCCCCTTGGGGAAGCGAATACCCATGGGAAGTCTTGCTCAGGTTCAGATCGCGGATATCCCGCGACAGGGTCGCCTGTCCCACCTTGAACCCGCGCTTGCGCAGAAGCCGCTGCAGGTCCTCCTGGCTGGCGATCGACCCGTGCTTCAGCACGTCCAGAACCGCCCGTTGCCGCAATGTTTTATTCATAATGCATAAATATTCATAGATATGAATAAATATGTTTATATCTTACGGACCTGAGCCGGAATGTCAAGAAGAAATGCCCGTCCCGGTTACTTTCCGGCGACCCGCGAAATACCTACGCCGAACGCCGTCCCTTGGTAGACTACTTCGCGGCCAGGAAGCGCCGTCCAGTCGAGCGCCGGAGATGCGAATGAACCCCAAGCCCACCCTGATCGCGGAGTTGATCGCCGAGTTCCTCGGCACCTTTGTCCTGATCCTGTTTGGCACGGGCGTGGTCGCTATGGTCGTGCTATTTCCGTCGAGCAACCCCGGTGAGACCATTCACGGCGGCTTCACCAACATCACCCTGGGTTGGGGACTCGCCGTGACCATGGGAATTTACATCGCCGGCAAAATTTCGGGAGCGCATCTGAATCCCGCCGTGACGCTGGCGCTCGCGGTCTTTCGTGGCCTCTCCTGGCGCAAGGTGCTGCCCTACTCCATCGCACAAACCGCCGGAGCCTTCGCGGCAGCTGCCCTGGTCTATTGGAACTATCTGCCCGCCTTCCGCCAGGCCGATCCGCAACTCGATCACACCGCCGGAATCTTCACGACTTTTCCCGCTTTCCCCGCCATGCCGCAGGCAGGCTTTCTCGATCAGTTCATCGGTACCGGTCTGCTGCTGCTTCTCATCTTCGCGATCACCGACGAATTCAATGCGCCTCCGGGAGCGAACCTTGCGCCCGTGCTGATCGGACTGGTCGTGGTTGCCATCGGTATGAGCTTCGGCGGCATGCACGGCTATGCCATCAATCCCGCGCGCGACTTCGGTCCGCGGCTCTTTACCCTCGTCGCCGGATTCCGCAACAACGGCCTCACCGACGGAACTCGTGTCTGGTGGATTCCCGTCGTCGCCCCGCTGCTCGGAGGATTGGCCGGCGCGGCCCTCTATGATTTCGGAATCAGACGCTACTTGCGTCCGTCGTAGGCAGTGAACGTGCGCGCAAGCCGAGTTTCTCCGCGTCCTCTGCGGCTTTTCTCAGCGAACTCTGCGGTTCAAGCTTTTGCTTTGGTCAGGCCGCGACGCCACCAGAACTCGGATCAAAAGGAGGTACCGTGCAATACGTCTTAGCGCTCGACCAGGGCACAACCAGTTCGCGAGCTCTTTTGTTCGATCGGCACGGAGCCGTTCGCTCGGTCGCCCAAAAAGAATTCGATCAGCTTTTCCCACAGCCCGGATGGGTCGAGCACAATCCCCAGCAGATCGCGTCGTCCCAAATCGCAGTGGCCCAGGAAGCCCTGGCCCAAGCCGGTGCCCGGCCGAGCGATGTGGCCGCGATCGGCATCGCCAACCAGCGCGAGACCACGATCGTGTGGAACCGCGAGACCTCAGAACCTGTCTACAACGCGATCGTCTGGCAAGACCGCCGCACCGCCGATTTCTGCGAGCGTCTCAGAAGTGAAGGCCACGGTCCCCTGATCCAGCAGCGCACTGGCCTGTTGATCGATTCCTATTTTTCCGCCAGCAAGATTTCCTGGATTCTCGACAACGTCGCCGGCACACGCGCCGACGCTGAAGCGGGCAAGCTCGCATTCGGCACGGTGGATACCTGGTTGCTCTGGAAGCTGACCGGAGGCCTAGTTCACGCCACCGACGCCAGCAATGCCTCGCGCACCATGCTTTTCAACATTCACACCGGCGCTTGGGACCACGAACTCCTCGATCTGTTTCGCGTGCCTCAATCGATGATGCCTGCGGTCCGCTCTTCCAGCGAAGTCTACGGAGAAGTCAGCGCGGTCAAGGGTCTGGAAAAGATTCCGCTCGCCGGCATTGCCGGAGACCAGCAAGCGGCCCTGTTCGGCCAACGCTGCGTCCGCCCCGGGCTCACCAAAAACACCTACGGCACCGGATGCTTCATGCTGCAGAACACAGGCCGGCGCGCGGTGCCGTCCGCTAATCGGCTGGTCACGACAGTCGCCTGGAAAATAGGAGACGCAACCGAGTATGCCCTCGAAGGCAGCGTCTTCGTCGGCGGCGCGGTCGTGCAGTGGCTCCGCGACGGCCTGGGATTGATTCGCAAATCAGAGGACGTCGAAGCCCTGGCAAACTCCGTGCCCGACAACGGCGGCGTCTATTTCGTTCCCGCCTTCGTCGGCTTGGGCGCGCCGCACTGGGATTCCTACGCGCGCGGCTCGATGTTCGGACTCACCCGCGGCACCACCGCCGGCCACCTTGCCCGAGCGGCTCTTGAGAGCATCGCCTACCAGGTCGCGGACCTGCTCGACGCGATGCGGCTCGATTCCGGCGCCTCCGTCGAGGAACTACGAGTCGATGGCGGAGCAGCCGCCAACGACAGCCTCATGCAATTTCAGTCCGACATTCTCGGAGTTCCCGTCGTTCGCCCTGCGGTGACGGAAACAACAGCGTTAGGCGGGGCCTATCTGGCGGGCCTGGCGGTCGGCTTCTGGAAGTCCGACCTCGATGCCTCCGCCGCGACCAAGGATCGTCGTTTCAATCCGAAGATGCCCTCGTCTCAGGCGCGCCTGCTGCGCAACCGTTGGAACGAGGCCGTAGCACGATCCAAGAACTGGGAACCCGGTTCGATCGAAGCTGCCCTTTGAAGCGCTGAAGCTGCAACCATCGTTGTAGAGAGGACATCTAGCTAAGCCATGTGGGGACAGCCGCCCTCGGCTGTCCGCTGGGCGTAGCCCGGTGGTTGCGTACACTGGTCGATCATGAAAGCCGCAGTCCTTATCTCGCCGCAACCGATTTCGGAACGCCCACTGCGAATCACCGACATCGCCACTCCGCAACCCAAGGCTGGACACGTTCTTCTGCGCGTGCGCGCCTGCGGCGTCTGCCGCACCGATCTGCATATCGTCGAAGGCGAACTGCCTTCCCTGCAGCCGGGCATGACGCCCGGCCATCAAATCGTTGGCGACGTCGTCGGCGGCGACACGAAAGAAATTCCTCTGGGCGCGCGCGTCGGCGTGTCGTGGCTCGGCGGGGCCGATGGCACTTGCGCCTACTGCAAACGAAGCATGGAGAACCTTTGCGACTCGCCCACCTTCACTGGCTATTCGGTCCCGGGCGGCTACGCCGAGTTTGCCCTCGCTCGCGCTGACTTTGTCTTCCCGCTGCCCGCGGCGCTCGATGACCTGCACGCTGCCCCGCTGCTCTGCGCGGGAATCATCGGCTTCCGCAGCCTCCGTGTTGCCGGGGTCGAGCCCGGCGAACGCGTCGGCCTGTTCGGCTTCGGTGCGTCCGCCCATCTGGCCATCGCCGTTCTGCGCGCGTGGAAATGTGATGTGTATGTTTCTACGCGTGGAGAATCTCACCGCGACCTGGCTGCATCGCTAGGCGCGGCTTGGGTAGGAAGTGAAACCGAGAAGCCGCCAGTGGAACTCGACCGCGCCATCACCTTCGCTCCAAGCGGGGACGTCGTTATCGCAGCGCTGGCCAGCCTGCGCAAGAGCGGCGTGGTCGCGATCAACGCCATTCATCTCGATCGCATTCCTCAGTTCGATTACGACCGCCTGCTCTGGGGCGAGCGCCAGCTACGCAGCGTGGCCAACATGACTCGCGCCGACGCCCGCGATTTTCTCGCTCTGGCCGCGCAGATCGGCCTGCAGCCCAAGGTGACGGTGTTCCCGCTCGATCAGGCGAATGAAGCGTTGCTTGCGGTGAAGAATGACGCTATCGATGGCGCGGCCGTGATCGTGCCCTAGGCCGAAAACAGGGGTAAGTTAGCCGATTCAAAGGGGATACAAGAGTTTTCCACAGTGTTCCTGCAGGAACACTTTTCTTACGATAATGTACGTACAATTATGTATGAATACAAATGTTTTCAATAAGTTACGAGCCGTCCTGTCCCCAGATTTGGAAGAGGGCCGGCGAGTCCGGTCCCGACAGCTCGGCTGGCTCTTGACACGGTTGCAAATCCCCACTTCTCGCGCCAAGAACGCGCGAGAAATGGGGCACCCGGCGTCCAGGCTCTCACCCGCCAGCCTTCGAGAAGCGAGCGATTTTTAAAGCGGCCGGTTGGTGTCTCCCGCGGGCTACTTGGCCAAACTGCGGATATAGGCGACCAGGCCCTTGATGTCCGCGTCAGACAGTTTGCCGGTGAAGGACGGCATCTTGCCTTTGCCCTTGGTGATGATGTCCGTGAGCTGCGCATCGGTCTCGGCTTTCACTTCCGGAGATGCGAAGTCGCGGGTTCCCATCCGCCCGCCCTTTCCGTCGGGGCCATGGCACACGGCGCATTTTGATTTGAAGGTTGCGGCTGCGTCCTGCGCTACCGCCGACGAAGGGCAGACGGTCATCAGGCCGAACGCCAGCGGAGTTACCAGGCCGATTCGAAAATAGAAGCTCTTCATGTTTACTTCCTCCCGAGGAAGATTTTGCTCTGCACGATATCACGGAGCAACGCTGTAAGTTTCGCAACGTTTGCGGACGATCGCGCGCCCCTGCCTACGCCATGACTGGGGACTTGTTTGCCGCGGAGCCTGGCTGCCCCTACCAGCCGTCGAGCAGCTTCTTCCCTCCCACTGTGCAATTTTGAACAGCACGACGCGAAGGTAATGCTTACCTTTCTTCGATGGGATTCTCTTAAGCAGAACTGCAAGGTAGATGTTCCGAGGCAAGAAACTGCGCTTGGCATCCATTTTTTGAACGGACCGCCTGTGAAGGGAAAGCTCGTGGTTTCCCGGATTTGTGATTGAAATCACATTCCAGTGTGATTCAACATCCGGCGAACTTGCACCCATCCTCGCTATTATCAGGCCATCATTGCAGCAGGACCAGAGGCCGGAAGGTGGACATTCCGGGCGAAGCAATTGATAGAAAAGGAGATCCAGATGAAGAAAGCGGCAGCCATCATCCTTGTGGCAGTTCCTATCATATTTCTGCTGTTCTTTACCGCAGTCAATCCGCCCAAGGTTCAGGCGGTTCCAAGCTATGCTCGGCAGACCGGTTTGCCCTGCAGCGGCTGCCACTATGCGCCCCCGGAACTCAATCCCGCCGGACGGCGTTTCAAGCTGCTCGGCTACGTGGATAAAGCGGATGAGACCAAGGTTATCAAGTCGGACGGAAGCAAAAGGAACGCTGCGCTGGAACTTCTTGGTTCGCTACCGCTATCGGTGATGCTGGACGCTTCCTTCACTTCCACCAAGTCTCCGATCCCGAACAGTCAGAATGGAAACGTGGAATTTCCCCAGGATATCTCGTTGTTCCTCTCGGGCGCGTGGACGAGTCACGTCGGCAGTTTTCTTCAGGTCACCTACGACACGCAAGCCGACCATTTCAGCATGGATAACACCGACGTCCGCTACGCGAACAAGACGAAAGTGGCTGGCAAAGAACTGATCTGGGGATTGGACTTCAACAACAATCCGACGGTAGAGGACCTGTGGAACAGCACACCGGCGTGGGGTTATCCGTGGGTGGCCAGCGATTTCGCGCCCACGCCGAACGCTTCCGCAATCATCAACGGCGGGTTGGCGCAGGATGTGGGAGGCGTGGGTGGGTACTTCATGTGGAACGACCATCTGTACTTTGACGCCGCGATCTATCGCTCTGACCACGTGGGGAGTCCGCAGCCGAACACGGGAGCCGGCGCCGGAGTCAACATCCGCGGCGTGGCCCCGTACTGGCGTCTGGCCTGGCAGCAGTTAACGGCGAAGACGCAGTATCAGATTGGCACCTACGGGATGCACCTGCGATCGACTCCCAACGCAATCACTAATAACGACGGCTCTCATATTCCCTTCCAGGATTCGTACACCGATTGGGGCGTGGACACTCAGATCGATCAGACATTGTTCAGGAAGGATGTGCTTTCCTTTCGGGCCACTTATATCCGGGAAAATAACGATTTGTTGGGCACTCTTAATCAGGAGGGGGCAGCGCAGGGATCGCACCATTTGAATACGGTCCTGGCCAATGCGGAATATCACTTCGGGAACAAATACACTGGCACGTTTGGTTGGTTCAACACGACCGGGACTTCCGACCTTGGGCTGTTTCCGAACAATACGCCCGTGACGGGCAATTTCAATGGTGACCCGCGGGGCTCCGGGTATATTGCGAACGTCACATATTGGCCGTGGCAGAATCTGATGCTGGCGGCGCAGTACACCGCCTACACGCGCTTCAATGGCGCCCAATATAACTATGACGGCTCGGGTCGCAGTGCAAGCGCCAATAACACGGTTTACGTGGATGCAAAAATCATTTTCTGACGGGCAGTTGAGCACGATCAACGAACTCTAAAAGGAGAACAAATGGCAATGAAAAGCAAAGTCTTATTGGTAGTATTGACGGTCGGCTTGTGCAGCGCGGCCTGGGCGGGCGACATCGAGGGCAAAGTTACAGGCATGAAGGGGCACTCGGTGGTCTACGTCGACGCCATCGCCGGCAAATCGTTCCCCGCTCCCAAAGAGCAACCGGTGATCGATCAAAAAGGATTGCTGTTCGTGCCGCACATCGTCACGATTCAGCAGGGCACAACGGTTGAGTTCCTCAACAGCGACAACGTAGCGCACAACGTCTTCTGGACAGCAATCGGCAGCGACAAGAAAGCGGGACACAATCTCGGAACCTGGCCCAAGGGCGAGAAGCGTCCCTTCACCTTCGACAAGGCCGGAGTCGTGCCGCTGTTCTGCAATGTCCATCCGGACATGGCGGCGTACATTGTCGTCAGCCCCACTCCCTACTTTGCCGAGACTGACGACAGCGGCTCTTACAAAATCAAAGACGTTCCGGATGGCAGCTACACGCTGGTGGTCTGGCACGAGGGCGCCAAGAATCAGTCCAAGCCCGTGACCGTGGCGGGCGGGGGCAAGGCGGATTTCACCCTGACAAAGTAAGCGCAGGTCCGTCGGGGTGACTGGGGGGCGGTCCGCTTGGGGCACCGCTCCTCTGTTGTTCGCACCTCTGTTCTTACGTCAAACCAGAACGAATTTTCAGCCGCTGTGCAGAACTTGAAAGATCGGGAATGCTGAAACGATTCAAAAACAAGAAGGTCGATGGGGATTGGCTGCACACAAACTTCCCCTGCATGATGGCCTGCCCGGCCCACACCAACGCCGGACGCTACGTTGGCCTGATTGCCGAGGGCCGATTCGAAGAGGCCTACCGGCTGGCGCGCGAGCCTAATCCGCTGGCCAGCATTTGCGGGCGAGTGTGCGCGCATCCTTGCGAAACCGCGTGCCGCCGCGGTGAAATCGACCGGCCCATTTCCATTCGCGCCTTGAAACGCTTTCTGACCGAACAGTACGGGCCGGAGTCGAAGCATCCCATCAACGTCAACGAAGGCCGTGTTCAGAAGAAGCTTTCCTACAAGGTTGCCGTTGTCGGCGGAGGCCCAGTGGGACTCTCGGCCGCGCATGACCTCGCTCTGATGGGCTATGCGGTCACGATCTTTGAAGCGGCTCCGGTGGCTGGTGGGATGCTGTATCTGGGAATTCCGGAATATCGCCTGCCGCGCGATGTAGTGGAGGCGCAGGTCCGCGAAATTCTTGAGACCGGCGACATTACTCTGAAATTGAATCACGCCGCGGGGCGCGACTTCAGCATTTCCGATCTGAAGCGTGAATTCAACGCGGTGCTGGTTGCTGTCGGCGCCCATCGCAGCCGCGATCTGAGTATTCCCGGTGTCGACCTCGATGGCGTCTACAAAGGCATCGATTTCTTGCTCAACGTGAATCTCGGTTACAAGTTCACGATTGGTAAAAAAGTAATTGTGATCGGCGGCGGCAATGTTGCCATGGACGTCGCCCGTTCCGCCGCCCGTGAAGTGGTGAAGCAGCATGCCCCGGGCGTAGAAGATCTTGAGCCGTCCGACGAAAACGTGTCGGCGGTGGCAACGAAGGAAATGGTGGACATCTCGCTCTCCGCGCTGCGCATGGGCGCGCGCGAGGTAAACCTGGTTTGCCTGGAACGCCGTGAAGAAATGCCCGCCGCTCTGGAAGAAATCGTCGAAGCCGAAGAGGAAGGCATCATCATGCATCCCGGGCTCGGGCCCAAGCGCATTCTCGGCAAAGACGGAAAAGTCACCGCGCTCGAAACGCTGAAGACGAAGTGGGTGTTCGATGAGAATAAGCGCTTCAATCCCGCGTTCTACGAGAACAGCGAAACCCAGATTGAGTGCGACACCATCATCATGGCGATCGGGCAGGCGCCGCGGCTGGACTTCCTCACTCCGGAAGATAAGGTGGAACTTTCTCCGCGCGGGTTAATTGCGGTGAATCCGCAGACGCTGATGACGTCGGCCGCGGGCATTTTTGCGGGCGGTGATTGCGTGTTTGGTCCGCGCCTCATTATTGACAGCGTCGCCGACGGCAAGCGCGCCGCGGTGGGCATCGACGAATTTCTGCGCGGCGGTAAACATCCCGAGCCGATCATCGAAGTCGAGGTGCTCAAGCGGCACTCGATGCCGCTCGACTATCTCGACATCGACCGCCAGCCCGTGCCTATGCTTCCGCTCGAACGCCGCACCGGCGTGACCGAGGTCGAAATCGGATACGACGCGCCCGCCGCGATGGCTGAAGCGAAGCGCTGCCTGCACTGCTGGGTCAACACTGTTTTTGAAGGCGTGC